>Ga0247803_1001988_pt1 | contig 10501 bp, 8 predicted proteins | sample UWRJL014104B1_FD_180928 | JGI IMG/M metagenome (GOLD analysis project Ga0247803, IMG submission 180928) | Plant litter microbial communities from Arlington Agricultural Research Station in Wisconsin, United States - UWRJ-L014-104B-1 | ecosystem: Environmental > Terrestrial > Plant litter >...
CACTGCAACGGAAACTGGATGTTTACTGCTTCCTATAAGGCCCAAGAGTAGCGACTTGGTGCTTAGAGAAGCACGTAGATACTCTGCTCGAGCGATGGTGAATTTGCCTTGGGTCAAAGTGCCGGTTTTGTCAAAAACAACATGGTTGGTCTTGTATGCAATTTCGATGGCATCGGCCGATTTGAAGATAACGCCTCTCTCAGCCGCAACCCCGGTTGCGACGACAACTACCATGGGGACGGCAAGACCAATGGCGCAAGGGCAGGACACGATGAGCACGGTGATGGCGTATGTAATAGCCTGAATTGTGGCCTCGGATCCAGGCTTGCCCTGGACGGTGATGCCAATCGCGATCCAGATGCAGAAGACGATGATGGTGATAGAGATGACGACAGGCACAAAGTAGGTTGCCACCTGGTCGGCAATCTCCTGTATCTTGGGCTTAGACAACTTCGCTTCGTCCACCATTCCAGCAATCGTACTAATGGTGTTGTCGCCAGGAACTCGGGTGAGGCGAACGGTAAGAACCCCAGATCCGTTAATCGATCCAGCAATAACGGAGGAACCCTTGAACTTCTCAACAGGCTGGAATTCACCAGTGAGCATCGATTCGTCGATCTCCGAGGACCCTGAAATGACCGTTCCATCGGTTGGTATCTTCGAATCAGGTGAGATCCGAAAGACATCGCCGTACTGAAGTAACCTTGCGTCAATCTCCTTTTCCACTTCGTGGTCCACGATGACAGCCGTCGAGCTCTGCAGCGAGCGGATTGAGATTGATTCGACAGCTTTCTGACGTGCCAATGCGGCAACGTACCGACCGACCATGATGAGGGTGACGAGCAATGTGCTGGTCTCGAAAAACTCGCCGGTTGACAATGGATTGTGGGCAACGAGATGGCCAAATGCCACGACGGAGAAGATATAGGCCACGCTTGTACTCAAGACGATGAGCAGATCCATCTCGATGACTCTCGAAAAAATCAAGGCCTTGAGGGCTTTTGGATAGAAAGGCCCCGCAACCACCACTTGGATGATGGTAGCAAAAGCAAGGGATATGGAGCCAAACGTGATCGCTTTTTTCTCTTTGTCCGGAAGTGGAGCCCATGATAGAACCAAGACGGGAATGGTCAGCACGATGGACAAAAGAGTCATGTAGCCGACCTGGCGAACATGTTTTGCGCCAGCCTCTAGGGTTGGATCAGCGCTGGGAGGAGCGAGCGGCATAGGGTTGGGCCAGCCCTTTTCAACAAGATCTCGTGCACCGACGATCTTCGCATCGAAGTCGACCCGGATAGTCTTCCGTTCCACCATCTTCACTTCGGTAACGCCATCTGGCCAGTCGCCCTTGACAATGTCGATTGGATCGCCGGAGCAGATAAGATCGAGACTAGAGCCTTGATTCGTGACGCGCTCGAACTTGAACTCGGTCGTCCTCTCAAGATGTTTCATGATCTCGACAGCAGAGGTAGTGCCAACATCGAGATCAAATTCCGCCCGCGAAAGAAGCAGGCTGGTCTTTAGTTTCGTGATCGCAGGGAATTTTTCCAGCGTGCGAGACACCTTGGTTTCGCACCCGGTGCAAGTCATGCCCGAAATACTGAGGATCACATGCTCTTGCCCGGATAGGCCCATCTCAAGGTCGGCATTGCGCGCTACATTGACTTCGATCTCTCTTATCTTCGGCGGTGTTCCTTCCTTCTGACTGCAGCAGCCTTTAGCCGATACTTTGGAAGACATGTTGTCATCGCAACAAGCATCGACGCATGATGAGGTCTCTTCGGAAGTTTTCTCATCGCAACAAATATCGGCCTGGGAGATAGCCTTGGTAGTGGTGGAGCATCGTTTGCTGGGTCTGGAGCGTGGCGTCGTGGTCGATGCACATGCGCTGAGCTTAGGTGCGCAGCAAGAGTCGGTAGACGCACAAGAGGCGACAGAAGCACGAGAGTCGGGACGAGACCTCCCTAGAGAAGGTGGCTGTGGGGGCGCACAGCAGGACTCCTGGCCGATCGCAAGCAGCGCGCGGCAAATGCAGCCCAGCGCTTCCAATTTAAAATGGTACTTACTCCGGGCGCTTTCGAGGTGTTGTCGACACGGCGTCTTGGTACTTCTGCGGGTGCGATCTGAGAGTGCATCCCCTGTACAGGCTAAATAACGTAGGATCAGTGGCGAATTGCAGTCCACGGGTTAGTTGAGACTTACCATCAGTAGCACACTCGCGTAGAGCAATTCGGTCAATGCAAGAGGAATCGCAGCAAGGTGACACTTTCCCTTCACAACAGCTGGGCTGCTTCAGGTCTTGGGGCTCGACATCGACAGACTCGGAAGAGCAACAGTCGTCATTTTCGAGGATATTTGAGGCTGAGCCAGTAGAGCAGATTTTCGCTTCAGTGTCCGGCTGTATCTGGCAGCATGCGTCTTCACGAGCGATAGTAGAGTCGACTGCATCATTGTTGAGGAGTGGCGGAGTCGATGGGTGTATGACAGCAGGAAGGGCTTTGGGCGGCGCGCAACACGTAGAGCCACAAGCCATGGTGCGTAGAGAGATGATGCGTAGATTTCAAGTACGAAACAATTTGTGCAATGGGGGTTGGTTGAGGGTACAAAGAACAGCGGGGGAAAGAGGGGGATAAGGACTGGGTGGAGGGGCTTGGCGGTGACATATCGATTTCGGGGACATACTGTTCGAGCATTTTACCAACATCATAGGCAACGCAGAGCCTCACGTTTCATTTACTTTAACCTTCTCCTCCGAATACTCTGTGCTCAACAATCAGTTCTACTCTTCACATCATCGTCCCCCTTGTTAGAAACATACCGATGTACGCCTTCCCAATATCTCGAATGATCGGAATCAGCAAAACCAACGGTACAATCTGACCGAAGCCCCAAGAGTTCTCCGAATCCCCCGATAGAAATTTCTCGTTCGCCATGCGGATCTTAACTGCCATGTACAGATGTAGCGGATACTGTCCGAACGACACAAAGATCAGCGACAAGAACATTAAGAAGGCAGGGTACAAAAGAATCAAGCCCAGCACAAAGACCCTTCCCTCATCAGTACTTTTAATGTCCAACAGCCCCCATATTTGGCCGAAAGCACGGGGGTTGAGAACGAGACAGCCGGCGAGAGCCAAACCCATGAGGAGGCTAGTGGCGATGAGATAAGCGCGGTCGGCCGCTGGGTGTGCGGCACTGGACAGAGCTATGTTGTCGCTGTGGTAGCAGAGTCCGGCGATTTTGTTCTCCCAATCCGCTAATCTTAGACCGAAGAGGACGGCGAACGCGACGTAGAATGCGGTAAATATGAAGAGAAGCAAACCTCGTGAGACGAGAAAGGAGACTACTCTAAGACGCTTTGTTTTCGACAGTCTTGGTTCATGTGGGCGGTATGCGTCGGTGTGCCAGCGACTTATAAAGCAGGCTGTGTAAGACACCCTGCGCAGATAATATTTCAGTATTCCTGACCCTACACAGGGTGTTCACCGACGGAATGTGACATACCCAGTGAAGTTCACAGTATCGTAGATAAGCCGGTAATGATAGAGAGTCAGGGTTTTGTACTGGCTTAGACCAGCGATTAGGAGGGAAATGCCTATAACAATTTGCGGTGTTAGTGCAGACCCTCCTTGAGGCGGTATCAGATAGTAAAACAAACCGGAAAACGACTGAATGTCGCCTATAGTCCTCAAAACATCGTCTAGCTTCTGCATACGCTTCTTAAGTAGCGACGGGCCACGTTTCCAAAAGAAAACGGTCATTGGTCCCCATATAGAAATTATCATGGCAAGACCACTTTGCAGTGCGAACGCAATCAGGATCTAAATAACTTTGTTAGCGTCGACCAGCTGGTTCGCTTGGGAGTAAGGCGTAATAATAACCCCGAGGCCGCCAATATCGCTGTTGCTCTCGCCTGGACTGACACACTCCTGTTTTTGCGCCATTTTCACAGCGTACACACTAGCGCAGAACGAAGGAATAGTACTTAGCAAAGCTCCTATGGAGTCTTGTATCGATATACGCAGACGAAGGGGGCGAGCGATGATATACCTAACATGTTCAGCCTCGGGAATTTCGCCCCACAAAGCCATGCTTGCTTTTCCTCAGCTGAGCAACAGCGGCTCCATGCACCCATTCACCGTGCCCGTGCTGAGCCATGGCGTTCTCTAACTTGACTTTGCTGTATGGAACACGGAAAGCCCACGCACACGGAACCGAGGCAATTTGGCATATGGACTGTGGGTTCGTGTCGAGCAAGCTCGAGTGGTAGGAACAAGTTGCAATTGGTTTTCTTTATATCTTCACCAATCGGTATGCAATATGTGATTACGTACGTGTTAGTGTTCCTCAGACAGTATTGAATACGTGACTAAAGCACCGATAGGTTTGTTCTGTTAGTGGTTATTGGGCTACAAGGGGATGTACGTTCAGGTAATAAAAGAATTGTTTCAGTTGGTTCTATTACCCAAAGTATGCCACCCCAACGCAACGTATTTCCCCAAGAACTTAAGATTAGCTGTGGACCGCAGTCATGGTATCGAGAATTACATCACAGCTGCCCTCATCGTGCATTCGACAAATGTCTTGATTCAGTCAATGATAATTAAAACTATCGTCAAGATAGTAAAGAAGTATATACAAGAATGTTCTCTTTCCAAGAATCCTCCAATCCCCCCCTTGCCGCTTTGCCCTGATAGCTCGTTGACCCCGTCAGCTTTACAGAAGTCAACTCGCAACTGAACAGAACCACCATCTAGCAAGCTTTGACGGCCGAAGCAGTGTACTTGCAGTTGTTGGACGGGCCCTTGGAGACGGACTTGGGCTCGTTTCCGGGCGTGGTACCCTTGAACTCTTCGCAAATCGTCTTGACAGAAGAAGCGCAGGTACCAGTGATGGTAGCCGTACCGCCAAAGTTGGGGTTGATGCCAGCGAGAACCTTGCCGTTGTATGCCTACGTAACTGCGTTAGCCACTATACAGGCACCAGCAAATCGACGATGCATGAATGACTGACCTTGACGTTCTTGATGACAACGGAGCGGGACACAGAGTTCTTGCAGTTACCGCACGCGCGGTAAAGCTTGCCAAAGTTCATGACGGTGAAGCCATCAATGGTAACGGTACCCTTGCCGTTGTGTTGGACGACCTTGTCGTCGGCACCTTGGGCACCTCCACCTTTGACGAGAGCGTTGCCGTCACCCTTGATGCTGAGTGCGTCCTCGCAGACGTCAACCCACCATACGTTCTCGATGGTGCAGGATCCCTTGCAGTGGACACCTTCGATCTGATCTGTATCCAATTGTCAGGACCACCCGAAAGTCATGGTTATTGCAGAGTACGTACCCTTTCCAATGATGGCGTTCTTCAACGTAGCACCATTCTCAAGGATGAAGACGGCGTCGGCATCGCCTCCCTCGGCCTGTCCGCTGCACGAGACACCACGGCCGTACGTCTTGAGGCCACCATCAAAGGTACCGGAGACGCTCTGGGGCTTCTTGTAGGTCACTGAGCCTTTGGAGGCGGGGACCGGGAGAGTGGCGCGCTTGGTCAAGCTGAAGAAGGAGTTGGGGGATTGAGCGGCGGGCCCAGCGGCAATGGGAGCTGCGAAGGCAGCAACGGCGGCGATGATAGTGCTATGAGAGCCAAGTCAGTTGTCAAGTTACTGGTAACTTGGTATACGAAGCAACGTACAACTTCATTGTAGCGGTTGATAAGATTAAACTGAGAAGTTGAGAGTGTTTCTTAGAAGTGAGATATTCAGAGAAGCGAAGGTGGTAGTGAGAGTATTTATAAACGAAAGTGAATTGCTTCGAGCAGAAATGACTACAAAGAACGGTGATATCGACGGAAGAATAATGTTCTTGCAGCGACGTCCATCCTTCCTTTTAAGAACCTCGAGCAATCTACGGTCCCCCGTTTCCAATCTCTCGGGACGGAAAGAGAGACGAAAAGGAACAAGGTGGAAGGAGCCCATGCACTGAACTAGAGCTGTAAACAGGGTTCCCCGCCGATGCTACTTCCTTGACAGGCACCACAACGTTGAACTGAGATTATAAAACATCCGCATGAGGAATCCTTCGGCACTTGACATATGACAATAACGAATTACTTGGCATGGTCCAGATCTTGATGCTCGGCAAAAGACGGCATGCTTGTCTTCGCGCATTGTAATCTTGAATCTAGCCTGAATCCTCCCGTATTATTTCCAAGATCTTGGAAACAGTGGAGCAATGGTCGGAGCGGTCTATCCACATCTCCACCCTGCAATTTGATGTTTCAGACTTCCCGAAGGCGCCCATAAATGATTGGAGGAAAATCCCAGAATTAAACCCATCGGGGAATTTTGCAACGCGAGTCAGGATCAGAACATGTGCGCAACCTCCAAGATTCCGTGGTCACTCGCGCGTCGGAAGTTACCACAAATATGCTCCGCACTATGGGCGGTACTGAAATATGTTCCACCTACTCGCGACGGGTTCGAGAACAGCTTGATTTTCGTCTACTGTGGTGGTTTCGTCAGTGCGTGGTGAGACAGCGAACTTGCCTCGGCACAACGATAACGGGAAGATGCGGATACCGATTAGATTTTTTTTTCCAAGAATGCTCACAGCAAGCAACCGTGGTAGTAATTCCTATCCAATCCTCAAAGTGACGTAGAGCTACGTCGAATCTCAATCAATCGTCCCAGATGCTACAAGTTTGCTGAAGCCCCCAGGTTCTTCAACAAGCCAGATGACCAAAGCTCTCGGCTGGAAAGAAACTTTTGACTTCGTTCTGTACCACGTACCACCAGCACCAAAAGACGCCACCGCCAGCTTCCAGGAAATCCCACCAAGCAAGATCACCGTGCTCACAATGTGCGTTAGCACTTGTACGAGCAATCCATGTCCGAAAACTAGCCCTCGATTAGCATTTGGCCAGGCCGACCCACGAACAATGTTACACGCTACTTACTCGATAAGCTTCCACTGTGCCATTCGCCCCACAGCCCAGATCCCCTTTCGTCCAACCGCCAAGATTGCACCATCCACACTTTGAACCATCTCCTGATTGTCCAATTTCCGTCACTGCATCCCAAATACAAGTCCTATACTTGAAATGCGCCATACCCTCCGTGTATACCATAAACAAGTCCGGACCCGCTCCCAGCCCGCTGAGTCGTTTCGCATTCTCAGCCCCATCGAAACGCCCCACACCCTCGGCGAACCGCACAAATGTCTGATTCGAAGCATCCTCAATACTCCACAGAAGGCCGATAGTTGAAGTGTGGGAGGGTATCGGCGTAGCGACGCATTGCTGGAGAAGTTTGAGGTGAAATGAGCATGTTCCATGGGTGTACGTGGTGTCGAGCTCGAATGTCGAGGACTGAGCTGCGTTTTGCGACATGGGTTGTATTGGTGGGATGGTGGAGAGGTCGGCCGGAAAGACATTGGCGGCGGGGGAGACCGGGATATCGTAAGTGGTATGGGTATGTTTGTATGCGATGGAGATGGGTGTATCGCCGGATCCGGGCATGGTGTTGGTCGCAGGGAAGGCAGCTGCCACGACCGTGAGGCCTGCACCCATGAGGAAACCGAGCAAGTGCATTCTATAATCTTCAAGTTAGAACGGGGTGTTCAGAGTGCTAGTCGTCGAGCAAAGTTTTTAGCAGCAGTTGATAGCTCGTATCGCTGTCAGGTGGTGAGAGAAAAGCGGGTGAGACGATATTTCGGTACTGTGCTGATTAAGTAAGAGATGTTGTGGCAAAAGAAACTGGTCGCTGTGGAGACTGGTGTTTGCCAGTAAGTAAGAGATGTTGTGACAAAAGAAACTGGTCGCTGTGGAGACTGGTGTTTGCCAGTAAGTGAAGGAAATCTGGGATGGGGGTTCAACTCCGTGACTTTCACTGACTAACAACACGAAGCTCGCCGCAGAATGTGTATAGTAGCCTGTTATGCAAGTGGACCCTCGATTCGACAGGTCAAGTGGTGTTAGTGGCTGAGCTACATCGACCTGGGTGCTTCACGTTTGATGCGGCCAAGGTCGGTCGTTCTATTGCGCGGATCCGATATCACGGGCGATGCTGATCACATTAATCGGGAAGTATGATAGTAGAGGTATGTGAAGACTTGTTGAGCTACCTGCTCGGAGTGAATACACGATTTTACATTTTTATTACAGTTGGTTCGGATCAAGGACTGATTCATAGGGGTCCAGACTTATTCGAACTCACTCTTTGGATTCGGTGCGCTATATCCTCTCCTCAGCAGGAAGCCTGCGATTCGGTCTTCTGCTCGCGCGAACTGCACGATGGTCAGCGATATGTTGTACTAGGATAGCGACCGTCTACACGACCTCTCCTCACCACAAAAACACCAAACACTTACAAAAGTCTTCCGCTCAATGATCCCATCCTTGATCCAAAACCCATAACCACCCATCAAATTCGCCATCATTACGTCCGTGAACAAGCGATCGCCCACCACAGCAATCTGCGAAGGATGCGTGACTCCGGAGTCGGATTGCTGCTTGAAATAGGACATAACGTCATCTTTGCAGCCGGGCTTCTTGGTCGAATGCTGGAGTACTTTGACGCCGGTGTTCTTCTCTAGGATGGCGGCTTCCGCGAGGTTCTTGTCGGAGTCTGTTCCGGCTGTGTTAGAGACTATGAGGAGCTTGGAGCCGGGGTAGGCGCGGCGGAGCTCTTGAAATTTGTCCTACATTGAGTTAGTACGGTGTCCAACATGATAGCACGCGTGATCACGGTAGAATGGAGCAAAATGTCGTCTGCTGCCCCCGACATGGAAAGCTAAGCATTTGTGGGAAGAAAACGCCGTTCAAGTGTTTCAAGTGTAGACAAACTTACATGATACGGCCTATGAACCTCATTAGTGTGCGGGATTGCAAAGCAATTATCCTTATCCAGCACTACCGCCCTGATATCCACCTCTTTCCCTTCCTTTTTTGGAAATGCCTTTGACAAAGGTACCGGAAGATGATTGAACGTGGAGGCCGTGTATTGTGGCAGGCACAAAGCAGGATCCCTGATCAGTCGAAAGACGTTGAGCGTCCCCGAGATATTCATCGGAGAGATGGAAGTGATGGCAACGGGGTTGAGGAGCGGTTGCGAGTGGTAGTTATGCTGACTCAGCAAAACCGTGGTCCAAGCTCCTCTGAATATCTTCAACTGTGAAAGTCGACCGAAGTCGCACCTACGAACGCCCCGCAACAACCATACACATCGCACACCCTCTCGCTGCACCGATCTTATCTGCCCTCGCGATCACCCACAGCTCTGCGCCAGAGCTTTTGCGCCCAGCATCGCCCGCTTCCCCCACCTCCAATTCGCCGGTCGCAACCTGCTCCCGCAGAACCCCGCAAGTCGACGACAGCACGCGCAACACCCGGATCGGATACTTAGTACACGTAAAAGAAGAAAGGAAGGCATATCGCAACCATGACGAGCACAATCGGCATCCCTATTAAGCTCCTCAACGAGGCAGCCGTACGTTTCCCGCACCCCACTTCGGCAAGGGCATGGCTAACCTTTATAGGGCCACATCATTACAATCGAGATCACATCCGGCGAAGTATACCGTGGGAAGCTCATAGAAGGTCAGCTACTTCCCCTCTGCAAGTTCAAGCGCAGCTGCTAACTCTCCCAGCCGAGGACAACATGAATGTTCAGCTCAAGGACATCACAGTCACCTCCCGCGACGGTCGCGTAGCGCATCTCGAGCAAGTCTACATCCGTGGCTCGCACGTGCGCTACTTTGTTGTCCCGGACATGTTGAGGTACAACACATAAATAGAATGAGTGTGCAGATTTGCTGACTGCTTTACAGGAATGCGCCCATGTTCCGGTCTCGGGGTACCAGGGGTAGAGGTGTTGGTCTTGCGCGTGGTCGGGCCACAGTCAACCGGGCGAGGGGAACAAGGGGACCAAGTCGCTAGATATCGGCATCGGAGGTGAGAATATGACAAAAAGATATGAGGTCTACGGACGAAGTACGAGGCAATAGTTCGCCATTCGAGGCGGACATAGTCCCGCGGGACTTGGTTCATATTGGAAGCGCAAAAAGGTACGAGGTCCCGGAATAGGAGCCCCTCGAGCGATGGGCTTTCGGACTGAGATCAAGCTTCAGAGATCTTGCACCACGCGCTTCAGTACTGGTTTGGTAGACAGAGAATACACTCGAATTAAACGTATATTCGCTCCAGCGATCCGTTTCAAGGGAAATGTAAATTTGACCATTTGTTAGCCTTGTTATTGCTGACATGATGGAGTCGCTCGACATCGGATTGACGTGGGGTAGATCCCCCCACAATGAAAGACCAAGACCTCCGACAGCTCCGCAACTTCATCTTCCATCCGCATCCACCCCACCATGGAAATTCGAAACCCCCGCCGCATCCTCGCCCTCGGAGCACCCGAATCTGGCGTGCTGTCCCTACTAAAAGGTACGGCGTCTTACCCGGCTGTTATCCCTTAGCCACTAACCTCGCCCACAGACCTCACAGGC
>Ga0247803_1001989_pt1 | contig 10500 bp, 8 predicted proteins | sample UWRJL014104B1_FD_180928 | JGI IMG/M metagenome (GOLD analysis project Ga0247803, IMG submission 180928) | Plant litter microbial communities from Arlington Agricultural Research Station in Wisconsin, United States - UWRJ-L014-104B-1 | ecosystem: Environmental > Terrestrial > Plant litter >...
GTCAGAGATTTCGTCGCCGATATGGGCCAGGTCCGTGGTCGGGAACCAGCGGGCGATGGCGGCGGTCATGGTGGCGTCCAGCACCACGTCGGACCCATCCAGCACATAGGGGAAGGGGATTTCCTGATCCGAGGGTTCGACCTCGAAGGTCGCGCCATAGTCGCGCTCCAGCAGGCGCAACTGCTCCTCCAGATAGGAGCGGAACAGCTCGGGCCGGGTGACGGTGGTCACATAGACGCCGGGCCGCGACATCCGAGCATAGGCGCGGATTTCCAGATTGGCGGGGCGATCCCCGAACCAACTGACCTTGAGGGAAGGATAGGCGAACAGACCGCGAGTGCGGGCCTCGGGGTCGGGCCTCTCGCCGGTGGCGAGATAGGTCTTCACGGCGTCGCGCAACGTGGAGACGGATTGTGAGTAGAGGATTTCGAGGCGGTCCAGCGCCGCCTGTGCTGTCATATGTTCTGTCATGACCTGATATAGCGGATCATCGTGACCTTAGCGAGACAGGCATGTTGTGGGGCGCTGACGCGCCGCGCTACGTTCGGCTCGCGGAGCCTCACTGCTTGAGCGCATTCTTCATTGGGGAACCAGGCTCGGCTTGCGAGCTTCGCCTATCACAGTTCGCGGTGGAAGAAGGCCGCAAGGTCGGCCAGCACCGGGGCCTTCTTCCGGAACAGGGGCGAGAAGGTCGCGATCATGTCGGCGTGGCTCAGGCCGGGATAGAGCTTGGCCTCGCTGCGTCCGCCCACCGCATGCATCCGGTCGTTCAGGATGATGGTGTCGTCGTCGTGGACTACGGTGTCCGCCGTGCCATGGCCCAGCCACAACGGCGGGGCGTCGGCGCGCACGAAGGTGACGGGCTGGGTCAGGGTGGGGTCGGGCGCGCGGCCGAAGGCGTTGATCGAGGCGGCCACGTCGAACGGCAGGAACTCATAGGGTCCCGCCAGACCCGCCGCCGCCCGGATCAGATCGGGCTGGCCAACGCCGGCCATATAGCGGCGGTCAAGCGTGATCATCATAGCCAGGTGCGCTCCCGCCGAATGGCCCGCGACGCCTAGCCGCGCCGGGTCGCCGCCGTAGCGTCCGACGACCTGGGCCACCGCCGCGGTGGCCGCCGCCGCGTCCTCGACAAAGGCCGGGAAGACCACCTCGGGCACAATCCGGTAGTCCGGCAGAGCCACCAGGAACCCCTTGGCCGCCAGGGCCTGCGCCGCCCAGCCATAGAGGTTGCGCGATCCAGAATCCCAGCCGCCGCCATAGAAGAAGACGATCACCGGCGTCACGGGCTCGCCCTCGCGCCACGCCGGGCCATAGAGGTCGAACTTCTGGCGCGGGTCATCGCCATAGGACAGGTCGCGCGCCAGACGGCTGACGCCACGGTCGCGCGGACCCAGGGTATTCAGGACCGCCAGGGGCGAACAGGCGGCAGCGAGTGCGCCGAGGGCGGGGGCAAGCAGGCCTCTACGGGTCATCAGGTCTCGCGGATCAGCAAAGCGTCGACCCTGATACGCACGAAGTCGCCTTTCGGCTCAAGCGCCCAGCCCGGTTTCAGTGCGCATTGGCGATTAGGGCGCCGCAGTTGGCGTCCTCGGCCAGGCCCGGCTCGACGAAGGCGAACAGGGCCGCGAGCGGCGCGGCGACCGCACCGACCACCGCCGCCAGCCCACCCTGGGCGATCAGCTGGCCGGTCTCTACGCCGATGCGCGGCGCCGTCAGCGGTCCGCGCACATGGATCGGGGTCCACAGGCGCAGCAGGCGGGGCTTCTTGGATTCGCCGTCGATCGTCAGGTCAAGGGTCTCGTCGCGCAGGCTGATCGAGCCCTTGCCCTTGGCCAGGACCACGTCGGTGTCGATGACAAAGGTCTGGGCCGTGGCGATGCCGTTCGAGACGTTGAAGTCAGCGACGGCGCAGCGGATGTCGGCCTTGGACTGGTCGCCGCGCAGCAGTTTCAGCAGCCCCGCCGAAGCGTTGATGCCCAGCAGTTCGGCGAAGGCCGCCCGCATCTCGCCATTTGGCACGATCAGGCTGATCGACCCCTTGGACGAGGCAGCGAAGGACGCGATGGATGCGCCCGGCCCCTCAAGCCGCGCCCGACCCAGGGCGCGGCCCGTAATCGGCGTCGAACCGTTGGCGGCGGGGACGATGGATTCCAGCGGATAGCCGGCCAGGCGGAAATCGACAGCGCTGTAGGGGGTGTCCTTCGTCGCGTTGATCTTGGCCGTTCCGTTCAGCGTGCCGCGGTTGAAGGTGAAGGAGACGGGGTCGAGATCCAGCGTGGCCGCTTCCAGCACCGCACCCAGCCGCACGGCGCGGATGTCCATGTCGTTGGCCTTCACCGAGGCGGCGCGATAGGTCAGGCTGCCATCCATGGTCCGCAGCCGCTCGACCTGAAGCGTGGCGTCGGGCAGCAGCTTGCCGGCCCGGCCGGAGCTGACCGTGGTGGTCTCGGTGCCCGCAGCATTGGTCTGGGTCTTGGCGCCCAGGATGGCGGTCAGGTCATTGATGTCGAGCCGTTGCGAGGCCAGTTCGGCATCGACCCGCAGGCGTTGGGCGGCGTCGACCCGCACATCGCCCGACAGGTCGGACGCCCCGACCCGACCGGTGAAATCGGCGAAGGTCCAGAGCGCGTCGTCACGCGTCAGGGCGCCGGACAGGCGATAGGGCGGCGTATTGGGCAGGGTGATGCCGGTCAGCAGGTAGAGGTCATTCAGATTCTGCCCCTGAATGCTGAGCGTCGCCTGCAACTGGCCCAGATCGAAGGGGCGGGTGACCGATCCGTCGGCGGTCAGGCGCGATCCGGCGCCGGCGAGGACAGCCTCGAACGGATAGGGTCGGTCGCGGCGGATGTTGACGAAGGGTCCGCCCTGGATTCGTAGCGTCAGGGGCGAGCCATTGATGCTGCCGTCGCCTTCCAGAACGAAGCCGGCGTCGCCGTCATTGGCGGCCTCGCGGGCGTTGACCGAAGCGTCCAGCGTCAGGTCGCGCTGCTGCATGTCCAGCGAGATCCGGCCGTTCTGGATGATGAGCTGCTGGATCACCGGCAGCTTCATTCCCTTGCCGTCGTCGGGCTTATCGGGGTTCAGATCCCAGCTCTGCTTGCCATCCTTGGTCGAAATCAGGGTGACGACCGGCTGGGTAAAGGACAGCAGCGGCATCTCGATCTGGCCGCCAAGCAGCTTTCTCAATCGCACCGAAGCTTCGATCCGGCCGATGTCGGCGGTGTCTGTATCCTTGGCCCACTGGGGTCCGCCAAACTTCAGATCACGGACGACGACCGAGGGGGTCCAGCTGAACAGATTGACGTCCAGGTCGCCCTGCAACGCGATCTCGCGGTCGTATTTGACCGAGGCCCAGCGGCCGATCGGACCTCTGAGCCAGTTCCAGTCGAACAGCAGAAGGAAGATGACGATGGCCGCGATCAGAACCAGCACCACAGAGGCGGCGATCTTTTCGGTCCGACCAGGGTGGCGAAAGGACTGATAGACCGGATCATTGGCCTTGACCCAATCGCGCCACTGACCCGCGCGCACCCCTGCCGGAGCCACGACGCGCTCGTGCATTCGCGTCCAGTTCAGGCTGGAAAACAGACGCTTATGAAGGGGTTCGCTGTCGGGCATGAACCCAGACAACGCGCGAAGGCCGGGATGGCGCCAAATCCGGATCCGGACAGCAGAAAGGGCGCCGCCTCACAGCGACGCCCCTGCATGATTTCAGCCTAGATCAACGCGCCGGCGTCAGATGCCGATCCAGCCAGCCGAACACCTCATTGTGCCATTGCACGCTGTTGGCCGGCCGCAGGACCCAGTGGTTCTCCTCGGGGAAGACCACCAGACGGCTGTCGATGCCGCGCCGCTGAAGGGCGGTGAAGGTCGACAGGCCCTGGGCCGTGGGGATGCGGAAGTCCTGGTCGCCCTGGATCACCATCATCGGCGTCTTCCAGTCGCCGACGTGATTGGCCGGGTTGAATTCCTGATAGCCACGCGGATTTTCCCACGGCGTGCCGCCGTTCTCCCACTCGGTGAACCACAGCTCCTCGGTCGAATAGCCCATGCCGAAGGTGTCGAAGACGCCGTCGTGGTTGACCAGGCACTTGAATTCATCGGCCCATTTGCCGGCGATCCAGTTGATCATATAGCCGCCGTAGGAGGCGCCCAGGGCGCAGGCGTTGTCGCCGTCCAGGAAGCTGTATTTGCTCTGGGCCGCAGTCCAACCCTTCTGCAGGTCTTCCAGCGGACGGTCCCCCCAATGCTGTGAGATGGCGTCGGTGAAGGCCTGGCCGTAACCGGTCGAGCCATGGAAATCGATCATCACGACCGCGTAGCCGGCGCCCGCATAGGTGGACGGGTTCCAGCGATAGGACCAGCTGTCGCCGAACGAGCCCTGCGGTCCGCCGTGGATCAGGAAGGCCACCGGATATTTGCGGCCTTCGACATAGCCGGCGGGCTTGATGACATAGCCGTGGACCTGTTCGCCGTTCCAGCCGGCGAAGCTGAACTGCTCGGCCTCGCCGAACACCTTGGCGTCCAGCTGCGGGTTCACGTCGGTGATCCGGCGCGGCATCTCGCGACCTAGGAAGGTCTTCACATAGAGCTCGCTGGGCCGGTTCAGGCTGTCCTGGGCATAGACGAAGCCCGAGGGTGTCTGGCCAAACGCGGACACGTGGCCATTGCCCGTCAGGGGCACGACCGAGCCATTGGCGACGTTGATCGAGAACAGCCGCGTCTGACCGACGTCGCCCGCAGTCGTATAGAGGGTCTGGCCATTGGCCGACCATTGCAGGGTGTCGGCGGAGCGATCCCAGTTGGCGGCGATCTGGCGCGTCTGGCCGGTCGCCACATCCCTCAGGAAGATGTCGTAGCGGTCGGCCTCGAAGCCCGGCCGCGACATGGCGCGATAGGCCAGGGTCTTGCCGTCCGGCGAGAAGACCGGACCGGTGTCCCAGGCGTCGTTGGCGTCGGTCAGGTTCTCGAACGTGCCGTCACCGGTCAGGCCGTGGGTCTTCCACAGATCGAAATTGGTGCTCCACGGCTCGGTCTGGCCGGCCAGACGGGCCGAAAAGACGATGGCGTCGCCCTCGGGCGTGAAGACGAACTCGCTCTCGTCGCCGAACGGTTTGGAAGGGGTGTCGCCGTCAAAGCCACGCGTGACCCAGACGGGGTCGCCGCCTGCAGTGGGGACGACGAACAGATGGTTCTGGGTCCCGTCCTGCCAGGTGTCCCAATGGCGCACGAACATCCGGTCATAGACCTGTCCGGTCGAGGGGTTGTCGGAGACGGCCTTGGCCTTCTCGACGCTGCAGGCGATGTCGGCGCATTCTGGGAAGACGGCCAGAGAGACCGCGACCTTCGAGGCGTCGGGGCTCAGCCGATAGGCGTTCACGTCCAGCGCCAGGCGCGTGACCTGGCTGAGGTTGCGGCCATCGGCGTCGCTGCGCCACACCTGGCTCGAACCCGAACGACCCGACAGGAAATAGAGCTTGCCGTCCGAACCCCAGCGGGCGGTGTTGGCGCCCCCGTCCGAGATGGCCAGGCGGCGCGCCTCTGCGTCCGCCGACAGGTCCTTGATCCACAGACTGCCGGTGCGCTTGTTCTGGGCCACGTCGGTGGTGGTTAGGGAATAGACCACCCACTTCCCGTCCGGCGACACCTGGGGATCGGCCAGTCGGTTGGCCGAGATCATGTCCTGATAGGTGAAGGCGTCGGCGACGGCGGGCGCGGCCGGCGCAGGCTCGGGGGCGGTGATCGGGCTGATCTGGGCGGCGGTCTGGGCGTGGAGAGGTCCGGCGGCGAGCAGCGCGAGGGCGGCGCACGCCCCCGAAAGTTTGACGCGGTGACGCATGGGTTGGTGTCCTTCTGGAACTGGCGCGCAGGCGTAGCACCAGCCCATCGGGGACGAAAGTCGCCTGATGACTGCAAACAAGGCGAACCGGTCTGCGGTCCCCCTGATCGGCCCCTAGTCGCGCAGCAGTTCGTTGACGCCTGTCTTGGCGCGGGTCTGGGCGTCGACGCGCTTGACGATGACGGCGCAATAGAGCGACGGGCCGCCGGTCGGATCAGGCATGGCGCCCGGCACCACGACCGAATAGGCCGGGACCTCGCCGCGGAAGACCTCGCCGGTGGCGCGATCCACTATCTTGGTCGAGCCTGACAGATAGACGCCCATGGCCAGGACCGCGCCCTCGCGCACGATCACGCCCTCGGCGACCTCGGCGCGGGCGCCGATGAAACAGCCGTCCTCAATGATAGTGGGATTGGCCTGCAAAGGCTCCAGCACGCCGCCGATGCCGGCGCCGCCCGACAGGTGGACGTTCTTGCCGATCTGGGCGCAGGAGCCGACCGTGGCCCAGGCGTCGACCATAGAGCCTTCGTCAACGAATGCGCCGATGTTCACGAACGACGGCATCAGGACGACGTTCCTGGCGATATGGGCGCCCTGACGCGCCACGGCGCCGGGCACGGCGCGGAAGCCGGCCTTCTCGAAATCGGCATCGGTCCAGTGCGCCCACTTGGTCGGCACCTTGTCCCAGTAAGGACCGGGGGTGGCGTCGCTGACGCCCATCGAGGCGCCGATGGGGGCGCCCATGCGAACATTGGGGTTCAGGCGGAAGGACAGCAGCACCGCCTTCTTCAGCCACTGGTGCGTGGTCCAGACCCCGTCCTCGCCGCGAGACGCCACACGAGCCTCGCCGGCGTCCAGCAGAGCCAGGGCCTGTTCGACGGCCTTGCGCGTGTCGCCCTTGGTTGCGGTGGAGACATTGGCGCGGTCTTCCCACGCGGCCTCGATGACGGATTCCAGTTGGGTGCGATCCATGGTCATGCGGCGGCCTTCAGCGAATAGGGGGTCAGGAAATCCAGCAGAGTGTCGGCGCGGGCGTCGATCCAGTCGCCGACCTCCAGGCCGCGCCCGTCGCCGATCAATACCGTGGTCATGCCCAGGGCCTTGGCCGGCTGAAGATTGCGCGGGGTGTCCTCGAAGAAGACGGCGCGCGACGCGTCTATGTCGAACCGATCCAGGAAGCGGCGATAGGTCGAGGGCGCCGGCTTGGGCGTCAGGTCCATGTCCTCGATGCAGAAGACGCCGTCCATAGTCAGGCCGATCCGCGCCAGCACGCGCTCGGCGTGATAGCGCGCGCCGTTGGTCAGGACGTATTTCCGGCCCGGCAGGCCGGCGATGACCTCGACGAGCCGGGGGCTGGGCTCCAGCGAGTCCAGCGGCACGTCGTGGACCTCGCGCAGGAAGCGCTCGGGATCGACGGAATAGTTGGCCATCAACCCGGCCAGGGTCGTGCCGTGCTCGTTCAGGAACGACTTCTGCAGCACCAGGGCCTGATCGGCGGGCAGACCGACGGCGTCGACCATGAAGGCGTTGATGCGCGCCTGGACCAGGGCCATCACCCCCTGTTCGGGCGGATAGAGGGTGTCGTCCAGATCAAAGACCCAGGCGTCGATATGCGACAGGTCCAGCCTGTCCTGCATCACTTGGCCTTCACCAGGGTTCCCGCGCCGTGCTCGGTGAACAGCTCGACCAGCATGGCGTGGGGGCGGCGTCCGTCCAGGATGACCACGGCCTCGACGCCGGCCTCGACCGAGGCGATGGCGGTCTCCAGCTTGGGAATCATGCCGCCGGTGGCGACGCCGTCGGCGATCAGGCCGCGCGCCTCGGCGACCGTCATCTGGCGGATGATATTGCCCTCGCCGTCCAGCACGCCCGCAACGTCAGTCAGCAGCAGCATCCGCTTGGCCGACAGGGAACCGGCCACGGCGCCGGCGACGGTGTCGGCGTTGACATTATAGGTCTGGCCGTCGGCTGCGACGCCGATCGGGGCGATAACGGGCACCCAGTCGTCGGTCTCGGACGCGATCAGGCCGGCGATCAGCTTGGGATCGACCTTGGTCGGCTCGCCGACGAAGCCGAGATCGATCTCGTGCTCGATCATCGAGTCCGGGTCCTTGCGGGTCCGGGTCGTCCGCTCGACGGTCAAGAGACCCGCATCCTTGCCCGACAGGCCGACGCCGCGCACGTCCGCCTCCCGGCCCGCGACAGTGATCCAATGAGCGATCTCTTTATTCACCGCGCCGGACAGGACCATCTCGGCGACCGCCATCGTGTCCTTGTCGGTGACGCGCAGGCCGTCGATGAACTCGGACTTGACCCCCGCCTTGGTCAGCATGGCGCTGATCTGCGGCCCGCCGCCGTGCACGACGACCGGGTTCACGCCCATCAGCTTCAGCAGCACCACGTCGGCGGCGAACTGGCGGGCGACCGCCGTCTCGCCCATGGCGTGGCCGCCGTATTTGATGACCACGGTCTCGCGGTCATAGATCTGGATATAGGGCAGGGCCTCGGCCAGGGTCTTGGCCGTCGCCCACCCGCGCGCCTCGTCCTGCTCGCGCGCCAGCGCGTCGGATTGTTTTTCGGTCACGTCCATCACGCGCGGGCTGATAGCGGCGATGGCCTTCCCTGTCACGATGAAACCCTGAATCGCCAAACCTGGGGCGGCATGAAAGCCTGGACGTCATGAAACTTTGGCGGTCATGAAACTCGGGCCATGATGAAACTCTGGGCGACGCCGACCGTTCGGATGGAATGAACGAACATGAGATCCAAGACAGCGGCCTGACGCCCCAGGATCCCGGTGAGACGCCGCTGGACGCGACCGTCTGCCCCGAATGTCAGGGAGCCGGCGCCCTGGCCTCGGGGGAGACCTGCCCGGTCTGCGAAGGCACGGGCAAGGCGTCCGGCCGAACCGGCGGCGGCTGAACCGCGACCCTCACAGCAACCGTCACAGCATTTGAAGGCGTGCCTGGCGCAGAATGGGGCGATTTCGGCTAGACACCTGGCCATGTCCGATCCGCGATCCTCCTCCCTGCCCGACCTGACCCTGCGACTGGCCGACTGGCTGAGGTCGAGCGCCCTGCCGATCTGGGCAACGACGGGACGCGCCGGGGGCGGAGCCTTCCATGAGGCGTTGACGCTCGACGGCCAGCCCGTGATCCGGCCGCGTCGGGCCCGCGTCCAGACGCGCCAGACCTATGTCTACGCCCAGGCCGGACTGCTGGGCTGGCAAGGCCCGTGGCGCGAGGCGGCGACCCAGGGGCTGGAGACGCTGCGTCGCGACTTCGCCCGCCCGGATGGTCTGTGCCGCACCCTGGTGGCCCCGGACGGCGCGCCGCTGGACGAGACCGTGATGTTGTACGACCAGGCTTTCGCCCTTCTGGCTCTGGCGACGGCGAAACAGGCGGGCCTGACGGACGCCTCGCACGAGGCCTGGGCCGTCTCCATCCGGCAGGGGCTGCTGGCATGGCCCTCGCCCTACGGCGGCGTGCCGGAATCAGGCGATCATCCCTACCAGGCCAATGCCCAGATGCACCTGCTGGAAGCCTGTCTGGCTTGGGAAGCAGCGGGCGGAGACTCCGGGTGGGCGAAACTGGCGGATCAGATCGTCAACCTGGCCCTGACCCATTTCATCGACGCCGAAGGCGGTTTCCTGCGCGAGTTCTTCACCCAGGATTGGGCGCCCGCTCCGGGGGCGGACGGACATCTGGTCGAACCCGGACATCAGTTCGAATGGGTTTGGCTGCTGAGCCAGTATTGCCGCAACCGAGAGGCTTCGGTCCCATCCCCGGCCATGGCGGCCGCCGCCCGCCTATACGCCGCCGGCCTCAAAGGCATATCGCCCACATCCGGACTGGCCATGGATGCGTTGGAAGACGACGGTTCGGTTCGCCGGTCCACCTCGCGGCTATGGCCCCAGACGGAATGGCTCAAGGCCGCCCTCATCAGGGCCGAGGCCGCGCCTGCGGACGCCTTGATGGGCGACGAGCGCCAAGCCCGGCTTGAAGACGCCGCCCAGGCGCTGGAAGGCCTTCTTCGCTACCTGACCCCCGAGGGACTCTGGCGCGACCGGCATGATGATAACGGCTTCATCGACGAGCCGGCGCCCGCGAGTTCTCTCTACCATATCATGGTCGCCTACCTTCAACTGACCCGCTCGTCAGAGACGATGCAGCCGCCGTTCCGGCCTCAGGATCCGGTGGCGAGGCTTTCCTGAGAGCTTGGCCATTCGCGCGTCATCGGATCAGAGATCGCTGATTCTCTTCAGGGTTGCTCGAACGCCGTCTTTCGAAAGACCTCCGGCTGCGCCGGAATTGAGGCGGTGGGAAGATTTTTCCGTGTAGCTTCAACGTCACGCTTCCAAGAATACGGCGGACACGGCCGGGCGAAACTCTCGACCTCCCCCGGCAACGCTGTTAAGAGGCCATTTGGCGGTGAGACCGCCGCATATCCTATTCATGGCGGAGGGCTCACACCCATGCGTGTTAAGACTGTATTCCTGGCTTCTAGCGCGGCGGCGGCTCTTGCCCTGTCGGCAGGCGCCGCGTCGGCAGAGCCCGACGGCTGGTACGGCGCGATCGACGCCGGCTACCACATTGCCGACAACGACATTAACCTGGAAGAATCCAGCAACGGCATCACCTACAAGGCCGACACCAACG
>Ga0247803_1001990_pt1 | contig 10499 bp, 8 predicted proteins | sample UWRJL014104B1_FD_180928 | JGI IMG/M metagenome (GOLD analysis project Ga0247803, IMG submission 180928) | Plant litter microbial communities from Arlington Agricultural Research Station in Wisconsin, United States - UWRJ-L014-104B-1 | ecosystem: Environmental > Terrestrial > Plant litter >...
CTCGATGACGGGAAGTGGGTGCTAATTGGTATCGTGATAGGGTCATCGCGGCAAGTGCAGCGCGTATCGTGTCTACGCATCTTTTAGCTACCCGACCAGACTATACATGTAAGCATCCCCATGTCTACTGGCTCTCAGGAAGCACCACGCTTACACTCAACACCCAGACCGCTTCGCCAACGTCATGATCTGGGCCGTAATAGAAAACCATCTCGCCGTTGTAGTCGCCTGCGCCCCCAGCATAAAGGTCATCATCCTACTCATCTTCCCACGAATCGCTTCGTCCCTGCCAAAGATCCTTTCCCGCTTCACGCGCTCGCGCTACTCGAATCCTCCTAATCTGGAGACTGCGGACATCTTTCACAACAAGCATGCCGATGGTGGGTTGAAGAGCCCGAAAGGAATGTTGGACGTGCCGTCGAGTGAGAGTCCGTTGCCTAGTCCGATGACGCCTGTATTTCTCGCAAAGTGGGGGAAGAAAGCCGAGAGGGGTTTCATGGGACTAGAACGCAGAGGAAAGAGTGAGGGTGAGGGTGACTGGGTCTAGAATGGGCCAAAGGGGTTACAGGAACTCAGGACGGGGCACAGTATCCGTGTGGGAAGTTTGTGGATTTGATGTCTTCTCGAGAAAGTCAACTTCGCTCTCCACAGCTTCCACCTACTGTCCCTCAAACGTTTTTGGCCCGTAGCCGTAACCCGACACCCAAACGCAGACAAGGAGACTCCTCCTTTCTGCGCTCTCGCCGCCAGTCAAACCCAACCCGCCTACTCGATATCCGTCCACTCGCTCTCCGAAGTCGGCCTCTCCCGCGCAAAAGGCCCAACCCGAAACCTCTCGCAAGCCGCAAGCCCAAAAACCTTTACAAAATCTTCACTCGTGCCAATCCCGTCACGCGTACCGCTGAGGACATGACGGAAGTCGGTAGGTTCGCCGATCGCGAAGAGAGGTTCCTCGGCGCCCTTGGACTTCTTCAGCTTTTTCAGTTTATCGAGAAAGCGGCGCCAAAGGGACTTCTTATTTGGTGCTTGGGAGTCGATGGCGGTGGTGATGGCAGGGGCCGGGAGTGCGGTTAGATCTTCGTCGGGTTGTTCGCTGATGTCGTGGAGAGTTGCAGAGTGTTGCAGATCCAGCTTGGATTTAGACTTGAAGATGACGGAGGGGATTGGGAGGAGGTGGCGCGAAGGGCGCTTGGTCATCGACCCCATGTTGGTGTGGAGCATTGGTGTGTGCGGTAGAAAGTGTTTTGACGCTAACTGAGAAGGGAGAAGAATGGAGGAGAGTATCGTATTCGGGGAATAGTTTGACTGTTGCTATGCAAACGCAATTGTGAAGTCGCGGTGAAGGTGGAGGCCGTGTATCATCTGAGGTCCGTTGAGAGTGAGGGCAAATTGGCGTTTGGAAACGTGCCAGTAGTGACTATCCACTTAGATTCTGGCAGTGCGTCTGGGTAGGCGTTGATGCTGGTGAGCTTGCGTCGTGATCTGTGGATTATGCCGTGTCCAGTGCGACGCAAAGTGTACAGACTCCCTTGTGGACGAGCGTCACAGAGAACGTACGCTTTGGAAAGAACGACTTTTCATTCCCAATAGATAATGACCTTGCCCCACCTGGATATTGAACGCCTGACCAAATGAAACCCTCTATGCTCAATGCTTTCCCTTATGTACTTAACCAGTCCAGGAACTCTGGTGTGAAATAGCTCACTACAATGGACGCACCTGCCCGTACAATGCCTTGCGTCGCCTCCTCAGCCATCTGCCTCAAATCGAAAACGCCCGCTTTAGCTGCAGCGTGAATCATGGCATACTCGCCAGATACCTGGTATGCTGCCACTGGCATGTCTTTGCCAATCTCTTTGGCATCGCTGATAATGTCCAAATACTGACTGGCGGGCTTCACCATTATAATATCCGCACCCTCGTTAATATCGCGGGTGATAGCACGTCGAGCCAAGCCGCGTCCGCCCGGTGGGAGCTGGTAGCATCGTCGGTCGCCAAAAGATGGGCACGATCCCGCTGCGTCGCGGAAAGGACCGTAAAGACATCCAGAGAATTTTGCAGAGTACGACATGAGCACCACCTGGTGCGCAATGCCCGCCTCAATGAGCTTCAGCTTGATGGCGCGAACGCGCCCATCGTTCATATCAGACGGGGCGACGCAGTGAGCTCCTGCCGTCGCATATGCCATAGCCACATCGCTGATGCGATCTACTGACAAATTGTTGTTAAGGCTTCCATCGTCTCGTAGGATGCCACAGTGACCGTGAGAAGTGTACTCGCAGAGGCAGACGTCGGCGACGATAAATAGGTCGGGAAAGCTCCGTCGGAGGAGTCGAATGGCCTTGATTACGGGGCCCTTGGGATCATCGGCGCTGGTGCCGAGAGCATCCTTCGCACCCGGTGCGATCGGCACACCAAAGAGGATGACCGACTTGAGGCCCTTCGCGACGAGTGGTGTCAGGTATGGAACGACCTTGTTGAGGCCACGGCGGTGCTGGTTCGGGAGGGAGGGAATGAGCGTCTCCTCGTCAGGCTGGTCTGAAATAAAGAGAGGGTAGATGAGCATTGACTGGTGGACAAATTAGCTACATGTTGGTCTCAGGTGTGATGCTGCAATGATGCAATCTGAGCCTACCTTGGTCAATTGTCGCTCCGCCTGCCACGCGCGGGAGAGGGGATGGCTGTATCCTCCATGTAATTGACTCGAAATGTCTCCTGCAATGCTCACACTGGTCGCCGCAGTGCTGGCGTACGACTTCGCTCTTGAGACCTGCGAGCGCACCTCTTCGCGCTCGGAGCTCCGGTAGGCGATGTCAGAAACGAGCGAAGAGAAAGACATCGCGGCGGATCGATGGTTCGAACGAGAGTCGTGGGAAAGACTTTATAGACGGGGAGGCGGAATGGAGTGTGAGGAGAGGTGTCGGTCAAGTGTCGGAATAAAAGTGATGCGGCGAGGTGGCGGGAGAGCGCGCGCCGATCGTTTGAGCCGAGGGACTTGCGGTTTCAATCTATCTCGCAAAGCGGAAGAAGCACGCTCGATGCCCAAATTAAGTGTGTAGCAGGCTCTTGCACAGTGGGTGTATACAGAACGGTCTGAGGAATGATACTCGGGTCTTTGCCTTGGTAACGAGCTGAAGTCAAGAGGCAAAGCGCACAAAAAGCACCTCCGATAGTTCTCCGCAGTGAATAAGCGTGCGATTTGATTGGTCGGTACTGCTTTGGCTTAGCGACCACGTATACCGACCTAAGGCCTCGATCAGCATCATCGACAATCATCTGCAAAGGATCGAATCAACATCGAAGCTGAGCCACCCTGTTAATATACAACGGAGTCAGCTTGTTCTTGGAAGACCTCTCGCCTTCTGTACGCTGGCCCGAGTGTCTGCATGGCTAACCCAAACAGGGCTCGGTACGTATGACTACGTACCGAACGCCGATTCGCAAAAACCGCAATGCATCAGGCATCTCTAGTTCTAGGCAAAGCTTTGTTCAATGGCTACTCCTGCTACCTATCCTCAGTGTGCAGGCCTCGTTACGGATGTATAGCAAACCGCCAGCCACAGAACACAGCGCTGATGGGCGCGGAACGCGTCCCTTCTCGCTCGTTACGTTCACCAACTGCGGCTGTCGATTTGAGCATCAGCGTCTCTGACACGCAGGCCTGAAGATGTTCAGGAGGTACACATCACTATTGCTCCAATCCTCCCGCTCTTTATTCACAACTGGACTCGAATACTGAGTATTGTTTTACTCAATCACCGGCTATCCAATCCGTCGTTCATTATGCTCGAGCCAACCACGAGCCCTCGCTAGCACGTATATGCCACCGATATTGCGCCTCGAGGGAATCGCAGCGAACTTACCCAAAGCAGAAAGAAAGTGAGGCTGTCGGAACTACTCGGCAGCTCCGTCTGGCCAGCAAAAAGTCCATCCATACTTCTGCCAACTCCTCATTTGCAACGACCCTCAAAGGTTGCAGCCGGCGCACAAAAACGTTGAAGCTGCATACGCTGAACCTACACACCTAACAAGGCACTCCGGCTCCAAGGCCCCCAAGGAACCAACAACTCGAGACTCGCATCTGAGCGCAACGGGCGGTGAGTGTGAACGGCGTGGAGACGCTGTGAGCACGGAAGCACGGAAGCTGAGGCGAACCCTGCGCTAGCGCCAGCCGGTTCGGTGCTGCAGCCGCTAATCGACTACCGTTTTGGCCGGGGGTCTTATCGTCCGGTGTGGGGAAACCGAGCGCGGGACTATCTGGAGGACATGCGAGATTCATGAGCTGTCTGGCTTTGAGGCTTCTCCATTGTTGTTCCTGTTGTTGGCTTCGAAGTCTGCGAGACGCGAAGCTACCTCTTGCTTCGACCCAATCTTGGTCTCGTCTATCTTCGCCTGGGGACACGACTAAGCACACGCGGAAACGATATATGCGCTGGCGACAAACGCCGGCCGCTCTAGACTTGTGCTTCCTGCCCGTTTGGCAACCTCCCTGAACAACTTATTGGTTGTTTCGGTGGCCCAAGGATAGCATTCGGTCAACGCTCACTCTTGTCTAACTATATACGGCTAGCTTATAATGGTCATGCAGGGTCCATAGATCCAGGATCTCTCCCGCTGTCTCCATTCACCGGTAATCGGAGTGAGACTGTTATCCTATTGATCTCCTAAACAAAGGAGAACAGCTTCAAGCTCACTTACACAGGTGACCATGGCATGCCGTTGCCTACTACCCCATGCGGAGATGGCGACACTCTCGGAGCATCAGCAACTACCTTCCAGGGTGGAGGTCTGACCTCCAGGCCACGTCCACCCGCCAACCACGTTCCTGACAAGCATGTATTCCCCGACCCAGCAGACCTGCATGTAGGCCCCGCCTTTACCGTCTGGACCGCCTCGCGGTTGATTGCGCTTATCGAAGCAACTAATCCGGGGTCAACGTGCCTCCTCCGGCAAGGGTCCGAGCACCGGGGTGGCATTGCGCCAAAGCTTCCCATATAAGCTGCGTCTTTGTCCTTCTTATCGTCTTAACAAGCCTCCTCTACTGTCTTCGTAGCTTTTTGGTACCGTGTTGAGTGTTCTAGGCCGCCTAGTAAGAAGCATATGAGCAATTGGTGGTTTCACAAGACAGACGATACATTCGCCAGACGAGCCTCGTAGTTGCCAGCATCTTCGATCTGCAATACACTTCTCCACTCTTTGTTTTCCGATTGTTGAATTTGTCTTTGATCTCTCAAAGGTGAGTACCGTCATCTTTTACCACACTTGTGTCCTTGGCCTCACACGCGAGGACAATGATCTTGCGCTCCAGAACCTCACGAGACACCACGCGACCCGGGTGTCTTAAGACATGGTGTTGTCCAAAGAAGACACAGGACTAATTCTATGCGTAGATTTCTGCTTTACATTCCGCTAATTGCACGGTCTCGTACCACCGATTGAGCAATTAACTACACGACAACGTTCCACTCGCATCAACGCCTCTACCACTCAGGAACAATGTGCGGCTATACATATTCTTGGTATTACTGCAACCACGACTACTACATCTGGTTCGTCGCGCACTCCACCCCCAAGGAACTTCGTAGCTAATGTTCTCTGCACAGGGCCAACAGCATCGAAGTCTGCCCCAATCGCCTCCTCTCCGGCTACTCCTACGACGCATGGAGCATCGACATGTGCAAGAACATGACCGTGTCCTGCGGCGGCTTTTCCAACTTCTACTGCTCCGAATGCAGTGAGGATGTTGCGCTGGAGTTTGAGCTCGACGAGCTGTAGCGTGGTCGCTCGTCTCATTCAAGGGGACACTGTAGGCAAGGGACAGGTCAGTCACTAGGGCACAGCATTGGTGCATCGTGAGCTGACCGTGCAGCTGCAGCTGTTCCTCGAAAAGCGCGGGTTTCGCACCTCACTTTCCCGCAGCGTTACACCGCCGGACTTACTCGGGATTACAACTCACCGCCCTCGGCTCGAGCTGCCTGTCTGTTGCTCCTGTCGTCCTACCCACCTTTTGACATACACACGAACTTCTCCTTGCGTGGTGGACTGAACGATGTTTTCCCTTTAGACGGCGTACACGCTTCTGCATGATGGCATTTGCAAGATTGGCGCTAGATACTTTCTTTCTTCTCATCTAGCGATTTAGCGTAGCGACGCATGCATTTAGATGCCGCATCTGTTTGGGTCATCGGAGTTCAGGTCAAGTCAAGAATGCCTTTGGTTTATGGGGTGTCACCGCGTCTCATTGGATCGTTATTCACAACGTTAAGCGCGCACTGATGCTTCGGTCAGTTAATTATGGCTTTGGCTTTCATCGAAGATGATGGAATGCAATATTCTCAGTCCAAAATACAATGCCTATACTACAGATTCATCTTGTTACGCGCACTTTGTACGTGTCACCAAGTCGAGCAGGGCTATCTGAGCCCCGGTACCATTTAACCAACCATTGTTGGTACCGCGCACGAACACACGAGATGGTATACCTCACAGCTCAGAACCTACCTCATTCCGTAACGCTCTGCTCCGCCACCTGAGGACTCATCCCAATGCCTTCTTCCTGCAGCGTCTCTTTGATTTGGGTTGCCCTCCTTCGGGCATCGAGATAGTACATGTACTCTGTGTATGTACGCGGCACAACCCGTATGTTCTTCTCCACATTGAACGTGTAGTTGAATTGGCCGGTGGGCTTGCTCTTCCCGTGTTCCACGTCTCGCACCTTACTGTCCACCCTAATTTGCACCCGTGTATACTGACTCTCCTGATCGACCTTCTCGTCTGGTGCGCCGATAAGTGGAGGGTCAGTGTATACAACAGTCGCGGTAAGGTACAGAATACTGCCCACTGGCACCGGATTTTGGAACGTGGAAGGATCAAGCGAGACGAAGGTGGGGCGGGCGTGGGCGAATGCAGCAGCCGTGGTAAAGGCGAGCTCAAAGGTCTGCTTGAGCAAGAAGCCGCCGAAGATCATAAAGTGGTGTCTGTTTCGATTCTGCGGCTGCATTATAGTGGCTGTTTGGAGGCGTGTCGTTTCCATGAAGTGGACGTTGTCAGGCTTGCGGAGCTCATCGTATGGATCGTGGTATTGCAGTTGCTTCTGCCAAAAGGCGTGAATGAGGTCCGATTCGAGGTCGTTCGGGGTATGTTTTATGAGCGCGGTTTCCTTGCGTTGTTTGCGGACTTTGGAGTTGCGCTCGCCGAGGCTGTAGAGGTGTTGTTCTTCCGGAGTCTCGATGAGGAGGGGGTTTACGTTCACGGGTCTGTCGCAAGGTTAGTCGCTCCTGCCGTTCAGGCAATCGCGAACTCACTTCTTTGTGCTAGGGTCAAGAGACACCATCGTAAAGGTGCAGTGAAGCAAAACATCTTCCTTCTTGACCTCCTCCCCCTCTTTCGGTGCTTTTGCAACCTGCATTGAGATCTCAAGACTGCTCCTGCCTGAGGCATATGTCACTTTTCCAGAGAGTTCCAAATCGCATATCTCGTGTAACGGGTGGTTGATAACGATTCTGTCGCAGCTCGCAGTAACCGTCGTTACGCCGTCGCCCGTGTGTTTATACGCAATGATTCCTGACAGCGCATCGAGATCCATAAATATCGTTCCTAGACGTATATGCCCCGAAGAATTGAGGTATGTGTCGAGCAGCCATGGATCTTGTGCCAGCGGTAGTATCACCGAAGAGTAGCTATCTTGCATGCGCTTTGGCTTCAAGTCACGCTCCTTGGGCACCTGATATTTCTGGGAAGCTTCGGTGAGGTCCTTGCCCTCTTGCTGCTGCTTGCGGAAAGCTTCTATCCATGGTGTGCGGACTCGTTGCTCGGTGAGCTCGCGGAAGACGCCGTCAGTGCGCTGCGGGTTGCTGGAGTGGAAGGTACGGCGGGCGGTTGGCAATGCGCGAAGAAACCGAGGAGTGGAATAACGACAAGTGCACTCAGTGAGACGCCGTAGCGCTGTTCTCGGGATTTGCGCCATTGTTGATGTCGAAGCGGTGCGGTACGAGGAGTAAATGACGTCGCGTGCACCTTCCCTCGCGGGGGGCTTGGCATTGAGACCCGGACACTCATGCCCAACACTCAATTTTGGTTTCTTCTTCTCTTACAAACGACCATGCAAAGATTACAACCTCGCCCCGGGTTGCCATGACATTGGTGAATATGTCGCGCACGATTGAGCTGGGACGCGCTGTCCTCTCATCACCGAGCACAAAGCTCGAGCTTTGGCTCACCACTTTGATTACCATCTCACCAGCACAGGATGCAACTAACCTACAGCACCTCAGTGATAGCGAAACGATTGACCTTCTTGCATCTGGGACTGTCTGGGTGGGACGTGCTAATGGCATGCACCTATCGCTCGATATTACCTTCCGTCGGGAACCCCTGCCCATTAACCAGCTCCGTCACTTAGCTGACAGTGTCGTCAATGCTCCGGTGAGTGGGTGAAATTGGCTACCGTGTTTTCTCACTCACACCACAATAGGCTTGGAAGCAACTCGGTTTATTGCCTTCTTTACCTATGGATGAAGATCTCAGGCACGGCAAGCTGTGCATCAACATTGGCCAGTTGCGGGGGGAAGCAACATTGTCTGCAAGAAACGTCACTCACGCTTACGTAAATGCGTTACCAGGAGATGCGACCCCACCCGAAAGTGTTCCTGCCTTCTTGCTCCATGCGATTGAGTCCGCAGTCGTCATTACGGAGACCAGAAGCCGTACGGGTGCAACGAAGTCAAAGCAACCGAAGAAGAGATCCGGCGGAATACACGAGTTTCCTGAAGATGGTATCCCTTTTGACAATGAAGGCAGTGAAAAGTCAAACGATCCTTTCATGGAACACTCAGCAACGCTCTTTACCGAAGATTCGGTAACACCCTTTCATGAGGACTCAGTAGTACCCATGAGCGAAGACACCGTGATACCCCTAAGCGAAGACTCGGATATGCTCTTCTATGAAGATATTCGGCAACCACGAGCTAAGGTTGGGTCCATGTCAGCACAAATACCCATGGCGTCTGTTGGGGGTCGAAAACGGCCACGATCGTCTACCAGTCCGAACAGGACACGAGAAGACAACTCCTCGCTAGTTCCGATGGCCACTGTGAAGCGACAGCGACCTTCAACGATGACTACAATGCCAGTGTCTCCAGCTAGAACGCCCATTCTAACCAAGCTCGCTGCTATCGAAATGATGGTTGATGCAACCATGCGGATTTCGGTATTCAACAGCTTGCGGGGATCGTCTGGAAGTTTCAAGATCAAAGCCAACACATTCAGCGAAAGCCTGGCTGATATCGCGCCAGCGTTGTGGCGTCCGGAGTATCGTTCAGTGAGAGACCTAAACCTGAACCAACCTACTACCGGCTCACTAACGTATGCATAGGCACTGTCTCTAAGAGCCAACCTCGCATCAACTTTGAGTCTGTCGATCGGCAGAGTCAGTTTGAGGGCTACGGGGACCTTGCGAACCAAGATCCGCACACTCAAAGGTTCGGTGTCCCACGATATCGATGAACAACTCTGTTCTATCGCGACTGACGAGCTTGACGTCAGCAGCGTTTCGCCATCAGTAGCGACTCGAATCTGGGTCCATGGCCAAAGAAACCTACTTGCTAAGCCAAATCCGGGCGCAATCCAACCTTTCTGCGTTTCAGCGGCACGGCATGCCGGCCACGGGGATGTAGATGAGCTTCTGGATGAACAGTGGGGACAGCTTGAAGAAGCTACCATTGAGTTTGGTCTACCCCTTGAGCTCTCGACTACGCCAAGTAGCAAGCATGAGAAGTTGCTCGGCCACCAGATCACTGCAACCGAGGGAGACCGTGCCGAGGATGAAGCTGCTGATGACGACGAACTGCTGTTTGATTGCACATGATATCCACGCTCCATGCAGTCACTTGAAAAGCCACCGTTATCGATACAGCCCAGGTCAAATACCCCAGGCGTTCGTCCCACAGATCATTCCAGGGAACGTAGCGTGCGCAGTGCCGTGGAGCACTGATCATGGACCCAACCACCACCTCCGTTGTGGGTCTGGAAACTCGTTTTCAGATATCACAGCGACTTATGGACTGGCCACCAATTTGTCAGCAAGATGGGACCTTGTCGTGGTTGGGAACGTTATTTGTGCGCTACCAAGAGCCCATGGACAAACCTCCATCCGAATTTTGCTGCATGGAATGAGTCACATCTCCATGACTCAACCCAGTGGGAATTAGGCTGCCTCAGTCCAGGTCAAGCTTACGAAAAGAACGCTTTGACAACACTGTTACTGCTATGTCTGCTCGCTAGTTGAAGGCCGGGCCGGTCAAACGCTGGGAGCCAACCACCGGAACGCGCTAATATATTGTCCGCCATCGGAAGCTTTGCGTGACCATGCCCGCTCCCCACAGCGAAGGGAAGTCGAAACGTTCGTCGAGACATCCCGTATGATTACGTCCTAACTACTCGCCGAATTTCCCCGGATTGATCACCCTCACAACGATTTGTTTCTACCCCTGCGCTGGTGA
>Ga0247803_1001991_pt1 | contig 10495 bp, 13 predicted proteins | sample UWRJL014104B1_FD_180928 | JGI IMG/M metagenome (GOLD analysis project Ga0247803, IMG submission 180928) | Plant litter microbial communities from Arlington Agricultural Research Station in Wisconsin, United States - UWRJ-L014-104B-1 | ecosystem: Environmental > Terrestrial > Plant litter >...
TCCTGGTACTAATCCACCAAGTAGATTACTAGCTGAAGTTCCTAGTCCTGTAAATTTTCCACCTAATGAATCAAGAGCGATATTAGCTTCTGCCATTCTATTAGCATAAGTTTGTGCAGTAGCTTGTGTTGTATTTTGTGGTTTACCATTTAATGTTCCATTTTGATATTGAGATTGTTGTCTTTCAGCTATAGCACTGTAAGTATTTGCAATAGAAGCGCGCTGTGCCTGTGCATCAAGTGCCGCAGAACTGTATTTTCCTACTAATGCTGAAACTTGTTCTGGTGTTGCTCCTGTTGCTGCTAACTGTTGGGCTTGTTGAATAACACTAGCTGGAGCACCTGTCTGAGCGGCATCAATAATCATATCTTGAACTTTCTTCTTGGATTCATATTGTTCAGTATATTGGTTCTGAAGCTCTCGTGAATATGTTTCAAATTGACGAGCTTCTGATTTATCTAAAGTGTCTTTGTTATCTTGATAGAAGAACTTGGCTAATTCAGATTGAATTTTAAGCGGTTCTAGCTCTGATTCAATTAGGCGGTCAGCTGTAGCTTTTGCATTAGTATAGTTGCCGTTTGCTAAAGAGAGCGTAAGAGTAAGACGACCCTGCTTGATAGCACTTTGTCTTGATACTTCTGCGATGTCTCTTTGATTTGCTCCTCCGAAGGTGCCTTTTTGTGAATTGATATTTTCTATCTGGCTTTGTAATGCGTCACGTTCAACATTTAATTGATTTAAAGCATCTGTTTCAAGTTTCTTGAACTCATCAACATTTTCTTCTTCATATATGTCATTTCTACGTTCACCAAATCCTGCAAGCTTATCAAATGTTTTTTGAAGTACTGAACGACTATCGTTAGCAGCTGTTTGATTCTGTTGAACAGTTTGAGCCTGCTGTTGTTTAAGAGCATCCATTTGCTGTTGATACAAATTACCTGTAGAAGCTGCGGCACCTAGAAGACCTGCCGTTGAAGTATTGGTAGGGGTATTCGCAATAGACAATGGTTGAGCACCAGTAGTTGCTACAGGAACTGTGTTATTTACAGGAACTGTTGGGGAAGTACTAAATCCTGCAAGATTGGCTGCGTTATCAAATGCTTCGGGATTTCTATTAGCCAATAATTGATTTTGTGCGTCAGTATTATTTAATATTGCATTTGGATTATAACTGCTTTGAATAGGCTGTATAGGTGCTTGACCAGGAACTTGAACCATTCCAGTATCTGTATTGTATGTGCTATTGGTTTTTGATGATTTGAGTGTAGCCATTTTTTTATTTTGAAGGTTGTTGAGTCAAGTTGATTATTTGTAATTCTTCTATAGTAGTTTCAATTCCTCTAAGTTCTACCTTGAATTTACACCATTTGGAATCAAGACCGATAGAGAACTCCTTAATGTTTTCTGAGTCTGCAGAAGTGATTACACCAAGCTGCTTCCAGTTGTTAACTAGTATATTGCAAATAGAGCCATTTGTCGCCCCGAACATAGCATCTGTCAAAGTAACAGTGTAAGTGCCCGCATTGAGGCTTATAGAGCTAATCTGAGCCATCTGACCAGCTCCTGCACCACTGGTTATCTCACATTCCAAATCAATATTGTTATTGAACTGTGTAAGTGCTTCTGAAAAGTCTGCCGTTGTCGTAAGAACTGTATTTGATGACCATGTACAAGCCATTTCGTTATTACCTTGAGGAGTGGATACTGGCAACTGTGTATAGTCCTTATCTTTATATTTGATAATAATTTGGTCATTATCTTTCAAAGGACGATATTTTATATAAATCTTTTGATATGTGTCGAGAATATTTCCAGATGGGATCTTTGAAGTAACGAAGTATCCCCTGTTCTCGAAACCAGGAGTAGAAATCATAAGACCATAATGGTTTGTATTTGAGAAATTTCTGAAACGATCTCCAAAAATTACATCATTAGTAACTGTATTTTGGTTTCCAGTGTATTCAACCATACCTGAATCACTGAAATATGAAGTTCCATAGTCAACCAGGTTAATTGCCATGAAATTGTTCGTACCAGTTCCTTGTGAAGTAGGGATGATACCAATGAGATTTATAGCGTCTTCATAAGTATTTGCTAGTTTGAAAGTTGATGAAGAAAGACGAATAACGTAATACTGACGAGACATTTGAACTCCTATTGAAGTAGAAGAAGTACTAAATGTATATCTTATAGGATTTCCTGTATCAGGAATCGTTCCGAAGTCTCTTGTGAAAACTCCAGTAGTCGTATTGATATTCGATGCAGACACTTCAATCATGTATGCCTGTGAATTGGAAGGAGAATATTTATGATAAAGACCAATATTAGGATCATAACAAAGTACTCCTCCAGGAAAGTTTTCTACATATCTCTGTTGCAATTCTCCATACTGGTTCGTTCGAGAAGGTATATTAAAAAGTATAAGATCCCCTTGAACCTTAATAATATCTCCGAATGTAGACTTACTTCCAGCTTCTTCCCATAAAATATCCATATAATACAAAGGAATTGTCGTAAGAACTTGAAAACCTCCACCGTTGAAATAAAGAATCTCTCCTGTTCGTGTGATTAATATCCACGAAGCCTTATAAGCATAGATACCTAGAATACGTTCAGAACCAGTATCATATCCTTCTGAGTTACTGGTCTGTGAACCGTCCCATGTGAAGAAAAAGGCATTTTGGTTTTGACCTGAAACAGAATCTGAAAGCGTCGTGATGATTCCCATCATATTATTGTTATAGGAAAGTCCTACTATTTCGTAGTCTTCTGGAATTGTAAGTGCAGTTTGTGCTGAATGAGAAGTGTCATATTGCAAGACTTCATTTCCGTTTGAAACACACAAACTTTTTCTATTACGAAATACTTCCAAAGCATGAATCACGTTACTAGAAAAACTATCTACAGAAGTCCAAGCTGCACCGTTGTAGTAATACAAATCGTTATCTGTGGTCACATACCATCGGTTTTGCCACCATCTTCCCCAAGAATCTATGGAAAGAGAAGGAGCTAAAGCATTTTCTGTTGCACTTATGTTCGTAGGAGAGATAAACAAATCAAATTCTTGATCAGAAGTCACTAGATTAGCGTTTCCTGTCGTATTCCTACGACCATACGAGATAGGAATACCGAAAGCAGCGTCATCTGTTGAATTTTTAATCATCACTGTTCGTGACGCTAACTTTAGATAACCTTTTTCATTGAAGTTTATATTCTTTGTATACCAAATATTCCCGAACAAGTCAGTTTGGTTTAATTGAGAGAATTGTCCTGATTGTGGAATTTTTATAACCATTATGTTTGTGAAGTTAATATACCATCTGTGAACGTGAGCTTGCGTGTAGTCAATCCCCCACTTGTATCAGATACATAATAAATTCTTACTCCCGAAAGAGGAATTGTCGCACTGTAAGAACCAGTAGCGTCTCCTAAGATATAACCATCAAGTCCATTTAGAGAATTGATCGTACTGACAGCAGTAAGAGTGTCGTTAATCTTGAATCGTGCTCTGAAAGCTGAATCTACATCCTTTGGAATCGTTGTCGAACTCTTCAGAAGATTAAGTTCTGTTTGCAAGGTGTTTATTTGATTTTGTAATGATTCAAGCTTAGGATCCATAATTAGTTGTCTAGTCTGAACACCATTGTGGAAAGACCTGTATAGGTAAGAGCACTAGGTGTAAATGTTGATGGAAGTGTTCCTGCCGTTACAGTTAATGTTCCGTCATATTTAGGTTCTGATGCTACCTGGTTTAACACATCAACTGTGTTTGAGTTCGTAAGTGTCCAAGTACTTATATTGATACTTGCAGTACCAACTGGAACGATAGCTATATAATAATGACCTGGAGATATAACAGATCCTGTAAATGTAAAAGATTTTATACCAGTGGCAGTCACGTTAACTGTCTGTGTAGTAATCGCCTGAGATTGACCGTCTTCGTTATAGAGTGCTATTTGTACGTTACCCGCTACAGAAACAGCGATTACATTAAAGGATATTTTTGCTGCTGTTATTGAAGTATCAACGATAACTCTACCGATGTTTGCTGTCGTATTAACGTTTATGTTAGTCGCTCCGTTTGCAACCGCACCAGGTACAGCTTTAGGAAGCGTTGTAGTCGTTGTTAGTGCGGCTGCGATTGATTGGAATGTTGGAATTGCTGAAGCACCGTTTGACATAAGAACCTGTCCTGCATTACCTGGTCCCGTTACTTGCATGGCTCCAGTAGTTGTTGTTCCTCCGAATATAGGTCCGTAAGCAGTCAAGGTAGTTCGTCCTGTTCCTCCTTTTGCTACTGTTACTTGTGTAGACAATGCAGCATCTGTTATTTGTCCTCCTCCTGCAGCGTTCGTATGATTATGCTGAGCATTCGTAAATGAAGCTATTGTAGGAGTTGTTAATGTTGCTCCGTTAATCGTAGGACTTGTTAGAGTCTTATTCGTAAGAGTTTCTGTTCCTGTTAATGAAGCTGCCTTATCTGATCCTGAGACACCAGAAAGCTTATAATCATGTGAAGTTGTTACGGCTGAACCATTAACTCCAACTTTTGCTTGTAGTGCCTCAATAGCATCATTTTCATCTGAGTGCATTTCACTGTGGGTTCTTCCTCCTATTTCTGTAGAAACACGATCGGTCCCCGTAGGATTTGTGAAGTCATCTATATTTCCTGGATATACTGTAGTCATTTTTAATCTGTTATGCTTTTAATTTCGTTAGTCCAAACTGTTCTGTTTCCTGATGCGTCATAGTAAACTATTGCTCCACTAAGGTTATCCAGCAAAGCGTCATACGAGAGATCTTGTTGATCATATTGCCATCCGAATCCTGGTTTTGGTTGAGTGGTCCATTTCGTCATACTATGTAAAATTATATCTACGAGCTCTCATCTGAACTTTATCATCTTTATCTCTGTGATTGTAATAATCCTGCAATTTATCCTCCTGTATCTGAATTTCCTGACGAATAGTAGTGGCAACTGGTAGTTGATTAATAATTGCATAATCATATGCAGTCCATAATGAAATCAAACGATGAAAAAGCTGGTTAAATCCAGGTGATTTTGTTGTGTCGCTTATATTGAAATAAGAAGGACCACGCTCGTAGTAAAGTTTAATTGAAGAATCCTGCGTGTAATCTGGTCTTGGGTATAAGAAAAGAGATCCAGAAGACTTGTCATAATAAAGTGGTTTGCCTGAAGGTGTGCCGAATTGAGTGAGAGACTGACATAAAACGTCCTTTTCATCGAATGGAAACAATTTGTTCCATGTACCGTCTTGATTTTTTACTTCAACTCTCTGAATAGTGAGGTGGTCCGTATCTAGAATATAGTCCTGTTGATCTTGCCAAAGTTTAGCTGTAGCGAAAGGATAATCCTCATTGTTTGAATCGTCCTGTTGCCAACGTCCTTCTGCTTGGCGAATAAGACTAGTAACACGCTCCATAGCATTGTTAGCACTTTGAACTACATCTGTAATTGTGTATGAAACATCTGAAGCTTTAACCAGTCTTCGAGATTCATTTATGATATCTGAGAATGTCATTTAGTTAGATTCCATCTCTAGCTAAAATTAGTATAACACTATTCAACAAAGTATCAATAACCAGGGATAGCTTAGATGGATTTAATTAATCCCTGGTTGCTAACACCTTATCAATAGCCTCCTCCCATTTGAAAGAATGCTTGTATATGTCCCAGTTAGACGTAACGAAATTATAAGCATTTTGCCCAATGATCTCACGCTTTCGTTTATTCTCTATCAAGTCCTTTAGCTTATCGTACCATTCATTCTTCTTTGCAAGAATACCAGTAGATTCGTCAACTATTACTTCTGTGCCTTGAATTGGTTCACGATAAGGATATACGTTACTAGCTACGCAGGGAATCTGCATCATTGCATACTCCATCCATTTGATATGACTCTTGCTTTGGTTAAACAAGTCGTCTGTAATAGGTGCAATAGCAATATCCCACTTCTGCTTGCTGAGAAGATCTGGGAACGTATCGTAGGCAAGCGTACCGCCCTTACAAGAGATTCTGTTTATCATGTTCTCTGTCATTCCTTTAAAAAGGATAGGCAGTTGCTTTTCAGTAATACCTCCGACCAGTTCGAGATACATATTAGGATACTCCTTCATAAGCTTCATGATAGCTGGCATAACCATTTTAAGGTCTTCTTGGTGAGTAATCGAACCCTGCCAACCTATTACTATCTTGTCACTGTCTGTTTCAGCCTTCGGGAAGTCAAATTGAGTTATGTCTAAACAGTTAGGCAGGACAAATATCTTGTCACTTCCGTATTTCGTATTATGGAATCTTTCCTTGATGTAATCAGCCAAAGGTTGAGTTGAAGTAAACACTGCGTCAGCCAATGATACATAAGACGAAGCAAAGCCTAGTTTCGGAGCACCCTTTTGGTATTCCTCATATGCTGGATTGTCTTCTTTTACCTCCCAGATGTTGTCGTCAATATCAACTACCAACGGAATACCGAGGTGTTCAGTCATAAAACGCACCCCTGAAGCAGCAACAGGGTTATCGATTATCTTAGATATAACCATGTCATAGCCTTCAAATCGTTTCTTATACCAAAGAGCCATCTCAATACCGTCAGAACCATCATTAAAGTCAGAACCTACATAATCACACTCAATGTTAGTAAGTGCTTTCATAGGGTTTAACAAGCGATACTGCGAAATACCTCCCGCTTTATTGTGCTTCTTACGGTAGTCGTTATTCGATGAGTCTGTTGAAAGGAATAATACCTTAATCTTTTTTTTCATTCTTTAATACCTCGGTTATAGTGTCTTCTGCGTTCTGTTTGGTCACGTTGTAGTAATCAATGGCGTCATATTTATCTTTAAGGACACAGTTCATCAGCCCAGCGTAAGGAGTTCCTTTGTACCAAACCCAATAGACATATAAGCCTTTTGGATTGTCTTTATTTTCTTCTCCTTTACCGAATCCGATTACATATACTTCTTCACCGAACATCTCGAAGTGCTTGTTGAGTTCTTTCTTGATAAGGAGGTTTTCCTTTGCTATGAGAGCGGAAGAAATGTCTATGTTTTCAAATTCCTTAGGAACCTTAGATACTTTACTCATTCTTTAACTCGTAGAGGTCTAGGTTTCCTGGTAATTCTGTTATAAACAGACGAATCTTGTCCATAATCATACTCTTACTTGGGAATGGTTGACCATGAATAGAAACGTATTCCTTACTAAACTCATCTCTAACGCCTTCTCGTGGCACTGCACAGATGTACAGAGTCCCTTTAGGAGTGTTTGCGAGCATAACTCGATTGAGGTCTGGTTGGTTAGTTTCTTCTATGAAGAGGTTTTGGTCGATTTCCTTTTGGATAATCTCCTGAAATTCTTGGTTATTCATACTTGAATGGGATTTCTCCGCAATTAATACATTTTCTATTAGCTTTCTTTAGTTGTTTCATAGCCCATTTCTCGTGTGACATTTCTATTCTTCTCTTAATCTCCTTTATAGGATTGAAGTAAAAGACAGAAGAAGTCACATTGATAGCCATACGATCATTTACTAGTTTTCCTTTTGACAAATTCACTACTATGAATTTGTCATGAAACAATGTATAAGTCGAGCCTTTAGTTTTTAATCTAAGTAGTTTCATTAATGTAATTATAACACTCTATTTACTGATTATCGGCAAATGTGGGGTGCTTTGCATTTGCGGGAGCACCCCACGACAATCAGTTAGGTAGCGTCAATTACGCTAGAGACCCACTGGCGATCCGAATTACCCAAGCACTGTTGAGAACCTTAGCAACGAAGTAAGCGTGCCATCCAACAGTAGAGAACATGTTGAGTGGGTTACTTGTGTCGTTTGCACCAGGAGTCTTAACAATAACTCGTGAACCAGACTGACCTTCAAGGTTGATGATACCAAGTGCGTCTACTCCAGCAATAAATGTGTAGTATACGTTAGCACTAGTAACACCAGCAGTGAGAGATACAGCTTCGTTGTTCGTATCCATGAATTTTACACCATGTAGACGACCGATTTCACCGTCTCGGATGTTTTCAGCGTCTGTATAACGATACGCATCGAGCCATTCTGGGTCGGCACGCAAATCGAATTCAGCAGATACTGGTACAAGTCCGTGGTAATAACCGTCACTAAACGCACGAGCACCTGCAATTTTAAGGTTGCGGAATGCACGACGAATGTCTTGACCGTCAAGGGTGTCAGAAGTAGCGATCGCAGAGATGTTAGTCTTGCTGTTTGAGTACTGGATTGTTGAGTTGGCGATAAGTTCCACCTTAATCAATTCGTCCAGTGTTTCAGCAGCGTTCTGTGCGATAGTTGACACGTGTTCCTTGAGGTCTACGTCGATAGATGTAAGTTCAAAGAGTGAACAAACTTGAACGTATCCACCGTATTCCTGAACAGTAGCAGAAACCTGTGTTGACGTCATGTTGATAGCCGCAGGCGTAGTACATTCTGTCAATGGAGTTGTCTGTACTGCAAGACGAGAGAAACGGTTAAAGATAATCGTTTTCCCAGAGTTAAGTGGAAGGTTCTTGCTAGTAGCGAGCCAGTCATAACGAGTGTCGAGTTTTACACGAGCAAGGAAAACCTTACTGTAGTAAGTCGACATCAAGTTTGAAAGTGTTGTTGTTGATGAAGCCATTTTATAATTTTAACAATGAATAAGTGCCTTCACCGAGCAATAGAGTGTTATTTAATTTTTAAGGTTCTTATAATTTACTTTACTGCCCGTGGAAGGGCTTTTTCAAGTTCATCTACCGACATAGCGTTAATCTCCTCAGGAGAAAACTTACGCTCGATATCAGATTTTGTCGTTTCATTTGATGTAAGTGCTCTTTCGGCTCGGTTCTGTTCTTGAATCGATTCGACAGCTGTTTTTACATATTCATTCGACAGACCTTGTTTACCACCGTTTTTCATAAGAAAGTCGATAGCATCATCTGAGTATCCATCTATCTTTAATTCCAAGCGAACATACTTGTCATCACTGATAGGTGTGTCTTTTTGAGGTCTTTGAGTAGGCTTTTGTGCAGTCTGCTTGTTAGCATCGTACGCAATAGCTTTTCTGTTCAACTTGTTGAAGTCCTTCTTTGTAAGAGTGATCTTCTCATCCTCAGGTTGTGATTCTTCTTGTTCTTCTTGCTCATCGAGTTCAAAGTCCAAGAGTTCGTCGTTGTTTTCGTTTTCCATATGCACGATAGGTTTAGTCTTTCAGAAAGGAAAGATACTTATATTATAAAATTCGTTTTTGGTAGGTGCGATAACCATAGTACTAGAAGTTGTAATCTACGAGAAGTGGAGTTCCTTCTTTCTCAGCGTTCTTGAACTTTACAGGCTTTCCTGCAAGTAGTTTTTCAGATGGTGCAGATTTAGGACCAGTAGGCATGTTAGCCTGGTATCCTTCTACTGATTTAGTAGCTATCAGTCCTTTGTCGTTTTTTAGTGAATGTTTCATATTAATTAAAGTTAGTTTTAGTAGTAGTTATATTTCCATTGATAATTTTCGCCTCATTGAGGAACTTTGTCAAGCCATCAATAGCGATTTGTCTTCCTCGGACTTCTGTCGCTATCTCATCATTAGACTTGGTTACATCGATAGTACTTACTTCAGTGAGAGGGGAAAGGTAATCTTTTACCAAATCCTCCATCAAATACCAATCTCTATCTTGCGTGAACTTCTTTAGTTTTTCGATAGTCTCCTGCTTATTCATTATGCTGGTTGTTGATTAGGGTCTGGTTGTGGCTGTTGGGGAGCCATAGCGTCCATAGCTTCCAGTTTAGCAGGGTTGATACCTACCTTTTCAGCGTAATCGTAGATAAGTGTACGGATTACAGGGTTTTGAAGCACTGCTGGATTAGCAGAGAGAGCTTGGATAACCTGCCATGTGTTATTAGCGAGTACGTCTGACGCTTGCTGTTCGTTGTCGATAAGCACATCGAAGTCCAAATCAACGTCATCGTACCAAGTATCCTTAATCTCAAAGAAGATTTCGTTTTTACTCTTGAGAGACTGTACGTTAACTTGAATCATCATTGCGTATTGCTCTGGTGATACCATTTTGCCATCAAGAATAAGTTTCTTAACTTGTTCATTAGCGTATGAAGTAGCAACAGCCATTGTAAGCTTTGTCATACCTTCGTAATCACCCACGAAACGTAGAATGTGTTCCTTACTCATATCTTTTAGAAGACCTGGAAGTACAAATGTATTTAAGTAACGACGGATAAAGTTAGTGAAGTTCTGACGACGGAAGTTAAAGATTGATACAGTGTTGTTGTTCTGAAGTACAGCATTGGTTGCTGGTGTAGAAGTTGGCACTGGTTCACCTGCTGCCTGGTTTGATACGAATGTAAGACGCTGTGCAAGGTTAAGATAGTACTGTTCTTCTGATTGGAATGCTGCGAGGTTACGTTCTTCATTAACAATAGGAGCTAACGCACCTTGTACAGAAGTAGTAATGACATCACCATTCTG
>Ga0247803_1001992_pt1 | contig 10494 bp, 10 predicted proteins | sample UWRJL014104B1_FD_180928 | JGI IMG/M metagenome (GOLD analysis project Ga0247803, IMG submission 180928) | Plant litter microbial communities from Arlington Agricultural Research Station in Wisconsin, United States - UWRJ-L014-104B-1 | ecosystem: Environmental > Terrestrial > Plant litter >...
GACGGTCGACGCCCGGCACTTCGGCGACGCGAAGGCCATGACGCCGGCACAGGAGCTCGCCGTGTACCGAATCGTGCAGGAGAGTCTCACGAACAGCCTCAGGCATTCCGGCGGGAAGCCCAGCGCGCGGCTGTCGTTCGACTGGCGAGGGCCCGGGCTCGCGCTGACCGTGACGAGCCGCGGCGACGCCGGCGGACCGCAGTCGCCCGGCGGGGGTCACGGCATCAGGGGGATGAAGGATCGCGCGCGTCTGGCCGGCGGATGGCTGACCGCGGGCGCATCCGAAGAACCGGAGGTCGAGTTCGTCGTGACGCTGTTTCTGCCGACCGGCGTCGAACGCGCCGTCGAACCCGCGCAGAGCGGGGCGGGCGCATGAGGCGCGTGCGGGTCGCGGTCGTCGACGATCAGCCGTTGTTCGTGTCGGGCATGCAGATGCTGATCGAGTCGCAGCCCGACCTGCAGTTCGCCGGATCGGCGGGGACCGGCCGGGGCGGGGTCGACCTCGTGGCCCGCGAGGCGCCGGACGTCGTGCTGATGGACATCCGGATGCCTGTGATGGACGGTATCGAGGCGACGCGGCTCATCGTGGCGAGCGGGTCGGCGACGCGGGTGATCGTGCTCACGACGTTCCAGCGCGACGAGGCCGTGTTCCGCGCGATCCGCACGGGTGCGAGCGGATTCATCACGAAAGACGCGACGCCGGAGTTCATCCTCGCCGCGATCGGCACCGTGCACGCCGGTCAGTCGGTGCTCGCCCCCGCCGCGACCTTCGACCTCGTCAAGCGCTTCGCCACGCCGCGCGCGGACACCGGCCGACCCCTCGAGGTCGCCATCGCCGCGCTCACGCCGCGCGAACGCGAGATCTTCCTGCTCATCGCCCGCGGGCTCAGCAACGCGGAGATCGCCTCGGCCGCGTTCGTGAGCGAGGCCACCTCGAAGACGCACATCCGCAGCATCCTGAGCAAGCTGGGCCTGCAGAGCCGCATCCAGGTCGTGGTGTTCGCCTACGAGAACGGCCTGCTCGAATACTGAGGATTGCCCCGCATCAAGCTATGCGAGAGAGTAGGGCCATGTCCGCCGAGATCGAGACGAAGAATCCGCTGATCCCCGAGATCTACGACCTGGTCTGGGTGGCGACGCCGATCCTGTTCCTCGCTCTCACCATCGTCGCTCTGGTGAGCTTCAGCCGCACCGCCCACCGGTCGATGACCGAGCTGTTCGTCTGGCTCGCGATCATCCTGTTCGTGCCGGTGTTCGGCCCGATCGCGTGGCTGCTCGTGAAGTCGTCGCTGCGCAAGTCCCCGCCCGTCGCAGACTCGGGCGTTCAGCCGGAGTAGTACTCCCTCGACTGCCTCAGCAGTTCGCCGATCGTGCTCATCGCCGGAATGACGACGGCAGCCGCGTAGCAGACGACGATCACGACGACGAGTGAGGCCCACGCCACACGCATGCCCTCGAAGGTCTGGGTGTAGGCGTGGTGTCCGCGGGCGAACAGGTAGACGACCGGAAGCACCGCCAGGTAGGGCTGGCTGCGGGCAGCGTGACCCAGCTCCGCGAGCCGTGTCTGGTCGCCGCGCGCGAACTCGACCGCGAGCACCGTCGCGCCCACGGTGACAGCGACCACCGCGAGTATCGCGAGCACACCTCCGACCGCAGACAGGACCACCACGTCTGCGACGAGTGCACCCGCGGGCAGAAGAGCGATCAACCACGACTCGGTGGTGGCGGGCGACCGGGGGCGGTCAACGTCGTCGCGACATTCGACCGCGGCGCGGGCATCGTCGTCGGCTCCCGCGTACAACCCCGAGAGCGGCACATACTCGGCCGGTTCGTCATCCCCCATGGCCCCAACCTAGAGCCACGGGCCAGATCGCGCCATCGACCTGCGCCGTTCGGGGCAATCGGCGCCGAAAAAAGCCCCGATCTGGCGCAGATCATCGCCCGGGTACGCGAAAACGGGGCACCCTTTCGGATGCCCCGTTTCGGTCGGTCCCTTCGACAGGCTCAGGGACCGGGTGCTACTCCCACTCGATCGTCCCCGGCGGCTTCGACGTGACGTCGAGCACCACGCGGTTCACACCGGGCACCTCGTTCGTGATGCGGTTGGAGATGCGCGCGAGCACGTCGTACGGCAGGCGCGTCCAGTCGGCGGTCATGGCGTCTTCGCTCGACACGGGGCGCAGCACGATCGGGTGACCGTAGGTGCGTCCGTCGCCCTGCACGCCGACCGACCGCACGTCGGCCAACAGCACGACCGGGCACTGCCAGATCTCGTTGTCGAGGCCGGCGGCCGTCAACTCGGCGCGGGCGATCGCATCCGCCTTGCGGAGCAGCTCGAGACGCTCACGGGTAACCTCGCCCACGATGCGGATCCCGAGGCCAGGCCCCGGAAACGGCTGGCGGCTCACGATGACCTCGGGCAGGCCCAGCTCGCGGCCAATGGCCCGCACCTCGTCCTTGAACAGGGTGCGCAGCGGCTCGACGAGCTTGAACTGCAGGTCTTCGGGCAGGCCGCCCACGTTGTGGTGGCTCTTGATGTTCGCGGTGCCCGATCCGCCGCCCGACTCGACGACGTCGGGGTAGAGGGTTCCCTGCACGAGGAAGTCGATCGACGCGCCGTCGCCGCGGGCCTCGAGCACGAGCGCCTCGGCGGCGCCCTCGAAGCTGCGGATGAACTCGCGGCCGATGATCTTACGCTTCTGCTCAGGGTCGGTGACTCCGGCGAGGGCGTCGAGGAACTGGTCGACGGCGTCGACGGTGATCAGTCGCACACCGGTCGAGGCGACGTAGTCCTCCTCGACCTGGCGGCGCTCGTCCTGGCGCAGCAGGCCGTGGTCGACGAAGATCGCGGTGAGCTGGTCGCCGATCGCCTTGTGCACGATCGCGGCGGCGACGGCGGAGTCGACACCGCCGGAGAGACCGACGATGACCTTCGACGTGCCGACCTGCTCGCGGATGCGGGCGACCTGCTCGTCGATGACGTTGGCGCTGTTCCAGTCGGCGGGGATGCCGGCCGCGTCGTGGAGGAAGTTCTCGAGGACCCGCTGGCCGAACTCCGAGTGCTTGACCTCCGGATGCCACTGGACACCGTACATCCGCTTCTCATCACTGGCGAAGGCGGCGACCGGCGTCGACGCGCTCGACGCGAGAACGGTGAACCCGTCCGGCGCCTTGGACACGGAGTCGCCGTGGCTCATCCAGGTGGTCTGCTCGCTGGGCTGGTCGCCGAGCAGGGTGGAGGTGCCCTCGGCGAGGGTGACGGCGGTCGAGCCGTACTCGCGCAGGCCGGTGTTCGCGACCTCGCCGCCGAGCTGCTGCGCCATGACCTGGAAGCCGTAGCAGATGCCGAGGGTGGGCACGCCGAGCTTGAGGATGCCCGGGTCGAGAGTGGGCGAGCCGGTCTCGTAGACGCTCGAGGGTCCGCCGCTCAGCACGATGCCGATCGGGTTCTTGGCCGCGACCTCCTCGGCGGTGATCGTGTGCGGCACGATCTCGGAGTAGACGCTGGCCTCGCGCACGCGTCGGGCGATGAGCTGCGCGTACTGCGCGCCGAAGTCGACGACGAGCACGGGGCGCTGCGCCGTGGAGTTCGCCTGTGCCGGAGTTAGTTCGCTGATGGGATCGTCTCCACTTTCTGTGCGGATTGCAGGGTCTCGAGCTCCGCCACCGTCTGCGCGTGGACCCGGCGCTCGACGATGAAGGACAGGAAGGGCACCACGCCGCCGAGGGCGATGATGATGAATCGGGGGAAGGTCCAGCGCATGAGGCTCCACAGGCGGAAGTCGCTGTAGAGATAGACGACGTAGAACCAGCCGTGCAGGATCAGGATGACCGTGGAGAGGTTGACGCCCTCAATCATCTCCTTGGGGGTGAGTGCGAGGAAGCCGTACGGCCCGTTCATCTCGATGTCGACGCCGAATCCGTAGCGGGTGACCATCATCAACACGAGCAGCAGCAGGAAGGCGCCGGTGACGATCGAGGTGACCCGGTAGAGGCGAAGCGCGCTCCAGATCTTGGGAACGTTGGAGAGCTTCGGTTTGAGGGCCATTGCTCTAGTTTACGTGCTGCTCTTCGGCGAGCTCTTCCTGTTCGCGCTCCCACGCGTCCTTCACGAGGCGGAACCACAGGAACACGGCGAAGCCCGCGAACACAGCCCATTCGACCGAGTAGAAGATGTTAAGCCAGTTGACGGTCACCTCGGTGCTCGGGGCCGGGGCATCGATCTGGGCGAGTCCGGCCGGGGCCGCATCCGTCACCAGGTATCCGGCATAGACGGTCGTCGGAGGCGTCGCCCACTGGTTGACCAGCGCCGCCGTCGACAGCGAGTTCTGCTCGCCGTTCTCGAAGTCGTCTTCCTGCGGCGCCTCGGTCGGCAGGTAGCGGCCGCGGAGGCTGTCGGGGGCGTCCCGCTCGAGCCGGGAGATCGCGGATGCCGCATCCTCCTCGGTCGCGGCCCAGCCGAGTGCCACGGCGAGAGACGCGCCCGCGCTGGGGCTGTCGGCGGCGGAGTCGTCGGCGAGCAGGTGGCCCACCACCCAGTAGCCGGGGGTTCCCTCGTGCAGGCGCCCGCTGAGCGTGACGTACTCGTCGGGCAGGAGAGTGCCCTCGATCGTGACGATGCGGCCCGCCTCGGTGGTGCTCAACGGCTTCTGCGGCTCGGCCAGCTCACCGAGCGGCACGGGCGTCTCTGTGGTCTCGTCGACCGGAACGCCGGCGTCGATGCTGCGCGACAGCTGCCATTGCCCGAGCGCGGCGAAGCCCCCAGCTATGGCGAGGCACAGCACGAGGGCGGCGATCCAGCGCGGTCTGCGCGCGAGTTCCCACATGGTCTAGTACTCCGGGTCGCGCTGGCGACCGGGCTTCTCGGCGTCGGACTGCTGTGCGGCCTGTTCGGCGATGGGGTCGGGTGCGATCCGGTCGCCGTCGACGTCGTCGAAGAGGTCGTCGTCTGGGCCGGCCACGTCCTTGCCCGACATGGCCGCTTCGACGAGCGCGAAGTTCTCGTCGGCGGTGAGCGTGTGCTCGGCCTGTTTGGACGGGGTCTTCTTCTTGGCGGGGAAGATGCGCGCGCCGATCTTCTCGGAGTTGACGGCGAGAATAGGTCCGATGATCGCCATGGAGAGCACGTAGAGCCCGGCGAAGGGCGTGAGCCGGTCGTCGAGGCCGGCAGACACCGCGAGGGTCGCGAGGATGAGCGCGAACTCTCCGCGGTTCTGCAGCATGGCGCTGGCGTTGAGCCCCTCGGCGGGGCTGAGCTTGTTCTGCCAGGCGATGAGCTGCCCGCCCGCGGTGTTCACGACGAGGGTCATCAGCACGGCGACGCCGACGGGCACGAGCACCGCGCCGAACGTCGACGGGTCGAGCGCGAGGCCGAAGTTGAGGAAGAAGAATGCGCCGAACACGTCGCGCAACGGCAGGGCGAGCTGCTCGATGCGCCCGCGGAACCGGGTGGCGCCGAGCACGAGGCCGATGAGGAACGCGCCGATCGCGTCGGAGACGCCGAGCAGTTCGCCGATGCCGCCGAACGCGACGGCGAGGCCGAAGAACAGGATGGTGAAGAGCTCGTCGTCCTTCGTGCGCACGAGCCGGGCGACGACCTTGCCGCCGTACCTCGCCACCACGAACATGACGATGAGGAAGGTGAACGAGATCGCCAGCTGCAGGGTCACGGCCCAGACGTCGGCCTCGCCGCCGATCACGACGGCCACGATCGCGAGGTAGATGGCGATGAACACGTCTTCGAGCACCATGATGCCGAGGATGACCGGCGTCTCGCGGTTCGCCAGTCGGCGCAGCTCGATGAAGAGCTTCGTGATGATGGCGCTCGACGAGGCCGCCGTCATGCCGGCGATGATGAGCGCCTCGCGCGTTCCCCAGCCGATCCACATGCCGAGTGCGAAGCCGGCCGCCATGTTGATCGCGATGCGGGTACCGCCGGAGATGAGCAGCTTCCCGGCGTTGCCGTAGAACTCGTCCTGGTCGAACTCGAGCCCGAGGCTGAACAGCAGGAAGATGAGCCCGAACACCGCGATGAGTTCGACGTCGGCCGATTCGAAGCTGAGCGGGAAGAGGTGGAAGTACGGGCTGGCGATGAGGCCGACGAGCATGTAGATCGGGATGGCGGGCAGCCCGATGAGCTTGCCCAGCCGCCCGAAGACGTACGAGATGATGAACAGAAGCCCCAGAGTCAGGAGTTCTTCACCGAGGTGCACGGCTAGCCTCCTGGCGGGGAATCGACCGGCGTCTTCGCCTTGAACTCACCGGTGCGATAGAACGCGAACGCTTTTGCCACCTTCTCGGGCGAGCCGGCCACCACGAGAGTGTCGCCGGGGAAGACCTTGAAGTCGTCGGCCGGGGCGGGGTTCGCCGACTCGCCGCGCACGACGGCTACGACGGTGAGGCCGACGATGCCGCGGCTGGTCAGGTTGCCGAGCTCTTGCCCGGCTATGTGGTCTTCGTAGTCGACCGTGAACCAGTCGATCGAGAGTCCGGGGATCTGGTCGAGGCTCGAGAGCGACTCGGTGATGCGCGTGCCGCCGAGCAGCTCGGCGAGGGTGTGGGCCTCGTCCTCGTCGAGACGCAGCGAGACCTTGCTCGAGTCGCCGTCTTCGGAGTCTGCGAAGGTGATCAGGTCGCTGTGTCCCGAGCGGTGCGTGATGACGCCCACCTTGCCGCCGTCATCGGTCACAAAGGTGTGAAGCACACCAACACCGGGGAGTTTAACCCGCCGAACGTCGACCATGAGAGCACTCCTTGTGGGGTTTCGGGCAATTCCGACAGTCTACTGGAGCGACCCCGCGAGGGTGGTCGGGCTGCGCGCGGCCTACTTCGCGCTGATGTCGGGCGCCTCCAGCCGCACGCGGTCGGCGGACTCGTCGTCGGGCTGCTGCTGGCTCTCGATCTCGGCCTGCACGCGCTTGAGGTAGTTCGCCACCTCGTCGGCGGTGCGCTCGGCGTCCCAGCCGAGCACCTCGCCCATGAGCGCGGCGGCGACCGGGGCGGCTGAGACGCCGCGGTCCCAGGCCTCGATCGAGATGCGGGTGCGCCGGGCGAGCACGTCTTCGAGGTGCAGCGCGCCCTCGTGCGACGCCGCGTAGACGACCTCCGCAGCGATGTAGTCGTCGGCGCCCGGCAGCGGCTCGATCAGCTCGGGCCGTTCGTGGATGAGCTCGAGCAGTTCGTAGCTGAGCACCCCGTAGCGGTTGAGCAGGTGCTCGATGCGCACTTTGTGCACCCCGAACTGCTCGGCCAGACGGGCGCGCTTGTTCCAGGCCGCCTTGTACCCCTCGGCGCCGAGCAGCGCGATGTCCTGCGTCGTCGACGGCGGCACCTTGCCGTCGAGCGACGACACCGCCGCGTCGATCGCGTCCTTCGCCATGATGCGGTACGTGGTCCACTTACCGCCGGCGACCACGACGAGTCCCGGCACCGCGTGCGCCACGACGTGCTCGCGCGACAGCTTCGACGTCTGCTCGCTCTCGCCGGCGAGCAGCGGGCGCAGTCCCGCGAACACGCCCTCGACGTCGTCGCGGGTGAGCGGCACCGCGAGAATCGCGTTCACGTGCTCGAGGATGTAGTCGATGTCGGCAGCGGTCGCCGCCGGGTGCGCCTTGTCGAGATGCCAGTCTGTGTCTGTCGTGCCGATGAGCCAGTGCCTGCCCCATGGGATCACGAACAGCACGCTCTTCTCGGTGCGGAGGATCAGCCCGATCTTCGACTGGAACCTGTCGCGCGGCACCACGAGGTGCACTCCCTTGGAGGCGCGCACCTTGAACTGGCCGCGCTCGCCGACCATGGCCTGCGTGTCATCCGTCCACACGCCGGTGGCGTTGACGACCTGGCGGGCCTTGATCTCGAACCGCTCCCCCGTCTCGAGGTCGTGCGCGGTCACCCCGACGACCCGCTGGCCCACCTTGAGGAATCCCTCGACCCTGACCCGGGATGCCACGTGGGCGCCGTACGAAGACGCCGTGCGTGCGAGCGCCGCGACGTACCGGGCGTCGTCGACCTGGGCGTCGTAGTAGGTGAGCCCGCCGACGAACGCGTCGTTGGCGAGGCTGGGAGCTGCCCGCAGCATCTGCCGCTTGGAGAGGTGGCGGTGGTGTGGCACCCCGGGCGGGCGTCCGCCGCTGTAGCTGAAGATGTCGTAGAGGAACATGCCGGCGCCGATGTAGAAACGCTCGTAGACCGGCTTGGTGAGCGGGTAGAGGAACCGCACCGGCTTCACGAGGTGCGGCGCGATGCGCTGCAGCAGCAGGCCGCGTTCGATGAGGGCCTCGCGAACGAGCCGGAAGTCGAGCTGTTCGAGATAGCGGATGCCGCCGTGCACGAGTTTCGACGAGCGGCTGCTCGTTCCCGACGCCCAGTCGCGCGCCTCGACCATGCCGACGGTCAGGCCGCGGGTGACGGCGTCGAGCGCGCTGCCCGTGCCGACGATGCCGCCGCCCACCACGAGGATGTCGAGTTCGACCGTCCTCAGAGCCTCGATGGCGTCGGCGCGTTCCTCTGGACCGAGCTTGGATGAGCGGGCAACTGACCGTGGTGCTGACATCTTCGTCTCCTCGTCAGGGCCTCCGCTGGAGGCTCTGGAGGCGCCGGTTTCAGACTAACTCTGCTGATACGGGGCGACAACTACCTCGACGCGCTGGAACTCCTTGAGGTCGGAGTAGCCGGTGGTCGCCATGGAGCGGCGGAGCGCGCCCATGAGGTTGACGCGGCCGTCGGCGACCGACGATGGTCCGTTGAGGATCTCGGCCAGCGGAGCGAGGGTTCCGACGTGCACGCGGTTGCCGCGCGGCAGCTCGGAGTGGTGCGCCTCCGCACCCCAGTGGTAGCCGCCGCCGGGTGCGTCGGTGGCGCGGGCCAGCGTCGATCCGAGCATGACCGCGTCGGCTCCGACCGAGATGGCCTTGACGATGTCGCCGCTGGTTCCGAGGCCGCCGTCGGCGATGACGTGCACATAGCGGCCGCCCGACTCGTCCATGTAGTCGCGACGTGCGCCCGCGACATCCGCTACCGCGGTCGCCATGGGAGCGTGGATGCCGAGGCTGGCGCGGGTCGTGGATGCTGCGCCGCCGCCGAAGCCGACGAGCACGCCGGCGGCTCCCGTGCGCATGAGGTGGAGCGCCGCCGTGTACGTCGCCGCACCGCCCACGATCACGGGGACGTCGAGCTCGTAGATGAACTTCTTGAGGTTGAGCGGACCGACCGACTTGGAGACGTGCTCGGCGCTCACCGTGGTGCCGCGGATGACGAACATGTCCACTCCGGCCGCGACGACGGTCTCGTAGAACTCCTGAGTGCGCTGCGGGCTGAGCGCTCCGGCGACGGGAACTCCGGCGGCGCGGATCTGCGCGAGGCGGTCGCGGATCAGCTCGGGCTTGATCGGCTCGGCGTAGATCTCCTGCATCCGGCGGGTCGCGACCTCGGGTGCGAGGGTAGCGATCTCTGCGAGCAGCGCGCTGGGGTCGTCGTAGCGGGTCCAGACGCCCTCGAGGTCGAGCACGCCGAGGCCGCCGAGGTTGCCGATGGTGATCGCGGTCTCGGGGCTCACGACGGAGTCCATCGGGGCGGCGAGCACGGGGATCTGGAAGGTGTAGGCGTCGATCGTCCAGCTGATGGACACGTCCTGCGGGTCGCGCGTGCGCCGGGAGGGCACGATCGCGATGTCGTCGAAGGCGTACACGCGGCGGGCGCGCTTGGAACGGCCGATCTCGATGTCACTCACCCCGCAAGCTTACCGGCGCGGCGCGGGTGCCGAGTCGGTCCCGCCTCGGCAGGACCCTAAACTGAGAAATGCACCATCGACTGTTCTACGGGGGAACCATGGCCGACATCCGCAGCTTTCCGTTCGCACGCCACCTGAGGTCGATCCCCACGAGTCACATCGTGCACGCGCAGCGCGGCAAGATCGTGCACAGCGGACCGGGGATCTCGTTCTGGTTCCGCGCGCTCAACGCCGCGATCAGCGAGGTGCCCGTCGCCGAGTCCGAGCTCTCGGTCGTCTTCGGCGCCCGCACCCTCGACTTCCAGGAGGTCAGCGTGCAGGCCACCGTCACCTACCGTTTCGGCGACCCGACGGTCGCCGCCGGCCGCATCGACTTCTCGATCGACCCGTACAACGGCCGCTGGCTAGGCAAGCCGCTCGAGCAGGTCGGCACGCGCATCACCGAGCTCGCCCAGCAGTACGCCGTCGAACACATCTCCACGGTGAACCTGGTCGACCTGCTCGGGCAGGGCGTGCCCGCCGTGCGCTCGGTGACGACCGCGGGCCTCGCCGGCGACGCGCGTCTCGCCGAGACGTCGATCATCGTCATCGGCGTTCGCATCGTGTCGATCCGCCCGCAGGCCGACCTCGAGCGCGCGCTCGAGGTGCCGGTGCGCGAGCGCGTGCAGCAGGACGCCGACAAGGCCACCTACGAGCGCCGTGCGATCGCGGTCGAGCGCGAACGGGCTATCGCCGAGAACGAGCTGCAGAGCAAGATCGAACTGGCC
>Ga0247803_1001994_pt1 | contig 10489 bp, 7 predicted proteins | sample UWRJL014104B1_FD_180928 | JGI IMG/M metagenome (GOLD analysis project Ga0247803, IMG submission 180928) | Plant litter microbial communities from Arlington Agricultural Research Station in Wisconsin, United States - UWRJ-L014-104B-1 | ecosystem: Environmental > Terrestrial > Plant litter >...
CTTTCAGCGACCCGAGCCAGCGCTGCAGCCCGATCCTCCGGACTGTAGTGCTTGTGTTTCTCGTGTTCCATGTATCCATCCAATCCTGAAATGAGAAGGACTGTCCGGAATACTCGGGTCACCGCAGGTCGCGGATGCGGCGTGTCGCGAATTTCTCCGCCTTTGCTGCGACTCCCGGCGCGGCCAGCCACTCGCGGGGCGCGAGTGAGGTGCCTCGGCGCGAGGCCTAGAAGTCGGTGTGGCCCAGGTCGGGACGGTCCACGAAGCGGGCGCGGGTGCTCTCGGTGCCGTGCAGGCAGAGGATGACCAGCTCGTTGTCGGTGCCGAGGACCGGGCCGGGCACATAGAGGGTGGTCTGCGGGCCGCGGTCCCAGAACCGGCCGAGGTTGAACCCGTTGATCCAGGCCTGGCCTTTGCCCCAGCCGGCGGTGCTGAGGAACAGGTCCACCCCGGGCTCGGCGGTGAACCGGCCGCGCGCGAAGGAGGGGCCGCTGAGCGACCCGGAATCAGCCGCGGGAACCGGCGCGAACAGGGCGCTGCCGGAGCGGACGAACCCGTCCACGTCCAGCGGCAGCACCTGCCAGTCGCGCAGCTCGGCACCGTCGAGGGTGGCCGGGCCGATCAGGCCCTTGTCCTCGCCGATGCGCGGGCCGTAGTTGACCCGGCCCTGGTCCTCCACGAGGAGGTCGAGGCGCTCCCCCGGCGGCAGGCTGATCGTGCGGTCGTGGTGGTCGCGGTGCAGCACACCGACGGGGTTGCCGTCGACGAAAACCTGGGCGCGGTCCCGCACCTCGCCGAACGACAGCACCCGCGAGCCCGCAGCCACCCGGCTGCGGTACAGGGCGAACCCGGTGTACTGGCCGAGGGCATCCATGCTGGGCAGCCCAGCGGTCGAGGCCTCGGTGACGTCGGCCAGCTCGGGCAGGGCGTCCCACAGCGACACCGACGCATCCAGCGCCACAGTGAACGCCGGGGCGGGCGTCGCGGCGGCGGGCAGCTCGGCGGGCACCGGCGCGTACCGGGCGAGCACCTCGCGGAAGGCGAGGTACTTGGCGGTGACCTCGCCGCTCTCGGAGAGCGGGGCGTCGTAGTCGTAGGAGGTGACGGTGGGCTGGAAGACGCCCTTGTCGTTGGCCCCGTTGGTGAAGCCGAAGTTGGTGCCGCCGGTGAACATGTACAGCGACACGCTGGCGCCGGTGGCGAGCAGGTCGTCCAGCTCACGGGCGGAATCCTCGGCTGAGGTGGTGTGGTGGTGCGCGCCCCAGTGGTCGAACCAGCCGTTCCAGAACTCGGCGCACATCAGCGGGCCGGTCGGTTGGTGGCGGCGCAGGGTGGCCAGGCGGTCGGTGGCGCGGGAGCCGAACGAGCCGGTCTTGTGCAGCTCGGGCAGGCTGCCGTCTTCGAGCATCTGGTCGGTGGGCTGGTCGATGGTGGTGAGCGGCACCGTGATGCCGCCAGCCCGGTTGAGCTCCACGAGCGCGCGCAGATAGCTTTTGTCGTCGCCGTAGGCGCCGTACTCGTTCTCGATCTGCACCAGGATGACCGGGCCGCCCCGGTCGATCTGCCGGGCAGCCACGATGGGCAGCAGCTGCTCGAAGTACTCGGCAACGGCCGCCATGTACAGCGGCTCGTTGCGGCGCACACCCACGGCGGGGTCGGTGAACAGCCATCCGGGCAGTCCCCCGTTGTCCCACTCGGCGCAGATGAACGGGCCGGGGCGCACGATGGCGTACATGCCCTCGGCGGCGATCAGGTCGAGGAACCGGGCCAGGTCGAGCTGCCCGGTCGTGTCGAAGCCGCCGCGGGCGGGCGAGTGAGCGTTCCAGGCCACGTAGGTTTCGATGGTGTTCAGGCCCATCAGGCGGGCCTTGTGGATGCGGTCGGCCCAGTGGTCCGGGTGCACCCTGAAGTAGTGGATGGCTCCGGCGAGCACCCGGAAGGGCTGGCCGTCGAGGAGGAAGTCCTGGTCGCCGATCGCGAAGTCGCCCATGATCAGGCCGCCGTTCTGGCGCGGCCGAGCACGGCGACGCCGGTAGCGGGGAGGGTGAGCGAATCGGCCGCGAGGGTGCTGCCGCCGAGGTCGACGGCTTCGAGCCGGCCGTCGGCCTTGCCGAGCGGCACGGTCACGGTCTGGGCGGAGTGGTTGATATAGAAGAGGTACTCCAGTGAGTCGGTGTGGCGCACGGCGAGCTGCACGAGGCCGTGCACGGCATCCGGCAGTGGGGACACGATCTGGGCGGCGGCGGCGAACCGGCCGACCAGCGCCACGAGGGCGTCGGGGTCGAGCACGGTGGCGACGAAGCTGGCCCGGCCGGTGCCGACGATCCGGCTGGTCACGGCGGGCACCCGGGGGAACGGGCCGTCCAGGAAGCGGGCGAGCACCTCGACGTCGGCGTCCACCGTGACGTCGTGGGTGAGCAGCGACCCGGTGGAGCCGGCCGGCAGGTCGCCGGAGAGCTTCACGGTCTGGCCGGCGAGCAGCCCGCCGAACTCCTCGGCGCGCACGCCGAGCAGCTCACGGAACGCGCCGGGGTAGCCGCCGGGATGGATGCGGTCGTCGGCGTCGGCGATGCCGGAGAACACGCCGACCACCAGGTGGCCGCCGGTGCGGGCGTAGTCGGCCAGGGCATCCGCCAGCGCCTGCGGCACCACGTAGAGCATCGGCGCGATGACGATGTCGTACCCGGCCAGGCCGTGGCCGCCGAGCACCGAGCGGGCCGGCACGATGTCGGCCTGCAGGCCGTTCGCGAGCGCCGCGGTGTACCAGGCCATGGCTTCGGCCTTGTAGCGGAGCAGTTCGGTGGGGTGCGAGTCGAGTTCGGAGGCCCACCAGGAGTCCCAGTCGAAGAGGATGCCGATGCGGGCCTGCTTGGTGCGGCTGCCGGCCACCTCGGCGAGGCCGGCCAGTTCGCCGCCGAACCGGATGACACTGCGGAACACGGAGCTGTTCTCCCCCGCGTGCGGCAGCATCGCGGAGTGGAACTTCTCGGCGCCGGCCAGGGACTGGCGCCACTGGAAGAAGCAGATCGCGTCGGCGCCGTGGGCCAGGTGGGTGAGGCTGTCCCGGCGCAGCTGGCCGGGGGTCTTGGCCTGGTTCACCGGCTGCCAGTTGACGGCGCTGGTGGAGTGTTCCATCAGGAACCACGGCGCCCGGCCGGCGATCTGGCCGGTGAGGTTGGCCGAGAACGACAGTTCCTCGAACGCGGCGGGGTCGGCCACGAGCAGGTAGTGGTCGTTGGAGACCAGGTCGATCTCGCCGGCCCAGTCGGCGTAGTCCATGCCGCGGGTTTCACCCATCACCATGAAGTTCGTGGTGATCGGAACGTCAGGCGTGGCCCGGCGCAGGATCTCCCGCTCGGCGACGAGGTAGCCCTTGAGGGCGTCGCTGGAGAACCGGGCGAAGTCGAGCTGCTGGGTGGGGTTCGGATGCGTCGCGGCCAGGCGCGGCGGCAGGATCTGGCTCCAGCTCGAGTAGTTCTGCGACCAGAACGCCGTGCCCCAGGCCCGGTTGAGTTCGGCCAGGGTGCCGTAGCGGGCTTCGAGCCAGTTACGGAACGTGTTCGCGGCGTCATCGGAGAAGTCGTAGACGTTGTGGCAGCCGAGTTCATTGCTGATGTGCCACATCGACAGGGCCGGGTGGTGGGCGTACCGTTCGGCCATCTTCTCGACCAGGGCCAGCGCGTAGCGGCGGAACACCGGCGAGGTGGGGCGCCACTGCTGGCGGCCGCCGGGCCAGATGGTCTCGCCGACCCGGTTCACCGGCAGCACCTCCGGGTGCATTTCGGTGAGCCACGGCGGCGGGCTGGCGGTGGCGGTGGCGAGGTCCACGGCGATGCCGTTGGCGTGCAGCAGGTCGATGGCGCGGTCGAGCCAACCGAAGTCCCAGCTGTCGGGGGTGGGCTGCAGCAGCGCCCAGGAGAAGATGCCGACGCTGACGATGTTGACGCCGGCCTCGCGCATCAGCCGCATGTCGTCGGCCCAGACCTCTTCGGGCCACTGCTCGGGGTTGTAGTCGGCGCCGTATCCGATGCGGGCGGCGTCGGCGGGCAGGCTCTGGCTGCCGTCGGCGAGGGTGTGTGCTTCGGGCCAGCGCACCCAGCGGGTCACGGCGCTGCGGGTCACGGCGTTCATGCTGCGCTCCGGGCGGCCAGGCGCACGATGGACCACGACAGGGCGGGCAGCACAACGGTGGCGGCGTTGCCGTCGGTGGCTAGCGTCACCTCCGTCAGGTCGACCGGATGCACCGTGTCCTGATGGTCGACGGCGTTCGTGGCGAACCTGTCGCCGCCCTCCGGCGCGAACAGGCTCTGCGCCGAGAGCACCGAGGCGGCGGGCGCGCCGGCCAGGTCCATCTCGAGGGTGAGCGCATCGTCGCTGGAGCGATTGACGAGGAACAAGACGATCTCCTCGTCGGTCGCGGTCACGGCGGCATCGACCAGGTCGACGGTGCCGTGGGCGGCGGTGTCGTAGCTGTCGGAGTGGATGGTGGCGGCCAGCACCTCGCCGCGGGCGGCGGCGGCGGTGAGGGCGAAGGGGAAGAACGTGGTTTGGCGCCAGGCGGGACCATTCGGTTCGGAGCGGATGGGCGCGATCACGTTGACCAGCTGGGCGAGGTTGGCCATGCTGACGCGGTCGCTGTTGCGCAGCAACGAGATCAGCAGCGAGCCGACCACGACGGCGTCGCTGACGTTGTATTCGTCTTCGATCAGACGCGGCTGCGTGTTCCAGTCGCCCGTGAACAGGGGCTCCTTGTCAACCTCGTTGAACCGGGTCTGGTACCAGACGTTCCACTCGTCGACGCTGATGCCGATCTGCTTGTCGAGGCCGGCCGTCACGGTGACCTCGTCGATGATCTGGGCGACGTCGCCGATGAAGCGGTCCAGGCCAACACCGGAGGCGAGGAAGCTGCCCAGGTCGCCGGGCTTTTCCTCGTAGTAGGCGTGCAGGGAAATGTGGTCGACGAGTTCGGCCGTGTGCTCGAGCACGGTGCGTTCCCAGCTGCCGAAGGTGGGCATCTCGGCGTTGGAGCTGCCGGCGACGACGAGTTCGATGGTGGGGTCGACCCACTTCATCACGCGGGCGGTCTCGGCGGCGAGACGGCCGTATTCCTCGGCGGTCTTGTGGCCGATCTGCCAGGGGCCGTCCATCTCGTTGCCGAGGCACCAGACGCGGATGTCGAACGGTACGGTGCGACCGTTGGCCTGGCGCTGGTCGCTGAGCGCGGTCCCGGCCGGGTGGTTGGAGTATTCGAGCAGGGCCGCGGCAGCCGCGATGCCCCGGGTGCCGAGGTTGACGGCCTGCATGATCTCGACGCCGGCGCTTTCGGCCCACGCGGCGAATTCGTGCAGGCCCACCTCGTTGGTCTCCACCGAGTGCCAGGCCAGGTCCAGCCGGGTCGGGCGGTCGGGGCCGACGCTGTCTTCCCACCGGAAGCCGGAAACGAAGTTGCCGCCCGGGTAGCGGATCAGGCTGGGGTTCAGCTCGCGCACGAGGTCCAGCACGTCTTGGCGGAAGCCATCCGGTGTGGCGGTGGGGTGCCCGGGTTCGTAGATGCCGGTGTACACCGAACGGCCCATGTGCTCGACGAACGAGCCGAAGAGCCGGGGTGAGACGGGGGCAACGACGTCGTCGCGAGTGATGCTGAGCCGGGCGTGGAACACGGGGAGAGATCCTTTGTGGGTCGTGGTACAGAAGCAGGGTGGGCCTGGTCGATCAGACCCACCCTGCTTACGTTGTCGTGCGAGTGGTGGTGGTGCGTGCTGCTACTCGGTGACGGTGAAGCCCTGTTCGTTGCCGTAGGCAGCGATGGCCTTCTGCCAAGCGGTCAGACCGCCGTTGAGGTCGGACTTGTTGGCGTAGGACTGGCCGACGGTGTCGGAGAAGATGCTGTTCGAGTAGACCTGGAACGGCAGGTAGCTCCAGCCCTTGACGACGTCGTTGGCCGACTGAACGAGGACCTCGTTGATCTTCTGGCCGCCGAAGTAGTCGCTCTCGTAGCCGAGGAATTCGTCGGACTCGAGGTCGGCGACGGTGGACGGGAAGCCGCCGGCGTCGATGGAGATCTGGGTGCCTTCGCCGGAGTTCATGAACTCGACGAAGCCGGCCGCGGCGAGCTTGTTCTTGCTCTGGGCCAGCACGGCGTCGCCGCCGCCACCGTTCTCGGCGCTGGCGACATCGCCGGCCTCGTAGACGGGCAGCGGGGCCACGCGCCAGTTACCGGCGGCTTCCGGCACGCCGGATTCCAGGTTGCCTGGCATCCAGGCGCCGATGTTGAGCGTGGCGATGGTGCCGTCGCCCAGACCCCGGTACCACTCGTCGCTCCAGCTGGAGGTCGGGGCGATGAGGTCGTTCTCGATGAGCTGGTTCCAGGTGTCGGCGAACTTCTTCGAGCCCTCGTCCTGCAGGTTCAGCGCCACGTCGGTGGAGTCGGTGGTGGTGAACGGCTGGCCGCCGGCCTGCCAGATCATGCTGGTCGCGAAGCCGGCGTCGCCGGTGTCGTTGGTGATGTACGCGTTCGGGTTGGCGGCGTGCAGCTGCTCGGCGGTGGCGATGTACTCGTCCCAGGTGGTGGGCACGGTGAGGCCGTACTGGTCGAAGACGGCCTTGTTGTAGAACATGGCCATGGGGCCGGAGTCCTGCGGGAGGGCGTAGACGCCGCCGTCGAGGTTCACCGAACCCCAGGTGCTGGCGGTGTACTGGTCTTCGAGCGAGTCCATGCCGAAGTCGCTGAGGTCGACGAGGGCGTCGGAGAGGGCGAACTGCGGCAGCGCGTAGTACTCGATCTGGGCCACGTCGGGGGCGCCGGAGCCGGCCTTGATCGCGTTCTGCAGCTTGATGTACTGGTCGTTGCCGGTGCCGGCGTTGACCACGTCGACCGTGACGTTGGGGTACTTCTCTTCGAAGGCGGTGGCGATGTCTTCCACTGCCGGGGCCCAGGCCCAGACGGTGAGGGTGGTCTCCTCCTGCAGCGCTGCCTCGATGTCCTCGGCGGTGCCGGTCTCGGCGCCGCCGCCGTCTGCTGCGGAGCATGCGGCGAGGGACACGCTCAGGGCGAGTCCGGTGGCGACGGCGATGGCGGTGCGACGCAGGCGCGTGTTGCTGTGTGGTGCTTTCATTGGGGTGCCTTTCACTTCCTTGTAAACGGATGTTCGGTGATGCGAATGAAGGATGGTGCGGGTTGTGGTGCGGGTCGTGCGGGTGGTGCGGGTAAGGCTCGGTGGATCGGTTTGGGGGGCTACGCCTTGACGGAGCCGGCGGCGAGGCCGGACTGCCAGTAGCGCTGCAGGAACAGGAACGCCACGACGATCGGCACGATCGTGAGCAGCGAGCCGGTGATGACGAGGTTGTAGATGACGTCGCCGCCCACGGTCTGGGCCTGCATGTTCCACTGCTTCAGGCCCACGGTCAGCGGGTACCAGGTGGGTTCGCTGAGCATGATCAGGGGCAGGAAGTAGTTGTTCCAGGTGGCCACGAGGGTGAACAGCAGCACCGTGACGAGGCCGGGGGCCAGCAGCTTCAGCGAGATGGTGAAGAAGGTGCGGAACTCGCCGGAGCCATCCATGCGCGCGGCCTCGAGCACCTCGGTGGGTACCGCGTCCATGGCGTAGGTCCAGATCAGGTACAGGCCGAACGGGCTGATCAGCGACGGCAGGATCACGGCCCACGGGGTGTTGGTGAGGCCCATCTGGCTGAACATCAGGAAGGTCGGCACCGCCAGGGCCGTGCCGGGGATGGCGACGGCTCCGAGCACGACCGCGAAGACGGCCTTCTTGCCGGGGAAGTTAAACTTGGCCAGTCCGTAGCCGCCGAGCGCGGCGAGGAAGGTGGCGCCGCCGGCGCCGACGACGACGTAGAGCACCGTGTTGCCGAACCAGCGCACGAAGACGCCGTCGTTGTAGGTGAGAGTGGCGACGATGTTGTCCCAGAGGGCGAAGTCGCCCGAGAACCAGAGGCCGAACGAGTTGAGCAGCTCGGCCTGGGTCTTGGTGGAGTTCACGAACAGCCAGAACAGCGGCAGCAGGCTGTAGATCAGCAGGGCGCCCATCACGATGGTGAGGATGATGGACTTCTTGGTGTGCAGGCCCTGGTTGGACTTGCCGGCCTTCTTCTCGCTGGTGTAGCGGGACATCCGCGGGGCCTTGGCCTTTTCGGCGGTTGCGTGGGTCTGGTCAGTCGTCGACATGTCAGGCCTCCTTCCTGGAACCGGAGTTCTGCACGATGTAGGCGATGACCGCGGTGATGAGGCCGACGATGATCGCGATGGTGGCCGAGTAGTTGTACTGCTGCCCGGAGAAGGACAGGTTGTAGGCGTACATGTTCGGCGAGAAATAGGTGGAGATGGTGTTTGGGGCCAGCGACTGCAGGATGCTCGGCTCGTTGAAGAGCTGGAAGCTGCCGATCACGCTGAAGATGCCGCCGATCACGATGGCGGGCCGCAGCGCCGGCATCTTGATGCTGCGGATGATGCGGAACGCGCCGGCGCCGTCGAGCGATGCGGCCTCGTAGAGGTCGGTGGGGATCACGCGGAGGGCGGCGTAGAACAGGATCATGTTGTAGCCGATGAACTCCCACGTGACGATGTTGCCGATCGCGGCGAGCACCCAGGTGTTGCCCAGCGGGTTGGGGATGGCGATCGAGAAGAACTCGTTGAGGTTGCCGACCAGGCCGAACTTGGTGCCGTACATGAAGCCCCACATGAGGGTGGCGACCACGGCGGGAACCGCGTAGGGCAGGAAGATCGCGATGCGGAAGAAGCTGGACAGGTGCAGCCGCGCGCTGTCGATGGCGAGGGCGGCGAAAAGGGCGATGCCCAGCATGATGGGGACCTGAACGACGAAGAACAGGGTGACCCGGCCCATCGACTCCCAGAACTTGGGATCGGTGAGCGCCTGGCCGTAGTTGTCGAAGCCGACGAAGGAGTTGCCGCCGACCAGCTGGTCCTTGAAGAAGGACAGGTAGATCGAGTACAGCACCGGGGCGATCAGCACGAGGGCGAAAACGATCATGAACGGGCCGACGAACTTCCAGCCGGTCCAGTCGCGCTTCTGCACGTGGGGCTTGGGCTTGCTCGACTGCGCTCGGGTACTGCGTGTCTGGCCACTGGGGGGGAGTGTTGACAGCGTCGTCATGCCTGCTTCTCTAGCTCGATAGGGTGATGCGATGGATGGTGAAACTCGACGTTCATGTTTACGTAAACATGACGTGTAAGCACGCTAGCATGTTTACGTAAACATACGGAAATTTTTTCTGGGACCCGGGAGGGCCACGTGGCAACGAACAGCCCGACCGATGGCGCACCAGCCGCTCCCCCGGCCCGCGTTCAGCGTCAACCGTCAATGGCGGATGTCGCTGCTCTCGCCGGGGTCTCCTCGCAGACCGTTTCCCGGGTGGTGAACGGTCGCAGCAACGTGGACACGCTCACCCGCGACCGGGTGCTCGCGGCCATGGACGAGATCGGCTACCGGCCCAACAGCGCCGCCCGGGCGCTGAAGTCCGGCCGGTTCAGCACCATCGGCGTGATCATGTTCGGCCTGGCCAGCTTCGGCAATATGCGCACCCTCGACGCCGTGGCCACCGCCTCGGCCGAGGCCGGCTACTCGATCACCCTGATCCCGGTGGCGCTGCCCACCCAGGGCGCCGTCGCCGGCGCCGTGAACCGGCTCGCCGAGCAGGCCGTCGACGGCATCGTGATCATCATGGAAGCGCACATCCTGGACCGCATCGATGTGACCGTGCCGACCGGGCTGCCCGTGGTGATCGTCGACTCCGACGCCGGCGCCCGCTACACGGTGGTGGACACCGACCAGACCGAGGGTGCCCGGCTGGCCACCCAGCACCTGCTCGACCTCGGGCACAAGACGGTCTGGCACATCGCCGGGCCGGAGTCGTCGTTCTCGGCTGGGCGCCGCACGGCATCCTGGCGCGCCACCCTCAAGGCCGCCGGCGCGCCGGTGCCGCCCGTGCTGGAGGGCGACTGGAGCGCGCAGAGCGGCTACGTGCACGGAGTGGCGCTGGCCGCCGACCCGGCGGTGACCGCGATCTTCGCCTCGAACGACCAGATGGCCCTCGGCGTGATGCGCGCCATGCACGAGGCCGGCCGGTCGGTGCCGGCATCCTGCAGCGTGGTCGGCTTCGACGACATGCGCGAGGCGGATGCCTTCTGGCCGCCGCTGACCACCGTGCACCAGGACTTCGGCCAGGTGGGCCGGCTCTGCATCGAGAAGCTGCTGCGCCAGATCGACTCCCCCGCGGCCGTGGGCCCCGGCACCACCATCGTGCCCACCCACCTCGTGGTGCGCGCCAGCACCGCGCCCCCGCCCAGCTAGCTCGCCGCCCGCCGCTGCCGCGGTAAAGGCGGAGTTTTTCGCGACACGCCGTCTGCAGCGCCTGCGGTGACCCGGTCATTCCGGACTGTTGTCCTCGTTCGTAGTTTAAGCCGCGAGGGTGAGCTCGAGGAGTCGTTCGTTGGGGGTTGAGTAGCCCAGGGTTT
>Ga0247803_1001995_pt1 | contig 10484 bp, 7 predicted proteins | sample UWRJL014104B1_FD_180928 | JGI IMG/M metagenome (GOLD analysis project Ga0247803, IMG submission 180928) | Plant litter microbial communities from Arlington Agricultural Research Station in Wisconsin, United States - UWRJ-L014-104B-1 | ecosystem: Environmental > Terrestrial > Plant litter >...
TATCGGAAACTATGGGCGACTCCCGTCCCTATGCGAATTCTTAATTTGCAGAAAGAGCGCGGCGGCTTGGAGATCGTAAAACTTGGCGGAGGAATGCAAACGCGGTCACTACGGCTTAAAGATGCATCAGGCAGAGAATGGGTTTTAAGAACGATCCAGAAATATCCTGAACGCGGACTTCCTGAATACCTGCGTCCGACGATTGCAAAGGAAATTGTTCAGGATCAGGTTTCTACGGGTCACCCATTCGGGGCGCTTATAACGCCGCCGCTTGCCGATGCGCTCGGTCTTTTACATTCGAATCCGGAAATTGTATACGTAGGCGATGATCCGGGACTTGGAGAATACCGGAAAGAATTTGCCAACGCCGCATATTTATTTGAAGAAAGAAATCCTTTCGAAACTGAAAAAACCGATGCTACCGATAAAGCACAACGTAAAGTCGAGCGCGACAACGATACCCGGTTTAATGAAAAATTAACACTTCGTGCCCGTTTGCTGGATATGGTGATTGGCGACTGGGACAGACATGAGGACAACTGGCGGTGGTTTCCGGAGAAGTCGAAAGGCGAGACATTATATATGCCGGTACCACGCGATAGGGATAAGGTGTTCTACAAAACATCCGGTTTGTTACCATGGTTTCTGTCGCATCAATGGTTGAAATCCAACCTTCAGCCGTACAGCGAAAATATTCGTGATATTAAAGGATGGAATTTTAACGCGCGTTATCTGGATCGTTATTTCCTGAGCCAGTTAGACGAAGAGGACTGGAAAGATGAAATAAAATATGTCCAGGAAAAATTGACACCCGATCTGGTTGAAAGTGCGATGAAGCAGTTGCCAGATAGTATTTATGCTGATCCAACAACGCCACAACTCCATAAATCGCTCTTAGGCAGAGTGCAAAATTTGCCTGTTTACGCCATTGAATATTTCCATTTTCTATCTGAAACTGTAGAAATTCCCTTGTCTGACAAAAGAGAGTTTTTTGATATTCACCACACCGAAAACGGCGATATTGATTTAAAAGTTTTCAATATTAAAAAGGACGGCACGAATGGAAGAACAATCTATAAAAGAAAATTTGATCATCATCTAACGAAGGAGATCAGGCTATATGGATTCGCAGGTGAAGATGTTTTTTCGGTTAAGGGACAAACGAAATCTCCTATTGTTGTCCGTATGGTAGGTGGCGACGACGTTGATAGGTTTGAAGTGGACGAAAAGTTGAAAAACAAAAGCAAGCTCTATGTCTACGATCGGTCAGATGAGGAAAATACTCTGCCGCCATCATCCAGAGCCAAACTTCGATTATCGACTGATACGACTGTAAATCAATACAACAAGAGGAGTTTCCTGTTTAACCGTTTAGGGCCTCTTTTTCGGGCAAACTATAATATTGATCAGGGAATTCAATTGGCTGCCGGGGGGATTTTCGAGAAACAGGGATTCAGAAAAGAACCATATGCATTTAAAAATGAATTTTGGGCTAACTATTCAACCGGTCGGCAGTCTTTTATTTTAGATTACGTTGGCGACTTCAAAAAGGTATTTGGCAAGAATGATCTTGAAGTAGATGCGCACTTACTCGGGCCAAGAAATTTGAGTAACTTCTTCGGGATTGGAAATAACACTCGTTTTATCAATGAAGGAGATTATACCATGTCGTATTATCGGAACCGGTACGATTATCTTACCGTTGATTTTAAACTGAAAAGAAAACTTGAACCCAACCTGACTTTATTTGGAGGTTTATCAACAGAGTTCTATACCAGTAAATCAGAATCCAATACAAACCGTTTTTTCAACGATTTTAATAAGGAATATCCTGAGTATGCAGTCTTTCAGGATCGTTTTTATGCAGGTGCAATCGCCGGCTGGATTTATGACACGCGTGATAAAGTCACCATGCCATCCAAGGGAATCCTCTGGAATACAATCCTTTCCTTTAAGAAAAAGGTGGATGGAAACTATGAATCTTACGGCAAACTTGCGACAGAATTCAGATATTATATCAGTTCAAAAAATTCACGGTTTGTGGTGGCAAACCGGATTGGCGGAGGAACAACTGTCGGAGATCCGGCCTTTTTTCAGCATATGCAATTAGGGGGCGTAAGAAGTTTGAGAGGTTTCCATACCAATCGTTTTACAGGAAAAACAATGGTTTATCACAACCTCGACCTGAGATTAGATATACTCCATTTCACATCCTATATCGTTCCCGGAACCTTAGGCGTGATCGCATTCAACGACGTAGGGAGAGTTTGGGAGCCAGGTCAGTCATCAAAAAAATGGCATGATGGTTATGGAGGAGGTATTTATATAGAACCTGCTGAATTAGTTTTGATCCAGGCCGCTATCGGTTTCTCCAAAGAAAGTGCGCTCCCGTATATCTCGATTGGATTTAGTTTTTAATAAAATCCTAACAAACGAAATAGTTAAATGTAACGCCAAAAAACTTAGGTTATCTCAAATGTCTTAGATGTTGCAGATAAGGATTAGTCCTCAGGAATAACTTCCTCTGCAATTTTTGCAGGAATAAGGATCCTAAATGTGGTTCCCTTACCAACTTCGGAGCTTTTAACAAATAATTTACCACCGTGATAATCCTCAATAATTCTTTTTGCGAGTGTTAATCCAAGTCCCCAGCCGCGTTTTTTTGTACTAAAACCAGGATTGAAAATTTTATTTGCATTGGCCTTCGTCATTCCTTTTCCAGTGTCCTGAATGTCGATCAATATTTGTTTGCTGTTTGGCGGAGCCTGCAATGTCACATGAATTTCACCGATACCACTCATGGCGTCAACCGCGTTTTTGCATATATTTTCAACAACCCATTCGAAAAGATTTTTATTCAGGAGCGCTGTCTGTCCTTCCGACAACTGGTCATGAATGAAAAAGTGAACCTTGGATGAAACGCGTTTTTGCAGATAGGTGATAAAACTGGTAACGATCGTAGATACTGACTCTTGCTTCAGTGTTGGCACTGATCCGATATTTGAAAAACGGGTCGTAATCATTTCCAGCCGAACAACGTCTTTCTCAATTTCATCAGCGATGGAAGAATCGATATTCGGGTCACTGCGGAAATATTCAACCCAGGCCATTAAAGAAGACAACGGTGTTCCGAGCTGATGCGCCGTTTCCTTTGCCAAACCCACCCAGACTCGATTTTGCTCGGCTTTTCTCGCTGCACTAAAAGCCAGATATGCAAGGTAACCGATCAGCAACATGACCGTTAGCTGAACAAACGGATAATATCGAAGCTGAGTCAATAAAAATGAGTTGCTGTAATAGATATAACCGGTTTTCCCTTCTCCGATCTGCACAGGTACCGGGATATGCTCACTTTTCATTTTCACTAATTGCGCTTCAATAATCCGCTCTTTATCACGAAGTGAGGCATTTTTAGGGAAATTTATATTTCTGTGGATAGGGAAATTATTTTCGTCAACGTAAATAACAGGTATCTGATAAAAAGTGACCGCGTCCTGAATTACGCCCATGATTACGGTAAAATTTTCATCGTCAGGGCTGTTAACGATATACCTTAGTCCTTCACCATAAAGTCGTACTTCTCTTTCTTCTCTTTCTTCAAGCTTGTCAACCAGATCGTTAGTGTAAAATAGGGAAGCTATACTCAGAATGAGTAAGACCACCCCAATGAAATACTTAAAGTTTCCCTTGCGCTCATAAGTTTCGACTAAAGAACGACGAAGCCTGTCGCTGTTCAATAAAGCTACGGGATGTAATCGGAAACGGGGTTTATTTTTCGGGGTTTCAGCGATCATTTATGGTTTGGACACGTAATGAATTAGCCGTTTGGTAATTAGGCTTACAAATAACGTAAAATAATCGTGCTTAGTGGATTTTATCGGCATTTTCATTTGTTCTCTTTGTCATATAAATAGATGACCCAGGTCATTTATTCACCATGACGTTAGTGAGAAATTTACATAAGAAAAGGCGGTTTTATTTATATGTCTTCTAAATAAAGGGAGGCTCTTTGTTAAGCGTTCCTATTGTAAATTTTGTACTGTATTTTTGTGAATCGAATTAGACCTAGTGATGTATAATCATTTCAAATCAATAAGTTTATCACATCGGAATGCCCCACTTTCCATTAGAGAGCAACTAGCTCTTTCGGAGGACAGCGCGAAGGGTATGATGCTTCGTTTGAAGGATTTCTTTGAAGTTTCCGACGTTCTTGTCGTTTCTACCTGCAATCGTACTGAGATATATTATTCTTCGGCTGAGGACCTTAATGAAGATATTATCAAGCTTCTTCTTATAGAAAAAGGTATTTCTGACACCGAGCCTTTTCTTGACTATTTTGAGCGTTTTTCAGAGGGAGATACAGCAGTAAAGCATTTATTTGAAGTAGCAACAGGGCTTCATTCCCAGGTTGTCGGGGATATGCAAATCCCGAATCAGATCAAACATGCATATCAATGGACAGCTGATTTAAACCTGGCCGGGCCATTTTTACACCGGTTGCTTCACACCATTTTCTTTGCAAATAAACGTGTCGCTCAGGAAACTTTCTTCCGTGACGGCGCTGCTTCTGTTTCTTACGCCGCAGTAGAATTATTGGATGGTTTAATGCCAAACCCTAAAATTTTAGTTGTCGGTTTAGGGGAAATCGGGACGGATGTCTGCCGTAATCTTGCCCAGAAGGCAGATGCAGATGTTACTTTGGTAAACCGTACACGCACGAAAGCTGATGTTTTGGCACAGGAACTTGGATTTAAAGTTGCTGATTTTGAAGATGTTGAATATGAAATTTCACGAGCAGACATAATCGTTTCTTCGATAGCGCGGGATGAACCTTTCTTTACCAAAGAAATGATGGTTCGTTTACGCGGAATGTCTTTCAAATATTTTATTGACCTTTCGGTACCACGCAGTGTTTCTCCGGAAGTAGAAGAAATTCCTGGTGTGATGTTATACGCGATCGACTCAATCAAATCGAGAGCGGATGAAGCACTTTCCCGTCGTTTGGAATCAGTTCCTCAGGTAAAAGAAATAATCGGCGAAGCAGTTCTTGAGTTTAACGACTGGTCGAAAGAAATGATTGTTTCTCCGACTATTCAAAAGCTGAAAGGTGCTTTGGAACAGATCCGCAAGGAAGAGCTGGGACGTTTTACTAAAAACCTGAGCGACTCAGAACTTGAAAAAGTAGAACGTATTACCACAAGCATGATGCAAAAAATCCTTAAGCTACCTGTTTTGCAGTTGAAAGCTGCTTGTAAAAGAGGAGAGGCAGAAACCCTAATTGACGTTTTAAATGATTTGTTTAATCTGGAAAAACAAAAGGAAAGTCACTAAGAAATACTGGCGTAAATTATATAAAAGTCCCCGAATCGCTGAAAAGAGTTTCGGGGTTATTTTTTGTCACAACACTAATATAAAAAGATCGGGACGCGCTGTTGCGACCCGATCTATGCATTACCTTACCCTCCACAATATTTATATTATCACAATGACACAACAAATGGTCCTGCGATTTTAAGAACTTCTGCCATTGTAAGTGGTTCGTCGAACGACTCAGTGATTGTAGCAAAAGAGATATTTTCAAGTCCGGCAATACCTGGCAGGTTCAATCCGCCTTGTACTACTTGTCCTTCACTCGTCTCTCCTTTGTAAACATCACCCGGGAAACCAGCATCGTTTGTGATCCAGCTTTTAATTGATTTATCGCCTGAGATCTTCGAAAGGATTTTTCTGGCGATAGAAGCGTGACGAGCCTCTACTGAGTGTATTTGAAGCGCGTACTGAAGCAAAAGGGGCTCAGAAATAAGATTGCCAGCCTGTCCTTTGTATGCGCGAACCCCTGTATCTTCGAATGCTTTAGATAGCGTTACGAAAGTTGGGAAATCCGTAAAAGCAGGGAATGCACCTTTTGCCGTGAAATCAAAAGTTGGTTTTTTAACCGCGTTTGCACCCAGCGCCGTCACAAGGAATTTAACGTGGTTTCTTTCATGAATACCAATCTGAGAAAATACTGCTTTGTATTGAGCAGGAATCAGATTTGCTGTGTTGTTACCAATTTCGTAAAATTCGTTTTCCAGATATTCAAGTGTAAGTGCATAGTTCAAAACTTCTAATGCTGTTGGTGTTGCAGCATAAGCTTTGTTAACAACTGTTGCAAATGCAGTAGGTACAGCCGCAGCAGCCAGCGTACTTCCAATGCGGTTCATAAATGTGCGACGCGAAGCATGCTCTAAGCGACCTATTGCGTCACCGTCAATCTTTTGTAAAGTATCAAATATATTGAAGATATTCATGTCTGTTGAAAGTTAAAGAGTTGATTATTAAACTGGCAATTGTGAGTAACCGATTCTGTTCATCACAAATGGCTGAACTGAAGGAAGGATAACAACCGGTGGAAGTGCAACATCAAACCCATCACTTGTTGTAACAATATCATCCCCAGCGAAGAAAGCTGTGTCAGGCATCAGCAAATCACGGATTGCTGCTGCATGGCGAGCTTCTACTGAAACGATCTTGCCTGCCAATAATAAATAACCAGCGTCTTTAATAAATTTACCTGCGCCATTGTAAGCCTGAACTCCGGTATCTTCAAATAATTTCGCAGCGCCCAATACACTTGCACGATTAGAAAAATCGATTGAAGTAAAGTTAGGAGTCAGCCCTTTGATCGCAGCAGATCCAAGAGCAGCCTTAAAGAATTGTCTGTGAACGATTTCATGATCACGGATATCAGTAAGGATCATTTTCTCTTCTTCCGTAATACCTATGAACGGAGAGGCTAAAACTTGTGTGTAAAATGCCGCTTCCAATTGTTCCAAAGCATATGCATAGTTTAGAATCCCAACGTCACCAGAACCCAATTCTACAATCTGATCACTTTCCAGATCGTGGTCTGTACATGCACCCAGGATATATGCGCCGGTAGCGGCTGCTACGCCAGCAGATCTAAGGAAGTAGCGTCTGTTCACTTTCACCAACATTTCGTTGTCGGTCGAAACTGAGTTTTCTGATAAGGTTTTTTTCATAGTCGTGATAGTTTCTTAATATAAGCGTTCGTTGAAATGAAAGAATTTTAAAAACTTACGCCGTTGAAATGAAAATAGATTTAACGCTAAAAAAAATATTTGGTAAATGGATTCGTTTGCCAAAGGTCGTTTTGTATTTAAGCTGGAATGATGTCTGGAGAATGTGCTTTTTTATAGGATATTTATCAGATAAAAATTTTTAAGTTATTTTCTAAAAAAAATGACCTGGTACGAATTACTGTATTTGATAACCATTTTATTTTGAGAGAATCCCGTTGGATAAGAATATGGCTTCAACAGAAGCAGATTAAGGAATCATCAACAATATTTACACAAAGAATTTTTTAAGGTGTTTTTCACTAATTTGCCGTCCAGGCGGAATCTGGCCAAGGTTATTTTTCGTAGGTATTGCTTTTAAGTAGCCCCATTTATATTAATACACTTTTACCTCCACCCAATATGGCGTTAATACGCTCCCGGATACTTCAATTATGCCTGCCTTTTCTTAAACGGAAAGTCTGTTCTGACTTTTCAAATTTTTATAAATTCTCAATTGTTACACTTGCAGCAGTAGCCTCGACAGACAAGTTTGCGGCTGCACAAACAGTACATCTGAGCCCTTCCGCAGAAATTGGTACTTATATAGGAACAAACTCTACGACTCCATTTTGGCTGAGGGCAAATCAGTTCGGCGTTGTTCCGCTCGCTATGCCTGGCTTCGCAGGAAGATTAGGTATGGTCTACGAGTCTTATGTTCCTTCAGATACCAGCAAAACAAAACGTTCGAAAATCAGGTGGGGAGCCGGTGCCGAAACTGTGCTGAATACAGGAAGAGGTGACACGAAGGTCTTTCTTCCGGAAGCCTATGTCAAAGTCCGTTGGAAAAGTCTGGAATTTTGGGGCGGGCGAAGAAAGGAAATTCTGGGAATTGTTGACACGACGCTCAGTACAGGCTCTTTCACTTGGTCAGGAAATGCACTTCCTGTGCCTAAAATTCAGCTGGGTTTTCCTGATTATGTTCCGCTGAAATTTCTTAAAAGTTTTGTGGCCATAAAAGGATTTTACTCGCATGGATGGTACAATACGCCGTATATTCAGAATGCTTATCTGCATCAGAAAACCTTATACGGGCGATTTGGAAAACCAAACGGGAAATTCAACATGCAATTGGGCGTAGTACATAGCGTCACTTGGGCGGGCGAAGCAGATTATCTGAAAGATAGTCCGTTAGCGATTGACGGAAAGCTGACCGATAATTTTGGAGATTATCTATGGGGTGTAGTTATTGGAAAAATTCCGAAAGTTTACAGAAATACGCGTTTCACGAATTTTGACGGAGAAAATCGTGTAGGAAATCATGTCGGGCAATATGATCTGGCTTTTGAATACAAGCTCGACAAATCGAAACTATTATTGTATCACAATCATCCCTTTGAGGATGGATCTGGTTTGCAGTTACAAAATATCCCTGACGGATTATACGGTTTTAGCTGGAAACGTCATCCTGCCGGAAAATCTTTTGTTCAGGTAAGAGGGGTGCTGTTGGAATACATGTTTTCCAAGGATCAGTCGGGTGCTGGTTTTGATGTGCCGGGGACGCGTTTCAAAGGAAATGATAATTATTTTGATCATGCGCAGTACCGGGAAGGCTGGTCCTATTTCGGAAAGGGAATGGGCACACCATTTATACCGCCTACAAGTGAGATTAACCAGGAGCAATACGGTGGCGGTGAGTTTTTCTCCGATAATCGCGTTGTCGTATATCATGCGGGACTGGAAGGAACTGTCTCAGGAGCGATTCAGTGGAGAACAAAAATTTCGTACAGCTCCAATTTTGGTACGAATAACCGTCCGTTTGAACCGACAGCAAAACAATTTTCCTATTTATTACAGGTCGATGCGCCGATATTAAAATGGGGCGATACGCGTTTAATCACAAAACTTGCTATTGATCAGGGTGATCTCTATCCTTCTTCTGTTGGTGGTTATATTGGACTAAGAGCTACAAGTTTCAGAAAAAGAAGATAAAAACTGGACATTTCAAAACAAAAAAGCGGGGGTTAAAGCTTGCGCTCAACCACCGCTCTTGTTACAGAAATGTCGAATATTTTTATTTCTTGGGAGCCCTTTTTATAGGACGCCCATATTTTTTCATTTTTTCTTCCGCGTGATTTCTGCGAACATTGACCTTTTTATTCTTATCGATTTTTTCATGAAATGCTGCGCCGACAGTTCCCTTTTTAGGTAGCTTCACGTCAACCGTTTTCATGAAGATATGCGGCTTTTCAAGCTCTGTCAATACTTCAGAAATTTTCAGATTTTCAGGTAAAGGCAACATCGGAATCTGATAGTTCATCAAACCTTCGATATTTTCCTGGAATTCTTTTTCCTTTTCTGTAACAAATGTAATGGCAATACCTTTTTTATCGGCACGGCCCGTTCTTCCGATCCGGTGGATATAATTTTCAGGGACTTCCGGTACATCAAAATTGAAAACGTGCGAAACCTCAGCAACATCGAGTCCACGGGCAATTATATCGGTAGCGATTATCAACCGATAATTTCCTTCGTGGAACTGCTTTACTGTGTTGAAACGGTGATTTTGCTCTTTATTGGAATGGATCACGCCAATCTTTTCTGGGAATTTCATTTCAAGTTGAGCAAATAACTGATCGGCCAAGTGTTTTGTAGCGCTGAAGACAAGTACTTTCGACATGGATTCATCTTCGCTCAAAAGCAGTTCCAAAAGATTTACTTTAGTGTAAAAATTAGGAACATCATAGGCCATCTGTTCGATATTTTCCAACGGAGTTCCAACGGGAGCTGCTTCAATTCTGACAGGATTGTTGAAATACGTTTCCATCAATACCTCTACTTCCGGAATTAAGGTTGCTGAAAACAAAAGGTTTTGTCTTTTCTGAGGAAGAAGATCAAGGATATTTTTCAACTGCGTGCGAAAGCCAAGATTCAGCATTTCATCCACTTCATCGATAACAAGTTTTTTGATAGCTTTTGTCTTCAATGATCCGTTTAAAGCAAGATCAACCAAGCGACCCGGTGTGGCGACAACTACGTCAGCTCCATTTTTCAGCTCGGCCATCTGCACTTTAATATTGCCGCCGCCGTATACTCCTACTGCGGTCAGGGTCATATAAGCCGCCAGTTTTTTTACCTCTTCCACCACCTGGACCACCAGTTCACGGGTTGGCACGATGATCAGAAGCTGAGGCAATCTGTCTTTGGAATATTGCATTTGCCGAAGCGTCGGCAACAAATAAGCGAAAGTTTTACCGGTTCCCGTTTGGGCAATACCGCATACGTCCTTACCGGACATCATCACAGAAAATACCTTTTCCTGAATCGTCGTAGGCGTTGTATAACCCAGATCTTCAAGCGCGTTCAGTAAAGGTCTGTTGAGATTTAATTCTTCAAAAGTCATAACACAACTGCTAAATAATCCGC
>Ga0247803_1001998_pt1 | contig 10464 bp, 11 predicted proteins | sample UWRJL014104B1_FD_180928 | JGI IMG/M metagenome (GOLD analysis project Ga0247803, IMG submission 180928) | Plant litter microbial communities from Arlington Agricultural Research Station in Wisconsin, United States - UWRJ-L014-104B-1 | ecosystem: Environmental > Terrestrial > Plant litter >...
TCCGCCGTCGTGTTCCGGAAGACGATGCGGCCGGTCGCGACCTGCCTGTCGAAGGCCGCGGTCTGGGCCTCGGCGGGGATCGCCTGCCGGGCCTGGTGGCCGACGATGGCGCTGACCGCGTAGGCGGCGGTGGATCCGAGCAGCACGACCGTCAGCACGACGGCGGTGACGAGGCGCGCGCGGGGCGTCATCAGACGGCCGCAGTCCGTGCGAGCGGCCGCACCATCACCAGCAGCGCGGGGATGGCGGCGGCGAGGGCGGCCGCGACGATGATGACCGCGAGCTCACGGCCGACGGCGAACCAGAGGATGCCGAAGGCGGTCGAACCGACGAGGCGCCCGATGGCGACGACGGTCTGCGCCGCCGCGATCCCTGTGGCGCGGTTCTCGGGCGGGGTGGCCTCGCTCGCGAGCGCGGCGAGCACCCCGTCGGTCGCCGCGTAGAACGCGCCGAGCAGCACGAGGCAGGCGACGGTGACGGCGGCGCCGCCCACCGGCAGGGCCGCGCAGGCATAGGCGCCGAGGAGGGCGACGTGCCCGAGCACGAATACGCGTGCGCGGCCGTAGCGGTCGGCGAGCCGGCCGAGGGGCACGGCGAACATGAAGAAGGCCACGTTGGTGCCCACGTAGAGCAGCGGGAACCACTGTGCAGCGAAGGGGCTGCGGTCCTGCAGGACGAGGTAGATGAAGCCGTCGCCCACCGTGAGCACGGCGAGGATGCCGGCGGTGAGCATGAGGCGGCGCAGGCGCGGCTCGGCGAGGGTGCGCCAGCGGAACGGCTGGCGCGGCTCGCCCGCGGCAGCGCTCTGCCGCCGTGGACGGATCGCCGGGACGACGAGCCCCAGGATCACCACGCCCACCACCGCGAAGCCGAGCGACACGATGAAGACGAGATGGTAGCCGGTAGGCACGAAGTAGAGGATCAGGAAGGCGAGCAACGGCCCGCCGGCCGCCCCGATCGTGTCGAGCATGCGGTGCACACCGAACGACTTGCCGAGATTGGATGGCACGGACGACGCGGTGATGAGCGCGTCGCGGGGCGCCGTGCGCACGCCCTTGCCGAGGCGGTCGAGGGCGATCACCGAGGCGATCCCGGCGAATCCGCTGACGAACAGCAGGCCGACCTTCGTGGCGGCGGAGGCCGCGTAGCCGAAGAACGCCACCCACTTCGGGTTGTCGGTGCGGTCGGACGCCCAGCCGCCGCCGATGCGCACGATCGCGCTCACCCCCTGGTAGATGCCGTCGATGAACCCGTAGGCGATCGTCGACAGCCCGAGCGCGCCCGTTATATAGAGGGGAAGGATCGAGGCCACCGACTCCGACGAGATGTCGGTGAGCATGCTCACCACGCCGAGGGTCACGACGACGGATGACACACGCGCGGCGGGGGCGCCGTTCTTCTGGCGCGGGCCGCGTTGGGGGAGGGAGATGTACACGGGCGGCGCCGATCAGCGGGTCACATCGATGGCGCCGAAGAGGGAGTAGTGGGCGCCGTCGCCGTCGGGCTTCACGGTCAGGGTGACGCTGTCGCCCCCGCGCGAGAACACCGTGCCGCTCGAACCGCCGGTCGCCGGAGTGGACGTGCCGGGCAGCGACAGGGCCGCGAACACGGTGCGGTAGTACTCGGTGACGCTCGCCGGCGACTGCGTCGTCGTGGCCTCGAGGGTGGCCTGCACCCGGTTGCCGCTCGAGCTGACCGACGACGCGACGACGGTCGACTGCTCGGCGATCGGGATCACCCTCGGAAACCCGGCCACGATCTTCTGCAGTGCCGAGGCGTCGGCGGGCAGGTCGCCGGTCATCAGCGGCGGCAGCGCGATCGGCGCCGGCTGCCCCGGGTCTGGTTGCGCCCCGGCCTCCACCTCGGTCGAGGTTCTGGGACCGAGGGGGACGGGGGCGGCAGAGAACGGGGGCCGCGCCGACTCGGCGTCGGTCGCCGGGGGCGAAGCGGTGGGAGGGGCGGATGACGCGTCGCCGGTGCGGCCCGTGGGTGCGGCGACCCCGGGGATCGAGGTGCTCGCCGGGGCGGGGACGACGGAGTACGTCACGGCGACGGCGGCGATGACGCCGGTCAGCACGAGGCCGCCCACGACGAGCCGCCGTAGTGTCGCCTGCGAAGTCTGCTGCGTCATTGCGGCGAAAGCACCCCCTCGTGCTCGACGAAGCGCTCGCCGGTGCTCGGACAGACGAACTCTCCGTCGCCGGTAGCGACCAGCGGCACTCCGGCGCGGCCGACCCAGCCGACCCGGTGCGCGGGAACGCCGACGACCATCGCGTAGTCGGCGACGTTGCGGGTGACCACGGCGCCGGCGGCGACGAGCGCGTACCGCCCGATGGTGATGGGCGCGACGCAGACCGCGCGAGCCCCGATCGACGCTCCGGTCCGCACGGTGACGCCGACCGCCTGCCAGTCGTCGTTCGTCTGCCTGCTGCCGTCGAGATTGATCGCGCGCGGGTACGAGTCGTTGGTGAAGACCACGGCGGGTCCCACGAAGACGCCGTCCTCGAGCAGTGCCGGCTCGTAGACGAGGGCGTAGTTCTGCAGCTTGCAGTTGCGGCCGATGATCACGCCGGGCCCGACGTAGGCGCCCCGGCCGACGATGCACCCGCCGCCGATCTGCGCGTACTCGCGAATCTGGGCCAGGTGCCAGACCAGGCTGTCCGGCCCGATCTTCGCGCGCGGGTCGATGTCGGCGGTCGACGCGATGCGGGGTGGGAGGTCTTCGTCGTGCATGAGCGACCGCTCGTCGAGGCCGGTCATCAGTACGCCCCCACCGGCTGGGCGACGACCTTGACGGTGCGCCACAGGATGATGAGGTCGCCCATGATCGACCAGTTCTCCACGTAGTAGAGGTCGAGTCGCACGCTGTCCTCCCAGCTGAGGTTCGAGCGTCCGTTCACCTGCCACATGCCGGTGAGCCCCGGCTTGATGTAGAGGCGGCGGTGAACGTGGTCTTCGTAGGCGCTGACCTCCTGGGCGAGCGGGGGGCGCGGCCCGACGAGGCTCATGTCGCCGACGAGCACGTTCCACAGCTGCGGCAGTTCGTCGAGCGAGTACTTGCGCAGCGTGCGCCCGAGGCGGGTGACCCGCGGGTCGTTCTTCATCTTGAACAGCACGCCGTTGCCCTCGCTGCTCGCGGTTAGGGTCTCGAGCTGCTGCGGTGCCGCCGCATTCATCGACCGGAACTTGAAGATGCGGAACGGCACCCCGCCGCGCCCCACACGCTCCTGGGCGAAGAACGAGCTGCCCTCGCTGTCGAGCCGCACCATGATCGCGATCACGGCGAAGACCGGCGCGAGCACGAGCAGGGCCGTCGCGGCGATGGTGACGTCCATGGCGCGTTTCGCGACGTGCTTGCCGCCGTCGAACTGCGGGATCTCGACGTGGATGAGGGGCAGTCCCTCGACGGGGCGGAAGTGGATGCGCGGCCCGGCCACGTTGGCGAGGCTCGTCGCGAGGATCAGGTCGGCGGTAGTGCCCTCCAGCTGCCAGGCGAGGTCGTGGATGTAGTCGCTGCCGCCGTTGGGCTGCCCGGCCACGACGACCCCTTCCACGCCGAGCGTGCGAGCGAACTCCGCCGCCCGCGCCAGCCCGGAGAGAACCACGAGGTCGTCGAGCTGACCCATCGCGGGCGCCGCGTCGTTCTCTTCGACGACGGCTCCGACGACCGAGTAGGCGGCGCCCGAACTGCTGCGGATCTGCGAGACGACCTTCTCGACGTCGGGCTGTTTGCCGATCACGATGACACGGGAGAGGAAGTGCCCGGTCTTGCGCTGGCTCATGAGCCACTGCCGCCAGAGCCAGCGGCCCAGGAGGAGGGAGAAGAGACCGAGTGGAAACGCGAGGGTGAGAAACCAGCGAGCCGTGTCGGCCTGGAAGACGAGGAACACGACGGCCAGCAGGCCGAACGTGGTGGTGCTGGCGTGCGCGACGCGTTTGTACTCGCTCGCGCCGATTCCGACGACCCGGGGGTCGCGGCTACGGAACGCAGACAGGCTGAAGGCCCACGCCAGCACCACGAGCGCCGACATCAGGGCGAAGCGCGCCGCCGCCGGAGAGTCGAACGTCTCGGCCGTGTCGAATCCGAAGCGTGCCAAGAACGTCGCGCCGACCGCGGCGACGATGGTCGCCGCGTCGGTGACCCGCAGTTTCGTGCGGTAACTGCTGGCCCAGCGCGCCCCGCTCGCGGGTGAATCCGCGAGCGGGGAGCTGGCCGGTGTCTCTTTCACCCCCGATCGCGCGGAATGCGGCTGGGTGCCGTGGGCTCCGATGGTGCTGTGTAGAGGGTGCTGAAGCGCGACACGCCGCGAGCGGCTTCGGGAAAGCGCGAATTCGACCACTAGTTTTTTCCTGCATTCCAGTACTTCGGGGACGACTAAGAGCACCGTGGGTGCGGCGCTCCTATTACTGGGTTCCGAAGCAGGCTCGACCGGGTATGTGTCGAGTTCGGGTGCTGCTCCGGGTGTGGGGTAAAGCTGACCCCCCAAGGGGGGCGACGACCCGACGCTATTCCCCCCGCTCTGCCCCTCCATATCCCCCCTTCGGGGGGCAGCTATGGGAGCGCGCTATGTGCTTTAGTGTTCGTCACCGAACCCCGATTTAGCGCTCCGACGCTCTCCAGCAGTAGCGTGTGGGGATGACGTTCAACGACAACGCCAAGTCCAGCTCGAGCAAGACCCGACGCCGCGGTCGTACCGGGGGCATCGTCGCGGGCGGCGGCGGAGTCGCCGTCATCGCGCTCTTCCTTCTCTCGCAGTTCCTCGGCGTCGATCTCACCGGACTCGCCGGCGGAGGCACCCCCCAGAACGGTGCAGACGAGGAGATCGCCGCCTGCGATACCGGCGCCGACGCGAACGCGAACCTCGACTGCCGGCTTGACCTCGCCGGCGAGTCCATCGACGCCTACTGGGCCACGCAGCTCTCCGACTACCGTGTGCCGCCCGTCATCTTCTTCGAGGATCAGACGAATACCGGATGCGGCGGCGCCACGAGTGCGGTCGGTCCCTTCTACTGCCCTGCCGACGAGACCATCTACATGGACACGTCGTTCTTCACCGATCTGCGCGACCGGTTCGGGGCGAACAGCGGTCCGCTCGCCGAGCTGTACGTGCTCGCGCACGAGTCCGGACACCACATCCAGAACATCACGGGCACCATGGACGGTCTCGACCTCGCCGCGACCGGTCCCGACTCAGACAGCGTGCGCCTCGAGGTGCAGGCCGACTGCTACGCCGGGGCGTGGGTCGGCGAGGCGTCGACGGTGCCCGACGCGAGCGGCACCCCGTTCCTCGAGCCGATAACCAGCCAGCAGGTCGCCGACGCGCTCAGCGCTGCGGCGGCGGTGGGCGACGATCGCATCCAGGAGTCGGCCACCGGGCAGGTGAACCCCGAATCGTGGACACACGGATCGAGCGACCAGCGGCAGAAGTGGTTCACGGCGGGCTACGAGGGCGGCCCGGAGGCCTGCGACACGTTCGCCGGCGCGCTCTAGCGGAGCATCCGAATCATCCCCCCACGCGAAAAGGCCGGACCGTCTCCGGTCCGGCCTTTTCGCGGCGAGTGATCCGCTAGTTCGTCAGCGTCTCCTCGAGCGCCCTCTGCGCTTCTTCGACGGTGCCGAAGGTTCCGAGTGGCTTGGCCAGCCGCGTCGTTGCGGCGAATCCACTGCCCCATCGGGCCTCGACCATTCCCACGAAGTCGCCGTTGCGCCGGGCGACCCACAGGCCGGCCTGCTCTGCGACCCAGGCGAGCGTGGGTTCGGCCGTCGTTGTGCGGCTGTTGTGATGTTCGGCGATACTCATCGCTACTCCCTCCTTTGGGCGTGTTGCTGACACGACCATAACTCGGGGTTCCGAGCGGGAGTACCCCCTGTCGCACGGCGTGACAATGTGCCATCGCCGCCCGATCGAGGTGGGAGACGTTGCGGTCAGGCCGCGCGGACGCTGCTCAACTGGGCACGCAGCGGGAAGTCCTGACCGTCGAGGATGATCTGCGCGCTCGCGCCGCTCGTGGCGTTGACCACGATCGGGGCGAGCAGGTTCATCGTCGTACCGCCCGCGGCGGGGTTCGCGACGACGAGCACGAGAGCGTCGTCGGCGGTGTGCACGTCGAGCTTCACGCAGTCTTCGTCGGAGATCACGGGGGAGTAGTCGGGCAGGTAGACCGAGGCGTCGAGCACGAACAGGCGGATGCCGGCGTCGGCCACCGCCTGGAGCGCGAAGAGGCCGTCGGCACCGTCGACCTCGCGCAGCTCGAAGTCGGTGTGCGGAGCGAGTCCGTGCGGCGGAGTCGCGAAGCTCAGAGCGGCGCTCATCGGAGGAAGTCCATCAGGTTCTGCTGAAGCGCTTTCGCGGTGACCGAGAGGGCCGCCTGGTAGCTCAGCTCCTGCGCCTTGAGCTCGATGATGGCCTGGCCGAGGTCGACGTCTTCGATGTCGGCTCGTTGTGCCTCGAGGGAGACCGATTCGCTCACGTTCGCCCCCTGGGCCTTGATCAACTGTGCCTGGCGCGCGCCGACCGTGCCCCACTGCCCGAGGATAGCGGAGCTGCGGGTGTCGATCTCGTCGAGACGCACCCCGATGTTCACGCCCGAGCGCAGGTCGGCGATGATGTTGTCGACGAGCTTGAACACCGACGCGTCGCCCTCGCCGAAGACGGCGGCCCCGTCGGCGTCGACGCGGATGCTCGTGTTGGTGCCGATGCGGCGTTCGACCGCGCTGCCCGTGCCCGTCGACGTGTAGGGCAGAGCCGGGGGAACGGCGTCGAGATCGGTGAACGCCTTCCCTGCGGTGGAGTTGCCGGCGAAGACGTTGCGGCCGAGGTACTCGGTGTTCGCGGTGGTCATCAGGTCGGCACGGAGGGTCTCGAGCTCGACCGCGATGGCCTCCTTCTGCACGGGAGACAGCGCGCCGTCGTTCGCGCCCTGCACCGTGAGCTCGCGCACCTTCTGCAGGAGCGAGTTGGTCTTGCTCAGGGCGGTGTCGGCGACGCTCAACCACGCGTTGCCGTCGTTCAGGTTGCGGCCGTACTGCGCGACGGAGGCCTGCTCGGCGCGGATGCGGAGCGAGTCGGCGGTGCCCGACGGGTCGTCGGACGGCTGGTCGATGCGCTTCAGCGTGCCCGCCGTGTTCTGCTTCTGTGCCAGCTGGCTCAGGCTCTGCTGAAGGTTGCGCTGGGCAGTCATCATCAGGCCCTGGTTGGTGACGCGATTGATCACGAGTTATCTCCCGACAATTCCGGTGCGATTGATGAGGGTGTCGAGCATCTCGTCGACGCTGGTCATGACCCGGGCGGCCGCGTTGTACGCGGTCTGGAAGGCCACCAGCTGGATGTTCTCCTCGTCGACGTCGACGGAGGCGTTGGAGAGCTGGTTGCCCACCGCCGACTTGGTGGAGAGGTCGGCGAGGTTCGACTGCTGCAGGCCGGTCCTCGCGGCCACGGCGATTCCGGTCACGATCGCAGACCAGCTCTTGTCGGGCGAATCGACCGCCTTGCCGAGCGCTGCGATGGCTGCCGCGATCGATCCGTCGGCTCCGCCGGCGCCCGGCTTCGCTGTCGCGATCCCGTCTTTGTCGGTGGGGATGACGGTCAGGCCGAGGGCGGCGGGGCCGACGGCGTCGACGGCGAAGAAGTCGAGCCCGGTGGTGACCCCGTCGGCCAGCGTCCCGGTGCGGTGCACGGCGTTGACCTTGTCGGCGATCTCCCGCGCGAACACGTTGTACTGGTTGGCGGCCTCGGCGAGCGCGCCGCCGGTGCCGGTGCCGTTCGCGGCGGCGAGTGTGGACAGCGCACCGGCGATCTCGCCCCCGTCGAGGGTGACGGGCACGCCGGGCCGCGTGACCCAGGTGAGCCTGACCGGGTCTCCGGCTGCACCGACCATGGCCGGGGTGCCCGAGACAGCGACGGCGTACGACTTGTCGCCCGAGACGAGGGTGTTGCCTCCGACGAGAACCTCGGCCGTGCCATCCGGCATGTTCCGTACCGTGGCGCCCGTGAGGGTGGAGATCGTCGTGGTGAGCAGATTGCGCTGGTCGATGAGCTCGTTGGCGGATGATCCGGCCGCCAGAGTCGATCGGATGAGGCCGTTGAGCCCCGCGACCTGTTCGGCGGCGGAGTTGAGCTCTGCCGCCATGCCGACCGTCTGGGTGCGCAGCTGGGTCCACTGATTGTCGACGGCGGTGTAGCCGACGGCGATCTGGCCGGCGAGTGCCTTCGACTCCTGGATCAGCACCGCGGCGCCCGCGGCATCGCCCGTCTTCATCGAGACTGCGGTCCAGGCGTTCCAGACGTTGGACAACTGCGCGGAGATGCCGTTCTTGCTGGGTTCGTTGAGCGACGCCTGAAGGGTGGTGAGCTCGTTGGCGCGTACGCCCCAGTACCCGCTCGCCGCGGCGGTCGTGCGCACCTTCGCGTCGAGGAAGGTGTCGCCGAGCCGCTGGACTCCGGTGACCGAGACGCCCTGGCCGACCTGGATCTGGCCCATGAGCGGGCCGACCTGGGCCAGCGACCCCGAGGCGCCCTGCACGGAACGCTGCCTGGTGTACCCCTCGGTGTTCATGTTGAGCATGTTCTGGCCGACGACGTCGATGCCGTGTCTGGCCGCGACCAGTCCGGTGTAGGCGGCGTTCAGCCCGCTGAATGTGCTCATCGTTGGTCCTCTTACAGCTTCAGGTCGAACATTCGGGCAGACGCCGACGACGTTTCCGCGACGCCATTGGCGTCGTAGGTTCCACTGGCGGTTGCTCCGTTCGCCATCGACTCCTGGGCGGAGCGGATGGCGGTGCGGAGGTATTGCAGGTTCAGGTCGCGCAGCTCTTGGATCTCACGCGTCAGGGCGGTCATAGCGACGAGATGGGCGGTGAGGATGTCGCGCCAGGTGTCATCCGTCGAATGCACCGTGAGCTCGCGCAGCGTGGAGTTCTCGTCGACGCCCCAGTCTTCGGCGAGGCTCGACACCTCGAGGGAGCGCGCGAGGCCGGCGGTGCGCAGCTTCTGCATCACCTGCTCCACCTCCTGCGTCGCGTACTGCAACCAGCGGGCCTTGCCCGACGTCAGCAGCAGCTGCTCTTCGGTGAGCTTGAAGACCAGCAGTTCGAGCAGTTCGCGCTCTCGCCACAGGGACGCCGACAGTTCATGTGTGCCCATGACGGTGTGCCCTCTCTGCGTATCGGCGGTGCACCTCCAGAGGGATCTTCGAGTGATCCAGGGTCCGCGTCGAGATTAACTTTCGGCAACGGCCGTACCGCCGTTAGGGAGAACTACAAGAAAGTTTCCCGGAATCATGCGGAAGTGCCCGAATCCGGTGAAACCCGTACGGGGGAACCCCGTTCGAGGGGTCCTCGCTTTGGGGGCAGACCAACACTGAGGGATCATCCATGACCGCGGATACAGTTCCAATTACCCGAACAACCGCGTGTTTACCCTGGCCCGCACCGCAACACATTTACGTCCAGAAAACTGCGTAAGACCGCGCTCGTCGCGATCCTGCGCGCAGCCAGAAATACCGCTGACGGGGGTCACGCTGTGGAACGACACGAACGCAACGCACTGGTGGTGGAGAACCTGCCGCTCGTCGGATACCTCGTATCCGAGACGTGGGCCAAGGCCCGCCACCTCTCCCGAGACGACCTGGCCTCCGCCGGGGCGCTCGCCCTCATCTCGTCGGCCGACAGCTTCGACGCCGAGCTCGGCATCCCGTTCGGCGCATTCGCCCGCCGCCGCATCATCGGCGCCTTCGCCGACGAGATGCGCTCCAGCGACTGGGCCACCCGGGGCGCCCGCCGCCGCATCAAGGACACCCTCGCGGTCCAGGACTCGCTGTCGGCCGCCCTCGGCCGCAAGCCGCGGGTCGAGGAGGTCGCCGCAGCGCTCGGCGTCGACGTCGAGTCGGCCGCGGCCGGCATCGCGGACGCCTCCCGAGTCGTGGTCGCGATCGACGAGACGGTGGCCGAGGTGCTGGTCGCAGAGTCCGCCCTGCCCGAAGAGACCCTGCTCTCGGCCGAGCGCCTCTCCTACCTGCACGCGGCGGTCGACGCACTGCCCGAGAAGATGCGGGCCGTCATCTCCGCGGTCTACTTCGACGACAAGAGCGTCAAGGAGATCGCCGAAGAGTCGGGCATCACCCACTCCGCCGTCTCCCAGCTGCGCTCCGAGGCGGTGCGCCTGCTTCGGGACGGCCTCGAGACGCACTACTCGGACAGCGTCGCCGAGTACACGCCGACCTCGCGCATCGCGGTCTCCAGCCGCAGCGCCTACCTCGCCCGCATGGCCGAGCACGCGATGGCGACCTCGGTGCGCGACCGCGGCGTCGTGCACACCGAGGCCGCGGCATCCTGAGCCTTAAAAAAATCTTCTCTCGCGCCTAACGCCGTCCGGCGGTCGGCCGATAGCTAGAAGTGTCAGCCCATGGATGGGCCGATGCAGCCAAACCCAATCACGGAGGAAAACATCATGGGTATGCAGATCA
>Ga0247803_1001999_pt1 | contig 10463 bp, 9 predicted proteins | sample UWRJL014104B1_FD_180928 | JGI IMG/M metagenome (GOLD analysis project Ga0247803, IMG submission 180928) | Plant litter microbial communities from Arlington Agricultural Research Station in Wisconsin, United States - UWRJ-L014-104B-1 | ecosystem: Environmental > Terrestrial > Plant litter >...
GTCGAGGCAGCTGCCAAGGCCATTCGCAAGGCCCGCTTGTCGAATCCCGAGGTCCTCGTTCTCGGTGAGGGCATCGTTCCCGAAGTGACTCGCGTCTTTCGGGCTACAGTTGGTTAGTCGATAACGTCGCGTTTCGTGTCGTTCGCGGCACCATTGTCCTCCATGAAGAGGGCGAAGCGGCACGCGAATAGCACGGACGGTCCGGGGCAGTTCCCGCCGTGGGCTGAAGCCGACACGTAGTCCAGCACCATTTCTCCACAAACGATTTCCAAGAAGGTTTCACGTGAAACATCCAGAAGACGAATACCCCACTCCGGTGACAAACAGCGCCGACGGGGAACCCGAGTCCTCGGATACCCCCGCAGAACTACACGAAACCGAAACCGTCCACACTGGTGCGGAGTGGGCGGCACCCCAGGAACCGACCGGTTGGGAAGCGCCTGGATCGTTCAGCGCTCCGATAGTCACACCGGTGTCGGCGCCCGCGCAGGCGGAATGGCCTGCCGCGGAGAATCCAGTGACCCAGGAACTCGAAAACGAGGCCGCTGAGAGCGATTCTCCTGAGATTCTCGACACCTCGAACAACCGCGAGGACAGCGAATTGCCGCAGGATGGCTCCCAGCAGGCCCCCGAGGGCCCCGATTCGCAGTCGGAGGAGGCCGTCCAGGCAGCGGAGGACGCCGAAATCGACGCTCACGCACACCCGGATGCCCCCGCCGCGGACACCGACAGTGTCGACGACGTCACTCCCGAGACCACCGCCGGATCGTCCGCGGAGGAATCCAGTACTGCCGAATCCGGCACTGCCGAATCAACTGCTGTGGAATCCCCTGCTGTGGAATCCACTGCTGTGGAATCCCCTGCTGGGGAATCCACTGCTGTCGAATCCCCTGTTGATGCGTCGGCTGCACCCGAGTCCACCGAGGAAGAGGCAACCGAAGACGCGGCCGCTCCTGAGGATGCACCCGACGAGCCTTCTGCCGATCAGGCTGAAGCCCAGTCGGAGGCCGCCGCCGAGGTCGAACACGAATCCACGGTCGCGGAGACTCTCGCCGCGGGCCACGTACCCAGCGCTGAGCCGATCGCTGCCTCGGTTCTCGACGACACTCCCCTCGCCCGCGAGCTCGCCGAGATCACCCGCCGGCGCCAGGCGCTGAACGCGCAGTCGCTTCCGCTGCCGGATGCCCCGCGCATCTTCACCGTCGCCAACCAGAAGGGCGGCGTCGGCAAGACCACGACGACAGTCAACCTCGCCGCGGCGCTCGCCCGCGGCGGTGCCCGGGTGCTGGTCATCGACCTCGACCCGCAGGGAAACGCCTCGACCGCACTCGGTGTTGAACACCGCGCTGACACCGTCAGCGTCTACGACGTGATCATCAACGATGAGCCGATGTCCGAAGTGGTACAGAAGAGCCCGGAATTCGCCGGACTCTACTGTGTTCCCGCCACGATCCACCTTGCAGGAGCAGAGATCGAGCTCGTTTCCCTCGTAGCACGGGAGCAGCGACTACGCACAGCGCTGGACCTGTTCCTCAGTGAGGCCGATGAGCCGTTCCATTATGTCTTCATCGACTGCCCCCCGTCGCTCGGTCTGCTCACGATCAATGCGTTCGTTGCCGCTCGTGAGGTGCTCATCCCGATCCAGTGCGAGTACTACGCTCTCGAGGGACTCAGCCAGCTGCTCTCGAACATCCAGCTGATCGAACGTCACCTCAACCCGCGCCTCACGGTCTCGACGATCCTGCTCACGATGTACGACGGTCGTACGAACCTTGCCAACCAGGTCGCCGACGACGTGCGTGAGCACTTCCCGCGCGAGGTTCTCGACACGTTGATCCCCCGTTCGGTGCGGATCTCCGAAGCACCAAGCTATGGCCAGAGTGTCATCAGTTACGACCCGAGTTCTCCCGGATCGCTTTCGTACCTCGAAGCTGCCGCAGAAATCGCCAAACGAGGAGCACCAGCGTAATGGCAGCCAAGCGAACCGGCCTCGGCCGCGGTATCGGGGCACTGATCCCCTCGAACGACGAGACGACCCCCGACCGTCCCGTCGACGTCTTCTTCCCCAGCGGAACCAGCTCGAGCCCGGAGCTGGTGACTGTTCCGGGAGCGCGACTCGCGAACCTCTCCCCCGATGACATAGTTCCGAACGCCCAGCAGCCACGCACCGAATTCCGCGAGGAGGAACTCGCCGAACTCGTGGTCTCGATCCGTGAGATCGGTGTGCTGCAGCCCATCGTCGTCCGCCCGCTGGCTGGCGCGGTTGCCGGCGGACCGCAGTATGAACTCATCATGGGTGAGCGCCGCCTCCGTGCGACCAAGAAGCTCGGTCTTGCCACGATCCCGGCCGTGATCAAGAACACCGCCGACGAGGCGATGCTCCGTGATGCCCTGCTCGAGAATCTGCACCGCGCGAACCTCAACCCGCTCGAAGAGGCGTCCGCTTACCAGCAGCTCCTCGCCGACTTCGGCATCACCCAGGACCAGCTGGCCGAGAGAATTGGCCGGTCACGACCGCAAATCACCAACACCATCCGCCTGCTCCGCCTGCCCGACTCGGTTCAGCAGCGCGTTGCGGCCGGAGTCCTCAGCGCCGGTCACGCCCGGGCGATCCTGTCGGTGGTCGAGCCAGAGGCGATGGAGAAGCTCGCGACGAAGATCGTGAACGAAGAACTCTCGGTTCGCGCGGCGGAGGCGGCCGCTGGCCAGTCGTCGGGCAAGCCGACGCGCACGAAGCCAGCCGCAGGAAAGAAACAGGGCCAGCTCGACGAGATCTCCGAGCGACTCGGCGACCGGCTCAACACCAGGGTCAAGGTCACCCTCGGCGCGAGCAAGGGAACAATAGTCATCGATTTCGCTACTGTCGGCGACCTCAACCGTATTCTCGGCGAGTTGGGCGAGCCCGGCTTCAGCTGAGTCCGCACCGCCAATTAACCCGTTTCACGGAGATCCGATCACGTCCGCGGTGAAACGCGGGCGAAATCGACCGCTGCGTCGGAATCTCCTTGAAACGGGTTAAAAGCTGGTCAGGCGGTATTTATTCGTTAGCGTCGGCGATGGCTGCCTCGGCGAGAGCCGAGTACACCCAGCCCACATCGTGACCGGCAGCGTCGAGAGCCAGCGGAAAGAGCGAGGTCTCGGTGAGCCCGGGGAGCACGCTGGCTTCGAGGAACCACGGGGTTCCGGCGCCGTCGACTATGAGGTCTACCCGGGAGATGTGACGAAGCCCGAGCGCCTCGTGTGCTGCAATCGCCACTGAAGCGGCCCTGGCGGCGACATCGTCACTCAAACGGGCCGGAGCATAGAAGTTCGTCTCCCCCGCCGTGTAGTGCGCCTCGAAGCTGTAGACGCCAGAGATCGGAACGATCTCGATAGCCGGAAGAGCAACTGGGCCATCACCGGTGTCGATGATGCTCACTGCGATCTCGGTTCCAACGATCTTCTCTTCGATGAGGGCGACATCCGAATACGTGTAGGCATTGACCATGGCGCGCGGCAGGTCGGCGACATCGTCGACGATGCTGACGCCTTGTGCCGAACCACCCTGCGCGGGTTTCACCACGACGGGTCCGTGCAGCTCTGCCGTGATGACGTCGAGCACAGCGGTGGCGCCCAGTTCGCGAAATGTGTCGCGCGGCAGGGTGATCGACCTCGGGGTGGGCACGCCAGCACGCCCCACTATGACTTTCGCCGTCGGTTTATCCCAAGCGAGGCGCGTGGCGTCTGACCGCGAACCGACATACGGGATGCCGATGAAGTCGAGAAGACCGCGCAGCGCGCCATCTTCCCCGCTCGCCCCGTGCAGGACCGGCCAGATGACATCGGGCCGGTGAGCGGTCAGGTACTCCAGCAGGGTTGCGTCGGGGTCGCGCGAGTCGACCTCGATACCGTGCTGCCGGAGGCTGTCCGAGACCCGGCGACCGGAGCGCAGGGAGACATCGCGTTCGTGCGAGAGACCGCCCGAGAGGATGACGATGGTGCGAGGTGTTGAAGGCATGGCCAGGAGGGCTCCTAGTCGATGTTCGGTGGGGGGCTGGTCACGCGGTCGTTCGACCGGATGACCTCGAGCTGGCCGGTTCCGGCGAAGGTGTCGAGAAGCTCGAGCTCGCCGTTGATCACCTTGGTGAGCCGGCGTACCCCGAGGCGGATCGAATCCGGCGTCGGATAGCAGAACGACAAGCGGATGTTCTGCCGGCCGTTGCCGTCGGAGTAGAAAGCCGTCCCTGGGGTGTACGCGACGAGTTCCTTCACCGCACGCGGCAACATCGACTTCGAGTCGAGATGGGCGGGCAGGGTGAGCCAGACGTAGAAACCGCCGGTGGGGTCCGTCCAGCTGAGCTCAGGAAGATACTCAGACAAAGAGCTGGTCAAAGCCTCTTTACGCTCCGCGTACACGCCGCGGAAGGTATCGATCTGTCCCTTCCAGTCCGAGTTCTCGAAGTACTCCGAGATCACATACTGGGTGAACGCGCTCGGCGAGAGCACGGCTGACTCGTTCGCGAGGATCAGCTTTTCCCGAATCGCGTGCGGCGCGACTGCCCAACCGACCCGGAGTCCCGGGGCGAAAGTCTTCGAGAACGTTCCGAGGTAGATGATGCCGTCGGTCTCGACCGACCGCATCGCCTGGGGTGGTGGGGCATCGAAGTACAGCAGCCCGTAGGGGTTGTCCTCGAGAATCAGGATGCCGTTGGCCTTGGCGATCTCGATGATCTCGAGGCGGCGCTGCCAGCTGAGTGTCACCCCGGCCGGGTTGTGGAAGTTCGGGATCAGGTAGAGCAGCTTGATCGACTTGCCCTCGGCCCGCAGCCGCGTGATCGTCTCGCGCAGGGCTTCGGGTTCGAGGCCATTGTCATCCGTGGCGACGTGGACCATCTCGGCCTGGTACGAGCGGAACACGCCGATCGCCCCGACATAACTCGGCGATTCGGCGAGGATCACGTCGCCGGGATTGATGAAGAGTTTGGTGACGAGGTCGAGCCCCTGCTGCGAACCCGTCGTGACGACGACGTCGTCGATGCTCGCGCGGATGCCCTCCAGCGCCATGACTTCGAGGATCTGCTCGCGAATAGCCGCAGTTCCCTGGCCGGAGCCGTACTGCAGGGCAACGGGGCCGTGGTCGCGCATGACTTTCTCGAGCGCCCCTGAGACGAGCTCGGTGGGCAGCGCCGAGACGAAGGGCATTCCACCGGCGAGAGAAACCACTTCGGGGCGCGAGGCCACGGCGAAGAGGGCTCGAACTTCCGAGGCGCTCAGCCCCGCGGTTCGATCTGCGTAGTGGTGGTACCACGGGTCAAGGTTGTTCCCCGTGGATGCGCCCGGTGTTGTCATGTGCTTCCCGTTCGATTGGTCAGTCAAGAATACGGGTTCCGGTGTGCGATCCCCGCGCTGGCGCCCAGTCCACGTGAAACATCGTGGCCCGGAACGTGAGAACAGCCCCGCCCGATCGACTCGGGCGGGACTGTTCTGGAAGAGATTCGTACCCGGTGTTACGCCAGGAACTCGGCGAGGTCAGCCTCGATGGCCGGCTTCGGCTTTGCACCGATAATGGTCTTGACGACCTCTCCGCCGCGGAAGACCTTCATCGCGGGGATCGAGGTGATCTGGTACTTCATCGCGATCTGCGGGTTGTCATCGACGTTGAGCTTGACGATCTTGATCTTCTCGGAGTGCTCGGCGGCGATCGCGTCGAGGATCGGGGAGACCGCGCGACAGGGGCCGCACCACTCTGCCCAGAAGTCCACCATGATGGTGTCGCCCGAGTTGAGGACCTCGTCGGTGAAGGTTGCGTCAGTGACGTCTACTGCAGTTGACATTGTTTTCCTTTGCTGGAGATTCGTGCGGGACTGTTCGGGGAATTAGGCGGTTACTGCCACGGGTTCGGCTGCCTGGGCGGCCGAAGCGAGGAGCTCCTTGGGGAGCGACGCGAGGTAGTGCTCCGCGTCGAGAGCGGCAACCGTACCCGAACCGGCAGCCGTGACTGCCTGGCGGTAGGTCGGGTCGATCACGTCGCCGGCGGCGAAGACACCGGTGAGGTTGGTGCGCGACGAGCGTCCGTCGACGACGATGGTGCCCTCGGGCGCGAACTCGAGCTGGTCGTGCACGAGGTGCGTACGGGGGTCCGCGCCGATCGCGATGAACAGGCCGCTGATGTCCATTGTCGTCTCGGTACCGTCGACCGTGTCGACGAGGCCGACGCCGCTGACGAGGTCGTCGCCGTAGATGTGGGCGACTTCCTTGTTCCAGAGGAACTCGATCTTCGGGTCGCTGAAGGCGCGGTCCTGCATCGCCTTCGACGCGCGAAGGGAATCCTTGCGGTGGATGACGTAGACCTTGTCGGCGAAGCGCGTGAGGAAGGTCGCTTCTTCCATGGCAGAGTCTCCACCGCCGACGACGGCGATCTTCTTCTGGCGGAAGAACGCACCGTCACACGTCGCACACCAGGAGACCCCGTAGCCACTGAGACGTTCTTCATCGGCGATGCCGAGCTTGCGGTAGGCCGACCCGGTCGCGTAGATGACCGAGAGAGCTTCGTGAGTGTCGCCGTTGCCGAGCGTCACCGTCTTGATCTCGCCGGCGAGATCGAGCGAGACGACGTCGTCGTAGATGATCTCGGTGCCGAACTTCTCGGCCTGCTTCTGCATGTTCAGCATCAGGTCGGGTCCCATGACGCCGTCCGGGAAACCGGGGTAGTTCTCGACCTCTGTGGTCTTCATCAGCTCGCCGCCGAACTCGACGGAACTCGCGATGAGCAGCGGGGCGAGATTCGCCCGGGCTGCGTAGATAGCGGCCGTGTAGCCGGCAGGACCGGAACCGATAATGATGATCTGGCGCACGTTGATAGCTCCCTCAGGGTTCGTACTGACCGGTATAACCCATCCTAAGCTCCGGGTATTCCAGCATTCACCTGCGGCCCAGGCTCAACCGAATCAAGCCGGACTCAGGGTCCTCAAGGTAACCGTCGAAGCTGGTTACCGGATGCGGCGGCTGGCTCGTGTCAGCTCGCGCGGCCGAGCACGCGGCGTACCCGGCGGAGAATCGGATCGGTGAAGCCGATGAACTCCGGGTTGCGCATGATCCGCAGCACGGCAGCGTAGATCGCAACCATGACGATGCCCGCGACGACCATGGTCACGCCGGCTCCCGGAATCGTCGTGACGGCGAATCCGCCCTCGTGGAACGCGCCCAGGGCAAAGACGATGACGAGCCCGACGACTCCGGCGCCCAGCGCTGCAACGAGGAACTGCACGTGGCGGCGCAGGATCAACCCGAGGTCGAGACGACCGAGTTTGCGCCGCAGCAGCACGACAGCGAGGGTCGTCTGCGCGACACCGGCAATGGTGGTTACGGCGCCGATCCCCATGGCGATCCGGTCGAGCGGAAGCAGCCCGACGAGCAGAGCGAGCACAATGAACAGGCTCGCCTGGAACACCGTGATGAAGAACGGGGTGCGGGTGTCTTCGAGCGCATAGAAGGTGCGTCGAACCACGTGGAGCATGCTGAACGGGACCAGCCCGACCAGGAACGCGATCAGCACGGGGGCCATGGCGGCGACATCCGTGAATCCATTCTCCGCAAAGACGGCACTGAACGGGAACGCGAGCACGATGAGCCCGATAGTCGAGAACACGAGGATCAAGCCGATCGACCGGAGCGACTGGGAGAGGTCGGCGCGGACTTCGGCGATCTCGCCATCGCGGGCGTGGGTGCTCATGCGGGTGAAATACGCCGTCGCTATCGACACCGCAGCAATCGAGTGCGGGAGCATGAAGATCAGCCAGGTGTAGCGGAGGATGGCGATCGAGGCGTTGTCTGAGCCCGAACCACCGGCCTGGGTGGCGACCTGGCTCTGGACGATGCCGGCGATCTGGGTGACCAGGATCATGCCGAATGTCCAGGCCGCGGCCTTTCCGGCTGCGCCGAGCCCGACTCCCCGCCAGTGGAAGTCCGGACGGAAGCCGAGGCCGGCCCGGCGCCAGAAGAAGCAGAGGAAGAACGCCTGCGCTGCGACCCCGAGGGTTGCGCTCCCTGCGATCAGGGCGACCATTCCCGCGGTCCAGTCCGCGACGCTCGCTTTGCTCGCGTCGCCGCCGAACAGGACGGTGAACAGCACGAGGCCGGCGATAGCGACGACATTGTTGATGACGGGCGCCCAGGTGAACGGACCGAACTGGTGGCGAGCGTTGAGCACTTCGCCGAGCAGGCTGTACAGCGCATAGAAGAAGACCTGCGGAAGACACCAGTAGGCGAACAGGGTCGCGAGGGCGAGGTCGGCTTCGGTGAAACCGCCGCTCGACCCGTCCGACGAGGTCGCGTAGAGACGAACGAGCAGCGGGGCCGCGACCGTGGCGATGATCCCGGCGCCGATGAAGACGACGAGCCCGAGGGTGACGAGGCGATTGATGAAGCGCTGGCCGCCGTCGTCGTGAAGACCGGCTCGCACGATCGCCGGTACGAAGACCGCGCTGAGCAGTCCGCCGGCGATGATCGCGTAGATGTTGTTCGGCAGCTGGTTGGCGAGGGTGAAGGTGTCCGCTCCCGCGGTCCCCTTTACACCGATCGTCTGTGCGAGGACAATCGCGCTGACGAAGCCGAGTACACGTGAGACGAGCGTGCCCGAGGCGAGCAGGGCGCTCGAGCGGCCGATGCTGCCGCCTCCAGCCGCGACCTTACTCATCGCGCGGCTCGGGCGGGACCGGCTCGGTTTCACGGGGAACCTCGGGAGAGGGCTGCACCGGACGGCGGCGCAGGATCAGGTTGCGGTAGATGCCGCCGGCGAAGACCAGGACGACTATCGCGCCGAGAACGAAGGTCACCGGGCCTTCCCAGCCTGCCTGAACGTTCACCCGGACGAGAGTCGTCGAACCGACCTGCTCGTCCTGCGGGCTCGTGAGGGTCGCTTCGACGGTGACTTTTCCGTTGGAGAGGGACTGCACGGGGATCTCGGCCCGTTTCTGTGACGACGGCTCCACGACGACTTCGACCGTGGGTTCCTCGATGCGTAGCAGCGGGCTGAGAGCCCGCACCGAGAGCTCGACGGTGATCGGCTGGTCCAAATCGTTGGCGATCGTCGCGAAGATCGAGGTGCGATCGGCGAGAAGCAGGATCTCGCTGCTCTTGACCAGCCGCACCGACGACTCCAGCCGGCGCGAGTCATCCAGGTAGGCGCTTGCCGTTGCCGCATAGCCGCCGGGGTGGCGGGTCGCGGACTGCGAAAGCGCAACCAGCAGGGCGACCCGGCGCTGGCCGGTGATGAGCTCCGGGGTCTCGGCGACCGTGGCGAACCCGATGTCGCGCTCTTCCGCGTCGAGCATCGAGCGCACGTGACCGATGGTGACGGAGTTGCCCGGGCTGTCGATGACCGTCGCGGGATTCTCGCCGACCGACGGGAGCTGCGACAGGGGAACGATGTCGACCCCGGTCGTCCCCTCGAGCGCCCCGATCGACGTGCGCAGGCGCTCGGTCGTCGCCGGGTGATCCCGTGAGAACGCGAGGACCGCACTGGAGTAGTCCCCGCTCGACAGCGACGCCTCGAGAGAGTCGATGGCGGTGACCCAGCCCTCCGAAGTCGAGGCGTCGGTGGCGGCCTGCAGCGCGGAGGAGAGATCTCCGTCGCTGACTATGGCGGATCGCCGGCCCACCTGTGCCGTGGCACGACCGGTGTCCGCACGCTTGACGTCGGTCGAATCGAGGATGGTCGTCGAGTAACCGCTCGCCGTGAGCGACGAGAGGTTCTTCCTGGTGACCGATCCGGCGGCCGGCCAGGCGACATCCGACATCGTGTAGTCCCACTCGAGCAGCGACTCGGTGGTCGGCAGCGGCGGCAGGGTTCCCGGGTCGGTGTCCGGGTCGGTCGTGGGCGGGGCTGTCGGCGAGTCCTCGGTGACCGGGGCGAACAGCGACGGAGTGATCGCGTAGTCGAGCGAGGTCACGTCGAGGGTTCGCCGGGCACCGGCCTGCAGCGGCGCGGTCAGGCTGGAGTCGGACCAGGCCAGCGCGAAGGTGTCGTTGTCGGCTTCGTCCAGGCGAGCGAGCCACTCGGTGGCGGATGCCGGGGCCGAGCTGCCGAGGATCCGGATGGAGGCGATGATCATCGGGTCGATCGCCAGCGTCACCGGGGAGTCGATCACCTGGTCGAGCTGGGTGGTGAGAACGCCGGTGGGCGAGGTGTAGGACTCGAGCAGGCTCGCGCTGATGAAGTCGTCGGAATTGCTGGGCACGGTCAGCGGCAGGACTATCGCGACCGCGGCCGGTGAGCTGTCGGTCGGGGGCTCGGCAGCTATCGCCGCCGTGGCACTCAGACCGGCGCCGAAGGCGCACAGCAGCACGAGAGCGGCTCCGGAAGTGAGCGCTCTGAGGGGCTTCATCGGCATGGACCAACCCCTGAAGTTCGCTCGCCCAGCATGCCCAGAGTCTATTCTCTTCAGTATGGAGAGCGTCGCTTCGGCAATTCAGCGACCCGGCGA
>Ga0247803_1002002_pt1 | contig 10446 bp, 8 predicted proteins | sample UWRJL014104B1_FD_180928 | JGI IMG/M metagenome (GOLD analysis project Ga0247803, IMG submission 180928) | Plant litter microbial communities from Arlington Agricultural Research Station in Wisconsin, United States - UWRJ-L014-104B-1 | ecosystem: Environmental > Terrestrial > Plant litter >...
CCGGTCTGTGCTTCTGGTTGTCCGAACCTGTATATTCCAGCTCAAAACGTTGTGGAAGCTGATAATCAACCTGAATTGTTCCGAGCTGCCATTTTCTTCCCAAAGCATCACGGACCATGAAATCCAGTTTCGGGCCATAAAACGCCGCCTCGCCGAGTTCTGTTACAGTTTCCAGCCCACGTTCAGCCGAAGCTTCTATGATCGCGCTTTCAGCACGCTCCCAATCTTCGTCTCTACCAATATATTTTTGTTTGTCGTTCGGATCACGCAAAGAGATCTGTGCGCTGTAATCTTCAAAACCCAGCGATTTGAAGACGTATAACACAAGATCAATCACTCGAATAAATTCTTCCTTCACCTGATCCGGGCGACAGAAAATATGCGCATCGTCCTGAGTAAACCCACGAACACGGGTCAGGCCGTGTAATTCGCCACTTTGTTCGTAACGATAAACTGTTCCAAATTCAGAAAAACGCAACGGAAGATCTTTGTAAGAACGCGGTGAAGTTTTGTATATCTCGCAGTGGTGCGGACAGTTCATCGGTTTTAACAAATATTCCTCTCCGGGATTTGGGGTTTTAATAGGTTGGAAAGAATCCTTGCCATATTTATCCCAATGACCAGAAGTTACATATAGATCCTTGCTTCCAATATGCGGTGTAACAACAGGAAGATAACCAGCTCTGGATTGAGCTTTGCTCAAAAACGCCTGCAAACGTTCACGCAGCATCGCACCTTTCGGCAGCCATAATGGCAAACCCTGACCCACTTTTTCGGAGAAAGCGAACAGTTCAAGTTCTTTTCCCAATTTACGGTGGTCGCGTTTTTTTGCTTCTTCCATCAATGTAATATACTCTTCCAATTCTTTTTGTTTTGGAAAAGTAATCCCGTAAATACGGGTTAACATCTTATTTTCCTGCTTGTTACGCCAGTAAGCGCCGGCAATATTTGTCAACTTAACAGCTTTGATAATACCTGTATTTGGGATATGCGGTCCGCGGCAAAGATCAGTAAATGCTCCCTGCTCGTAAAGCGTAATCGAGCCATCTTCCAGACCATCAATCAGTTCAAGTTTATACTCGTCACCTTTTTTGGTAAAGAAGTCGATCGCGTCCTGTTTGCTGATCGGGATACGTTTGAACTCACTTTTCTGACGTGCCAGTTCCAGCATTTTTGCTTCGATCTTCGGGAAGTCATCCGATGAGATTGTGTTTTCACCCAGATCAACATCATAATAAAATCCTCTTTCGATTGAAGGACCTGTACCTAATTTAACGCCCGGATATAGTGCTTCCAAAGCTTCGGCCAATAAGTGGGCAGAAGAATGCCAGAATGTTGATTTACCATCTTCATCATTCCATGTGAGCAACACTACAAGTGAATCTTTTTCAATAGCACGCGTAGGATCCCACACTTCACCATTTACTTTGGCCGCGATGACATTGCGGGCCAGACCTTCACTGATACTCAACGCGATACCATGGGCAGTAATGCCTTTTTCGTACTCGCGCACGCTACCGTCGGGCAGGGTTATTTTAATTAGAGACTCGTCTTTCATTCAAAAAAATAATTCTATTACTCTTAATTCTTACAAATCTATTGAATTTTAGCATTTCGAGAGGAATCAATTCGCATATTTATGGTTCCGCGCGGTTTGATCATGTCAATTTTTACCCTTGTGGTATCAATCGTTCTGTAATCTGGTTCGATATTGTCATCCGCGTAAAACGATGGATACATCCGTCCATTTTCACGCTGCCTTATGCGCCACAAGCCATACCGCGACATTTGATCCGCTGGATTTTTTTCCATTTCATAGGTGAAATATTCTTTCGCCTTGATATCATTTCCCAGCTTTTCATAGCAAAAAGCAACCAGATAATTAATCTGGGGATGATTTGGATTTATTTGCAGCAATTGCTGAAATGCTAATAAAGCGCTGTAATATCCGTGCTGTTTGATCTCTAAAGCGCCAATCTGGAAAAATGCTTCTCCATATTTTGGGTTTAAAACTGTTGCCTTACGATAGTTCGCAATCGCCGTGTCAATTACAGCCATGTTTTTATATATCTCGCCTCTTTCAAAATATAATTCCGGATTATTTGGAAACCGCTTCAGGCCGCGGTTATTAAAGGAAAGAGCATCTGGATAATTTTTCAGTCTGAGGTTAATAAGCGTGCTCTGCTGATATGCTCGTACCAATCTTGGATTCATCAGAATAGCGCTGTTCAAACTCGCCAGACTCGCAAGGGAGTCTCCCTGGCGCGCTTGAAGCATTCCCTTGACATAATAAGCAGAACCATCATATGGAGCCATTTTCATGGCGTGAGCCAAATAGACTCCGGATTCCCGAAAGCGGTTTTTAGCCTGAAAAATATCAGCCATTAAGACATATAAATCAGGCGTGTTTTGCTGTAAAGCTTCCGCCCGTTCGGCGTCCTCCAATGCATTATCAATTTCTCCAAGTTCACGGTTGATCTTCCCCCGCAACAGGAAATACTCCGAAACATTATCTTTTTCACTGATCGCCTCATTAATATCTTCCATTGCCTGAACATATTGTTCGCGATCGTAATATATCCGGGATCTTTTAAAATAGTTCAGGTCTACATCGACATTCCTGTTGATCAGATCTGAAAGCGAATTCATGGCGTCTGTTTGCCATTGTGCTTTGGATTTCTTTATCGTCGGTGGTATACGAGTGGAATTTCTGGCATCACTTTCACATGACTGTATCAGGCTGCCGAGCATGAGCATGGCAGACAATAGACAAAAATTAAATGAAAAGCGACTTTTTTTCATGCAAAACACACGGCTTTCCTTAGAAGCAGATGAACTTACCTTACTGGATATAACTGCAAAATTGTGCAATCTGTTCGTAGTTTAATTCTTTTGATCTGAAAAACGAGAAAAAACTCCGAGCGGCAACTTTTTTCCAAACGAGTCAGGAATAAATAACTCGCCGAATTCATGATTTATCCGATCGCCAAAATGCGCTTTGATAAGATTTTCAAGGATAAGCGCAGAGAAACCAAGAGAGTATAAATTGATAATGAAAAAGAAATTTTCCTTCTTTAATAACAGCGCGCAGAGCCGTAAAATTTCGTTCAGATTCTCTTCTAAAAGCCACTTTTCGCCATCCGGGCCACGGCCATACGCAGGAGGGTCTAAGATAATTCCGTTATACTGATTACCCCGGCGAACTTCACGATTTACGAATTTCAACGCATCTTCTACAACCCAGCGAATATTATCAAGTCCGCTCAGTTCCATATTTTCACGTGACCAGCTGATCACCTGTTTTACTGCATCCACATGTGTAACATCTGCGCCAGATGCCTTCGCTGCGAGGGAAGCAATTCCTGTGTAAGCAAACAGATTTAGAACATTAGGTTTAGTTTCCGGGATCTGTTTAACTTTTTTTGCAATGTAATCCCAGTTTGTTGCCTGTTCCGGAAAAACACCAACGTGCTTGAAAGACGACAATGCCAGTTTGGCGCGCAGATGAAGCGGGCCGGATCGGTATTGCATGATCCAACGTTCAGGCATATCATCTTTTGTCACCCACTGACCTTTTTCCTGGGAATTTTTGTCACGTTTGAAAACGGCGTTTGATTTGTCCGCCCACTCTTTCTCGGTCATGGATTTGTCCCAGATCGCCTGAGGTTCCGGACGGGAAAGAATATATGGGCCGAAACGCTCAAGTTTCTCGAATCCGCCGCTATCAATAAGTTGATATTCTGTATGTTGTTCTGGTGAAAGAAGTATCACAAATATGTATTAAGTTATAAGTAGTATTTTAAAGAACAAAGGTAGTGATAGTAAGCAGGTTATTAGCTTCTTACCAGGTTCTTTAAATTAAAATGAAATTTTGTTCAGGTAATACACGTTGCGTCTGCCGCGGGTTTGGACGTCTCCCTGTGCATTGACAATCCTTTGTTCGCCCCAGGAAAGGTAAAAGTTATCAAACCAGTAGTCGATATCATCCGTACTGGTTTTTCTCACCTTGTCACCTTCAACGGTAGTACCGTTTTCGATGACGCGGTTATTGTCGACTACTTTGCTTCCTTTAATAAGTTTGCTGCGAATACCGCCGTTATGGCTGTAAACCAGTTGCGTTGCGCCATCCGGCTCGCTCTGAACCTTTATCTTTTCACGCAGTTCCATGCTTTTAACATTGTCAAAGCTGATACTGTTGTCCCAAAGTAACTTTCCAGTCTGGTCCACGTCGGCGATGATTGCGTGTGTATAGGTAAAACCATCAAAAACCTGTTGATTATATCCACGGCCGCCATACATCGGATTCCATAAGTACGGATTGTATAACCCCATACCAAACGGATATCCTCCGCCCATCATCATCGAGCCATAACCAAATCCACCCATCATGTTAGGATTTTGATAGCGGTATTCAGGATAAAAAACTTCTGCGACAAGGAGAAACTGGTTGTTTCTTGGAACTATATCGTGTACAAGAAGGCGATAATTCAATTTAAGATCGTCACCGCTGTCTTTCTTTTTACGAATTTTTTTCTCGATTTTTTCTTGCTGCCTTTCGCTCATATAATTGAAGAAATTACTGAAATCCGTAAAGCTATGATATCGCGTAAACGCTACTTCTTCATTCACAATTTTACTAATATAAAGCCCTTGCGAAGCCGCATTGCTGGTGCTCTGCATGTTGCGGTATCCATAGGTACCGATTACCATGCGCACAGAATCGTTTAAAATTTGTAAACGGCCGCTCAAAAGAGAGTAATCATCTTCGGGATCGATGGAAGCCTGGACATACAGCTCGCCGGTTTCTTCATAAGAGCGAGCTACGATTTTAGTCTGACGGCCTTTTTTGACTGCGAAACAAACATTTACAAGATGGTGTGTTGTGTCAACTTCAACGGTTTGAATTGCATTGGATCCTTTGATTGCCGATGGCAACACACGCGTTTGGGCAGTGGTAAGGTTGGTATGGATCAGAACGGGTTCATTTCGAACCATTCCAGCCATAAAAACTGAATAGCCTAATGTTTTGAAATCTGTAATTTCAAAACGATCCACAGTATTTATTGTAAAGGTTTCAACAAATCCCGGGCCGACATTTACTTTAACGATCTGGTAAACAGAACTTCTGTATTTACTGAATAAAAGAAAAACAGCCTGCCCGTCGTAACAGGAAGCCACGTAATCAAGATTTCCTTCAATCGGTCCGTCGATTGACCAGATCCGTTCAAGGTTGGTATCAAATTTTTGCACATTGTAAGTTCCTCTATCAGGCTTTGAGATAAGCAAAACGCCTTTCTGACCAAGCGGCATCGTTTGAAACGCGGTATTTGCATTTTGCAAAGGCAACTCAATTCTTTTGACAACCTGCCCTGATGCTGAATAACAAACTGAAAAAAAGCAAAGCTTGAGCAATGCCTGATAAAGAAAACAATGTTTTTTACGCATGTGCTAATCCAACAATATGGTCAAACTCTTCTGGTTTTACAGGAATTACAGACAAGCGGGACTGGCGGATCAGCGCCATATCCTTCAAGTTTTCATCTGCTTTTATTTGTGCTAATGTAACAGTTTTAGGGAAACGTTCAACAGGAACAAACTCCACGACAACCCAGCGATCGTCTTCCGTTGTCGGGTCTGGATAATGTTCCTTTGAAACTTTTGCCAGTCCTACAACTTCCTTTCCTTCGTTGCTGTGATAAAATAGTGCAAGATCGCCTTTTTTCATAGCCATCATGTTATTTCGTGCTTCATAGCTGCGAACGCCATCCCACATCGACTTTCCTTCCTCAACGAAGTGATCCCATGAATATTTGAAAGGTTCGGATTTTACAAGCCAGTAGTTCATTTTTATTTAGTTGAGAGTTGAGAGCGCCTTGCGCCCTGTTGAAAGTTGAAAGTTACTGCGGAAGTGTTATTCCGGAGGGTTGAAATTTTAACAATTTGAAAGAATTATTACGCTAACCCATTTCAAAATGTCACACTTTCAACGCTCCATCATCAACTTCCAACTAAAAAATCAAGGGAATTTTGGATATTTGCTAAAATCAGGATCACGTTTTTCAAGGAACGATCTCTGGCCTTCTTTCGCTTCTTCGCTTAGATAGTATAAAAGCGTTGCGTTGCCTGCCAATTCCTGAATACCGGCTTGTCCGTCAAGCTCTGCATTGAAGGAACTTTTCAGCATACGGATAGACAAAGGACTTTTTTGCTGGATTTTTTTACACCACTCAACTGTTGTTGTTTCAAGTTCTTCCAAAGGAACAACCTTATTTACCAAGCCCATTTGCAATGCTTCCTGCGCATCGTACTGATCGCACAGAAACCAGATTTCACGCGCTTTTTTCTGTCCCACTACCCGTGCGAGATACGAAGCACCAAAACCGCCGTCAAAACTTCCAACTTTTGGACCTGTTTGTCCGAAACGTGCATTTTCAGCTGCGATCGATAAATCACAAATGACGTGTAAAACGTGGCCGCCACCGATCGCCCAGCCAGCGACCATTGCAATAACAGCCTTAGGAATAGAGCGGATCATTCTTTGTAAATCCAAAACGTTCAAACGAGGTACGTGATCGTCGCCGATATAACCGCCATGTCCACGAACAGACTGATCGCCGCCCGAGCAGAACGCTTTGCCGCCTTCTCCTGTCAAAATAATGACATCAATACGTGTGTCTTCCCTGCAAATGTGCATCGCATCGATCATTTCAGTGACGGTCTGCGGCGTGAAAGCATTATGTTTATGAGGACGGTTGATACTGATTTTGGCAATTCCTTCATGTAACGTAAAAAGAATTTCTTCGTATTCTTTAATGGTTTCCCATTTTATTGAACTTGACATATGAGCAATCTGTGAATGAGTGAATATAAATGAACGGTTTTGATAGCCGTAACATTCCAATTAATTGGCGAAATTACGGATTGTTTGTCTTTCCATCAAAAACAAAATGATAACTTTCGGTGCCGGAAAATGGCTATCCGGTTCAGATTTATTTTAAATCAGGATAGAAAGCATGTGACCTATCAGACTTCCAGCGTTTTGGTGTCTGATGCAAGATTAATTTGACAAATAATGATTTGGAATACGAACTCGAATTTAATAAAAACACAACCGGTTCCTGATGATCCGTATGCCCGTAAGGCTTACGATTTCATGATTTCCTGGTTGGCAGGGAAGGAGGTTTTTATTTTGCATACCTCCGGTTCAACGGGAATTCCCAAAGATATAGAAATCAAAAGAGCTCAGCTGCGAAGCAGTGCGTTGTTGACCGGAACGGCGTTAAATTTACCGAAAGGAACGCGTGCACTGGTTTGTCTTAACGTCAATTACATCGCCGGGATCATGATGCTGGTGAGGGGTATGGAATTGGAATGGGAGTTGAGTATCATTGAACCGTCCTCAAATCCATTACTCGAATTTGAAAATCCCGGTTTTGATTTCGTTTCCATGGTGCCGTTGCAGCTTTCAACGATTTTGTCTGACGAAAAAACTAAGTCCAAAGTCAACAGTCTGGGTAAAATACTTTTGGGCGGGGCACCCGTCAATGTGAGTTTACAAAAACAGATCGACCATTTGAATGTAGCTGTCTACCAAAGTTATGGAATGACGGAAACCGTTTCGCACATCGCCCTGAAAAAACTAAATAACCCTGTATGCGAGAATGATTACACAGTTTTGCCGGGGGTTAACTTTGGAGTTGACGATCGCGGGTGTATTTTTTTGCAAGGCGCAGTAACAAACGATGACAAAATTCAGACGAATGATCTGGTTGAGATAACTTCGGAGAATACTTTTAACTGGCTTGGAAGGGTCGATAACGTGATCAATTCCGGCGGCGTCAAAGTAGTTTTGGATAAAGTGGATCACGTTATTGCAGAGCTTTTTTACGAATCAGGCTATTCAAATAATTTCTTTTCCTGGTATGAAAAGGACGAAAAACTGGGACAGAAATTGATTTTGATTATCCAGAAAAACGGACAGGAATTACCTGTTTTAAGTCTGTTGGAAGAAATAAGAAAGCGGATTTCAACCTACGAAACACCAAAACATGTTTACTTTGTGGAAGAATTTATTAAAACACCTACTGACAAGATTGATAAACGTAGAACAGTCTACGAGCTTTTGAGCCACTAATCTTAGCAGTTTTATCTTTTACGACATTTAAATTTCATGGATAAAAATCTTCAAATACCTGGTTTATACATCATTCGTTTCCAGACGGCGCCGGTCGTGCCAGCGCCATATTCCAATTTTCAGACTATCAAGCTGAACCTTATTTCAGAGGATGATTTAAGTGTTGATTTCTCGATAAAATATCTTGATCGCGACGACATGGATGAAGAAGAAATCGTGGAAGAAGGCTTCACGATAGATGATGATTTTTTCTGGAAAGGAGCGTTGCCCGCTAACTGGATAAAGGAATTTGACACAATTTACAATTCTTCAAAAATTATCCGTCAACGGGAAGAAAAAGAATTTGAAGATTTTGTCGAAATCGAAATTGAAGAAAACGATAAGCGTGTGACTGTGTATCCGGTTGACAAAGAACGTTGGGTATATTTTCTTCAGGAATTTATGCAGGCTATCCTGGAAACTTCTGGGCGCGAAATGCCTTTCGAATTGACCTATCTTGATTACGATGCTGAACCGAAAAGCGAAGTAGCTTTGAAAGCTTCCTTTGCGGATAAAACTTTTACTATGAGTGAAAACGGAGGCCCGTTGAAAAAGCTGGATTGGGGATTTTTACAAAAAGTAATGGATACGGTCTACCGTGCCGAATTTATATACGATAATGCTGAGGAAAAGAAACCAACAAAAAAGGGAAAATATCTTTACATCGGTGATCAGCTTTGGTATCAGCTTGGTATAGCTGTCGTTGAAACAACAGCCAAAAGCAAAGATTTGCAGCAAATTGAATCGCTGTTTTCTAAACTAGTACGGTAATCCTCCGAATGGTTTAGTACGGTTCAGCTCATTTTGAAGCTCATCAATCAGTTGCCCGATTCGATCCATGGAAGGAGAAGGATTGGGTAATTGCGAGCTTATGAAAGCTTTAACTTCCCATACTTCCAAAACGTCATGCAGCGATGATTCGATATTTGGAATCTCCGCAATATCTGAACTTAAAAGTAACACACCTTTTGTTTTTACCTGATTATAAGCCTTTCTGTAAAGAAACCCTTGGTTTTTGAGCACAAATAAATAGTGTGAACCATCCTTGATCTCATACCAGTTGCGAATAAAAGTTCCTACAAGCAATGCACCCGGATACTCAAAATCCGATCCGCTTTCAAAGGCCCGGTAGTAACCTGACGGCAGATTTGGAAGCTGAAAAGACGGGAGATGTGTCAAAAATGCTGGGTTTTGGTAGTTTGTTATATACTCCATCCATTGGTTTTTACCTACCCATTGAATTGTAGGATAATTAGGTAACCGCTCCTCGCGATAGACAGGCGCGGGTTCCGGATTGATGGCATATTGATTATTAAAAACCGGCATCCGGTGGTCAGCCAGATTCGTCTGCGGAATTGAGGCCTGCATCTGGCCCGATCTGGAATGCTGAATAGGCTGGTACGCATCTCCGTTGACTGGCTTAAGTGTTACCTGCCGGGAAACCATACGTATCGACGGTTCCGGCTGCTGGTAGTGATCCATTACTTTTGAAAGTGGCTGCGGTTCCGAATAGGTTGGCATTCGAGGCGGAGCGGACGTTGCGCCGGAATGCGAAACGGTCATAGGTCTTTGTCCATTCAGTGGCAAGGACATTTCAGGGGTTTCCCGGATTTTTCTAAGATCGTTTTTTAGTAAATTGTCCACAGAGATGCCAAAAGCCGCTGCCATATTCTTAAGGTTAGTAAGATTAGGGTTGGCACGCGCTTCCTCGTAGGCACCTAAAAGAGACCTCTTAATTGCGATTTTTCGTGCAAATTGCTCTTGTGTAAGGCCATTTAGCCTACGGAGATATTTTATGTTGTTGCTGACTATGCTCATGAAATAACCTTTGCGAGAAAGTTACAAAGAAATGACAAAATTTTTAGCAAAATTTAATTTGAGCAAATTGAAATGGTTTTTTATTTGAAATTAGATACATCTGATCATCTTGATATTTAGCTCTGAAACAGGCATTGAATTCAAGATAGGCGTTATTAATTGCTGTTAATTTAGGGTCAATTATTGAAATGAACAATGAGAAGCGGTTACAGTTGCCATGATATTCATCAAAAATACTAATATTGACCTTTAAGAAGTTCAAGTTATGAGCAGTAATTTCAATACTTTCCTTCACAATCTAGTTGTGTTATACAGATTAAACCGGGCATTTTCTAAATTATTGGAGATTTAACTGGCTTCCTTCAGTTATCCAGAAAAAGTTTTTTAATCTCAACTTCAATCGACTTATTCATAATTTTCGCGTTATACTTATCAAACTTAGTAAAATTAATCTG
>Ga0247803_1002003_pt1 | contig 10442 bp, 13 predicted proteins | sample UWRJL014104B1_FD_180928 | JGI IMG/M metagenome (GOLD analysis project Ga0247803, IMG submission 180928) | Plant litter microbial communities from Arlington Agricultural Research Station in Wisconsin, United States - UWRJ-L014-104B-1 | ecosystem: Environmental > Terrestrial > Plant litter >...
GCCGCACTTCATCAAGCAGTTCGATGTGGTGCCGGGTTTGCGGTCCTCAGCGACGGCTCCACCACAATAACACTGGCTGCCATAGACGATACCGGCATACTTGGTGTTCTTGCCCTTGCAAAAGTCGATGCACTTCTCGACGGTCATGTCATCCCCAGTGAGAAGCTCATCGTTCAGGGTACGAGCGCCTGCATTGTCCAAGCCGCAACCGATGTACTTGTAGCCTTTGCTGGTAACATCGACGTATCCGGCCATCTTGGGTGTAGCTACGGTCATGAGTTTGGGGGCGTCGCAAGTCTCTTGTGCAATCGCGCGTTCGGGTCCCTTTGTGATCGGGTTGCAGCCCGGTAGTGCATCAAGAACACCAGTGACGGGCTCATCAATCATCGGAGGCTTCTTGCAGCTTTGAGTTTCGCCTTGCGTGTTGAACGTTCCGAACGTCGACTCGGCACAATTCGCTACGCCGTCGACGCACTTGTCGAGAGCCTTTTGGAGGGTTTCTTCTTCCCAGCCATTTACCTTGAGACCGAATTAGTATTGAACTCGGAGTGTTCCAAGAGATGTTAACCGGTGAAAACTTACAAAGTCGCCATGGTAGCCGTAGCCGGTCGTATCCCCATTGGCGAACACAAAAGGCTGCCCATCACCGTACCACTTGTCTTTGAAGCTCTTAGTATCATAGTAAACTTCGTAGAAGAGGGTGACAAGATGGACCGGATGGCTCTTGGGGCAACGACCACCGTCATAGTTTCCATCCACAGGGTACGAAACATGGGACTTGTGATCATCGGAGTCCATGTTCTTTCCATCCCAGCAGGCGGGGAACTACAAAAATAAGTTAGTATATGACCTAATAGCACCAGTAAGAATTAACGCACCGTGACCTGGACGCGGATCTGGTCGCACTTCTCGTTTGGTAAGTGTTTCGGATCCGGCCCACCACCACCACCAACGCACTTGTGAGTGACGGCGCGACCGGCAAAGTCGTCGGTCTCGCTACGCTTCAGCGAGTCACCAGCAACCATGCGAAAACCGGGTGGGAAAGCACGAAGTTTGTCGTTATCGGGGCCACTACGGGTCACTGAGAGTCGTTGGCACTATTCAGATAACTTAGACATGATGAGCTTACGATAATAAATGGCCATGCCACCGAGATTTCCCCCATCGGTGTCTCCAATGATAGGGACATCGAGGAAACTACCGTTCTCTGCCTTATAGTAAAGCTTAGGACTCCAGTAGTTGGACACTATCGTGACGATTTGTTAGCAGTCTTCCCCAAGCAACATAACTCATGGCCCAATATAGAGTGCCTTATGACCGGTAGAGCGGCTTACTGCACATGGTTAGCAGGTGTATCCGTTTGTGCGCGAGCCGATTTCACCTACCAGTCTTGCTTGATATTGCAGGTAGTGCACTGAGAGGCTCTTGCGTCTTCGTATGTCATGTTGAAATCGAATCCATTGCCACCACTAATGGTGTGGACTGCTGGTTTAGCTGCAATCCTGAAATCGTTTCTGCCGTTATCTTACCATGGCCTGAAGCGGTTCCGGGGTTGATCACTGGGTCGGCACGCTGGTCGAAAAGACGCGAGGTGCATTGGACGACAAAAGTAGAGCTGGCTGGAGCAGCGAGAGCGGCGACTAGGCCGACGAGAAAATATCTCATACTGCTAGAGTACGGGCAAAAAGTATGAGTAGAAATGGCAGTGGTTGAAGTGAAGGTCTTGGAAGTGGTTGAAAGAGTGACAATAAAGCAAACAAACAATGGAAGGAGTGAACAATGAATGTCGCAGGTATCAACCCGAAAGGAAGAAGAAAAGAAAGGTCAGCGACCGTGAAGTCAAAGTTGGACTTGGTGATGGAGTCCGCACTTCGGGGGTTGTCGTTCACATATAGTTGTAAGCGATCTTACTGTGCCACCACATTACAACACCGAGCCAACGACGGACTAATTTCCTCTAGAACCGAAAAACCGTTGCCCCTGCAGAGTGCACGCGCGAACGCACGCCAGATTGAAAACCTGCGGGTTCCTGCAACTTTGATGAATCTCATACAGCAACCGAGCAATTTGAACAAGCGCCGGCGAATGACGAAGGAGCCCTCCCGGCAAGTGGTGCAGTCATAATCGCCCATCGGTCGTTTCGAAACCAGTGGCGTCTGGGTCCTGGCTGCGCGCATCGCTTGCACACCAAACGGGTGAAGACCACTGCAGGAAGCCTGCCAGATAAGCTCAAAATAGCCGTGCGCTGCAGAGTTCCTCCTATCTCTAGGCCGTAATACACAGTGATGAAGACCGAAAAGGTGCGATGCACGCCATAGCATCTACTAAGCTCATAGTCCCTTTCTGTGCCTTACCACGTCTGCGTGTCTGCGTGGTGAAAGTGCTGGGCGCCTGCCATTCTGGGCGCGAACAGAACCCCGAATGGCCCCGTGTCACCTTCAAGACCCCAGCAATTTCAACTTGTCTTTGGAGGGCGTCACCTTTCAGGAAGCCAAAATAAGATGCCTTTGCTCGATAGGTGCGTCTCGTTCGTCGGGCCTGATCGTTTTCACAAATTTGGGTAGGCACTTTGCTGGACAGCTCTGCCGGCGAGTGATGTCCGAGGGCGGAGGGTAGAGCTGATTGGTCGGATAGCATAGGGTTCATTGTTCTAACGACAGGAGCTAGAAATTCCTCTGAAAGACACCATCAAGCGTATTTGGCACCATGCGGTGTAATTAGTCCATCGAAGACATCGTGATGGGCCCACTTGAGACGAAGATCCGATCAGGAGCCGAGCCGAGCCGCTAGCCCTACACCCCACTAGCGCGCGGCTCCAACCGTCCTGCCCGCGCTCCATTCACCACCACCTCTTCCCACTTGACCTCGGAAAGGAACATTGAGAGACCGAGATCTTGATCTGTTTCCACGCGCCATCTGAACCTCCTGACCCAGTGCCGCTGATCGCTCACCGCGCATTCGTTTCGTCTAAGCAGCTTCTCCGCCCATGGTGCTGTCACAAGTCGTTGCCAGAGAAATCAGCCATCGCCAACTTCATGATACCTTCTCTGAGTATATAGTACTGTCTGCAATCTTGACCCACGGCTCTGTCACCATATTACGACGCGAGTGAGCCTCGCAGCTCATTACGATGGTACTGAACAGACATCAAACCCACCATGCCGCCAAGCTCAAGCGTCTCCTACTAGCCCACAGAATCTATGTCTAGACAAGGCTGATGGGTCTAGCAGCTTTGGACGTGTGGACCAAGACCGGAACAGCTACCCATAAGTGAAAAGTTACTGTCGGATGGGCGTAGGTCGGCCTTTGTTCTGCAGCGTTTCATTTTTTTTGCGCGGTTTGAGCGTTTGGATGTTGTGGTCTGGATGGTCCTGGGGCTGATGAGTTATGACGATATGTAGTCTACCTGTACTATAGTTACTGTTGGCGATAGCCTACATTCGAAATGAACTAGTTACTTTACCACAGCACCACTCTCGTGCCACGCTCTAATAGGCACACTTTTACACTCCAGCATTGTGGACTGTGGACCTTGGACCCTAGACCCCTCGCGTGTAATCGGCTGCGATTGAGCAGTCACCCTGTATTTGTTCTAGAAGATGATTCACTTTCACGACATCGGTGATGCATTGAGCAGTAGGGCTACAAACTACCGGTCGAGAGACTTTCTTCGCCAGCGCTTTGTTAAGTGCAGTGAAACAACATCGAACCTCTTTCACAGATTTTTATACTCATCCCGTGGTATATTGCTCCCGTCCTCGCTTCCTTTCTCTGTATTTTACACTATCGTACAATTCGGATATATTACAGGTGTCGTAAGGTCGTATTAGCGATCGAGCAGCGGCTGACACTCTATGATGGCTTCTCCGAAGACGGCGGCTCGGTCAAGGTGCCCTGTGGAGCGTCGGGATCACTCTGTTTTGCAGAGTTCGCGTGGAATTGTGCGGATCGCGGGGAGGTGGTCCCGTCCTCCCAAAACTCGATATCGCCCTCGCCCAGCTCCCCTCGCTTGACAAGATCCCCCTTTTCGCGCATGATATCTTCCAATGTTACTCGCTTGTCCGAGAAGATCTGCTGCACGTTAGTGGCGTCCGACTCCACTGTCGTCCCACATACCTTCAGATGGTCACTGATTAAGTGGCGGTTCTTACAGCCCGGACACGATATGAGTATGGAGCCATCGTGGTAGCCCTGCTTCGAGATGCGATGCGATGACCGCGTGCTGCACACCTTGCATGTGAAAGTCAGCTCGTACGCCGGGACCTGGTCGCGCTCCAGTCTAGATTCTGGAGGCGTCGTTGAGGTGCTGCTGGGAGCGCTGGGGGTGGCATCTGATGTTTTGTGTCGCTGCTGTGTCCGTACTGCTTGTGACCTGGCTAGGATGGGCGAGGGACGGGCGAGGCTCGACGTTCGCGGCGGGTGGAAGAGTCGCGTTGTGGTTGGAATGCGCTCGGGGAGGCATGAGCCCACTCGTGAGGTAGACGGCCGCGCGAGGCAGCGGAGGAGAGAGGAGTAGACGGGGCGCATCCTGTGAGGTGCTCGAGAATGATGAACAAATAAGCGACAACGGTGTGAAAAGAGTGTTTGGAATGGGATAAAAGCTTCCGAGCAGTGTGACAAGGTTCAGGTTCAATTGTTCGGCGCGCGCGCGCTCGGGCCGCTCGGTCGTCATCTGCATGCGGCAGCGACGGCCATCCCCGCAACCACGAACCACGAACCACGACACACCTGACCGTCGCCTTCACCGTCGACGTGTACCCTCACTAGCACCCCAGGCTCCAGCTCGGCCTCTTTCACTCGGTCGCCCACCCACCGAAAACCATCTCGCGAGCTTGACTAAACACGCCCTCGCATCGTCTTCGCCGTCGCCGCTGAACCTTTGAGCTAGGCAGCTACAGCGATCCGTCCGAAGCTCTGGAGGGCTGATATCGAGTCCCTACGGTGAATCGTTCAAGGAACCAAAACAATGATTGCTGGCAGAGGCCGCCAGCGGATACGTCCTCCACGCAGAGTCAGTATCACCGGCTTCACTTTCACTCCACTTTCACTCCACTTCCCACCCACCGCCCACTGCCCCCAAAACCCTCCAAAATCGCGCAATCTCTGACCATGTTACGGCAGGGGCTCCACGGCGACGAAGTCGACTTTGAGAGCACCTGGTGCATCATCGAGGCTGCCTTCAACGAGATCCACACCAAGAATGCCTCGCGCCTATCGTACGAGGAGCTGTACCGCCACGCCTATCGTATCGTGCTAAAGAAGAAGGGTGAGGAGCTGTACAAGAAGGTCAAGGAGTTTGAGAAGCGATGGCTGAGCACCGCGGTCCGTAGCGGCATCCAGCAGCTGCTGTCGCCTAACCTGCTCGCCGACTCCCAGAGCGTGGGCGGCACAACTGCCAATGAGCGTCGTGTGTCGGGCGAGAAATTCCTCAAGGGCCTGAAGCAGGCGTGGGGTGACCACCAGGTGTGCATGAGCATGTTGGCTGATGTGCTGATGTACATGGTAAGCCCTTTTCTCTTACCTCCATCACTGCAAGCATAAGAACGAGTCTAATCGGATCTTTGCAGGACCGGGTGTACTGCCAGGACCACCGGGTTCCCTCAATCTACATAACAGCCATGGTCCTCTTCCGCGACGAGATTTTGCAGTCGCCCACCTCCTCCACCGACGGCCGCTTCATCCTCGGCCTCCTCAGCCACGTCATCCTCGAACAGATCCAGATGGAGCGCGACGGCGATGTGATCGACAAGCATCTGATCAAGTCATGTGTACACATGCTCGACGGTCTGCACGCCGATGACATGGAGTCGGAAGACCAGCGCCTCTACAATGTTTCGTTCGAACAGGACTATCTAGATACAAGCAGGGCCTTTTATCGGGGTGAGGCAGAGCAGATGCTACGAGAAAACGACGCAGGCGGCTACTGCAGACGGGCGCGAAAGCGGATACATGAAGAAGAAGATCGGTGCCGCGCAACACTTTTGGAGTCAACCACCCCCAAGATACAAAAAGTGGTGGAGGAAGAGTTGATAATGAACCGCATCAAGGAGCTGGTCGAGATGGACAGCGGTGTCCGGTTCATGATCGACAACGATAGGCTAGACGAGCTGAACCTCATCTACGACCTGAACGCGCGCGTTGATACGACCAAGGCCGAGGTCACCCGGGCCATTCAGAAGCGCATTGTGGACATGGGGACTGAGATCAACAACGATGCTATTTTCGCTTCGCAGGCCTCTGCACCTCCCGCTGATGGAGATAGGCCAAAACAGCCTCAGGAGAAGTCTCTCAACCAACAAACGGCGGCTGCCATCAAGTGGGTGGAAGACGTACTGGTGCTCAAGGACAAATTTGACAAGATCTGGCGGGACTCTTTCAGCTCCGACAACTTACTGCAGACGGCCATTACCCGCAGCTTCGCTGACTTCATCAACGCGGCTAGCTTCCCTCGGTCATCGGAATACATATCGCTCTTCATCGACGAGAATATGAAGAAGGGCATCAAGGGCAAGACTGAAATGGAGATTGACATTGTGCTGGAGAAGGCCATCATTCTTCTCCGATACGTGCAGGACAAGGACCTCTTCGAGCGGTACTACAAGAAGCATCTCTGCCGACGACTCCTTATGAACAAGTCCGTCTCGAACGAGGTGGAGAAGCAGATGATTTCCAAGATGAAAAGTGAGCTTGGCAACAACTTCACCATGAAGCTGGAAGCCATGTTCAAGGACATGACTATCTCCGAAGATCTCACGTCTGGCTTCAAGAAACATGTAGAAGGGCTCGGCGAGCGGGATCCGAAGCGCATCGAGCTCTCCATCAACGTGCTCACCAGCATGACGTGGCCCATGGACTCGATAGGCGGCTCTGGCGATAATGATGAAGATCGACGGCCGAAGTGCAACTTTCCACCCGTTGTGGAGAAGATCAAGCGCGGTTTTGAGAAGTACTACAGCGAGAAGCACTCTGGTCGGCAACTTACGTGGCTACCTAACATGGGTTCGGCAGATGTGAAAGCAGTGTTTCCCAAGGTCCCGCAAAAGGACGGAACGTTCAAAGAACGTCGGCATGAGCTCAACGTGTCAACGTACGGCATGGTCATCTTGCTACTATTTAACGAGCTTCCTGCGGACCAGCACATTACCTTTGAGGAGATTCAGGCCCAAACGAACATACCCGCGAGCGACCTCATTCGGAATCTGCAAACGCTTGCTGTAGCTCCCAAGACGCGTATATTGATCAAAGAACCCATGAGCAAAGACATCAAGCCCGCGGACAAGTTCTCCTTCAACGAAGGCTTCAAGGGCAACTTTGTCAAGATCAAGATCGGCGTGGTCGCAAGTGGCAACAAGGTGGAGAGTGACCGCGAGCGACGAGAGACTGAGAAGAAGAATGACGACTCGCGCAATTTTTGCGTCGAGGCCGCCATTGTGCGTATAATGAAGTATGGGCACCTATCCATGATGCTTTCGAGATACTAACCGCTCGACAGGCAACGAAAGGAACTCGGTCACCAGCAGCTGGTGATTGAAACGATCCATCAGCTCACGGGCCAGTTCAAGCCCGAAGTGAACATGATCAAGAAACGCATTGAATCTCTCATTGAGCGCGAGTATCTGGAACGCGGCGAAGGCGGGGATACCGGCTCGTATCGGTACTTGGCGTAGATGATGATGTTGCTGTTGTGGCGTCTATGCGGATTGCGGCGTTCTGGCACCTCTTTCGGCACAGGATCTCGTCCTAGTGTCGTGCATGGTTTGGAGTATGGGTCTTGGTTTTGTAATGGGGCGCACGTTCGGCTGTCTTTGCGATGAAGCTTATGACCGACTGTCAGGAATGGAGTAAAGTGCATTTTGGTCTGTGGGATGGAGAAAGACATGTGGAGGTGATGATGAAGTATGGTAGCAGCAAAACACCGGACTAGTTTGAGGCTGTAGGGTGGATATGAAATCGAGCCGAGTTGCGTTCCACGCGATCGTGTACAGTGGACACGAACTACACTCACAGTACCGGCCGGTGCAGTCCTTGCGTGATCAGAGCTGAAGAAGACGATGCAGCGTGAAGGGCATCGTCGGGCACGTCGGCGTTCTGAGATGGTTCGAGACTGCGAGGCTCCACTGGTTGGGATGGCGAGCATGGCTGAGCTGGCTTGTCAATATTGTGACTTTGTCGCGCGTGGGACGGGAAATGGGTGGTGGTGTGAAACAGCGGGTGCAGGCGCCAGCGGTTCGAGACGCCATCGGTCTCCACTTTATGGTCGAGAAAATCAATCGTGACGGGGGCGATCAACCACGCGACGACGATCAACAGGGCGATGGGGGGGATCAACACACGTTGCGATCTCATGGACGATCGGAGCCGCGTTTCTGGGGAAGTCCTACGGACGCGAGGGGAGTAGCACGAGATTGAGACAGATGGCAACCGTGAGCGCAATCGATTGCGATAGCGTTGTGCAATAGTTGTGTAGGGGACGCGAGCGAGCGCCTATCACCACCAATCTACCGAGTGCCACGATGCTGGGCAGTGACACGCACACACACACGTGGAGAAGAAAACCCGCCACCGTCAAGAGGTCTTTGGAGCTTTGCGTCCCCAACACGTCATTCTTGAGACAAGAGACGGTGGTAAGAGGAAACAGGGCTTTCTGCAGGCATGAGTCCCGGCCCAGCCTGTACAGGATTTGTGTTGTGCACTGTGCACCGCTCGCTGCGCCACTTATGCAGGAACCAACCGGAATTGGCGCTGTTCGACACGGCTATTCGTTGGAGGTTGGAGATTGAAGAAAGCAGTCGTGACGCCGAGGAGGGAAGGCTGGTGGAGAGGAGTTTTGTTTACGCTGGTGGATTGTTTGATTGTTTATGAAGCGCGCAACAGTGCGGAGCGGATGCTTTGTTCTAGATGCGATTTGACGTCGGGTGCAAGCGATGGACACTGGGGCGACATGGGATGCGATGGGGAAAAGGGCAACGTTACAATACATGTGGAGACGAGGCGCTCGGGGAACGGCATGGTCACCACATGCGTAAACGTAAGTCACCGGTACCGGCGCGTTATGTCGACTCGCACTCTCTCACTCTGGTCGCTGATGTGAACGAGGTGGAGATTGGGGAAGGAGAGACGGGATTCTAATCCCAAGGTCTAATCACCGTGGACACGCGCGCACGTGCGAGGGGATATTAAAGGCGCGGATGGTGTTTGACAAGGTTGCAAGCCAGCGCGTTGGGAAATGTCGTTGTCCGGGCGGGCTGGCGAACAGGTTGGGGAGTCCCTGGTCGTTGGGGGGGAAAAGAGAGCGAAGGAGAGGGAGCTGAGTGAGAGCTGTCGTGCAGCCATCCGCGGATGGTCATTGGTGTCGCATACAAGTATGTTGCTCCTCGTCAGCGCTGACGTGAATTCCAAGAACAGCACCGTGTGCCGCTCTGGGTATGGCGCGCGACATGGTCAACATCAACAACACTCACCCACTCACTCACTCGCGCCGCCATCACAAGCAAGCCTCACCAACACACGCCGCCCGCAACGTCACAGTCGCCAAATTTCAACAAAGTTCGCAAAGTTGGCGACTCGCGCCGGGCCCAGGCGGCTTGAGACGACTCTCGCATCATTCGCCAAGCTCAGCAGAAGGATCCTGGCGGTGGGGCCCGGCGGCACGTCCTCTGCAGCCGTCATCTCGCGGCCATGCTACCCATTCCTGCCCATTTCCCTCTACCGCACAGCCTGGCCTCGTCGTCGCCTTGCCGAGCGTGCTTGCAAACGCCCGGCAATCGCTGCGTGGTGACGGTGGCCAGCCACGTTGTGGTGCCCTTGGTCGTCCACGATGCGCTTCATCCACAGGCTCGCGGCGTCAAGCGATGCCCTTCGCACGGCTGTACCTGGCAGCAGCTGCAGGCCCAGCATGCTGAAACGAGGGCGCTGGTGAGCCGTCGAATCCAGCCACGGCACCGCCAGACACAAGCTTTTGGTCGTGGCGATCGACAGCTCACTGTGCCACGGGCCCTGCAGTCTCAGTCGCTCTGAGTGGCCCGCCCCCCTGCAGCGGATGGCCATGCTGGTCGTCGTGCCTGGCGCTTGCCCCTGACGAGCCATGCTCCCCTGATTGCCATGGCGCCCGCTGGTGCGACTAGTCTAAGAAAAGTTTGTCCCCTTTGGTCGACCGCCCCGGGCCCGTTTCGCGTCGCTAATTGCGCTCCTATATGAACAGAGTCTGCCCCAGCCCCCAAGCCTGCCCGCACCCTACTCTCTCCAAGACCACGGTGCTGTTGCTATTCACTCGTTTAGAGCATTCGCTCGTTCCATTCATTGTCTATACAATCCACCCTCATTGAAGCCATAGCAATAGCCCTGGTCGGCCTCGATCCCTGTGTCTAGATCTACCAGAGTCAGCATCAATAGCCATCTGTTCCAACACGCAACGCACATCATGTCTCCCAGCATGAAGTTCA
>Ga0247803_1002004_pt1 | contig 10441 bp, 7 predicted proteins | sample UWRJL014104B1_FD_180928 | JGI IMG/M metagenome (GOLD analysis project Ga0247803, IMG submission 180928) | Plant litter microbial communities from Arlington Agricultural Research Station in Wisconsin, United States - UWRJ-L014-104B-1 | ecosystem: Environmental > Terrestrial > Plant litter >...
CACCGCCAGGAAGTCGCCGAACATGAGGTCGATCTGCCCGCCCATCAGGTCGGTCAATGCACCGGCGCTGCCACGGTAGGGGATGTGCAGCATCGACACCTTGGCCGACAGCTTGAACATCTCGCCGGTGAGATGCATCGAGGTGCCGTTGCCTGAAGAGCCGTAGCTGATCGAGCCTGGCCTGGACTGGGCGATGGCCACCAACTTGGCCACTGCGTTGCCCGCGAAACCGGGGTTGCGCACCAGCACCAATGGCGATGAGACCACGAGCGAGACCGGCGCGAAGTCCTTCACCACGTCGTAAGGCAGCTTGGGGTAAAGCGCGCCGGCGATCGCGTTGCTGCCGGTCACGCCCATGAGCAGCGTGTGGCCGTCGGGCGCCGATTTCGCGACGTAGTCTGCGCCGACGGTGCCGCCGGCCCCGGCGCGGTTCTCGACCAGAACCGGCTGCCCTCCAACCATCGCCAGCTTCTCGCCGATGCGGCGTGCCAGCAGGTCGGTGCTGCCGCCCGGCGGGAAGGGCACGACGATGCGGAGGGGCTTGGTCGGAAAGCCCTGCGCAACAGCCAGCGAAGGCAGCATCGCCGTGGCGGCGAGCCCGACGGCGCCGCCGAGCGCGAGCCGGCGACCGGCGCGGTGGAGAGAAGTGGGTGTCATCGTTTTGCTTCAGAGTCGTGGACGCCCCCCGTGTCCGGCGGCAACGTCGACAGCGTGACGACGCCGGGCTGCCATTTGGTGGGAGCGAGTCCGCCTCGGCGCCGGTTCGTCACTCAGCCGAGTTCGGCCCAGTGGTTGTCCAGTCGCAGCGATGCGAGCGGCGCCGCGTCGCCCTCAGCACCGGCTGCCGTTGCGATGCGCAAGGCGCGCTCGCGCCCGCCGGCCCAGATCCCGCCGCGCTCGGCGCTCGTCAGCGCGCAGGCTTCGGCGAGCGCGGTGAAACCGTCCCATCGGCCGTCCGCGCGCCACATCGCCACGCCGTGGGCGCGCGGGCAGCTCACTGCGTAGCGGCCGTTGGCGAAGGCGATGTCGCCGCCGTAGCCCACGAGGGCGTGTTCGGCCGCGTGGGCGCGCAGCGCCTGGCCATCGAAGGTGGCGAACAGCGGCGCTGCGGCCTTGTCTTCGGTGCGGTCGTGCTCGGCCTGCAGCGCGATGCCCAGTTGCCCGCGCTCGCCCCACGCCATGTGGCGCAGGCTCAGCCGCGGGTCGGGCAGGCGCCACTGCCCGCGCAAGCGGCCGTCGGCGGTGTCGAGCCGCACCAGCGACGCGTCCATGCGGTCGAGATGCACCTTCACGCGGCCGGTCTCGGGCAGCGTGGGAATGCCGCCGTTGGCGACGACCAGGCTGCCGTCGGTGTCGGTGAGCAGTTCGTGCGGGTCCATGCCATGGGTCGACCACTCGTCGATCTTCTCCAGCGATGCGGCATCGCGCACGCCGATCAGGCCCGACGCGGTTTCGAGGTCGGTCTCGGTCGTGTAGAGATGGCGACCGTCGGCGCTGGCGATCACGTGACCGTTGAAGGCGCGGCCGGGCTCGACCCAGCACCAGGTCACGGCCGTGCCGTCGGGCCGCCAGCGCACCAGCCAATCGCCGGGCCGGCGTGCGGCCGCGAGCAGCGTGCCGCCGCGCTCCACCCACAGGCCGTGCGCGCGCGTGGGCACGTCGAGCGCGGACTGCACCGCCAGCCCCTGCGCCGTGCGCGCGAGCACGCCGACGCGGTAGCCGTGTTCCGCTTCCCAGGCCGCGACGAAGCGCGACGCCGACGCGCCCGCCCATGACAGGCCGGACAGCGGCGCGGTGCCGACGCCGGCAGCCAGCATGAAGAGCCAGCGGCGACGGTCCATCGCAGGCGCGAGAGGCGGCGTGTCGCGCATCGCTCAGTCCCCGTCGCCGTCGGAGAAGCCCACCACGACATCGAGCGCGGGCGCGACGTCGGCCTCGATCAGCTTCTTGGTCGCCGCGAGCTCGCGCGTGGCGGCGGGCAGCGCGGCCAGGTCGGCCGGCGTGGCGCGCTGCATCGCGGCATCGGTGCCAGCGAACGATTGCGTCAGGCGCGCGGCCAGCGGCTGCTTGCCGCTGCCGGCCAGCGCCTGCGCCACCGGCGGCGCGAGCGAACGCAGCGCCTCCCAGTGCGCGGCCCAGCTCTGTGCCGCATGGCCGCTGGCCGCACGCGAGAACACCGGCGCCTTGCCGGTGCGCGAGGTCTCGACCGTCTTCAGCGGCTTGTCGATCTGCGCCCAGCGCAGCCGCTCGAAGCCGCCGAGCCACTGATTGAAAAGCTCCTGCCACGCGAGGTAGGTCTTGGCCGGGTCGGCGGCCCAGTCGGTCGCGGCCAGGTCGGCGAAGCCGGTGGCGATGGTGGCGCCCTCGCGCGCCAGCTCGATCGCGACCTGCTGCGTGTAGCGGCAAGCCGGCGACTGCGGCGCGGGCTTCTTGCTCCACAGCAGCCACTCGAGCGCCGGGATGCCCTTGGCCGGCGTGCCCACGCGCTCCATCGCTTCGGCGCCCGAGGGCGCGGTGACGATGGCGCGCTCGATCAACGCCGGCCGCGTCGGGTTGAAGTCCAGCGCGGTGAGCGCGCGACGCTTGACCAGCGGGCCGACGGCCACGCCGGCCAGCCGGTCCCATGCGGTGGTGGTGCTTTTCCATCGCGCTTGCGCGGCGGCGAGCGCGGTGGCCGCTTCGCCGGCCGGCGCGTCGCACAGCGTGTCGATGGCCGTGCCCAGCGCGGCGCTCTCGGCCGCGAAGGCGTTGGCGCGCGGCACGAACTGGTCGCGGTAGGCCGAGGTCAAGAACTGCGGGGCACCGGCCGGTGCGACCGGCGCAGGCTGCGCCTGCACGGCAGCGGCGGCCAGCAGCGCGATCGGCGCGAAGAGTGCACGCAAGAAAAAGGACGGCATCACAGCGACTCCACGAACTTGACCAGCGCCGCGCGCTCGGCCGCATTGAATTGCAGCACGGCGTCGCGGCTCTGGCGCGCCTCGCCGTCGTGCCACAGGATGGCTTCCATCACGCCGCGCGCACGGCCGTCGTGCAGCAGGCGCTGATGGCCGTTGACGTCGGGGATCAGCCCGATGCCCCACAGCGGCGGCGTGCGCCACTGGCGCCCATTGGCGAGAAAGTCGGGCCGTCCGTCGGCCAGGCCCTCGCCCATGTCGTGCAGCAGCAGGTCGGTGTACGGATGGATGGTCTGGCCGAACAGCGCGGGGCTGGTGACGCGCGGCGTGAGCGGCGGGAACATCGCGCCGGCCGTGGTGTAGGTCGGGCGGTGGCAGGCCGTGCATTGCGCCTGCGCGAACAGCGCCTGGCCCACGCGCACCTGCGCGTCGTTCGGGTTGCGACGCGCGGGCGGCGCCACGGTGGCCTGGTAGAAGACCACGTCGGCGAGCGTCTTGTCGTCGATCTCGTGGCCGCGGCCCTCGGCGCCGCGCGGCGCCTTCTTGCAGTCGACCTGGCGCGGGGTGCAGGTCTCTTCGGGAAACACGCTGGACGTGATGCCGATGTCGCCGATGAAAGCGGCGGCGGTCTGGTGCGCCAGCGTGGCGACATTCGCCTTCCAGCCGAAGCGGCCCACCAGCATCTGCTGCGAAGGCACGTCGAACACGCGGTTCGCCATGCCGCGCACCGGCCCGCCCGCTGCGACCTGGTCACTCGCGTTGCGCAAGATTTCCGACTCGGGAATGGCTTCGAGCAGGCCGACGCCGATGACCTGCGGCGCGATGCGCGGGCTGGTCATCGTGCCCTTGACCATCGGTCCGTAGTTCAGCTTGGAAAAGGCGTACACCGGCCGCTGCAGCGTGTAGCGCGTGCCGTCCGCGAAGCGCCCCGCCACCGGCTCGTAGCGCAGCGAGATCTGGCCTTCGGAGGTGACGCCGCGCACCGCGAAGTTCTGGAACTGGTCGCCGTACACCGGCTCGGTCAGCGGGCCGCCGACGCTGTCGGTGCCGGGGATCGACAGGCGCATCAGCAACGCCACCGGCGGTTCCGACAGGCCCTTCTTGAAATCGGGCGGCGCACCGCGGCCGTCCTGCATGTGGCAGGCCGCGCACGAACGCGCGATGAAGTGCGGGCCGAGCCCGTCGCGCGCCTTGGTCGACGCGGGCGCCTGCACCCAATTGCGCTTGAAGAACGAATTGCCGATCACGAAGCGCGTGCGCTCCGGATCGCTCAGGTTGGCGGCCGGAAAGGAAAAGGCGTTGCGGCCGGTGGCGAACACGGTGGTCTCGCCGCCGGTCTTTTCCTCGGCTTCGAATTCGCCCGCACGGGCGATCGTCTCAGGCCCCGCCAGGGCCGCGAAGCCAAGCGCGCCCATCCCGGCCCAGGTTCTCACGCGACGGCGCATGGCGCCGCTTACTCGGGGTTGACCAGCGTCAGCCGGGTGATGCCGATGGCGCCCGCGGCTTCCACCAGGTCCTTGCTCTGCTGCGTGAGGCTGTCGACCGCCTTCTGCACGCGCAGGCGGCCGGGCGCGTCCTTGCCGCCGATGATCTCGCGGTCGAACGGCGCCTGGATGCCTTCGGTCGCCGCCACCGAGGCGGCGACCTGCGCGGTGGTGCGTTGCGCCAGTTGCGGGTTGCGCGCCGCCACCAGCGCCTGCAGCGACGGGCCCTCGACCACGCGGCCGTCGGTGCGCACATAGCGGCCGAGCCACACGTTCTGGATGCCCATCGCGTTGGTCACCGCGTCGCGGTGCGTGTTGTCGGAGAAGCACGAATGCTCGTCCTCCTGGTCCTGGCTGGCCAGCGCCACCTCGAGCCGCTCGCCGGCGAGTTCACCGCGCGACAGCGAGCCCAGGCCCACCAGCATCTTGCGCAGCGACTCGTTGCCGCCGCGCGCGAACTTGGCGCCGTAGTTGGCCTGCTTGGGCGCCCAGGCCTTGACCAGCGTGCCGAGGTCGTCGACCAGCAGCGAGGTCACGACCTTGAGGTATTGGCGGCGGCGGTCGGCGTTGGGCCGCTTGCCGTCGACGAAGTCTTCGAAGGAACGGTTGCCAGGGCCGGTCTCGCTCAGGTCCTGGCCCCACAGCAGGAACTCGATGGCGTGCCAACCGGTCGCCACGTTCTCTTCGCCGTCGCGCTCGTTGAGCGCAGCCAGCGACTTGCGCGTGATCGCGACCTTGCGGTCGTTCACGATGCCGGCGGTCGGCGCGTCGACCACGTGGTCGACGTACGACTCGTCCATCGGCCAGGCGTTGATGCGGCCTTCGGGGCCGTCGTCGTTGTCGATCGGTCCACCGTAGAACCGGAACGCCTCGGTCTGCCCATAGGCCTCACGCGCCTGCAGCCACGCCTTGCGCGCGGCGAGGAGCCCGGCCTCAGACGGCGCGGCGGCGAAGGTGTCGATGGCCTTCTGCAAAGCCACCGCGCCCTGGCGCGCGTCCTCGTAGTTGGCATGCACCAGCACCGCGTAGTGCGCCGCCACGGCTTGCGGCGTGGTGGACGCCGAAGCCGCCATCGCTGCCGGACGTGCCTGCACGGCCGGCTGGGCCACGGCCGGCGCGGCGAGCCACAGGGCAGCGGGAACGGCGAAAGCCGTGACGATGGCGGAAGCCAGACCCGTGGTTTTCATGCGGCAGGCGTTCGTGCAGAGTGGAAGGGCCGGTCATTCTAGATAAGAATGAATCTCAACTAGCCTCAACTCCTCAGCATTGCCGGGGGTATGGGGCCCACGGCATAAGCGCCCGATCTCTGCGGGTCCGCGACGGCGTCCGCGTAGTCTTTGCGATGACCTTCCCTGGCGCTGCGGGACCACAACCCGGCAAAAGCAGGCCGCGAGCATAGGAACTGCGCGCGGGTGAGGAACCGGAGTCCGCGTGCGAACCGGGGTTCACGATGAAAATTACACGAGACGTGGTGGTGATCGGCGCGGCACTCGGCGGGCTCACCGCCATCGCAAAAATCGCCTCGACCTGGCCCCGAACGATGCCGGTCGCCGTACTGATCTCGCTCAGCACCAAAGACCAGCCTGCCAGGTCCGTGCTTCAGATCATCGAGTCTTACGCCCATCTCAAGGTTTCCCTCGCTGTCGACGGCGAAGAGATCAAGCCGGCGCATATCTACGTCTCTCCACCGGACAAGCATCTCGCGGTCGGTCGATCAGGGGTCGTGAGGATCGACGAACCCGGCCTCTTCGACAGCGTTCGGCCGTCGGTCAACCGGCTCTTTTCCGCAGCCGCTGCGGTCTACGGACCGCGGGTGATCGGCATCATCCTCAGCGGCAACCAATACGATGGCGCGCAAGGGATGCGGGACATCGAAGCCGCCGGCGGCGTGAGCATCGTGCAGGACCCGGACGATGCCATTGCCTCTCGGATGCCGTGGCACGTGATCCGCAACGACAGCCCACGGTACCGTGCCAAAGGGGCCGATATCTCGTCGTTGGTCCAGAGGCTGGTCCTCGACAAGTTGTGAATGCGAGCGCCAGGACGGTCAGAAGCGGTACGCGGCGCCAGCGCCGACCGTCCAGTTGCGGCCTGGCGCGGGCTCGTAGTAGCGGGCATTGCCCTCGTTCACGATGACCGAGCCGACGGTGCGGCGGTCGGTCACGTTGTCGACGCGCGCGAAGGCGTTGAACTCCCACTTGTCCCAGCGCTGCACGTAGCCGGCCTGCAACGCCAGCAGCGCGTAGCCTTCCGCGCTTGCCGTGTTGGCGTCGTTCGCCTCGATGCGCCCCAGTGCGCGCAGCTCGGCACCGGCGCGCCAGCCCTCGGCGGGTGCATAGCCGAAGGACGCGAAGAACGACTGTTTCGCAATGCCTGGAATGCGGTTGTCCGCGGCAATGGCGTTGCCGAGTGCGCAAGGGGCGGGCGAGCAGAAGCCGTCGCTGTAGCGCGCGTCGAGCCAGGTGTAGGCCAGCTGCGTGCGCCAGTGCGACGGCGTCTCGTGCAGCCAGCCGAGCTCGAAGCCTTCGCGCCGCGTGCGGCCGGCGTTCTGGAAGGTGGCGCGGCCGCCGCTGTTGGTGCCGGTCACGATCTCGTCGTCGGTGCGCGTCTGGAACACCGCGCCGGTCAGCAGGCCGTCGGCCACGCGCGCCTTGGCGCCGAGCTCGATGCTGCGGTTGACCGAGGGCTGCAGCGCGAAGTTGAGCCCGCCGACATTGCCCGGCCGGTACGACAGCTCGTTGAGCGTCGGTGTCTCGAAGCCACGGCCGGCCGCGACATACAGGTTGAGGGACGGCGTGGCCGCGAAGCGCAGTGCGGCCGCCGGCAGCGCCTTGCGGTAGCGTGCGTCGCCGCTGTCGTCGCCGTTGATCCCGCGCAGATAGCGGTCGTCGGAGTCGAAGCGCACGGTGCTGTGGCGCAGGCCGGCCTCGAGCGTCCAGCGGTCGGCAAAGTCCCAACGCGTCTGCACATAGGGGTCGACGTTGCCGACCTCGTTGCGTTCGTCGCGCCGCAGCCCACCGCGCACGCCCAGCTGCTGTGCGGCGCCGGTGCCCAGGAAGTTCTCGTACCCGCGGCGCTGCTCGTGCAAGGTGTCGTAGACCAAGCCAGTCGAGACCGTGAAGGGCCGGCCGGCCAGCGCCGTGCGCAGCGTGTAGCGCGCGTCGAAGCCGGCATAGCGGCGCTGCAGGTCGATCACGCCGCCGGCGCTCAGCGCGCTGGCCTGCGCCGAGGGCGGAATGGACTGGAACTGCGTGGTGCGGCGGTCGCCGCCGTAGAGCATCAGGCGCAAGTCCTGGTCGGCATCGATGCGGCGTTCGTAGAGCAGGCCGACCTGCGTCTGGTCGACGGTCTTGCGCGTGTCGTACTGGTTGGCGAGCGGCGCGGCGCGCGGGTCGGCGTCGCGTTGGGCCAGTGTCAAGCCCAGCGGGTCCTGCGCGTCGATGCGCACGCTGTTGGCCACCAGCGTGAGCCGGCTGTCGTTGTCGAGCTGCACGCCGAGCTTGCCGTTGACGATGTCGCGCGTGGCCGCGCTGTGCTCGCGGTAGCCATCGGTGCGAAAGCGGCTGGCGCTCAGCAGGTAGTCGATGCCACCGCTCGCGCCCGAAGCCCTCGCGCCGAGGCGCGTGCTGCCGAAGCTGCCGCCGGCCACCGAGAAGCCCAGCCGAGGCGGTGCCTCGCCGTCTTCGGTGAAGACCTGGATCACGCCACCCGACGAGTTGCCGTACAGCGCCGAGAACGGGCCGCGCAGCACCTCGACGCGGTCGGCCGAGCCGATGTCGATGTTCGAGCTCTGGCCCTGTCCGTCGGGCAGCGTCGCCGGAATGCCGTCGACATACAGGCGCACGCCGCGCAGCCCGAAGGTGGAGCGCGCGCCAAAGCCGCGGATGGATATCTGCAGGTCTTGTGCATAGTTCTGCCGGTTCTGCACCTGCAGCCCAGGCACGCCGCCCATGCTCTCCGAGAGATTGACCTGCAGCTTGCCGTCGCGCAACTGCTGGCGGTCGACCAGGTCGACCGACGCCGGCATGTCGAAAGGCGTGGCCGCGCCGCGCGGCGTGGAAACGGTGACGGCCCGCAGCGCGGGCACGTCGTCGATCGGCGTCTGCGCATGCAGCGTGGCCGCCAGGGCGGCCGATACGGCCGCGACAGTGGTTCTTTTCATGTCTCGATTCTGACCACCCGCTGCGCCGCGGGTGTCAGGAACGAGGCCGTGACGCTGATCGAGCCGATACCGCTCAGAAGCGGATCGCGATGTCGCGCACCACGGGCCCGGCGGCGCCGCCGATCTGCCCGAAGGCCGCGCCGTTCACCGCGCCGAAAGGCGTGGCTGCGCCGGTGGTGAGCGAGACCGTGTAGAGCGTGAACGGGCCCACGCCTGCGCCGCGGAGCGCGGCCAGCGCCAACCCGTTGGCACCGCCTGCGATGTCGAACGCGGCCTGCCCGTTGAGCGGGATGCCCACCGCGCCCAGGTTGACCAACGTGCCGTCGTTGGGCGGGCTCTGGCGGGCCAGCACGTTCTCGTTGCCTTCCAGGTCGAGCAGGTCGGTCGCGGTGGTGCCCGCGAAGCTGTTGGTGTAGGCCCCGGCCACGACCACAGCCGGCGTCGCGCGGTTGATCGCGCCGTCGGTGGTCGTCAGGCCGGTGTCGACGTTGATGCGCAGGTTCTGGCCGGTGTCGCTGACCACGCGCAGGCGATCGGCCACCGGGTTGAAGTCGACCGTGAAGCGCGTGCCGGTCAGGCCCGCGTAGGGCAGCGTGGCGTCGGCCGGGTCGGCTGCGAGCGCGCCCACCGCGGTCGATGCGCCGGTGTCGGGGTCGACCGTCAGCAGGCGGGCCGTGCTGGTCAGCGCGTAGAGCCTGCCGTTCGACGGGCGGAAATCCACGCCCACGACCGTTTCGTTGCCTGCGAGCCCGCTGATGCCGACGGCGCTCGAGAGCGTATTGGGCGCCGTGAGCGCAAAGCTCGCGAGCCGTGCGGCATCGTGCAGCACATAGACCTTCGGTGCCGCTGGCGGCACGAGCGCGAGGCCGACCAGCGCCTCGCCGGTACCGATGGTGCCGATGCGCTGCGCGCCCGCGGTGCCGCTCAGGGGCACCGTGTAGAGCGTCGTCGTCCCGCCGACCGCCAGCGCCGCGTAGCCCACGTTGTTGCGGGCGTCGATGTCGAAGCCGTTGCTCGCCGTGAACGTGACGTTCAGGGGCACGGGGTTGGCGAGCGTGCCGGCGTTGGGCGGGTCCTGCAGGTAGAGCGTGCCGGCCGCGTCGAGGTTGTAGAGCTGGGTGGTGGCGGTGCCGGCGAAGGCGTTGGTGTAGGCCGAGGCGGTGATGCGCGCCGGCGCGCCGTTGATCGGTCCGTCGACCACGGCAATGCCGGTGTTCACGTCCACGCGCAGGTTCTGGCCACTGTCGCTGACCAGGCGCAGCCGGTCGGCCACGGGGTTGAAGTCGACACCGAACTGCGCGCCGGCCAGCGGCGTGCTGAGCGTGGACTTGAGCGTCAGCACCCCAGTCGCGGCGTCGAGCGTGAAGATGCGTCCCTGGCTGCTGACCGCGTAAATCGCGCGATCGGCCGGCCGCACGTCGATGCCCACCAGCGTCTCGCCAGCGACCAGGCCGCTGACCGCGCGGCTGGTGGCGACGGTGCCCGGCGTGGCGCGGTCGAACGAGATGACGCGGCCCGACGCGGTGACCGCCACGGTGTTGCCCAGCGGGCCGTCGACGTTGCCGCTGTCACCATCCCCGCCGCCGCCGCCACAGGCGGTGATGGCGGCAGCGGCGACGAGGGCGAGAGGGAGAGAGATCAAGCGATGCATGGTTCAGGTCCTGGTAGGTGGAAGGCATGCCCCGCAGCGTGTTTTTGTTCGGCGTCGGCGTCGCGGCATGCCGGTACTACCCGCGGCATGCCCGTTTGGATGCACCCCGCCGCCGCTTATTTACCTTCGGTTGCGTTTGCCTCGACGTCCAGCGCGCGCGCAAGGTACGGCGCCGTCGCGCTCCCCGCGCCGCGCGCGACCTCGGCCGGCGGCCCGCTCGCCACGATGCGCCCACCCTCGCCGCCCGCGC
>Ga0247803_1002006_pt1 | contig 10438 bp, 11 predicted proteins | sample UWRJL014104B1_FD_180928 | JGI IMG/M metagenome (GOLD analysis project Ga0247803, IMG submission 180928) | Plant litter microbial communities from Arlington Agricultural Research Station in Wisconsin, United States - UWRJ-L014-104B-1 | ecosystem: Environmental > Terrestrial > Plant litter >...
CATGCAACGTGTATGGAAACGACGTTGATATTTTAATTCTCAACGTTGAATATCAGTCTAAGGACAGGCTTGCTGTCCAGATAAGCCCCGCTAAAGTAGTAAGTTTCTCCGAAGGATGTGGTACGAAGTTGGCAAATTTCAGCCAGAGGGGTTTCGATACCTATCATCCCAAGGCATAGGTCGCATGCTCTCGCTAAATGCGACGCTGTTGGTACCCCGGCCTTGGGGTTGTCATGGTCGACTCGTTCGCAGAAGGATGATGGTGCTAGCATTATTAGGACTCGTCCAACTCCTCGTGGTATAATCTCCCGGAAGAGTGGATTCCACGCCCCCAATCAGAGTTCACGAACGGAGAATTTGACTTGGCATTCAAATGTGAGTCTCTGTGCATACCAGCTCTTCGCAACATGTTGCTAATCAGTGTCAGGGTCCAATGAACCTTCTTTTTGGTTCAGCGTCACTAGAAAATCTACTGGTGATACCGTCTTCACGACTGAAAACACGAAGTTGGTATACGAAGATCAGTTCATCGAGTTCGGATCACAGCTCCCCGCAGACTACAGCCTTTCTGGTTTTGGAGAGCACATCCACGGTCTGAAGCTGAACAACAATTGGACAGCCACCATCTACGCTGCAGACGTAGGCGACCCGATCGACAGGAATCTGTATGGAAGCCACCCGTTCTATCTAGATACGCGGTACTTTGAGAAGGACATTAGCGGAAAACAGAGGCTTGTCAAAATGTCCGAGATTGAAGAGCGTGGATATGGGTATGAGTACGGTCACGGCAGCGGTGGTTCTCCCTACCAGTCATTCTCTCACGGCGTCTACCTCAGAAACGTCCATGCCCAGGAAGTCAAATTTGAAAGCGAAAAGCTTACCTGGCGTCTTCTTGGAGGCAGCGTTGATCTCTTCTTCTTCGGTGGCCCCACCCCTGCGGACGTCACAAAGCAATTCGTCATGTCCGCCGCCGGGGCTCCCGCCATGCAGAATTATTGGGCATTTGGTTACCATCAGTGTCGTTGGGGCTACCACAACTGGACCGAGACGCGAGAAGTCGTCGAGACGCTGAGAGACTTCGATATTCCCATGGAGACTATCTGGCTCGACATCGATTATATGGATCAGTACCGTGATTTCACGCTAGATCCTGTGTCGTTTCCACGTTCCGGTGTTAAAGAGTTTTTCGACTTTCTACATGGCAACAATCAGCATTTTGTGCCAATCGTTGATTCGGCCATTTACATACCAAATCCTACAAACGCGTCTGACACATATAATACTTATACCCGCGGCAATGCATCGGACAGTTTCTTGATCAATCCAGATGGAAGTCAGTATATAGGTGCTGTTTGGCCGGGTTATACTGTCTTCCCGGATTGGATGAGCAAGAACGCCCTACAATGGTGGGTTGACGAGATGTAAGTACCCACATGCTTTGCCCATATAAATCCTCAGACATATACTGACGTTCGCTGGCTAGGGTCGAGTGGTACAAAGAAATTCCCTACTCAGGCTTCTGGATCGACATGAACGAGGTGTCATCCTTCTGCGTCGGCTCTTGTGGCACAGGCAACGTTACCTTGAACCCTGCCCACGTTCCTTTCGCACTCCCAGGAGAACCAGGAAACGTGGTGCTCGACTATCCCGAAGGGTTCAATGTCACAAATGCCACAGAAGCTGCATCTGCTTCTGCAGCTCAATCTAACCAAGCTGCTTCAATAAGCTCGGCATCTGCATCATCGACTTCAACTACATACCTTCGAACGACACCGACGCCTGGCGTGCGCAACGTCAACCATCCACCATATGTCATCAATCACGTCCAGGGCGATCTAGCTGTGCACGCTGTAAGCCCGAATGCTAGTCACGCGAATGGTGTGCAGGAATATGACGTTCATTCCATCTGGGGGTAAGTGTGCCTTTTCTTTCGAAGCTATCTCTTCTGACATGCGATTCAACAGACATCAAATCCTCAACGCTACCTACCAAGGTCTTCTGTCGGTGTTCCCTAATAAAAGGCCCTTCCTCCTTGGTCGCTCAACATTCGTTGGATCCGGGAAGTGGACAGCACACTGGGGAGGTGACAATGCATCGAAATGGTACTATATGTACTTTTCAATTCCCCAGGCCCTCTCCTTTTCACTCTTTGGTATTCCTATGTTCGGTGTCGATACTTGGTAAGTTTCTCGTACTTCACACTCTACTTCTGTTGTTTGACCTCCATCGTAGTGGCTTCAACGGTAACACGGATGCTGAACTATGTTCACGATGGATGCAACTCTCAGCTTTCTTCCCATTCTACCGCAACCACAACGTCCTTACCGCCGACTCTCAAGAACCCTATCGCTGGGCCTCTGTCGCATCGGCCACTCGCACTGCAATGCACATAAGATATTCTCTCTTGCCCTACATGTACACACTCTTCCACGAAGCACACACTACCGGATCTACTGTTATGCGCGCTCTTGCCTGGGAATTTCCGAACGAGCCACAGCTTGCGGGCGTCGATACGCAATTCTTGCTCGGTCCAAACATACTTGTGACACCAGTGCTGGAACCACAGGTTGACACTGTAAAGGGCGTTTTTCCCGGTGTGGTGGATGGTGAGGTCTGGTACGATTGGTATACGGGTGGGAAGGTGGAGGCGCAGGCTGGTGTGAATACCACTATTTCGGCACCTCTGGGTCACATTCCAGTCTTTGTACGAGGCGGGTCTATCCTTCCTCTCCAGGAACCAGGATACACGACGACGGAGTCGCGCAACAATCCTTGGGGTCTCATCGTCGCTCTAAGTGATGATGGCGAGGCGTGCGGATCGCTGTACGTTGACGATGGAGAGTCACTCGAGCCTTCCGCGACTTTATATGTCGAGTTCAGCGTGAAGGACTGCATGCTGAGGGCGGAGGTGAAGGGTAACTACGCCGACACGAATGCTATCGCGAACGTCACGGTGATGGGAGTGTTTGATAGGGTTGGCGAAGTGATGATGAATGAACAGGCTGTTGACGAGGGAAATGTGGATTATGATCAAGACAGTGGTGTGTTGAAGTTGGTTAGATTGAACGATCTGACGAGAGGGGGTGCATGGAAGCAAGGCTGGACAATCTCATGGTAGTGGTCCTCAACAATAGGTAGAATCTGTAAACTGCAACAAAAGCAAATTAAGTACGCTACTGTTTATCCACATATCATGTCGTCTGTCCTTGATAAGCCGTGCCAATGGCCACGAACTACTTTCCAAACTCATGTGTGTTGTTGCATCGTAAAATACAGCGCCTCTACCTGTTCTCGTGGCGTTGATCAGAATATCATATGATACCGGACTTGGAGAAACACTTACAGTCGACCCCATCATGTCCACTCGTGTCCAACAGGGTACTGTCGCGTAGTATATATTGCGTCGAGTATGACCGCCCTTCTGCTTCAAGTTCTTGCTTCGCTTTCTCGCTTTTCGAGGTCTGGTGCGTTGACCTCTCTGTATGCTCATCCATCCCATCGCTGTGCCTCGTTGTTGTAGCCTATGAGCTTCAAGTCGATGTTGAGCGTCTTTAGCATCATGCCCATCGTGAATGACTTTATTGGTCAGTACTCATCCGGCAGCAACACCTTAACGGAAGTGGTAATACTCACATCGTCATCTGCGCATTTGAACGTCTCCTCCTCCCCCTTGCTGTCGTAGCTGATACCTGTATCTCCGTACTCCTCATAGGTCCTCCCGCATCCATCTTCCTTCTCCCTCGCCTCTAGCCTCTCCCTCTCGGCCTCCATATCCTCCATATCGGCCTTCCGCCTCCACTCACTCTGCTCCTTCTCCCGCTCCTTCCATGCGCCAACACCACCCATCCTATTCACCCTATCCCTAGTGCTCACAAAAAGCTCTTCGGCCGCGGCCCGACTCGCCGTCCGCCACCGGTCGACGAGCAATGTCAGGTCATCGTCTTTGTTCGACGTAGCCAGTGCATGTGCCTGGGACAGCATCTGGATCTCATTGCGCATTTGGATTATTTCGCGGGTCACGCTAGGCTTTGATGGCGTCTTCTCCTGGACGGTGCGGGTGAGAAGAGCACGACTTAACCGGGAACTGGGCGTTTTGGCTACGGCGGAGAGGCGGGGCGCTGGAATAGCAGACGGGGTGAGGGGCGTGGATACTGTGGCCGGTGCTGGCATGCTAACGTCTGGTGGATCGGAGGACGGCGGGTCAGAGCCGAAGCCCTGCTTCAGCGGTGTTCGAAACGGCGATTTGAAGGGCTTGTGGAGCGTTTTGGTGGCTTCGTTGAGGCGACGGCGTTTGGCCTGCGGTGTAGACATAGCTGCTTTCACAACCGCGGTGTTGGAGTGCAGATGTAGAACAAGAATGGGGTGTGGTCGCGCAATGGTTGAGGTAAGATGTGATGTCGCAGTCGCGAAGTGGGGAAAATTGTGGAACGCGCTAGCACACGGTATCACGTGCACGTGCTCATTCAGTCCTTCTGGAGTTCAGCACCCGTCTTACAGATTATGGGCGACGTTAATCTTATATGTTGATATCATCACTGACTATACTTATCTACAGCTTAATGGATATGTCCCATCTATCGAGCGCGACCGCAACTCCAGCCAGTGCAGCCATGTAGCACACTAGAACAGCCATCGTCTCCATAATCCCCATGTGTAAGGTAGGCATTGTCATGTTTACAAGCCCTGTGAGCAGATTCGCTAACAAAAATACGACGAGTCCGTTGCGATTGATCGCATGCAGTACGGTGCTGGTGGCGTCCTTGCACCTCTGCCTCTCCCCTTGCTTGGTCGTGGCTTTGTGTAGGTTTGGAAAGAGGACACTTTCAACAGCGCAGCATATCGAGATCTGGTAGCTGTTGAATGAGCAGACCCACAGGACGTAGGGTAGGTTGGCCAATCGTCGCGAGACGCCTAGCCTAAGCCCATAGTAGCTGACAGAAAAGTGGAATAGCACCGTCCACAGCAGGGCCGTGATGACAAGCTTGCCGAGTGTCGATTGTTGGAATCTTGTTGCTGCTGAAACTTTCTTCGCGAGCGACTGCTGCCTCGGTAGTGCAATTGTACCCAGAGATTGTCCGGCAAGGAAGATTGCGAGGTAACCGAAGAACGAAAAGATGCCTTCCCGGTTCTTCGAGAAGAGGTCGGTGCGAGCGGCCGTCAAAATGAAAGCGCTGAGCCTGGTCTTGTCAAGAGCCAGCTCGTAAGCGCCAGCTAGCGCAAAGGCCAGTACGGCATAGGAAGGGACGAGCGCAAAGGCCGACTGAAGAAGCGCGACGAACGGCGGCAGAAAGCCAAGCGTGAAAAAAAAGTTCCAGTGAACGCCGTACTCGCTGACATGTTCTGAGTAATCGAGGCCCTTGACTGATATGAGTCGCACAACGCCCAGGACCAACAGCGGCAGCGCGTGTCGCATCGACGCAGCGAGGCGCCTTCCAAGCGGTGGGAGCTGTCCATTGTTGGTCTTGAGGGACGACCGAACAGACACGATGCCGTTGGTAAACACGAAGGATCCAACACCCATATCCATGAGCGATGTTCCCCAGTTCTCCACCTTGGCGAACCGCCGCGGGAAGACACGGAAGTCTACAGCCAGGATAGCGATGCATGTTATGACCATCATGGAGCCGCGATAATGGGTGATGAAGGGCTTCACGGGAAGCGGGTCGAGATTAGCGTCCTGGTCGCTATCTGGCTTCTTTGGGGGTCGGAGCGTGCTCTGGGAGGTGGCTGCTGGGCGTGCCGAGACGTAGAGGAAGACGGCAGGGAGTAGCAGGAGCGCGTTAAGGAGCCACGGCGAAGACGAGTAGACAGTGGTCGCGCCGAGGGGCACGCCGCAACTGAGCAGGACATCGATGAGGAAGGCGGCCGGCGTATACGGTGTGAACTGGCGCATGCGCGATTGGAGAAGTGCCCACAGCAGGATGGTCAACTATCGGCGGTCAGCACCACGGGCACGCGCTGGCGTGGGCAGAGAGGAGGGTACAGGCATTGCAAGGGAGACGCTGTTGATGTCGAAGAGAGAGCTGCCCGTGAGGCCCGAGACATGCTCCGTCTTGAGCTGCTTGTAGTCTTTCGCCATGTTCCTTCTTTGTTGCTAGGGAGTGACATGTGTTCAGATGCAATAGTAAATGCTGCCTCGAGAGCATGACGCGTGTACAGCACCAGCACGTTGTCTGCAGCAGCATCGGCCCGGGTGTTGTTCCGGGCACGACGCAACAACACCTTGGTACCGCGTGATCTTGACCCCGACGCCAGACGGTCAACGTAAATACCTACCGGCTCTCATTGCATTACTTGCACATAACCCATGTGACGTGTTCATGTCCGCCCTCCTTCAGGCTGGCGCGAGGCTATGCAACAGGATCCAGGAACCGTGCACGTTGTTGGTACGGCACTGCGTTTGTGTATACTGCAGCGGACAGCCAGCATGCATGCAGAGATAGGTGTTGCTTCTAGTCATTACTTCTGTACAGTCCATCACACTTCAGCCTCTCTCAGTCCCCGCACATGACATGCAGCTCTCACCTTCTTGAGGCGGTCGTGAAGCACGGCAGTATAAGCCACACTACACTCCATGTCCGTTCGCTAGATCGAGAAGGTTTGCGGTATTCCCCTCCCTTCCGTGCTCTTGTGCCCTTAGATCTCGTGCCTTATCCCTTGCCCTTCATTTCCCGTCTCTTTCACTCAAATTGCGTAAGTGCTGTCGGCGCTTCACCACGCACATCACCTACGATTCCTGGCGGACCTCACCCTCGAGGGCTCTGCAATGTCCCTGCCCGAGCTCTTTCTTTCTGGCGCCGCCGCCCTGGTGACGTTCCGTGTCCGCGTTTGCCTCTCTGTAAATAACACGTCCTCACCCACCTGCGCCCTTTTGCTTCGCGCCCATCCCAGCCAGGACAGTACCGCAGCGACTTCACCCGGTGTTGCAACTGCTTTGCATCATGTTCCGGCCGCTCCTCGACATGGATGCCATTGCCCGCCAGCCCGGTGCCCCTTCGTCACGACTGCCGGCCAAATCAAGCAGTCCCGTTGCGCCAGCGTTCGTAGGCAGTGGGGAGCGTCACAACTCCTGCCGCGTCAGCGCATCTGGGTCGCCTCGCTATATGGCGTCCAAATCCTCACCGGCAGTAGGCTTGTCACCCACAGTCGGCTCCAGGATTCCTCGAAAGGCCCGCAACGCCACGCTACCCAAGCGGTCTCAGCCGGGAGCAGATGGCACCTCTTCGCGTGTCGTCAGGCCCAACTCCCACCGAGACAACAAATCAGCCGCGAAGCGACCTTCTGAAGCACCGGTAAGTGGCCGAGAACGTCCGTCTCCAATATACATGATGCTGACAAGCCCGCAGAAGCCGACGCGTAGCCCGCCAATCAACCGCAACAAGCCTCTTCCGAGTCCACCCATCGCGCAATATGTGAACCCGTTGAGCCCTCCCAAAGCGCAGCGCACTCTAGTTGATGCACAAGTCACCGGCACGCCAACATCAGAGGATTGGCCGATTTTGCCACCGGAGAATGTTCCGTCCAAAAACTCATCCCCGCCAAGCGGATCCTGCTCAGTGTACTCCGAGGATGTTGCGCAGCGACTGGGTGTTGAGATGTCTAGCAACAAATCTGGCCGTTCCGCGACTGCACCGTTGAATGCCGGCAGTAGACGTGTTTTGAGCCCTGCACCAGACTCTTCGACGAACCGCGCTTCTCCTCTACTTAGTGTCAACGCCTTCGAGCCAACACCAGTAGTCCTGCATGCCATCACGACAGCTTACGGTGAGGCGTTAGAGAGCCCACTTGCACACAAGCTGGTGGTCCCTCCTCGCACCAGCTCAAAGCGGACATCTCTACCACTACCCAATAGAAAGGATCAACAATCGGTGATTACGGCCGCGATTACAGCCACGTCTCGGCGGCAGCAGACGAGATCAGGGTGTACCAATTGGCCAATGCTGGGTGCAAAAGGAAACCAAGATGCTCCTTTCGCGAGTACCCCTCTGATTCCAAACCAAGATAGCGGGAACACGGTGGAGAACAACGGGCCCGATACCGTCGATAGCGATGCTCATAGCGGACTCGAGCCGGCTGACATTTGTCGCTTGACACTCACTCAGGAAGTTCCTCAAGAAACTAGATCTTCTCTTGTGACTGAGATGTACAAAAGAACTGGGCCTAGTAATCGTGTCAAGCGCCTGTCAGGCCATTCCACCAGTCCTGGTTTTGGTCCGACCCTGACAATCGCTGACGACGCCAATTCGGTCTTACTCGGTCAGAAAGAGCCAATGCCAGCTTGGCCCATCGTTCTCGATGCTGGTCCCCACAAGGCCACAGAAGAACGATCTTTGAGCGCACTAGCTGGTAGAATTTCCCGGCAGACCATGTCACGGATATCCATGAGTATTGGCTCACGCTCAAGCACACCACAGCCTAGCGAGAATGATTCCAAAATGAAGTCGACTGTCAAGATTTACCCTACCCGATCTATGCAGCCGCCAAGAGAGGCCAGCATCGAGTCTCCGCCTAGAAGCTCCTCACTCCCTCTTCCTCGATTATCGCAACTCGTCAGCAAGGGTACTAAGCTACCTTTGACTTCATCTGGTGGCAAGCGACATAGCTCTGCTCCTTTCCAGATCACAACACGACGGGAACACAACAGCACCGATTGCGGAATTCCCCGCCCCCGAGGCCCTACAGTCGATCTTAACAAGACTGACCAGGTTAGTGGTTGGACCCAAGCATGTGTCGTATATCAGGTACTAACACTTTTGACAGAGCAGCCACACTGTAGATCGGTGGACATCAAAATACATCCCCACAAAGGCCGTCCATATGCTAGGCCTCGACACAAATGGAGAAGACCCTCCCCCACAGAAGCCGGTAGCCATCCCGTGGAACTCTCCAAAGGGCAGCCTATCCAAGGCGAAAAACCCAACAACAAGCGGCGGTAAAGCGGATCTCTCGTCAATAGGATCAATACACCGCAACAGTCGCTACATGATCTCCAAGGGCGGCACCGTTGGCTCCCACTTTCCCTCGACATCTCGAGCTGCTCGTTGCCGTAGTGCGATTTCGTCGAGGTCGATCAAGACCGGATCTACCAAGAGTGCTACGACCCGACCGAGTGGCACAACGCCAGAGCTCCGCGAGCCGAACGTGAGTTCAGCGACAAAAGCACCAATGCAACCCAGGGTAGACACGCAGTTGTCGCTTCAAAGAGTGAATAGCAAAGACTCCCATCGCAACAAGCACTTCGACACGAATGAGACGAATGTCAAAGTCAAGTCCAAGCGCAGCTTCCGAGAGTTCTTCCATATTCGCGATGGCAGAAGCACCGAGAAGGTTCCTACACCTGCCGAAAACAAGCGATCGTCTCTGGCTTTCACCGGTAACACTTTTGCTGGGCGCTTCAGACATTCTGCGAATCTTTCTAAGCCAGATCCAGTCAAGGCATCTGCGGCCGAAGAATCGCCACACCCCGATTCGGAGGTCAAAGCTCGCAAAAACGATGACGATGATCACAAGGGTACGCCTTCTGGTGTTGCAGGTAGCGCACCACCAGCAACATGCTCAGACAAAGGCATGATCGTCTATAACATCCTCGATTCTGTCTCTTCGCTGCCCAGTCACTCCCCTGACCGTCTACGTGGCCTCGAGATTGCAGAGGTCTGTACAATCATCCAAGTTCGGTCCATCATGTTGCGAGAACTCGTTCTAACGATACAAATTAAACAGACTCTTCTCAACGTCGTGGATGCACACAAGCAAGCTCGGATCTCGGCGGCAAAGGCAAAGAAGCATGCTCGCCACGCCGAACTGAACGCCGAACGGGCGACAGTCGAGTTGGAGAGGATGCAAAAGCTGTGCGAGCCGGTCTTTGATCATGAGACTATGCAGGCGATCAAGGAGCTGGTCAAATGTGTTGGCGCTTTGGGAGGCGAGGAGCAGAGCTCGCTGTCATCCGGGGCGGCCACGCCTGTGCAGTAGCTGATCTTTAGGATCGAGGCGGAATCGGGCAGAGATATGTCCTGGATATTACGAGTGCTCCTACCGCTCCGGACATCCTGCTAGCCTATTGAAGGAATTCTTCACCGTTTGCCATTCAACTATGCCAAGCTGTTAGTGCCCTTCGACTTCCGCAGGAATGGCCAGTTTGTTTTGCCGTGCACTCTTGGAGTAAGCTGTTTGTCGCCGGTATACAACAATGAATACCCGATGTGGGCTTCTGGCACGATGGATGTTGGTTGGTGAGGCACCAGGGCTGGTTCTAGGTATCTGTATGACAGCGTGTTTGAGTTGAGACATCCCTGATGGCCCGATTGTATAACAAGTCAAAACGTAATATACTCAGTAGCCATAGTGGCCGTGCAATACCGCCATTCCAGACGCCATGTCCAATCCCTCTGTCTTATGCAAATACTCATACACGTCCCGTAGCCAGCAAACATTCAGC
>Ga0247803_1002007_pt1 | contig 10436 bp, 11 predicted proteins | sample UWRJL014104B1_FD_180928 | JGI IMG/M metagenome (GOLD analysis project Ga0247803, IMG submission 180928) | Plant litter microbial communities from Arlington Agricultural Research Station in Wisconsin, United States - UWRJ-L014-104B-1 | ecosystem: Environmental > Terrestrial > Plant litter >...
ATGCCATCATGGCGAGAAACTTTTTCCGTGGTATAACCGGAATTTAGAATTACAAACCGATACCAAAGTTAACCTAATCAAAAGGATGTTATTTGAATGATTCGGTCCGGGGAAACCCGGACTTTTTTTATTTCCCGGTTTTCTAAGTTTCGCCACACTTTTTCTCTCTGATACGTATTGATTATAAAACACGTTAAGTAAAGTTTAAAATCCAGATTGGCCTATGCTCTTTCAGTTTACTTAATTCTTAAAACTGATTTATATGTTATATTTTAGAAAGATCAACCTGCTAATTTTTCTTTTCATCATCACCGTTTTTGTTGGCTGTACCGACAAAGACGTCGAGCCAATAGATCAAGCCGACTCAACTTCTGCTACAAGTTACGAAGCAATAAATACCTGGATTTATGAAGTGATGAATGACGCTTATTTCTGGTACGATAAAATGCCTGGGGAAAGCACGCTGAACCACACTGTTGATCCAACTGATTTCTTTGAAATGCTGGTTTATCAACGCACGACCCTGGATCGGTTCTCCATGGTTACGGACGACATTGACGCATTACAAAATGAATTCAACGGAGTCAGCAAAATATTTGGTATCAGCTATTTATTATCCAGCATTGACAATACGGATACCAATATCGGAATGTTTCTGAACCTTGTTGTAAAAGGCAGCCCGGCGGAAGCAGCTGGCTTAAAAAGAGGAGATATTATTCTGAAAGTGAATGGAACGCAATTAACCAGGACCAATTATTCCACTTTACTTGGCAGCAGTGAAACAGCCACTTTCACGCTTGGAACGCTGAATGGAACCACTATTTCTGCCAGCAGCACAACGATTACAGTAACCAAAGCCGAAGTCAGCGAAGACCCTGTTGCATTCTCAACGGTGATTGACAAAACGACTTATGGCAAAACGATCGGCTATCTGGTTTACACACAATTTGTCCCCGGAACCACGGCCAATGCCACCAAATATGACGACGAATTAAGGCAGGTTTTTGCCAGTTTTAAAAGCAAAGGTGTTAACGAACTGGTTCTGGATCTAAGATTTAACCCGGGCGGCTACATCAGTTCTGCGGAAACGCTTGCATCTTTGATCGGGAAGAATATATCCAGTTCAAAAATATTTTATAAAGAACAATGGAATGATAAATACATTGCTTACTGGCAAAAAAGTCAGGGAGCAAATGCGTTGAATTATAATTTTCTGAATGAATCAAATAACATCGGGAGCAACCTGAACCGTGTATTTGTCCTTACCTCAAATGGGACCGCTTCTGCCAGCGAACTGGTAATCAATGGCTTAAAACCATATATGGAAGTGATTACAATCGGAGAACATACTGCGGGTAAAAACCTTTTCGGATCTTTGATCGAAGACGATCAAAACCGATGGAAATGGGGTTTATATATGATGCTGGGACAAACTGCCAACGCCAATAATGAATCAAGTTACGGGACGCTTAACGGAATGACGCCGACTTATACCGTTGTAGATTCCAATATTCCATTCAGAGCATTTGGAGATGACAATGAGACACTTTTCGGAAAGGTATTGAGCGTCATGGGAATTCCCGTGTCAGAAGGAGGGCGACTTGCAGTTACTAAAAAGTTAGATCCATTTATTTCCGAATCGTTGCGCGAGAACATGCAGTTTCCCGGTAAACGTATGATAAAAGATACTCCTTTACAGCTTTTGAACAATTAACTGCCTTCAAAATGTTGGTGAGGAAAAGACGTGAGCCCATCTCACGTCTTTTTTGTTGTCCCAATTCAAAATTACGCGCCTTTTGGAACAAATATTTTAGGTTCTCGCATAAGGCTACCTGCATTTTTTGTAGAGTTTACATGCTAGCTAGTTCTACAACGCCCTCTAAAAAATTACAATTAATAAAATAAAAGGCTCTTTCATTGATAAAATGCCTGTTGTCAATACCAAATCCTTTAAACTTTTGTTAATTTCAAAAAGACGTTTCGATAACGGTTTAAATTATGAGGCTTATTTTAATATGAAATCCGGAATTCTGTTTTTTTTAATTCTGGCTTGGTTTGGCGGTATTAACGTGGCCAATGGTCAATCTGTAAAACATTCATACAGATTTTACCAAAATTTTAATGTGGCGCAATCCGAATGCGGGCCAGATCTCGTACCATCAAAAGCACTTGGAAATTGTAGTGCCACAGCGGTGGCAGGTACCTACATAGACGATGCCCTCGATTGCGGAGCTACCAGGAAGGTTTATCATACCAACCTGGACTGGGGACTGATGTATCCAAATACCACCAGCGCCATCTCTGAAACATACACTATCCAGATGTACATTAAAATAACTGACTGGGGTTTGACATGGGCTAGAATTATTGATTTTTCCAACGGGCAATCTGATAACGGGATTTATTTCAAAGCGAGAAGCGGTTCTTCTGACCGTTGTATCGACTTTTATCCCAACGGTATTTCCGGCCCCTGCCCCTATTTCAATACTTCATCCTATTATCTGTTGACTTTCACCAGAAATGGGCAAACGGGAATGATGAATGTATATGTCGACAACAGCTTATTTGTTTCTTACGATGATGCCGCCAAACAATATGTAGCAAAACCGGGCACACCGATTTATATTTTCAGGGACGATGCAAAAGTCTCCTGCGAATCGGGTGAAGCAAATTTTGCCTATATGTCGTTTAGCAACCAATACGCAACACAAAAAGATGTAACAGACGTGTACAACCAGATCTGTTTCAAGGCGAACGTCAATGCAGCAGCGGACTTTTCCATTGATCCGAATCCGACCTGTACTTTTCCGAAAAATGTTAATGTGGTTTACACCGGAGATATTCCCTTGCCTGGTACGGGTTACACATTTGCCTGGGACTGGGACGGTGGCACGGTGGTATCCGGGAAAGATCGTGGCCCTTTTGTAATTAACTGGAGCACAGAGGGCACAAAGAATGTAAAATTGACCGTAACAAATGATGCGTGCAACAACAAAATGGTGAACATCAAACAAGCCGTGATTAACAACCTTGGTTTAACCTCATTTGTTGACCCAGGCTCCTGTAAAGATAATGAAACCACCGTTTCGCTCACTGCAAAAGGTGGGACTGCACCATACCAATATTCCCTGGATTCTATAAATTTCCAGGCCGACAACAAGTTTATAGTACCTCCAAAGAGCTATCGTTTTTTGGTAAAAGATGCCACTAATTGCGTTTATGGTCAGACTTTGAACGTGGAAGTGGTGGGAAACACGGTTGCTGAAACGATTAAAGATACTACTATCTGTGAAGGACAAACCGTCAGACTTTTGACTGAAAGCAACGCGACTTCGTTTTCATGGCTGCCCGTTTCCGGACTGGATGATGCGACTTCCAAAGATCCGGTTGCAAGTCCATTAACAACTTCACGGTATATTTTGACCGCCAGCACAAATGAAAATTGCGTAACGAGTGATACGGTCCTGATAAAAGTTATTCCAAAGGTTGAGGTGGTTGTAACACCTGATGCTGAAATTGAGCCGGATATGCCTTTTCAATTGAATGCGTCGTCGCCACAACTGGCGGGAGAACAAGGAATTAAGTATCTGTGGTCACCACCATTTGGCTTGAACAATGCCGCAATTGCTAACCCGACTGCAACCATCATATCCGATAAAACCTACAACGTAAAGGTTACTTCGGCAGGATGCTCTGGCAGCGGACAGGTGAATCTGAAAGTACTTCCTAGTCCTGCGATGTACGTTCCTACTGCATTTACTCCGGACGGTGACGGCAAAAATGAGATGCTTTATATCATTACAAGAGAAATTAAATCTCTTAATTATTTCAAGATCTACAACCGGTGGGGACAAGTCGTGTTCTCTTCGAGTTCGCTGGAAGAAGGATGGAACGGGAGATTTAAAGAAGCAGAGCCAGTCAGCGGAACATATATCTACAAATTAGAGGGTATTTCGGAAAAGGGAAAAAAGATTAAAAAAGAAGGAACATTTTTACTGATCAGATAAAATTTAAAGTTTAACTTAACAATTTAAAAGTTTGCTACTACTCTAACTATAAATATGAACATTGATTCGGTTTTTGAAAACAATGAAAAATGGATTGCTGAAAAGCTTGCCGTGGACGCCCGTTATTTTGAAAATCTGGCAACGGGCCAGCATCCCGAATTTCTTTACATCGGGTGCTCCGACAGCCGGGTAACCGCGGAAGATTTGATGGGAATCCAGCCGGGAGAAGCTTTTATTCACAGGAATATTGCCAATCTTGTAAATAACGTAGATCTGAATGTGATGTCCGTTATCAATTACGCGGTCCGTCATCTCAAGGTCAATCACATCGTCGTATGCGGGCATTATAATTGCGGCGGCGTGAAAGCAGCCATGCAGCCTGCGGACATGGGAATTTTGAATCCCTGGTTAAGAAATATCCGCGATGTTTACCGTATTCACAAGGACGAATTGAATGCAATTGAAGACATCAACAAGCGTTACAACAGGCTGGTCGAGCTCAATGTGCAGGAACAATGCGTCAATCTGGTCAAAACCGCTGCTGTTCAGGAAGCATACAGGGAAAGAGGATTGATGGTGCATGGCTGGGTTTTTGATATTCATACGGGCAAACTGATCGACCTTAAAATTGATTTCGATAAAATTCTCAGCAACATTTTGGAAATTTACAATTTGTACCCATCTGAAAATGATCAGTCAAAGTCATTTTAGTTTTGTCGAGCCGTCAAAAAAAACGTCATGAAAGCACTGTTGATCATTGATATGCAAGTTGGATCTTTCACCGAAGCAACGCCAAGATATGATACCGAAGAGGTCGTTGAAAAAATAAATGCTTTGTCTGAATTGTATAGAAAAAATGGGGACAAGGTCATTTTTGTTCAGCATGATGGCTCCAGTGAAAATTGCTTCGTTCCGGGAACATTGGATTGGGAAATTCTTCCCGAACTCGTTACGAAAGATGGAGATCTGTTTGTTGGCAAAACTGCAAATGACTCGTTTTACAAAACTGATCTGGATGCCATTTTAAAAAGTAGCGGTATCAACGAAATCACAGTAACAGGCTGCGCGACTGACTTTTGTGTAGAAGCTACAATTCAGTCTGCATTGGTGAAGGATTACAATATTACCGTCATTAAGGATGGCCACACCACTGCTGCCGACAGACCGCACGCAAGTGGAAAAACGATCATTGACCATTACAACTGGATTTGGGAGAACCTGAGCCCAACGAATGGCAAAATTGAGGTTTTACCATTTGATGAAGCAATTCTTGAAAAGGTTTAAAAAGCAACGGAGCCAAAACAGTTGGTTCTGGCTCCGTTCAATGACCTTAATTTTCGCTTATCTGATCCAGCTGAATTCATATTGAAGTTCCGGAATTCTGGTTCTATCAGCAATACGTTTTAATCTTGCAGGCAATGCCATCAGATAATCACGTGCTTTTTCAGCCTTATTGTTGATGTCCCGAACCGCTCCGATTTCCCATTCTGCCAATAAATCTTCCAGAATTTCGATGTAATCGTTCGTTGTGTACACACCTAACCTTTGCGCTGCATCCGAAAAATGTGAAAACGTATCACCAATTTTGACACCAGATTCGCGCAGGAAGTGAGCTGGCATTACGATTTTTTTACGCATCATATCTTCCAGAGCCAGTATCAATTCGGAAGGATCAACTTCCAGAATCCGGGCAACGAAGGCCTTATACGCTTTTGCATGACGCATTTCGTCAGAAGCTATGACACCACATATTTTCGACAAATGGGGATTGCCAAATTTCTTTGATAACGTGGCGGTACGGCGATGAGAAACGTTTGTTGCCAACTCCTGAAACGAAGTGTAGATAAAGTTTCTGTACGGGTCGCGATCGGTTCCTATATCAAAACCATCGGCAATCAGGAATTGAGTTGAAACTTCCATTGCACGCATGTTTACGCGGCCCGACAAATACAAATATTTGTTCAGCAGGTCGCCATGGCGGTTTTCTTCTGCCGTCCACTTCCTTACCCAGGATGCCCATCCCGAAGGATTGTTCACCTGATCTACTCCTATCACGTCCATAAGCCATGATTCATATGTCGGCAAAGCCTCTTCCGTAATCGTATCACCGATCAGAACAGCGATGTAATCATATGGTAATTCACGGCAGCTTTCCTGTAATAATTTTACCTCGGAAAAAAAGTTATCGTTGCTGGAATCCGGCAAAAAATCACTTGGCTGCCAATTCTCTTCAATCGGCTTTAAGTATTCGGCCATCAGCGAGTCCAAATCTTTCCCTACGTGCTGCATGACTTCTAGTCTTTCTGCTGAAAGTGCGGTTTCCATTGTTAATTCGTTTTTAAACACTTACTACTATTTCACAAAGTACGGGAATTTAATGTAAGTTTTGCATGATAAATCTCATTTCCTGCATCACAATTTTTTATATTCAAACTACTTTTAAGCTATTTTTGCTGAAAAAACAGGAATGAAAAAAATCATCGACTTCATACTAAGTATTGTTTATCTTATTCATTTTGGTTTAACCCTGCTTGTTTTTCACGTTGTACAGATTATCGCTTATCACGTATTTGGGAAAAAAGTACACAAGGCCACGGTCGATTATCTCAATTTTTTTCTTTGTTTCGGCCTGTATCTTACCGGAGCACGCATTACATTAAAAAACCTTTCAAACCTTCCGACAGATCGTCCGATTATTTTCGTGCCAAACCACCAGAGTACTTTTGATATTCCTGCGCTGGTCTGGCTGCTAAGAAAGCACCATCCCCGCTTTGTCTCCAAAATCGAACTCGCGCATGGCGTACCAAGCATTTCCTACAATCTTCGAAAAAGTGAAGCTGCATTGATCAACCGGAAAGACGGCAAGCAGGCCATTATTGAAATAGCACGTTTGGGGAAATTAATTCAGGAAGATAAAAGTTCGGTCATTATTTTTCCGGAAGGTACGCGCACGGCGAGCGGTGTGATGAAGCCATTCATAGCTGGCGGCGTAGCAACACTTTTAAAAAGAGCGCCGGATTCTCTCATCGTTCCGGTGGCAATCAACGGAACCGGCGCATTTAACCCGAAAGGCATATTCCCCTTAAAATCATTTTCAGACTTATCCTGGACTGCACTACCCGGCATTGAACCAGCCGGAAAAAAAGTAGAAGACATTTTGTCAGAAGCACAGGCGGCAATTCAGAAAGTTCTGGATAAATAGGGAGGAGCCATCGGCGGTCAAGCTTTCGGTCGTCGGCAATCAGCAATCAGCACGTTTGACTCAACCATCCCGGTTCTTCCTTTCCCTTTTTCACTTTTTCCCAGGGTGTTACCCAGGGCTGAGATTCTTAACCCTTTCTGGGTTTATTCTCTTTTTCCCCTGCCCTCCCCCTTTAACAAATCGTTAACAATCCTGCTTTAAACTTAGCCTGGTTCTTCTTCTCTAACCCATGAACTTTAAAATTTATGAGTCATGAAAAAGATACTTTTTGTTGCCGCCATTTTTGCGTTAGGTTTTTCAAGTGCAAATGCTCAGTACGGTCCGCGGGATGATCGCTACGATAACCGGGGAAATAATTATCCCCAACATCAGAATGACAGAAATTCGGATGGACGGGATTCTGAAATCAACTATTTGCAGCGGGAAGCGCGTCAACGCATTGATGCCGGAATACGCCGCAGGGCATTGTCGCCAAGAGAAGCAGACATTTTAATGCATGAATACCGCCGTATTGAAGTAATGGAAAGAAAATTCAGCCACCGCGGAAGATTGTCATCCAAAGAAAGCAGAATTCTTCGCTCGGAACTGGAACGCCTTCTGGCCGATACCCACCGCATGAGTGATCGCAGAGGCGGTGATAACTGGGCTCGGGGCCGTAACAGATATTAAAAACGATTTTAAAAGCAGTTGAAGGTTTAGGGTAATTTGAAAAGCATTCTGTCACTGGCGGAATGCTTTTTTGATTGTAAAGACTACTTTTCAAAGTAACGGACCAGTTTTACGTGCGATTTTTCAAAGCCTTCTTTCTGATAAAACCTGTGCGCATTTTCCCTGGTGCCCCTTGACGTCACCTCTATCTGAACTGCACCTTCATTTTTTGCATGTTCCACTACATGTTTCATCAATTCGTTACCAATATTTTTAGACCGATACTGAGGAGCTACATACATCTCCTGGATCTCCGAAACCAAAGCTGCGTGATGAAGCAACGGCTGAATGTGGCAGCTCACCATCCCAACCGGTTTTCCATTCAATTCCGCGATGAAATAGGTTATGTTTGTGGCAGCAGTGTTAGACCGGAAAGCATTCTTAAAACCGTCGCGATCTATGGCCGCGTCTTCCAGGTCACAGATCATTTGATAAATCGTGGCTTCGTCGGCAGTTACAGCTTTACGAATGAATAATTGTTCTGTAATGATCATATTCAAAAAGCCTGCAATTTTCCCGAATCATGAATAAACACACCTTTTTCGGATTTCTTTGCGAATTCCAGCATTGCATTGGCTACTTTTCCGGAATCAATGGCGCGGTATTTTTTCAAGGGCCCAATCATAACAGGTTTAAAAATTGCTGCTAAAACCTCTCCTGCCTTCTCCCCAATTCTTGATTCGGGACGATCTCCAAGCAGCAGAGACGGACGAAAAATATGCAAAACAGGATATTTCATCGATGTTAATCCCTGTTCAACTTCACCTTTGACTTTATTATAAAAAATACCTGAAGATGCATCAGCGCCCATTGCTGTAACGATCAGGAATTTCTCGGCACCATTTCCTTGCGCCAAAGCCGCAATATTTAAAGGGTATTCCAGATCCACTTTTTTAAAGGCTTCTTTGGAGCCCGCTTTTTTGATGGTGGTTCCCAGGCAGCAGAAAATATCGTCGGCCTTTACTTTTGAAGCATCAGGTTTGTCAAAATCAAAAATAACCTCGCTCAGTTTCGTGTTAATTATGCCAAGAGTTCTCCTGGTGAGTACCACTACTCTGTCGTAATATGGCGAATGCAAAAGCCTGGTAAGCAACTGGCTTCCAACAAGTCCTGTTGCTCCCACTATCAAAGCCGTCCGTGATGATGATTCTTGCATGAGATGGTTTAGATTATAAATGTCAAAAAAATAGACATTCCGGGTTTATAAGAATTGTAAAGTAGCATTTTATTAAACAAAGCCTTCCATTTAAAGGATACTTTTAAGAATGACCAGTTCAAAACACCCGTAAATAACTTTGCCAGCGGTGAGATAAATTCCCATCGCCGGCAAATATTTCAGCGTGAACTGTACGTTTAGTTCTAATTCCTAACCGGGAAGGTACTTCGTATGTCCATTTCCTTGCTTTATGGCCCTAAGAACCTGCCTGCGTGGCTCAGCACTGAAAGAAATGTGAACCCAGGAATCAAATTCCTGGATAAGCTGGTCGAAAGGGAGATTTTCACTTTTGATGAACTGGAACAAAGCTTCTACACTCATGCTCATCACCTGAATGTCAGCGGCCTCACCGACCATATGCTGGCTTGTTTTAGAACCGCCGATTTTGGAATTCACCCGAAGGCAACGGTAACCACTCGATATACGGATTGGCTTATTCAATCTGATACGTAAAGGCTCTAGTATCTTTTTACAAAGCTGGTCCAGATTTTCAATCACGTTTTCAGGAGGATAAAATTGTTCGTCGTATTTAAAACGAATCGCACTTTGACTGGTCAGCATTTCGCGTAATGAAAAATGCGTACTGAGTTGTTTGTTGGGCGCAGCCATAAAAATCCTTTTAAAATTGAGTTGAGAAAAGGAATACTAACATCACAGAATATTACAGTATCGGACCGGGTACTGAGATTTTATCAGAAATGGTTTTCTTATTAATCTCAACATTTAACTTATCAATGACATCGGTTTTCCATTCTACTGTTTCCAGCAAATCTCTGAATGACAACCCATACCCCGTCAATCCCTTCACTACGCTTTGCATGGCATGTACGCCGAGTGCCCTGTAACTTTCAAACTGACTTTCACTAAAAAACTGGTCTGCCGTGGATTCGTGAGGGAAAGATTTATTCACGGACGCATAATTGAAAATGTCTTTTGGTTCAGAGCCATAAAGACCCGGTTTTATATACAACAAAATTCCATCATTCTCCCTGAAAATTTTGTCATCTTTTTGCCATTTGTCGTCCGAACTTTTGCTTTTCGGATATCGGATCCTTCCCAGAGCCCAATACTGTCCGGTTTTATTTGGCTGCGTCGACCGGGACGTAATGTTAAATCCCAGTGGAAAATCTATATTAATCCCGAAATCAATCCGAATTTTTCTGATTGCGTTTCCCAGATCTTCCAGTTCGCAGGTTTCATCGCAGGAAGCATCGCTTAAAGTGATAAAGCGGTTTCGGCGAAGCACCATTTCATACAACCCAAGGTTTTCAAAATGCCCTCCGTCAGAGAGATTCACATATTT
>Ga0247803_1002008_pt1 | contig 10435 bp, 8 predicted proteins | sample UWRJL014104B1_FD_180928 | JGI IMG/M metagenome (GOLD analysis project Ga0247803, IMG submission 180928) | Plant litter microbial communities from Arlington Agricultural Research Station in Wisconsin, United States - UWRJ-L014-104B-1 | ecosystem: Environmental > Terrestrial > Plant litter >...
CCCTCCCAACCCCCCATCTGCTTCAGCCACCCCAGCCCCTACTCACACCGTGCCACACAAGGACGAGGAACAGGCAGAAACTCGCTTTTTCTCTGGAGTCAAGGAACCGATGAGATGAGATGAGATGCGATGCTCCTATTTCCGTGTCTTGAGCGAGTCGTCGATATGTTCCCACCCGTGGGCCCACCTGGGAGATGAGAGCGGATAGTGGTTGTGCGCAGATCCGAGAGAAACCATACACTCGGGACAGTGAAGAGCAAAGTGTGTCACGAGAGGGGAGGTTGATGCTGAGGCTCTACTGTCTACCAAGCTCGGCTTGGGTAGTTGCGATCACGGTTTAGGTAGTGGTAGTCACAACGTCGAACTTGACTCGAACTTCAGTCGACAATGCCGCGATGGGGAAGCTGTAACTAGTCAACGTGAGGAGTTCCCAGGTCTTCCTCAAGGTACCCAAGCCGTGATAGAACCAATACCTGCTGCATGCTTTCCAGCATCGTGGTACTTACTCCAAGCAGCCAGGCCTGCAGCAGCATACACAAGGTTGACATGAATACGTGCTGATCGTCAAATACGTCTAGACTGCACTCCGCGACGTCGAGAAAAGCAACGAATCGTATACCGGTGCTGATTCGAGCAACTTCGAAGCCCACGAGTCAGTCGTGCACGATCGCGAAAATAGGCCTTGAGAGCGATCCTAGTGGTAGTCGCGCAACTAGGCCGCGGTCTTCTCGTCAAGCCCTGCCCTGCCCAACTTCAAGCCAAGACCGCTACATGTGTATATCGCAAAAATAAGGGCATTCGCAATTGGCTGGAGTGAGATCGCTTTCAGGGTTCTTTCAAGCGATCGCTAGTCTTGTGTACACTACACCAATACCAGCGTTAGTGCGCGAAGCGTACCCCATAATCGAGGGTGAACTGATCAGACGACGCGTGCATGTGTAGCTCCCGTCTTGAAGTCAAGATCCACACACGAACCGCATCCCCGACAGCCTTTTCCTTTTAGCGCGGCGCAGCTGTTCATGACCTGCAGCCGTTGGAACTATTCTTGCCGCGGCCGCGCGTAGCGTCCCAATCATACGCCGTATGAGCCAAATACACTTGACATAAGCCTCATTCCCTCAGCAGTCTTTGGACCTGGTTCGTGCGAGTAGATTCGTGCGGTGACGATCCTGCGGCACGGAGTACATTAATGGAGTCACGGCCCATCACGGCTGGCTTGCGACGGAGATGGCGGGCCAGACTACGAACGGGATTTCCGATATACTTGCTAACCATGGTTGAGCAATGCTCGCGGTGGGGTATGCTAAGTCAGACCTTCAGTGGTCATAGTCGCAAGCTCAACGTGCAACGAAGTCCTCCGCGGATGGAAAATCTGCTAGTGGTGATGGATCGGAGCCAAGGAATTCAGAACGGTACTACGCCGCTCCACAGCGCGGAGGGCACAGATGCCGGCAACCTGTGTAATCAGAGCCTGCACGAATACGAATTAGGTGATTGAGTCAGTGACCAGGGTATCATGGTACTGGGAATTGGAAGAGATGCACAATCGACATCGTAAGCTAGGTCTGACGAGAACTTGGCTGGAGCGTTCAATCGGTCGGTCGTTCTGCTAGAACGGGCGATGGATATCGTCGGCAGAGTGGGGACGTGTACTGACGGTACCACAATGCTGGAGACTCACCATCCAGTGCACAAACTTCCCCTACGCGTCTCTGATAGCCACGGATCAGATGGTATCTAGCGCACTATGCGCGTATATTCTTCTTCAGCAGTATAAGCAGAGCTTGAAGGGCATTTAGTACAAACGACTGACATGTGTCTGCAGGTACTGCGCGTTTGTTCTGGCTGGATCCAGTCAGCGCTCCACACCTGTCAACCCCCACAGAGCAAGCATGCCCCTGAATCAAACTGCTCAGCAGCCGCAAGCGAACGCGCATACTGGCAATCGTCCCATTGCGTTCGCTTATGAGGCCCAATCATCGGTGGCGGCGTCAAATTTTGGTTGCACAACGTCATGACAGTGTTTAGATGTCAACCCATATCCGTCTTAGCCTCCATTCCTGAGATGCGCCAGGGAAAGCTCAGGCGAATGATCGACCGGAACCAACCGATCTTTGGCTGCATGCGACGCGCAGATGCTGTGTAGCGACCGCTGAGCGCTGTTAATCTACCCAGGTCACGAGCTATTAGTCTACCGTGCGGCGATGCCGAAACGTACTGATACCTACTATTCAATAACCAAAGTGTAGAAGGCAGACAGGTCGGGGATTAGCCGTGTGTTGAGGATTCTGCCACCGCTTTGCAGCAAGCCGTCGAGAGATGAGATCGCCGACGTTTCCACGTTGTCGGGACTTTGGCTTGGCTGGGCTGGGCTGTCAGTCACTGGCGGAGGCAGAGACCAGCTCTTGGGTGCCTCCTGTGACGAAACCATGCAGGAGTCGAGGAGTTCTGCAGTGCTTACTACGAAGATGAACCTCTAGAGATCTCGAGCGATCTATAGATCTCACACGGCGTGTGCTCACTGTCACCGGTGTGCCACGGTGTTCCAGGGTGGTGACCTGACTGCAATGCGGGCATCCACTGCAATAGTACGCTCGGGCCAACCTAATGACCCTACGAAACCTGAGCATGCTGCGTTCGACTGGTCAAGGATAAGACAGTACCCGCGCTAGTCCGTGATCAATGGACCTTGCAAGCAGGGTGTGGGTGCCAATAGATGGCATTGGCGCGAGGAATGTGGACCTCGGATTCGTGAGACGGCGCACTCCTTCTAGGTCCCGCGAGAACGGTCGGAACTAGCAGAGTTTCGCCCTGATAAGGATGACGTCCGCATGGGTGCGGTTGGTCATTGGGTGATCATGGCGAGATCGACCGCCAGCCATGTCTAGGCGCAAAGCTGGCAACATCCACCATCGCGGAGGCTAGCATGGGCATGACTGTGTGGGGATCGTGGATCGTGGCGTGCGTCGGACATGTCCAATCTTATGTAGGTATGAATGGCCGTTTTCAACCACCCGGTGTAGCGACGTCTGAAACTTAGGCTCGTGGGCTCTGGGCAGTCCGACAGAATCGCCCAGCAACTTTCGACGCATCGGCCCTCGACTGTCCCCGACTTCCAAAAGCAGCGTTGAGTACCAGACGTGGCAAAGCTTCAGAAGCCATCACAGATCCGGTCTTCTTTGTCCGTCTTCAGCGAACAGGTGAGCTACAGTACGTGAGTAGGTCCTCGAGCCTTAGCCGGTCGCTACAAATAGTTGATGGGGGCTCATACTTACCAGACAAAGAATCGCTGCCCATTGATTTGCCTCCTGCGACCCTTTTGGTGGCCGTCAATCGACAAAGAACGCGCCAACTACCAAAACTCAGAACTCAGACAACTTCAAGTTCAGCCTAAGACGACTCTAAGACGACTACCTGAGTCTTCCTTCCGCCCAGATTGATTGCCTGGGAACCATCGAAAGTGCCGGTGAAGAGCGGCTATCTGCAAAAGGTTCGTTGCTGAATACTTTGCAAACTGTTATGCACAATTGCGGCAGAAGCAAACCATTATGCAGCAATGCACCATGACCATATCACTGACACATGTGTTCAGAAAGACGCCCAGAGCAAGACATTTAACCCAAGGCCATCCACATACGCGACAAACTCCGTTCTTCGCGTAATCGCAACAGAACGTGGTACCGAATGCTTCTAGATTTCCACGGAACCCAAGTCTTTCCACTGTTCAAGCAACCGATACAGTCCCTTGCAGCCCCAGCTGCTCTTCGAAGTCTATTGTCTCTATCTTTCGTTTGGCATTGAGTCCGGAGACTCGCGCTCAGTGTGCAAAGACCCACGGCGCGGTCCGACGTCGCAACGCATTTAGCACCAGAGGCACCGCCGTCATGAAGTCCGAAACTCTTGTTCAGCAACATCCTCCTACACCACCAGTTGCCAGTACCGATATGCAGATCGGGCTTCACCAAATTGCGCAGTACAACACTGATGGCCACTACTCTTATGATGACCCTCAATCTTATGGCGCCATTTATGGCTCCTTGGGAAGAGGGCACGACGCCCTCCCGCGACACCCGTCGCACGATGGAGGTCAGCCCGGCGAGGCGTACGGTCTAGGCATCCAATATGTCAGTATAGTTCCTCTATTTGCGACATGTGGCTAACGAAAACTCAGGAAGGGTACGGACACGGCGGAGAGTACTACCACGACGGCCAGTACACCGGATTACCCGTAAGTGCAGTCTCAGCTTTGGGAATGAAGACAGGTGCTGACATGGCGAAGAATAGTCAAGCAATGTTCTCAGCTTCGCCACTCACCCCAAGGTCCACGACGGAGACCGAAGAGTCGCATCGACGAACACGAAGCACGCGGACGGTGGCCCCATCTAGCTCGCCCCTCGAAGAAGAAAAATTGAAGCCAAAGCTGACGCCGAAGTCGAAGAAAGCCAAGACCGGGAAGGCGGACAAACCGAAGATGCCTAAGTTAACGGCACCGTTGAGTTTCTTGACAAGGGATTTGCATCATATACCGGTCAAGAACATGGAGGAATGGGTGAACAGGTCCGTGGAAACGAGACGGAAAGAAGTTGAGAAGCGGAACGGCTATGTGACGAGGCCGATGAACTCGTTCATGCTGTATCGGTCCGCTTATGCCGAGAGAACGAAGCAGTGGTGCCTCCAGAACAACCATCAAGTTGTGTCGTCCGTGTCAGGGGAGAGCTGGCCGCTGGAGGCTCCTGAGATCCGCGAGCTGTACAACGAGTACGCGAAGATCGAGAGGATCAACCACCAGAACGCACATCCGACGTACAAGTTCTCCCCGAGCAAAAATGCAGCCCCAGCTCGAAAGCGAAAAGGAGAGCTCTCCGACGAAGAACCCAGCGATCTGGACGATGCCGAATGGAATCCAGGGCAACATGGCAGGACAAGATATCGGCACTCAAGACGGCCGGAACGCGCCCTAAGTTACCAGACGAATGGGATGCACGCCGACTTATTCGACCGGGCTTTTGGACCTAACGGACATGACATGAACAAGTCAAGCTGGGAAGTGACGAACGAAGGGAGGCCTGTGCCGTTGCAAATGGCACAAGCTGATTTGTACAACCAGTACTTCCAGACTTCGTTGCATCCCAACATGAGCATAGCTGGCATGGAAGACTTGCGGCTGCGACGGGTAGACACACCAGCGGCGTCGATGCACTATTCGCCCGACCATGCGATTCTGGGCCTTCCAGGAGGTAATGTCGCCGACCTGATGCAGCAACTGCAATCAGAAACGGGGACTCCTCTCGGCGAGCATCAAGTCGACCCGATGCTTCTAGCCTATGACGGTGGGCGTCGTCACAACATGGGCGCGGCAGTCCAGCATCCCGAGTTCCACAACGGCCACATGGGAATGCTAGGTAGGGAGCTCGACCAACACAATGTCGACAGCTTTCTGGCGGCAGGACACGGGCACGGGCACGAGATCTTTCAGGGCGGGTCTTGGCAGCCAGATGCGCACATGGGCCAGTTGGACCCAGAGTCGGAGTTTGAGAAGTGGATGGGCGATCAATAGCCTAGATGCGTGTCAGCAAGCACGCTGTAAGGGAACGCACCTGTACAAACCTGACGCTGTATTATATGTCTCGGCGGCAATGTCGATATCTGTGTAGGCGCAGATACTACTGTTTGACGGCGGATAGGATACCCACGGTCCTGGCGCAAATTGGGCGGCGGTCTGAAGGTTCCGTCTTGCTCCTGTATTTAGTTTGGTACATGCATTATTCTAGATTTCTTTCGCATCGAGTCGCGCCTGCTCGAGCGCTCGAGCTGTATTGGAGTGACGCTGGGCGTGAGTGCGTGCGTGCGTGTACGGTGTACGTGAGTCGTGATGCGAAGGCTCGTCCAGTGGTGGTGTTGACTCGAGCACAGACGCTTGCCAGATTGAGTAACGGCGACACGCGGGCCCGCCCACGACAACGGCCTTGACTTCACCCACCACCCCCCTCGAGCGTGATGTCCTCGGACGCGGGCGCATGGCGAGCTGCAACCTGAGCCCACCGGCAGGACCTTAACATGTACGGAGAAGTCGGGAACAAGTTGGTATGTATAGACCCATCGACGGCAGACCGGCAGGGCTACACTGACGGCGGCACACAGGCCCAGCATGCCAAACGGACGCAGTCGCTTGCCCACCTGCCGCCATACCAGACGGAAATGGTACGTGCCGCCACACGGGAAGTACGCGACCTCGACAAAGATGTTGCGACCATTCTCGAGCCTTTTGCGGGGTCGTTCAACCCCTCCACCGAGCCCGCTACGGCCTGCGCATTGTTGGTGAACCACCTGTGCATGAGGAGGAACAAGCGCTGCCTGCTTGCCTACCATCGTACGCGGACCGACAAGCTGGAGGAAATGTGCTGGGGCGGCATCGATGTGCTCGAGCGGCAGCAACAGCAGTCCAACCAAGCCAGCGGAGATGGAGGTGCCGCCATGGGCGCCGACACAAATACCAGCAGCCTGAGTCCAGAGGAAGAGGAATACGTACGACAGTACAGCGATTTGCTGGCCGCATACAAGGGACAATGGACAGACATTGATCTCACGGGCAGCCTTGAGCCGCCAAAGGACCTGTTCATTGACGTCCGCGTGCTCAAGGACGCGGGCGAGATACAAACCGAATACGGGTGGGTTGTTCTCCTTCGTGCGTGACCATGTCGACTGATGACAGCAGGGCCATCACTTTGACCAAGAACAGCCAGTTCTACGTGCGTCAGGGAGACGTGGAGCGACTGATTGCGCAAGGATATCTGCAGCGCCTGAGCTGATCCGCAGCCATATGCTGCGTCGGTCGGATAGGGAAGACGGCTGATTCTCAGCTGCATGGGGAGCCTGACACTCCCGATCCTGTTGCGCACTGCCGACCGCAATTAATGATGCACATCCGAAAGTCGGGGCGAGGCTACGCCCTGTCACGCGTACAGTAAGAACTCGGCGAGAGTAAACGCAGTTCGGCTCCCAACGAGAGCACGCGGCGGGGTCGCTCCATGCATCTGGGCAGGGGGTTGAAGATGTGTGAGAAGGCATTTCCGGACGCAACGAGCCCTAGAGGTCGCTCCAAAGGTCTGTACGCGGCCACGTTACGGCCGTGCTCGCATGACAGTCTCTTGTCTGAGGAGGAGACGGCGATCTGCATCGCCTATATACAAGTACATACAACGTCTACCAACCCCCACGGTCAAGCTTTCCCATGCGCGAACTCGTGGCATTTTCCCGCCATTTGCCCAGAGCGGATCTCGGCGCAGTCGCTAATGCACCTGGCGGGCCGGTGGTCGGTTTGTTGAGGGGGCTGCACATGCCTGTACAACACAGCCGTCGCCATGATCCGTCAGTGTGATGTGATCGTTCGCCATCGTCGTGCTGGGTTGAGTTATGGGCCTTGTGTTTGTGTCCTGTGCGGGCCAGCTCCCATTCGGCAATGGGGGTGCGAGGTATGCTTGGCAATCGATGACGTTGGCGGTCCGACGGTGGACGAGCTCGCCGCGACGCAGCGAAAATTTCACTACCATGCCTACTAAGCCCTATCAGCTTGCCGCCATGCGGGAAGCAGCAGCTCTAGCCTCCAGACCCAGACCCAGATCCAGCCGCTCGTTGGGCGGCCTGCCTGCAATTGATCGTCCCATTTGATCCCGCGCGTAGTCGCTTTGCTGGCCGCGTCGCACCACTCGCTCTCTCGTTTGGTCCCCGTTGCCGTTGGACCCTTCTTAGAGCTGTTGCATGTGTGGCTGCGTTGTCAATTGTCCGTCTCTACGCCTTTCCATTGTCAAGATGCCATTCCATACGCATTCGCGCACGCAATCGGACGCCGAGCAGGAAGAACTGCCTTTCACAGGCGACAATGTCTCCGATACAGACTTCCTCCAGGGACGGCATCCGGCCGATGCCTCTTCGAACACCCCGCCCCGATCGCGCCCTATAAGAGCCCCCTCCGTCGGATCTAGCATGCTCTCGAGCTCGTACAACCAACGAAACCCCGTGCGATCGTTTGCCCACCGCGCCTCGCATGCCACCATCGACAACCCTCAGTACTCGTCGCAAGGCGTTCGCGAACGAACCCAAGAGCTTGCGGCGTACGCACTCGATTCTGAAGCATACCATGAGCCCCGGCGGCGGGCCAGCGTCGCCGACTCGGAGGCGCCTTCCAGTCGGCCGACGATTCCTACGGATGCTGGGGACCGGCGGTCACTCGAGTCTTTTGAGACGGAAGCCATCGATGAAGACGGCGAGCCTGAATCTCCGGAAACGGTCATTGGTCCGGGGCGTAGAGACCAGAGCTTCTTCAACTCGGGTCCGCGGGGCTACGAAGGACGGACGCGATCAGATACGGTCGGTAGCATACCCAGCCCACACCTACCCGATGTTGTGGTCCAGGACACCGAGCGGACTCCATTGCTGCCCAAGTCGAGACGTTCTGCGGATCCGCAGGCGCCGCAGAAAACACCCTTCACAACCGCCCGACCGGCCTCGAAGAGCCTCAAGGCACACGTTGCGCGGTCCTTTTCAAATGGTCGGGAACATCTGATTCAGTTGGGGCGATCCGTGGGAAATCCGAAGAACTACACCAGAGATGCCGCCGTCAAGAACGCAGTTGTTGGTGCACAGATGGCATCGGCCGTCTTCCTTGGACTACTGCTCAACATCCTGGACGCCCTCTCCTATGGCTACATCCTCTTTCCTTTGGGAAGCTCCATTTTCAGTCAGACCGGACCGGACGGCATTTCGATATTCTTCGTCAGCTGCATCGTCTCACAGCTCTGTTACAGCCTCGGCTTATCCGCGTTCAAAGGTGGAGTGGGGTCTGAGATGATCGAGGTGGTACCATTCTTCCACAAGATGGCGTATTCCATCATAGCGAGAATGGAAGGCCAAAGCCAGGAGGCGATCATCGCAACTACCATAGTATCATACTGCCTGAGCTCGATCGTCACCGGCTTGATATTCCTGGCTCTCGGAAGCTTTAAGCTAGGCAATTTGGTCAGCTTCTTCCCTCGGCATATCTTGATCGGCTGCATCGGAGGAGTTGGGTTCTTCTTGGCCGTCACCGGCATCGAGGTCTCTGCGCGGTTGGACGGCAATTTAAATTACGACCTAGACACCCTAGACAAGCTCTTCTCGAAGGACACCGTCGCCCTCTGGACGCTCCCGCTCGCCCTCGCCGTACTAGTCATCATCTTGCGACGGTTATATAAGAGCCCGTTTGTTCTTCCTGTATTTTTCGTCGTTATTTTTGGGACGTTCTACCTCATCGTCAAAGGCATCCTTCGGTTGGATCTAGAGGCCGTTCGCAACTCGGGTTGGATCTTCGAAAAGCCCGAGGCCGGTGTGCCTTTCTACAGATTTTATTCCTACTTCAGTGAGTTTCCGCGAGTCCGACCATTGACCATACTAATCGTGTTTAGAATTCAGTCAAGTGGACGGAGCGGCATTGGCGAGCTGCATCCCTACCATGTTCGCCCTCTCTTTCTTTGGAATTATACATGTCCCTATCAACGTCCCGGCTTTAGGTGCTGCGGTCAAAGAAGATAATATTAATGTTAATCGCGAACTGATTGCTCACGGCATTTCGAACACGCTCTCTGGGTGCTTCGGTAGTATTCAGGTAAGTTTTGAAATTTCAATGTGGAGCAGGTACCGTCTCACTCGTAGACGGGATCTTGTCTTGACACCTTTTTGGAACACGGAGAATGGTCTAACAATTAACAGAACTACCTTGTGTATGCCAACAGCATTCTCTTCATTGACAACGGCGGAGATAGTCGACCCGCTGGAGTCTTACTAGCTATTGCAACCACTGCTGTCTGGATGGCGGGCCCAGCTATGATCGGATTCATCCCAGTTTGTCTTGTGGGATCCTTGATCTTCCTGCTTGGTATTGAGCTTATGGAAGAAGCTCTCTGGGACACTTTGGGCAAATGCCACAAGTTGGAATACCTCACCATCGTCGCTATTGTCCTCGTTATGGGCGTTTACGATTTCGTCGTGGGGATCCTCGTCGGCATCGTCCTGGCCTGCGTTAGCTACGTCGTACAGTCTTCACGTGTCCCTGCGGTCCGTGCAACCTATAGCGGTGAAGTCGCCGAGTCTACAGTACGCCGCCCTCGTGCCGACCGTCGGTATCTGAACAAGGTTCGTGGCCAAATACGAGTTCTTAAGCTTAGTGGCTTTCTCTTCTTCGGGACCATCGTCTCGGTGGAGGAGTACATGCGATCTTTGATCAACGATGAAAGTTATGACCAGCAACCTGTCGGCTTCATCATCGTTGACTTCTCGCATGTCACGGATGTCGACTTTTCTAGTTCCGAAGGGTTTCAACGCATCAACCGCATACTCAGCCGCAAAAGCGTCAAGATGATTATCTCAGGTATATCGTTCGCCAGCAAGGTTGGGCAGGCTT
>Ga0247803_1002009_pt1 | contig 10434 bp, 8 predicted proteins | sample UWRJL014104B1_FD_180928 | JGI IMG/M metagenome (GOLD analysis project Ga0247803, IMG submission 180928) | Plant litter microbial communities from Arlington Agricultural Research Station in Wisconsin, United States - UWRJ-L014-104B-1 | ecosystem: Environmental > Terrestrial > Plant litter >...
TATTTTTCCTTGTAGACATTGCCGCCGCCGCCGCGCTATGGGTGTTATCAGTGACATGCATTTCCAAAAGGTGGAGGGCACGTACACCGGTGTGGAAGTTCTCCTGAGATTGGCGGAGCGACTGCTCAGGGACGAACTCTTCGGAGGTTCGGAGGTTGCCTTCTGGCCGGATCAGGGGAGACTTGGTGATGTTTCCGGCACCGCCGCGCTAGGAGAGAGTTAGCTGGACGACGCGCGCATCCATGTGGAATGGACAAGACGTACGCCGGTCGAAAATTCGCCGTTGCCCTGGCCTTGGACGCCTTCGCGGACGATACCGGCATCGCTGTAGCTATTCAATGTCAGCGACTGTTCGCTCCGGACGGTCCAGTACAAAGCGAATAGTTGGGCGACATTGGGCAGAACGTACACAGTGGGATCGTGGCCAATGTTACCGGCACCTGGGTCTCGTCAGTACAATTTCCTCAAACTCAGTCCAGATGCGACTCACCACCACGGCCAGTAGAGTGAAGCGGGCCGTCAGACATTGTGCGGTTCGAACGGCTAGATTTCGGAAGTTGGATTGAAAGAAGCAAGGTGTGAGTCTCGAGGAACAGGGAAGACGGTGGTGTGAGGATGCGCGGATGAACGAGGGCAGCCTGCAGGTCGCTAGATTCTTATATTTGCTCTTTCATTGCGCCGGCCACTTAGGCGTATGACGCAACAGCCCGCCCGTCTATGGACGCGGGATGCCTATGCGCCCCAGGCCGTAAACGCTCCGGAGCGCGTTGCGTGCAATGAAGTGCTCGATCATGCGCACGCATGTGCTCCGTTTGGCGCGGCCTGGCGGGAAAGATAGGTTCGCCTGGCGGGCATTGCTTGGCAGCTCGTGTATCCTATGGAACATGGCGTCTTGGACGCCGATAACCCGGGCAGCACTTCATTGTCGACGTGGGGATTGTTAGTGTAGAGGTGAGGTGATGCTCTTGGGTGGTCTGATAAGACGCGCGGTTGTGATTCGCCAGAGTCGCTTAGTTAGCCGGTTGTGAACCAGTGACAACTTGGATGTACGTGATGCGCATCGTCGGAGGCTGTCTGTGGCGTTCGTACAGACAGACAGGCTTGGGCGAGGTACGGGAAAAGCTGGAAATTTGGGCGAGGCAGTTGCACGGGCACGGTATTACGAATATGGAGGCCGCATGATGTCAGAGCGGGGGCTGTCTTGCGTTTGTAGGAAGCATACGTTCGTCGCAAAGAGTCGTGGCATGTTCCAAAAAAGGGATGAGACTGTGTGCTTGTAGGAAGGATAAGTACAGTTGATAGAGTAGCCAGTCTAGCACCATGACTTCGACAAAACCATAGCGTGCTCAAGTGTCCCTCGCGGAACGTCTCGTTCAAGCTTTGGCCTTCTGCTCTGGCGGCGCACCGCCCGTAGTCGGCAGCCCTATGAAGATCTTGAACGAGTCGTATATCATCCATTGCAGACCGGTAAGCGTTCCGATCATGACGATACGAATCGGAAGTCCGCTCCAGAGGCCTCGGAAGCCAATGTCCTTGTAGATGCGGCCCGTCGCAGCACCGAAACTCTCGCCGGCTTCTCGATTCGCGTTGAGTTTCGAAACCATGACATCGGCGGGATGGCTGACGATGGCGCAAAGAATACCGGCCATGTAACCACCCGTGAAAGACACGGCGGTCTGTGCGCCCTTGCCGTAGTCGGACTTGGTCCCCGGTAGGTAGTTGTAGATCATCTCAACAATGGTTTCGAAAGAGGCAAACTGTCGAGGTCAGCCGTGTTCATCACAGGGTGTGGGACAAGCTTACCTTCATCATGGTGTATGGGATCTGGCGACCCCATAGAGGGTAGAGTCCTTTGTACAGACTGCATACGTGAGCATAGTACCTCGAACAGCAAACTCACCAACTTACCCAGCAACCCCCTCCTTGGCCGTCACAGTGTTGATGCCTCCAAGTGTCGACGTCGCGAATGGGGGAATCGCTAGAACTGTTAGCTCTTGTCCACTGAGTACTCAAAGGTTCGCCGTACTTGTCTGCATCCGGACCTTAACAGCCTCAAACGGACAAAGTCCAATGTCGGCGATCAACTCGGCAGAGGCACTTCCCGCAAGGTAGACGAACGTCTTGTACTTGTGAAAGTTCTCTTCGCCCACAAGGTCGGCATAGAATTTCTTGAAGAACTCATAACCGCCATACTTCAGACCACCCTGCACAGAGTATCCCCAGAAGGTCGGGCCCCAGCCGGTGAAGACGCCCCGCAAGCCTTCTGCGCGGCCAATCTTGCTCCACGCCTGAAAGTTGCCCGTGTACATCTTCGCGTCCACCTGTCTACGGCACTTGACGAGATCGAGCGGGGTCACAGCAGTGTGGGTGAGTCCACACGCCATGACACCACCAAAGGTACACGCGGCGTAGAACTTGGCCGAATACATTTCAATCCCACCAGTTTTTGCCTGCACCTTGCTGCTCGCCTTATCCAACTCGGCGGCAGCCGCATTGCTCAATTTCGCGGCTTTGTTTTTCGCGTCGTCGACGGCGCTCCAGACTGGATAGAGCTCATGGCGGGCATTCCACTTGGACTGTTTCAATGGCGCTTCGGGTGCGCGCTGCGGAAACGCCGAGCAGCCGGCGAAAGCTTGACTTAGGGTAGCTGGAGTGGGGAGCATTGTGAGAGTTGTGATACTGTTATCTCTGTCAGCCATTGTCTCGACGTGGCGTTTGGAAACCGACTGAAACTACGGGTCCGAGGTGTCAATATCGCAATTGAAAAACGGAAACTGTCAGCAGTCACCAGCATGCGAAAGCACAGTCACAGAGGCGAGGCTAAGGGGTGGATTGTCGTTGTCAGACGAAGTTGAGGGGATTCGGGAAACCGGCCAGCTTGAGCTTGGACGCACCTACCTGAGGTAATGCTCCAGGGCGTGACAGGGCTGGGCTGGGGTGATGACCTAACGCCGTTATACCCGATAAACCCGTACGAGAAACCAACTAAATGAACAACGACTTGAACTAAAGTAGATTCTACACACGATTAAACATTACTACTTCACGAACGCAGGCCCTCCTCATCGCTTGGTCTCGTTCTGCCCTCCTCCGCGGTCGTCGCTTGGACTTTGGACTGATCCGCATGCTTCGCAGGATCGAATACATATAAGGGAAACTCCAAGAAGATGGTCCTCTTCAAAATCACCGGCATCTTCTCGTAAAGCTGCGGAGGAAATGGAATGAGGATGCTCGTCCGTCGTAGATATCGCTCATACTCGGGCCACTTGATGCCCTTCTCATATCGCTTCTTTGCTCCAGGCCGTTCTTGCAGAGGAAGCCCCGACAAGAACATGAGGAGCGCCGTCAAGAAGAACGGTCCGAGGATCGACGCATAGAGCGCAGAGTACGCTCCACCCGACACGTATCCGTGTGCTGCTGGCGAGACGGCGATCATGAAGATGGCTGGAAACGTGTCAGCTGTCGAGTTGCTATTGAAACCTCGGAACACTTACAAAATTGTATGATTATTTCACCAAAATAGTTGGGATGGCGCGTCCAGGCGAAGAACCCGACGTCGCATACCGCGCCATCACTTCCATGCGCGGTCCGGAACCGATATTTTTGGACGTCGGAGACGCTTTCCATGATGAAGCCGATCGAGAACAGGACGATGCCTGCAATGTCTCGTCCGGTACCGAATGCTGGCTGTGGGAATTGGGTGACTTTTGGCGAGTTGAGAATAGTTACGGGCAGACTACATGTCCATACCCAGAACATTTGGCTGCATCGTGTTAGTTGTATCCACCGTTGCGTTTGGTGTCAACTCACAAGACCCAGAACCCGAGAAAGGACCAGAACTTGTCGCGCTTGTCGTCAAAGCGATCGTCCTTTCCTGTTTTCATGATTCGGAACAGCAGGAATCCTGACAGACGCGCCGCCCACGCCATGATGAAGACCGAGGCGACAATGTTGCGTGCATCTCCTCTGTTCTCGCTAAAGGCGAGGGTGAGTATTGCCAAAAGGACGAAATTGGTTCCTCCCGCAAAGTCGGTGAGCTTGTCGAACTTTAAGGAGAATGCAATTGAGAAGAAGAACAGTTGGTAGGCGACAGTGATGAGGAAGGTGATGGCGAGATAGTAGTCATCGAGTACGTGGACGGCCGCCATTTTGTCTTTAATGGGATGAAGGACTGGAAGACACTCAGGTTGTTATAAACACTGCTCCGTCGCATTCGCTACTGCTGCGCCCCGGCTCCGTCTGCTATGTTGGGCTCGGCCGGACAAAAATGGCCGTCTTGAAAGGATTATTGATGACAGCAGAATCGATGACGCGCAGTATCGCGGCCTGCCAAGCGATCGGAAAGCGTCGACATTTGGGCCCGCGATCACCAAGCTTTCAACATCAACCACAGAAGTTCAAGAGCACGGCATTTCTTGAAATGGACATCTCCGAACGAGCAACCTTATCAAACAGGCATTATCACTCATAGGCACTCAGGATAAGCTGTCCAAAGACCGATTCATGGGCTGGCTATTCGGGCGCGACCACCAGCCGCAGTCTTTTCCACAAAATAAACACTAACCGCACAAGCAACACTCCACCGGCACGCGAAACAAGCTTTCAAGAGCACAGCCATGCATCGGGAAGCAGCAGGTCGCTCGGAGGATAAAAACTTGTATGCCCCGAGCGACGCGAAGCAGTGTTCTAGCCCTGGCGCACGTGAAACGGCGCCGGTGTGAGGGGGCTTGCTTTCGAGCACGTCGCGTCTCAGAACTCACGACTTTAGCGGGTGCTCAGACCAATTTGACACTCTCTAACCACCAAATGCGCTCTCGTGGCGCTCTGTAGGCCTCTCAGCCATGACTCGCATGCCATTCCCAGTTCCAAACGGTCTTGCATGCACCCGCTCGATAATGCCGTCGCAGGTCCACCCATTCCCGCCTATGCAACCGGCAGCCAGCGCTTGAGACGATGGTCACTGTAGCCGCCTGGGCTTTCCTTCAATCACAGAAACAGAATGAGTGGGACTGGGGTGTTTACGTTAAGTGCCTCAGGAACCCATTGTTCCTTTGGTGGGTTTGCGTTCTTGTTCGGCTTCTCTCGTTCCCTTCGCTTCCGAACACAAGCTATCCTCTGACGTTTCCTTTCCGCTTCACTTCACGCTCGTCTTCGGCCTGCTGTGCAGTTCTTTGAACGAGTCTGCATGTCTGTGACATTTCACCCTCTTTAATCGTCAGCTGGGCTGCCATACTGCTATACTAATACTACTTTCATCTACGGTGCGCTTGGCTTATATCTCTCGACATCATGAAGAGGATTAAGTCCTCATGGGGCTTTGCCCTTTTGTTCGCTACTACAGTGCGCATACTTCTTCATTGTCTCCCCTAACTGTATTAACCAGCACAGGTCGTCGCCGACCCTAACATCGTAATCAACGACAACATGGGACCGGGTGTCCAAGGTCGCAAGGTGGAAGAGCTCACGTATGGGAATCTGGATGCTGTGGGCAGGGCTGTGGAGAGAAGAGGTGGAATTGACATTCCGGGTGTTGGCGACTTGGGAAACATCGGTAGTAACTCCGCAAGGGGCGTGCAAGGCCAAGGACTGGACGTCAACTCCCTACTCAACGGCGCGGGTCAAGGTCAGGCCGTGGGTGGTGGACAAGCGGGAGGACAAGGCATCGACGCTTCCGCAATCATCAATGGCCTTGGCAAGGACCAACAAGGAGGAGGCAATGTTGCGAACGCGCCCGGATCGAATGAAGCCCAGGGTCAAGGCCCGCCAGCCGTTGGCGACATTGGAGCTCCTCTAGCCGGTCAACCCGGCCAAGGCCAGCCTGCCGCTGCAGACGTTGGTGCGCTTCTCGAGAGCCAGGAACAACAGCAGAAGGGCACTGGGTTGGATGCAAGTGCGCTGCTCAACGACCTCGCACAAGGGCAGGGTCAAGGAAAAGGAGGACAGCTGCAGGGTCAAGGTGCAGGCGGCAATAGCGCTTCTGAGATCGCAAATCAGCTTTTGGCAGAACAAGACAAAGGAAAACAGGGCAGTGGCATCGATCAGATTCTCAACGGCCTTGATGCGAACGGCAAAGAAGGCAAGGGCCAGGGCGGTATTGAGATTATCCAAGTCAAGGAGACTATCATCCAGCAGATCAACCAAAGTCCAAATGCGACATCCGCCGCCGCTGAGCACAAAACGATTGCGGCACCGCCTCCGCCTGAGCACAAAACGACTGCGGCACCGCCTGCGCCTGAGCACAAAACTACGGCGGCACCGCCAGCTGCCGAAGGCCAGAACGCAACAGTACGTTCTCCGTGCAGGTCAATCTCTAACTTTGCTAACATACAACAGACTACTGCGCTGCCGGAATTCTCACTTATTGGTGGAGCATCTAGCTCAGCTGCTGCGAACACAACCGCGGCCGCCGTTACTGTTATCGCGAGCAAGGGCGGAGACGCAAAAAGCGGTGCAGAACTTGCTGCTCCGGCAAACTCCACCACTGCTGCCATCGATTCCGCTACTCTAACCCAGGACGCACTCGTGGGAGCGACAACAACGAGCGCCGCCGGAGGTGCTGTTACGGTCATCGCCGGCGGTGGCGCAGGCAATGAATCCTCAACTGCCGCGGCCGCCGAAGTCTCCAAAGGCAGCTCTTCAACGTCTGCAGCTGCCGCAACCTCCCCAGTCACTGTGATCGCAGGAGGTGGGGGAGAAAGTGCTGCTGCAGCCGCAGGAAGCTCGACCTCAGCGACAGCACAAGCTGGAGCCAGCGCGGTGACCGTCATTGCTGGGGGCACTGGAAATACCGCTGCTGTGGCCGCTACGAGCTCGACCGGCGCATCCATCAACTCTGCGACTCTCACCCCAGCCGGCCTTGTAGGCACTACCACCGTCTCCGCCGCCGCAAGCGCAGTCACCGTCGTCGCAGGCGGCGCTGGAGGAAACGCAACCGGTGGAGCGGCTCAAGTTGGAGCTGCCGCCGGTGCGGGAGAATGCAATTGCGCTTGTTTGTGCCCGGCCGGGAACTTTCCCATGGTCGCGCCAGCAGCTCAGCCCTTCCAACTCCAGACTTCCGCGATGGGAAGCATGGGCACGGCGCCAACTACACTGCAGACGCAGGCTTCTGCGGCAGGCTCACAGGTCACAGTCATTGCAGGTGGAAGTCCCACGGCGGGCGCGCCATCGGCCATTGCTGCTTCGTCTAGCGTAGCGAGCATTGATTCTGCAACACTGACGGCTGGTGGGCTTGCTGCCGGTTCGGCACCGACGGCGGCGGGAAGCACTGTTGCTGTACAGGCTAGTTCTGTGGAGGGCGCTGGGTCTTCGTCGTCATCTTCGGCTTCAGCTACTGCGGAGGCAGCCGTATCTTCGACCGCGACGTCAGCTTCAGCTTCTGCAGAGGAAGCTGGATCTTCATCACCCACGACGACTGTAGCTCCTCCCGGGGAGGCACAATCGCAGGTTGCAGGATCCTCATCCGCGGATGCACCGAGCTTGGAGCAGACCCGGCTGCCGTTTGATATCTCGACGGTGATGTTACAGAGCACGGTCACGGCGCGGTTGGGGGCGAGGGCGGAGCCCACAGAGGTGACAAGGTGAAGAATGCTTTCGCTTTGCAGTGCAATGAACGCTGCTTTCCACGATAGATGAGGTAGTCGTCTGTCTGCTAATACCCTTCCTGTCTATGTACTATCGTTTTATGTTTTTCCCCTCGTCGTCTCCTTGTCATAGGTAGATCAAGTGTGGCGCTTGCGCCTAGCCTGTTGTTTTATTCTCACGTATATAGTAACTATATTTGTTTCATCAAACTGTGCTGGGATTGTGTTTGAGTTCGAAATGACATGGTCGCTCGTTTGCTTTAGCCGTAATGGAATGCGTAGGCATTGATCCTTTTGGCTCTCCGTGGATGTTCATGCGCAAGACGGATGCTCGTAGGTCCATTTGCATACGCCGGCTACGACTGTAGCCTCTAGTGAGTTATTCGGTCCAAAGCTATATGTAATGATGAGCCTGATCAGTTTCGATGGGTGATGAGGATACGCGACAACCCAAGGACTCGAGAGGAATTGACATAGTCAGCCACCTTTAAATTTCTCCTTCGCTTGACATTGTATCGAATGGAGGTTCATTGTCGTGAGAAGGTGTTGAGCATCATCCGCTCTGATTTCGTGCTCCATTGAAGAGAACATTGGAACTTCGCATGCACTCTAGTCTTGTCGGATTTAGCAATACCATAATCACCGACATAAACGTTCCCACCGACATGAACGTTCCCACTCATCATGGTTGTCTCGGTACGTCAATTCAGAGCAAGTCAGTCCCAGTAACCACATATTTAGACCACTGAAGGAATCTTAGAGCCGCAAATGTTGCCGGCTAAAGTGAACGTAATCAAGATAGAGGGCGAATGACCAACCTTTTTAACACTTCGAATGAGTGCTTACTAACCCGCCAGGAGAAGTGATGGAGGCAATTACCACCATTGCCACTTTCAGGTGATGTTGTCCCGTAAGAATGAGAACACAAATAGTAGGCACGGAATACAATTCTCGCATATGGCCTGTTGTAGCTTCTTTTCGATACTACCGTAGACCGGCGGGAACCAACACATGGAGCGTTGCTATGCAGTGGGTGTAGATACCGGTGTGGATCATCATTGCCGTCCACGCCACGCACCAGCATCATATTCGACCGAAGAAACCAGCTAGCTCATCGAAAGATGCTTCCTTCATCCAACACTACCGACACTCTCAGCGTGGAAGAAGTGGCTAATTCGTTTAGTCCGCCACACTGAAGCGCAGAGACTACATGTGAGAGGACCCTCGACTTTGATTAAAGGTTGTAGAGCCAACACCAAATGATCAGGATAATGGGGGTCTTTAGTCCATCTCCGCCGATGAGTGTGTATGAAGAAAGAAATCACACCGAGTGCAAAATCGGCATCCTTGCATACCCATACCCCAACTTCATGTGAGACGACATGGAGCAACACTCCCAAAATGAGGGGGTAACCGGATCATGTCGCTTCGATGGCTACGCTCACGAGCAAGCCTGGGTCCATGACGTCGGATGCATTGTCAAGACTCCCCTTTTTCGTATACAGTCCGACCCAAACATGACAACGACGGGCAGTGATGTAGAAATTGTCTCGGTGATTGGTATCTATGTATCGTTGACCACACCGTAACTCCATCCCCAAAGGTCGCCATACGCCGTTCCGTTACCGACCACAATGCCGGGCCAAATCGTTAAAGGGGGTATAGCGACTCGCAACGCTGCATATGCTACATGTACCTCTTCAGTCCTATCTTTTCTCCCAGTTGATGTTTCCAAAATCATCCATTGTCGATCACAGCTCAAGGTCCGCCCTTCGGACTCTGCTTGTAATCCGTAATACTCCTCACCCTCGCCTTGAGCATGACGTACCGCCCTACCTTCGGATCATAGAATGCAGCCACATCCAGGGTCATCTTCGCCCTCTCACCAATGATTTCGATGAGGCCTCCGACCATAAAAGTCCCTCGCGGGGGGCTCATGTTGGTCTGCTTATTGTTCTTGCGGAACATGGCGCGGAAATAGGCGAGGTTCATGGTCGGGACTACTGTCGGGTCTGGCAGTGCGGCACCGAAGCGTTCGGTGATTCCCTTGCCTGGCGGGGATGTGGATGTCAAGTCTTTGGTCTCGGCATCGCCAGCAGCCGAGGATTCGGATGGTGGCGTAGACGTGGTGGAGGCGGTTGTGGGCGCGGGCGACTTTGGACTTGACGGCGGGGCTGGCATCTGCGTGAAAAAGCCCTGAGCGGTAGGCGAGTTAGCGGTCTCTTTCCAGCCCATGTATTCCTTGAACCCTCGCCATGACCTGTCCGCCCTCCTCTTTGTATCCATAAATAGCGACGTCGCCGTGGCTGTCGGAGCCAGGACACTGCTCAGGCGTCGGTGATGCACCTCCTCCACAGGTCTTTTCGTCTTCCGGAAGTTGAGCTCGTCGGTGAGCTCGTACCCAGGTCGTTCGTATTCGACCGGCGGACCATCGGGGAACTTGACCTCGACCCAGATACTACCGGCTTCCGGGTTGATCTTGCCAAGCCGTTGTACGTATGTAGGATTCTTCATGGCGAGACCTCGGACCATTGCAATGAGCTCGCCGCGTATGCGATCCATACGTGTGCGGTCTGGCGCTATCCGGACGAACTCCTGCCATTCTGGATCCGAGCCTCTGTAGAACTCCTTCTTCTTCGGCCGTGAGAGGCCGGTGGGGAAGAATATCAAGCCGACCTCTTCCTCTTCCTCGTCCTCATCATCCTCTTCCTCCTCCTCGACTTCTCCATCTTCGCCGCTGGCCGTGTCTTCGCCCACCTTTCGCCACCGCATGCGCTTGGCGCGCCGCTCTTCTTCTACCAATTCCACTTCGATCTCTTCATTCAGCCATCTCCAGGCTCCGTATGTGCTTGCA
>Ga0247803_1002012_pt1 | contig 10424 bp, 16 predicted proteins | sample UWRJL014104B1_FD_180928 | JGI IMG/M metagenome (GOLD analysis project Ga0247803, IMG submission 180928) | Plant litter microbial communities from Arlington Agricultural Research Station in Wisconsin, United States - UWRJ-L014-104B-1 | ecosystem: Environmental > Terrestrial > Plant litter >...
CAAAAAGGAGGAGAGATAACCATCACGTAAGCGCGGCCGTGACATTCCGTGTTGTGCTGGCATCCCTACCGACCTAGCGGTCTTGTCTCGTAGGCTAACAACACTAGTTACGGCGATGAGAAAGGAGCATGCGAGAGCATCTTTTCATATGGTTTTATCGAGCACTCGATGTCTTCAGCAAAGGCGATGTTCATAGATCTCGACATCCCGGACGATGATCCGTTGCGACCAGCGAAGATTCATATAAGCACAACGGCACCAGGCTTCCGACTGTTCAACAAAGAAGGCAACGGCATTGGTTGGGAAAGTGACTTTATATGGCTTATCGTCGTCAACGAAGAAGACGGCTTGGACTTCAAAATTCTGCAGACGATTGACGGAAAGCGAGAGATTCAGGCGCTCTGGAAAGAGGGAGAGCTGCAGGACACAAATCTGCGCAGTCTATTGGAGGTGGACCCGCATTGGGACATCTACCAACTCCGAGCCGTAGTTCTACTACAGAGCCGGGTGGAAGTCCAGGTGGAAACGTTACGGGAAGTGGGGATCCCGGAACGTAGCGAGGGCGTCAGACAAGGCCCGTGGGAGCTTGCAGCGCAACTGCGTGTGCTCGAGCTCGACATGCTCCGAAGGGCCATGTCCGCTTTGGACGATCAGCGAGCCGCCCTTCTCGACTCAGATACGGTACAACGCTACCTGGGACTGATCGACGACGAGGACACCAAGGGCGAGGAAGAACAGGTGGACTTCAGCTAAGGTCATGGTCCCCACATTGGTGTATGTTGTCTCAAGGCCCCATCTTGATCCTCTTGGGGGGCCTGCCTGCAGCTGTGTGGCCGCACTCGGTGCAATGCCACCGTTAATAAAGCGCGCATACGCCGCCCTACCACTTTGCGGCGTCGACGCATCATGCAGTGTCAGGGCCACCTGACAGGCATAGTGCATACTATGGAAGGTTTGTGGAAGCAAAGAAGTCCCACCGGTAGCAGGCGCGAGCATCTCTGTGCATATTGTTTTCAATCTGCTCCTACAGATCAGCTAGCGAGTCGCGCAACGGTCAGAAAGTATGTTTTCGATCAACAAATGGCGCGCATGGAGCGACATAGAGGATTTCTTATACATCTGGGGTTGCACAGAGCTTCTTCCTCTTCCGGCACAGGTGATATTGCAAGTCAGACGGAGTGATCTGGCCGCGCGACCGGAAGAATTGTTGTTCGACGTTTAACAACCTATACTAACCAGGACATTTCCACGCGCAATCAAACAAAATGATCCGATCGTTCCTTCCATTAAGGTTCGAGAAGAAATTTTCTCCGCGAGATTCGCTGGCGAGTGGAGCAGTTCAGCTAGAACACTCCACGCAGAACATATCATCCGGGTTTGCAAGCGAGCGGTGGTATCGCAGGATCAGATGGATGGTCATGGCGCGCTCGCTCGCTCTCCCCAGCTTCTCGGAGAGCGGCAGACTGGAGCTGATTCAGGCTCAGCAATGATGTGCCCCCAGGGACAGTCACTGCGCAATATAGACATACGCTTCTGTGGCACGTAAAGTGTGTTTACGAGCTAGAGTCAGCAGCGTGGCAAGGAACGATGCGCGATCGCTTGGCGGATCGCCGCCTACATTGTTGCGATCCTCGTCGACGAGTGTGCCTGTGCTCGAGCGGCGAGTCTTGTCATGGGTCGTAGAGCAGTTCTTGATGCTGCCAGCGAGAAGGCTAGTGGCAGGTGGCACAGCAGCAATCACAGCAGACGGCCCGACTCCCTGCGTCTGCCTCTCTGAGGAACATGGGGCTAACGCAGGATTCCAAGACGGACCCACCCCCGCATCGCTGTGGATAGGAGAGGTTCAAAGGTGGACCGCTGGGGCAGTCCGACGGATGGCAAGCACACGCTGTCGTCGACGCCAAAGGCAGATTTAGTGGCAGCAGGCCACGAAAACGGCACGGAGGCAGGGCTTCGGACGAGTGCCAGATTGCAACGGCTGGGGGGCAGCAAGCGCGCTCCAGGTGTCTTCCCCGCATCGCCGTGCTGAGGCCCCAGTACACGCTAAGCAGCCCCGGACACAGTGCGAAGCCGCCCCAGTTCGACCATACATCAGCTGCCCCAGCCCACCCTCTGCCGCGCCCGCCAATTGTTTGGTTCCCATTAATCCACCCGCGCCGCCCACCCATCACCGCCTGATATTTTCTTCTTGTCGTCACCTACGCTGTCCGTCATCACGTCCGCCGCCTGTCAACCACCCGTCAACCGTCTGTCAACCCGCCCGACGCACCCGAATGCTGTCCTGCGTCCGCCGCACCACACGACACAACCTCCCTACGGGGCCCCGGACCGAGTAGGACAGCACGCACCCGCACCCGAGTTCCGGAACATCCGCCATCATGCCTGGAATTCTCCCCATGAAAGTGATCAAGGTCGGGACTGCCGCACAGTCGCGCATTGCCCAGGCCTGCGATCGATGTCGTTCGAAGAAAATTCGCTGCGACGGCATCCGCCCCAGCTGCACCCAGTGCGTCAACGTGGGGTTCGAGTGCAAAACGAGCGATAAGCTCAGTCGTCGCGCCTTTCCGCGCGGATACACAGAGTCGCTCGAGGAGCGCGTGCGCATCCTCGAGTCAGAAGTCCGCGAACTGAAAGACCTGCTGGATGAGAAAGACGAGAAGATCGACATGTTGTCGCGGATACACTCGCATTCCTCGCCTAGCAATCATCCACCGAGACGAACGTCGAATTCGCCCGATTCATCAGCGGAGAGCCGCGAAGTGCCGCAAGAAAAGGATGAGACGTTCAAGGTGCAGCAGGCGCCTCTGCTGCTTGACGACGAAAACCGCGATACTTATTTTGTTGGAAGCTCTAGTGGACGGGCGTTTGTCGGTATGCTTCTCTCGTTTGATCACTGATGATTTGCATTACTAACAGGCAGCAGAGTCGTTCAAGCAAATTGCGCAAGAGACGGGCAGGTCATGCTCCGACGTCAACTCGAATGCGTTCTTTGGCACCGGATCCAAAGCTTCGACATCGCAATCGCCGAAGCGCATCGTTTCGTTCAAAGCGCCGCCTCGTCTCGTCTCTGACCAGATGATAAACATCTTCTTTCAAGAATGGGCCCCGCTATTCCCCATTCTACACCGCCCTACCTTCCTTGCTCTATACGAGCAGTATGTCGCCGGTCCGGATACCCTGGCTGACAAGAAGTCAATTGCCAAACTCAACTTGGTTTTCGGAATTGCTGCATTGTCAAGCGATGTAGGTACTCAGCCTCTGTTGTGCCACAACTGTCACTAACACGCACCAGCCTCGTGATGGTCAGGACGTAGAGTCCTTCGAAGCACAATGGCAAAGTGCCATCGAGAGCTTCCTTATGGACAATGACGTCGCTACCCTGCAATGCCTTGTCCTTGCCCAGATCTATTGCCTTCTCAAGGCTGATTATTCTCGGCTGCTCAAGTACAAGGGCCTTGCTATTGGCTTGTCACAGCGCCTCGGCTTGCATCAATCCCAGAAGCGCTTTGCTCTGGGCGCGCTAACCAGCGAAACCCGAAAGAAGGTTTTCTGGACACTCTATACCGTTGACTGGTAAGCCCTAGCGTTCTGTATCATGTTACCATAGCTAACAGATCACAGCCTCTCTGCTGCGCATCTTGGACTGCCAAAGCTTATTAGGGAAGAGGATGTGCACTGCGAGTACCCGGTCGATGCCGATGATGAGTATGTGACCGAAAAAGGATTCCTGCCAACCCTTCCCGGAGAATCGACCAAGCTTTCTAGCGCCCTGGCGCTCTTCCGAGTCTCGCGCGTCCTCTCCAAGGTCCTAGCCGAGCTGTACCCCGCTTCGTCATCACATGAGATCTCCTTCCGCACCATGGCATCACTGGCCGACGATTTGGAAGACTGGCAAAACAACCTCGCGCCTCATCTGAAGCTCACTTTTCACCAAGACAAGCCTAGCACCAATGTGACCGGCAGCAGATCACCTATCCTGGTATGTTGCATATGTGCCCAACGCATATAACCGACGTAGCTAACCGCATCATAGTCCTTGGCATATCATCATATTCGATCGCTCATCTATCGACCGGCAGTCGTTGCCAATCTTGGCGACAAGGGCTCTTCGGCAATGGTTGCCGTCAGCGACTCCTGCAAGCACATCGTGCAGATTGTTGAACTGCTCGACGAACGCAAATTGAGCCTCTCCTTCTGCCTCAACCGAAATGAGGTACTTATTCAGGCCGGCTTCGGATTGCTATTCCAGACCTTGAGTCTCGACCGCGATGGTAAGCTCATCAAGGACTGCAACAGGCTTACCTGTGTTGTCATGGATATGCTCGATTCTGGCACCGCTGCGGGCGCCCAAGAGTATCGCCGTGTTGGCTGTTCCATGATCGCCGTCCCTCGTCTGGAACACATGCCGCCTACTCCTGTGCTATCCCGTCACAACTCTGAAGGCATGATGTGCGCACCTATGGACCGGTTCCGTGCAACACAAAAGTCACTCAAAGCGATCGCCGCACGCTTCTCCCCCAGCGCCTTGAAGGTCATTCCACAAGATACAAAGGAACCTCGTCGCGCCACCCTACCCGCCATCTCACCATCTATGGGCGCGCAGGCCAACCCTTCATTAACAAGTCTATCCTCCATCCGCTCCGAACCCGCCAATGCCCTTTCAGAGCCCACCCTTAGCCCCCTTTCCCATCGCTCCTCCCTCTCCGCGCACTCGAAACGCCGCGCAAGCAATGCGATCCGCCAAAATCCCAACATCGACTACCTCTCCTTCGGTCCAGATCCGCTCGCGAATTACGCCCTCCACCACGGCTCAGCCGTCACCGGCGGAAAAGAAGTTTCTCCTGCAGACTGGGAACGTCTTCTCTCCTCGCTCGATAACGGTCAACAAAACATCTACGACACCATCTACGGAGGCCCACCCGCAGACGCGCTCCTCGACTGTGCCCCGCTCTCCGCCGGCGCCGAACCTTCAAATCTCACATGGTCCCCTAATATGTGGAATTGGAGTAGTTATAACGAGCAAGCGCCGCCTCCGCAGAGCGTGCTTAGTTTTAGCGATGAGAGTTTGACTAGTGGAGAGGAATTTGCGCATTCTGCGGCGGGGGAGTATGGGTCTACGCCTGGTAGTGACAGGATTTATCAGGGGATAATTATCCCGGATCTGGGGAATTCACATGGTAACCCACACGGTATGGGCCTTGGTGGGCTGGACGGTAACTTTGGATTATGAGGATTGCGCTTGGAAGGGTGTAAAAGTACGGAATCTTAAGCATGGCTATGAAGGTCCGACAGGATGGGGTTTTGGAGTTGCAATTGGAGTTGGTGGTGAGGAATGGTTGTCTGGTTGTCAGATTCCCTACAGGAAATGGCTTCGTTCACTTTTGTTCCTGTCTGGACACGGATGTGTCGGCGGGTTTTCATTATCTTCGCTTCTTGAGATACCATTGTCTTGTCTACGAGCGCCGAGCAACTATTTCGCCCTTTTTACTTTAGCTCTGTGTAGCTGTTCGCTCTCTGGTGTTTCCACCGGCTTTCATATTCCCTATTCTTCTATCTTCCTTTTAGATATCCTGAGCGGTAATCGTGCATCAGTACACGTATGTAGATGGCCGGGAATACCAGTCCATCAACTACACACGATAGCCTCTATTCGCGTGACTCCGCCCGTTCATTCTTCACAACTACTAAGTGCAAGTTACCGTTACCTAGCTTCCGAGTCCAGAGCTACACACCCATCCGAGATCGCCGCTAGGGTTCAAAACCGAAACGCTTTCGGCGTCTTGGATCAGTGACGGGTAATCGACAGAGCTACGCACTCGACCATGTTTTCTTCTTCTGCATCGGCGAGCTTCCCAGCGAATCAATTCGACAGTGTAAACGGATCGACGACGCTTCGCACAAGATGACGCTCCGGCGGTGTACCCCGCAACACTAGGTTGGAACCCTATTCAAGCTCTTGAGCTTGTGTAGGGGCCCCGCACCGCTGTCATAGAGCAGAGCGTTGCGAGCTAGAGCCATAGCTTCAGCTCCAGCGTCAGCTCTATTAGGTGGTGGACGAGGCCTACCTTGAAGAAACTTCGTTAAGGCAAGAGAGAGGCCCCGTTCGGACTAGATACACTCCACAAAACGACTAAAGGACAGGTGTGCAGAGTAAAAGCCAGTCAATTCTCTCTAGCTCGCAGCTAGATACACCAAACTTCTTCGTCACCAGAGGTTTGATATCTCACATGTAGTGATTTGGGTGTCTAGTGAGTGCAAACTCAAACGAGTAGTACACTTTCCCTCACCCTCCCACCCTGCTGTAGGTGGTACACCGCACTACTGACCAAAGTACATCAGCGTCTGCACCTATCCGGTCCTTCCCGTCCTCCCTACCGGCAATAAACGCTTCGCCATCCATCCCCGTTACATTCGGCGCAGCGGAAGCCTACGCAAACATTACAATGAGGCTAGCCTAGCGCAAGTGGCGTAGATCCAGATCCGGTCCACAAGCTTGACTTTTAAAGTTCCAACGCACGTGGGAAGAGTGCATATTCGCGGGGTTAGCGTGCTGAACGGAGCATGGAGAAGGTATAGCGTGGGATCGCGTCGGATGACGGGAGGATTGTTTAAGGCTCTGTAGGTTTGTGGGACGATCCCTCTTTAGAAATTAAGGGGATAAGATGACTCAAGGTTTCATTTGTGCTCGTAATGTGTATGCTGAGTGCGAGAGAGTGACGATGCTAACGAGGGAAGACGGAGAATGAGGAGAGAAACTAGGACAGTGGTTTGTGCACAATGTAAATCACAGAGACTGAGACTGCATCGCTATGCGAAGCTTTTTCCGAACAAGGAAGTCCATGATGCACGGTATTCGCGAGACTTTGGTATTTCCACCCGTCAGATGCGACGGCTTCAACTCCGACAAGACGATCTACCAATCCTGACGACCAAACTCCACCCAAATCAGGTCACACTCCAACAAACAAGGGAATCGAGTTCTCCGCAATCCTTTCAAAAGTTTGAGCGCGTACCAATATCTCTACCACAGACCCGAGAATGCTGCAGCTGCCAAAAGTGCGGGGACGATGCCGGTCGCCTATCCCATTTCGATATATGTCACGCCATGTCGACCGAGCAAAGTCCGATCCTCACGCGCTTTGGCTAGTCCGGTGGAAGCCGTTTCTGGGAGACTCGGGGGATCTCGGAAGAGGTCTCGTTGGATGAGACAAGGTATGCTGATCCTCGGACTGGGTTTGCGCTCCACTGGGCTGCATAACAGCACGCGAGCGCTTGCTTTTCATGGCGTTGTGGCTTGTGTTGCGCGAATGGTGCTTGTTGTAATCGTCTCGGGGTAGTGGAAGATCGCTCGGTGCGCCGGATGACGAGAGGAAGGTCCTCGTCCGGCGTCGGATCAACAGCGCATGAAAGGTCGCATGGTCTACAGCTGTCGCAGTAAGCGGGTCCAGGAAAAGAATCGCGTGCGTCCATCCTGGCCATCCAGTCGGAGTGTAAAGCGGTGTAAACGAATAAGTCCCCACAAAGCACCACAACGCTCCGGTAGCCATCCTCGCGAGAGCCTTATCTGAGAAACTCATCATTCAAGTATCCCACGAAGATCTCTTTTATCCTCGACTTCGATATGTTATGCTGTCGATTGAGCGTGATGAATTGCCGGCGTATGCGTTGTAGCTGCGGGAGCGTCATCGGCGTCGCGGGCAATTCGATGGGCTTCTCAACCTCTGGCACGGAGACTTGACCGCCGCCTTCGCCGGGGTGGTCCTTCTGGTATGTCATGATCTGGGCGAGGATATCGGACGTGGTCTTGTCGAGTTCGTAGAGGTAATTCTGCTCGGCGGCCGGTTTCTAGTGGAACGTCAGTCCTGAGCTCTTTCAGGTGAAGAAGTCAAGGTGCGTACCAACACGGTCGCCTGGTTCGGTCGCACGACTTTGGCCTTGCCATCACTGCCCACCATGGCGTCCCATATCAGGTCGAACGGCGGGGTCTCGTCTTCGTCGAGAACGGTGAAGAGCGGGCTGTCCCAGCGCGTCATGCCGTTAGGTTCCTCATAGCGGAAGATGAGGTTCTCGAAGTCTTCTTCTTCGTAGCCCCCATCATTTTCCTTATCCGCTAGAAGCTTGGTGTTGATCTCACGACATTTTTCGGCGGGGGTTCCTATGTGCACCTCTTGGACTATCAGCGTCCATCTCTCTCGGTATTGTGTACGGTGTACTGACCACGCAGTTGGGCGTCTGCACGGCTTTGGCTTCACAGTATAGCTGATAACGGAAGCCCTTGATGTAGTTCAGGCCATCCGCGATAACGATGTCGTCCCTCGACAGCACCCTTTTCACGGCAGAGTACTCCTCGGCGCGGGCATCCTTCTCGGCCTTTGCAGTATGATACACACTACGCGACACGCCCAGCGTCTGGTCGTTGATGAGGTGCACTTTCAGCTTGCTCGCTCGCGCATCGGCGGCATTGTCGGCGATTTTAGACTCGAAGAATTTCTGCAATTGGTTTGCGCGCGTAGTCTTGCCTGACGACGGGTACCCCGAAATGAGCACCAGCTGTCCAACAAGTCAGTCTCCACATCGCTCTCTCAGCGCAGATCTGGGGCTGGCACTCACGGGCATAACTGGGCGGAGGCAGGAAGGCGGCCTGACGGTAGAGTAGTATCTAGTATCAAGTATCTGGTAGATTATTTAGGCGGGCAGGGCCTCGAGACGGGGGGCTAGGCGCTGCGTCCGGAAAATCAGAGCCACAGATGCCGCATACAGAGTAGGGCCGGAAAGTGGAGCGGTCGGTGACGAAATTCGGATTCCTGCGTGTCTGGAGCGCAGCCTCGGCACGGCGGACCATGGCCACCTTCCAGACATTTGCCTATCTAACCGCGGTCTTGCCGTGCCTCTTCCATTCAACCATTCTTCGCTCTCCGCACCTCTTCAGCCAGAAGCTCGATTGCAGATTGGCTCAGACCATCAATCTGTCCTGATTGTGCCGTCCGTCTGCCAATCCATAATCAACGAGATTGCTCGCTTCATTCCCGCCCGAGAGTCCTCCCGCCCTGTACTTTAGCCCACGCCGGACCCATACCCCACGAAGTCTCAGCACCTCCACCACACCCACCGCTCCCTTCGTTCGACGAGTCCTTTGTTATTTCATCTTGCAAAGCAAATCATCACACACACACACAACATAATGTCAACGGCACCAAACCCTACACCCAGCCTCTCACGACCCGTCTTTCCTACCCTCCAAAACTCCGCAAGCTCGCAGAACTCGTCAGCCTTCCAGAGCTACAGCAGCAGTGCCAGCCTCGCCACGCCGTCATCCGCCTCGTCAGCTCCCATGCCATCGCCCTCGGCTACTCGTCCGCAACAGCAAGGCTTCTTCGGCTCGTTGAACGGCCAGCAGCAGGCACAACAGCAGCAGCAGATGCCGCCTCTGCAACGGCATCCTACTTTCGAGTACCAGCCCAACCGTGCCGGTGCAGGCCAGACCGCTGGCGAGACAGTCAACTTTCTGAACCAGGCGGCGTTGCTGGCCGAGGCGGCGAAGCGAGCACAAATGGCCTGTGTTATGCGCGATCTTGATGGCATGGAGCTATAGAGTCTTTGCATTCGGACAAAAGCTTGAGTTCATTGGACACGATCGGGATACATGGCATCCTCTTTGCGAATACCGTGGCTCGAGCTGCGCAAACACAGAGGACGGGCGTAATTCGGAAGCATTCGGTCGCCTTGTGGGTCCCCCGATGCAAAACTTCACTTATGACCTGCAAGAGCCTCATCCCGCAGCCTCGCGATATTTCTCCGGCCATCATGGACGCACCAGTCTGAATTGTTTTGGTTGGGTTCGCCCTCCTTCCGACCCGAGTGTTTGTTTATCGATTCCCCGCATCACATGTCGCGTGTCGATACGCACGCGCCTCCGCAGTACCCCTCTGCAATCCCACGGTTCACTGTACATATATGATCCCAACGATTTTCCCCTCCGCCACACGTCATTCACATGGCTTCGGCGTCAATCACATGGCACGTTCTCCACGGCATCTCCTAGCATCGGCGTTGGTTCGGTATTATCTTACATGGAGTTTTGCGGTAAAGAGTGACTTTTTGGTTCCCACACATATTCTGGGATTTCTGATTTGCGTTGGTTGGTGGAGGAGACAGCGGTGTCATTCACCTGAACTGAGGGTGTACAGATAGTGAGATTAGGAGACATGAACGAGATATACATATATTTAAGCCATGATTGAGACATACATATATTTAAGCCATGGACACCGTTCTCACCTCGCGTGTCCTACAGGCTCAACCACACCACGTGCCTGTTCTCGCTCTTCGGGCTTACCGAATGGACCGACATTAGCAATACTCTGAAATGCTCACGCAAGCCCGCCACATAATGCTCACATTAACGTCTTCCGCCAGAAGCCGCT
>Ga0247803_1002014_pt1 | contig 10422 bp, 4 predicted proteins | sample UWRJL014104B1_FD_180928 | JGI IMG/M metagenome (GOLD analysis project Ga0247803, IMG submission 180928) | Plant litter microbial communities from Arlington Agricultural Research Station in Wisconsin, United States - UWRJ-L014-104B-1 | ecosystem: Environmental > Terrestrial > Plant litter >...
CGACTTGCTCGCCTTGCGATTGCTGTGAGATTGAACCGTCAGCCTACAATTGCCTAGTTCCTATTGCTGACTTTGACCTACCCGGCCTCGCTTGAGATGACTTTTTTCCGAAGTGGCCATTGCGACTACGGGCTGCGGAGGTTGCGGAGGTAGGGCGGGATGCAAATGGCGGCGCGCGTTTAGGGAGCAGTGAAGCTCGTGCTGAGCATCGTCGTGTGTAGGAATGGAGTGATTCTAGGCAGGATGCGTTAGCGTCCAGTGGCGGGAGAGGAGGCGTGAAATGAGGTTGCTGCCTCCGTGGTGCAGGCAGGGTGGTCGGCCTCGACACTTTCGGCCGCGCCAAGACCGGTTTCGCGGGGAGCTCAGCACCAGCGCATTGGCCGTCCAAGCTCGGATGACATATCCATGTAAACAACTCGACCGAGTTGGACAAAGAATGGAATGCCCAGCATCTTGAAGCACTTGTCTCTTATTCGTGATACTCTAGAGAGACTGATTGCTCCACCTCCCAATCGTACGCATCATTCTGGATCATGCACCTGTCCACACGTCAATGTTTGTCCTCACCTTTGATTCAGAATGCCTTGCATGACATCGACCCAAGGTTATCTGAAGCCGAAGCGACGGGTAACAGAAACAGCATCTCGAAACCTCTTCGGCATTGTGTTCAGGGCTATCATTGCCATATTTCGTTGGAGCGTACCACAAGTTGTCACACATACGGGCCGTCCAACACCCCAGCAGTGACTAAGGCATACGCAGGGTGCACTGATGGACGACTCTCACAATGGTAAAAACCTCTATGAATTCGCTGTTCCTATCAGTATAATAAAGCAGAGCATCGACAGGTTTGGGTCTTTCAAAAGCGCTTGTAGAGATGGCAATTGAATACAGTTCTCTTGGACTGAATCTCTGCACAACAGCGTGAATCAGAACGCACTTGAAGTAGCCTTCAGAGGCTCCACGCTTCAAATCTGCAAGCTCGACTTAGCATCAGTCTGGCGCCTCTTGTCCAGATCGTATGATTATGGACATGATTTTGTACGGCTGTCCAACATTTGAGCAATATAAGTCCCCTTGAGACCATTTCTGCCCGTTTCAGGCTGAGGTATTTGGCTCACTTCGTCAGTGGAAAATCGATAGGGCAAATCAGCAGCACAGAGGGGTGTTAGTCGCGCCGGACTAGTAGGCAACAGCCCCCGCTCCGCGCTGTGATTGGTCAGCTTCCACCAGATCGCTTCTGTCGAAGCACCACACAGCCTTGCACTCTCCAACGAACATCGTAAACATTCACCTCGACCCCTGGTTAAATATACGCACCGGCCAATGACTAAGGTTACCGCCTTCCCACAACTCTCACAGCCCGAATTCGTCGAATCATGCACCGCCTTCCAACACCGCTTCGAGCAACACAAGCAAGATCAAGCAGCTTGGATATCCGTCGATCTCGCCCAGAAACATGACATAGACTATCTTCAGATAACGAAACATCTACACATCAAGCCAGCAACTACCCCTTCGATAGAAGCGGAAGACGACGAGGTTGAACAGGCACAAGAGGACGAAGACGAAGTACTCAGTATTCACATCTAATCTTAGATATAACCTGACATCTGATAGGAATCATTACCCCAAGCACCAGATGCAAAAGCACCCACGGTACTCATCCACTACGACATCATCCTCTCCCCAACCTACTGCGTCCCCACACTCTACATCCACATATCCGACTCCCTGCATCGCTTCCCACCTACACTAGACACGCTCTACACTCACATCATCCCATCTCAATACGCCTCTCAAACACAAGATGTCGGCGTATTAGGTGGCATCACCATCATCGTACGTTCCGCATTCCCTTCCCCGTGCACGCGTTCAGATCCTCTATTTCAGCACAACTAGCCACGAATAGGGTCCAATTTGGTTTCTCGGCCCCAGCAGCTAATACAGAGCAGGACCATCCCGTTTATAATCGACCAGTCTTCTTCATCCACCCCTGCAGAACAGCAGAGGTAATGGAAGCCATTGCTGGCGGAAGACAAGTGTCAGCTGAGGAGTACCTAATGCTGTGGATCGGGGCGATGGGGAAATGCGTAGGGTTAGATGTACCACTCATTCTCGCTTCTCCTGGCTCCGATCACGAATAGCAAGAGACGGAGTGATCATAATACCAAATACATTTCGTACTTTTAGAACACGCCTTCGCGAGGAAATCACCTAAGCCGAAGAACGCCCCATTTCCGATCCCTTACCTTATCTGGCACACATGAGCACTTCAATGGTGCAGTCCTCAGTTGTTACCCCTCCCTCCAAACCTGGGATCGACAAAGACTCGTACGCCCATCCCATGGTTGACATCCAAACCATCCATAATAGGGACACACAAGGCAAGCAGCGTGCTGCGACCCTCGGCCGAATATCCCGCATCGCCATCCATCTGTCCCTAAGCCTGAGTCTGAGCCTGAGCACCAGTCCCAGACCCGGCCTGCGCAGGCCCATTCAACAACCTCACCAAATCCGCCAACCCAGTAGCACCCCTCCGCCCCTTTTTCCTGCCACCCTCCTTCTCCGCAAAAGCCAACGACATCAACTTCCTCTTGTCCTCCTGAATTCCCAACACCCTCTCCTCAATACTCCCCTCAACCACCAACCTGAAAACCTTCGTCTCGCGCTTCTGACCCAAGCGATGTACACGGTCAACAGCTTGGTCCTCAATAGCAGGGGCCCACCAACTATCTGAGAGGATCACCTGGTTTGCCGCAACGAGGTTGAGGCCGACGGAGCATACGGAGAGCGAGGCGAGCATGATGGTGGTTTCGGGTGATGTGTCGAATGTTTCAAGGGCAGCATCGCGCTGGACGGCGGTCATGCTGCCGTCGATGCGGGTGTAGATGAAGCCGGCAGCCGTCAGATGAGGGGCCAGTACGTCCATGAAGGAAGTCCACTGCGAGAAGATGATTGTCTTGTTTGCTGGATCTTTTGCGCTGGCTTTGAGAATCGAGAGCAGAGCATTGACTTTGCTCGAAGCGTTCTGGTCAAGGGATTCCTTGTCGGCAATCTGCTCTTGCGTGGGTGGAGGAGGGGCAGCGATTTCCTTCGCGGGCTTAACGGTGGTGCTGGCCATGGCTTCCAGCTCTGCTCGGCACATGGGGCATTTGTGCTGAATCTCGATAACGCGCTCGATGCAGGGCGTGCAGAATACGTGCGCGCACTTCGTAATGACGGGGTCATCAAGGACCTCCATGCAGATGGGACACTCTTCCTGGGAGTCGATCGAAAGTTGAAGCATCTTCTGGAGGGCGATTTTGTTGTCTTCTGTGAGGTCAATAATGCCCTCTGCCTCCAGCTGCTTCATGATGGAATCCAGGCGCTCCTCGCCAACGAGCTTCCAATGATTGCAGAGTTGTCGCATGCGAAGAAGGACCTCGAGCAGGTGGCGGTATGTGTCGGCAGCATCCCGGCCACCCATCTTGTTGCGATAGAGCTCCAGAGTTCCTTTTGCCTGGGCGTCAAGCGCGTCGTACTTTTCTTGCTCGTGCGGGAGGAGGTTGACCTTGTGTATATACTCGGAAAGTTCTGGCAAGCGAAGATCGATAAAGGCCATCTCCTTCTTGCGTCGGAGACAAACGCTTTTCATCAGCATCTGGAGAGACTTCATGCCACGAGTCTCATGCTGCAGGACAGGCCGCATAATGGCGGCGTTGAAGATTTCTAATGTGTCAAGACCTCCAGAAAGACCAAGGAAGCGGACGATAGAAAACAGGTCCTTCAAGTTGTTGATGATAGGTGTGCCAGTGAGTGCCCAGCGCGACTGGGCCATGAGGTTGGTAACGGCAATGGTCTTCTTTGCCTTTGGATTGCGGATATTGTGACCTGGACACGTCAACTCTACACCTTTGCAATATGTACGAAACACTCGACTCACCTTCGTCCAGAATGACGCGGCGCCATTTGAAAGAAAACACTCCTGACTTTCTTGGTACAGTGGGTGACTTCTGCGAATGCCACTCGGAAGATACACTATCGTATGTGCTGATCACGACGTCGTATTTTTCGATTTCTTTGGGAGTAAGTGGCTGTTTGCGGGTTCCATGGTAGAACATGATCCGCAACGCGTGTTCTTCCTTGACGTGTCTCTTCATCTGTGTGCTCCAGTTGCTCATGACGCTAACCGGAGCAAGAATGAGTGTGGCGTTAGAAGCGTCTGGCGCGCGACGACCGAGTTCTCTATCCGCCATGATCAAAGAAATAGTCTGAATGGTCTTGCCGAGCCCCATATCATCAGCCAAGATGCCTCCGCTAGCGAGCTTCGGATTGGTGACAGAGAAGTTCGTTGCCAAATTCGTAAAGGCATCCCGTTGTCGAGGATGTCGCTGCCACAACTGGACTACATCCTTTGTCCCTTCCGCAGGAAGACGAGGCTTTTCCTGTGCAAGCATCCAGTGCAGACCCTGAAGCTGGAAGTCGTGTAGAGTGGTTGAGAGTGTGTTTGGCTGGGCAGCCTTCGGCATCGCGGCCTACACTATGTTAGTAAGGTCCTGAATATAGTGTTGGACGAAAACTGACGAGATCCTTCTCCTGAATACCAAACTCCTCCACATATTGCTCCGCGTTTCTTGGATTGAAACGTTCGCTGGCGCCCATGATGTCCGCAAGTGAAGGACCAGGACCAACGCCCTGAGTAGAGCCACCCGCAAACTCTCCTAAGCCACTTTCCCCCTGTGGTACGTCGGCGACGGCAACAACATCAGCACCATTCTTCCTTGCCTCTTTAGCAGCTTGCGCAGCGATCTTCTGTCTCTGCTTTTCTTCTTTCTGCCGCTGCTGCATTTCCTTCTTGGCTCTCTGTGTCTGCTCCTTCTGTCGTTGTTGTTCCTCCCTGGCCCGTGTATTAACTTGGGAGAACGTGGACGTAGGCAATCCGCTCTCCCTCATCCGTGCGACGAGATTCTCGCGTGCGACCGGATCGTTTGTGCCGTACAGTCTTAGTTGAATAGGGCATTCGTAGTAGCCTTTCTCCCCAGCGACGATAGCCTCGACAAGGAGGCTGCGGTTGTCCATATATGGTGCTAGCTTTGCAGCAGGACCTCTCGGAATATGACCAATCTGAGCGCCTTGCACGTTGAGGATTTGAATTGCGTTACGATCGTACGCGTTGTGAGGCTCCCTACGGGCTAAAACCATCAGCTTATGTTCAATTCAAAAACAGCTCATGCACCTACCCATAACAATCTCTCCCATAGTAGCCATCCCACTATAAAACCGACACCCAACAACCTTGTTCTCCCATTTACCATACAACACGTAGCTAACCTCAACCTCGTCATAATCCCGACTCGCACTAGGCGCCTCCTGCGAGCCATCCTCCTCCTCGTCATCATCATCGTCAATCACGAAGGGATCCAGCTGTGAGGAACCCTGTTGCGAAGAACCTGAAGTGGTGCGCGACGGATACGCGTTCACATAGCCGGTGCGCGCTTGTTTTGGCGCGCGCTGCGACTGTGATGACGACGATGGCTGCGACTGCGCATACCCTTGTGATGAATACGAGTTTGAGGTCGATTGAGAGGATGAGTGCGGTCGCTTATGGGGCGCCATTGTGTGTGTCGCGGTCTAGTTGCGTTGAGTGAGTAAATGACGAGGGAGGGACGGGTCAGGATGGTCTTGTATGGATGGTTGTCCCACAAAAGCGGTTCGCGTGGCTCGGAGAGTTTTAAGGTTGCACTAGGGAGCACAAACGCGCTAAGGCGCGTAGTCTGGTGACCACTCAATGGCCTGTGCACCAATCTAGTGTTCACGGTCGATGGATAGCAAACGTGTAGGTGAAAATGTATCTCTATTTGTAACGTTTGAAGCTATGTATCATAGGTTTGCAAATCTATCTACAAAGCCAACTCCACCGCACACACCAATGCCATCAACATACGGACCGCGGCCGCCAACAGAGCTAATCTGACCCGGCCAGTTCGTACTCTCGTGCATCTTGAAAGAGGTCGATGATGCACCCAGCAGACCAAGCCTGTGTTGGGCAAGAGTCGCCACAGAACTCGCCATTCTTTTGCGTGAGCTCAGTCAGTCCGGCCCACGGGCTCTCTTGAATAGCCTTCATCATGCCAGCCATTCGCCGCGTGACATGCTGGTAGCTCTCTACCCGTTCCTCCGCCGTCTTGCGCCGTTTCAAATCAAACTTGAGCATAGCACGGAGGAAGTATCCCGTCGGCCATAGCCATTCAGGCCCCTGGTGGTAGTTCCGACCCTTGGACGTGTGGAAGTCCGTCGAGTCTTCGCTGTTGATGTAGTATCCGCGGTAGTTGTAGTCCGATGGATCAAGCGTCTTCATACCCTGAGGTCCAAGCAGCACCTTGTCTGCCACTTGGAGCGCATAGAGCGCATGCTCGGGTTCGAACAATTCAGGCGCTACAGTCATGGCCACTGGAAAGTTGGGCCGCAGCTGATAATCCTCATACTCTTTCCCAGACCGGTAGACATCCTTGTATATGCCGCGACGGTTGACGATGCTCGAGTTGACATCGTAGTTGGCGTCCTCCTCTGGTGTGCGCGGTACGTAGAAAGTCCGCTCGAAGTTAGCCTTAATCAGTTCTGCCCAAGCTTTGAAGGATATGGCTTTCTTGCCACCCTCTAGAGTGACGCCTTCGTACTTGTAGACACCCTGTTCGTGCAGCTGAGCTACCCAGTTGAGGCAACTGAACAACAGACCGATCATCTCCACCGGAGCGCCGTCTCGGGGTGTACCCGGGACTCCCTTGCTGCCGGCTTTCTCGCTTTCGCCCATCTTGTCCATCCATGTGCCACAGTTGAACTGGTTGCCTCCAAAGATGAGTCCAGTCTGCCAGTCGGTCCAGATCTTGATGTCGAACCCCTCGGACTTCATCTGGCTGTCGATGTTCGGGCCAGCGTCGTACTCACGAAATTCCATTCCCGTAGCGTGTCGCTGCAATGCTTCCTGAATGACGTCTTCAATTGTTGAAGACTTGGAGTATGCTCGCTTGTCGCTGTGAGGGAACCATGTGTCGTCATATGGCAAGAAGCGGCGCTTGGCCGACTCTTGTAGCAGGCTCAAACCATCGGGGGCAATCTTGGTGTAATCTTGAATGTTCTGGAGGAACCACCAGATAGAGTCTCTCGAGTTGTAGCGAGGGAGCTTACCGCCGCTCAGGAGGTTGGGGATCATGCCGTGCTTCAAGACGCTCGCGAACGCAAAGATATGCTCCTTTGCGTCGGCATGTCGGCCTGTGCCCATCAAGAGTCCTCGAGCGGAGATGCAAATGTCACGACCCCAGCAACGAGCCCAGTCATAGGCGAAATGAGGAAGACCAGCGGCAAGGCTGGGAACGCTCTTTTCGGGCCACAACGATGTGCTGTTCATGTACCCAGTGCATTGGATGCTGACTAGGGCAAGGCTGCGCAGGAACGTCTGGCCACTGCGGACGTTTTCGCTCATGAGTTCCAAACTTCGATCGACGGCGGCATTGTAGGCAGTCTGAATGACCATGGCGAAATACCGGGGAAGCAGAAAGCTTGGGACTTTGCGAATTGCATCACACCGCTCCTTCAACCATTTGGCTGGACCTCGGATGCGGCTGTACTTCCTCTTCTCCGAGATACGTTCTAGTCGACCAACGCAGTAGTCGAGCGCCCATTGTCCATCGCGAAGGTGTTGACAGAGCGGGTGGCCTAGATTGTTTTCGTTGACGATGTCGCGTAACACACTCCACCAGCCCTGCAGACCAGCATAGACCAACGTCCCGTGCCCCGGGACATTATAGGTGCCGTCTTTGTTGTCGGAAAGATCACGTTCTTCCGGATCGCAGCGGTTGAGGACAATGTTGAGATCGCTAAGGATGCATTCCTGGAACGCGGCTCGTGCACCAGTGGTCACAAACTTGTCGAGGCCTTCGTCGCGCTCTGCGCTCGGCACTGAAGTTTTGAAGAGGGCAATGCTGCCAGGAGGAAAGTTGTTGGGGATTTTGATCGTGGTGGAGTCATCTTCGGACGCAATATCGAACCCTCCCAATTCTATGGTTCGACTAGGGAGCCCTCGCAATACCTTATCGCCTATTGTTGCAGCCCTCGTGGCCGGCGTGTTGTCCACTTCAAGGTTCCAGCTGCCAATAAGCTCTGCTTGTGTACCCGGAAGATGAGTGGGGCCGAAGCCTCCGTTGCCATTGCCATAGCCGGGGAACGCTGTGTGGGCAATCAAGAAGTAACCTTTGCGGGTTCGAGGGTTGACGCGATGAACAGTGATGTATTCGTTTTCGTGATGAATGTACGTCTCGTCATACTCCTCGCGGCCCATCTGTGTGTGGATCTGATTCAGAATCTTTCTGATACCTCCAATGCCGCCTTCACCCGCCTGGGCTTTGACCGGACCGCCAGTAGAGTTGGCAGAAGTGTACAGTCTCTTCTCGTGGACAAGCTCAATGAGCTCGGGATAGACTTCATCGAATCCGAAGACACTGCCAGTGGCGCATGAGCACATGGCGACCAAAGCTGCACTGGGAAGAGTATCGCGAGCGTCACGCTTTTGAGCGGGAGTTTCATTGTCGTGGGTACAGTCCATGAAAAGAGCGTGGACGGGGCTGCGCTTGATCTTTTTTACCACCTGGTGTGTCCCGTCCTGGCTTGTGGCAGTCGATGGATGCTCAGCGTTCAGAACCTCGTCAGTCTCGAAGCTGCCAATGGGCACCCCGCCGTGACGATGCACCAGCCTGCTCAGCTCTTGCGTACTCCATGCCTGCATGCCTTCGCGGATAAGGGCGCAGAGGCCGAGGCGCTTGACGAACTTGAAGTCCATCTCCTCCGATCCGGTGAACAGCTCAGCAACAACAAAAATGTTTGGGTTGACGGTTCTCGCTTCGTCAAGCATGTACTCGGCGAGATGAATAGGCGTCGAGTGACAATTGTCGATGCGGAACCCCTGGAAATACTTGGCCATCAACCGGGTGTATCTTGCCATGTGGTCCCATAGATAGGGGTTGTCCTTCGGTCCGTCTCCGTAACGAAGCTTTACACAGTCACCCCAAACGATGACCTCTCGTCTCAAGTAGGCGCGTGACTTTGGACCGGCGTTGTCCCTCATCGCGTCGGCAGCCCACACCCAACCATTGTTAACCAGAGCGAGCGCCTCTGGGTTGTGCTTTTTGGTGGTCTGGTTCAGAGGTAGACGAGTGAAGTAGGGTTCTATAAGAGGGTTCTGTTCCGTAATCTCGCCCAGCTTAGGACCGTGTTCGTCTAAGCGAACATACTTGATCCGGTTGAAGAGCTGTTCCATGGCTTCGGCCGAGTCACTATCATATTCTCGGTAGAAGTGAAGGTTGACGTCTTCGAGGATACGTTGGATAGCGTCAGATGCTGCTCTGTGATCGGGTGCGCCGCTGGTCCTGGTGTCGAAGCGGCCGAACATGGCAGTAAGCAGGGCGGCAGCGCACGACGGATCAACACGGCGCTGGAAGCGTCGACCGAGGGTCTCACCGCCGCGAAGAGCATGGTCCACAATCCAATCTGCCTTCTGCTTTAGAGGCCACTCCTTGACCGCATCAAGTCCTCTGAGGCCGGCCTCACTAAAGCTGTCGTCGGGGAAGTTGACCTGGCCAGCAACCCAAGCTTCCGTGATAGCCTTTGTATCTCGTTCCACGTCGATGATATAGAACTCCCAGAGTTTGCTTTCAGCGAACGCAATTTTCTTGACGCCTTCCATAATCTTGAGCAAATCATTGACGCTGTTGATGGTCGTCGGCAGTCCATGAGACTTCAGGTCCTGACTGAACTTGAGCAACGCTGTGTCCAACACAAGCGCGGGCCGTAACCATGGTGCCGTGTCGACGTTGTATCCGGCCTCGGGATGCTCCTCGAGCCACTTGCTGTTGTTGGCGGTGTGGTTCCACACAACATCGGTCATGGCCAGCATGTTGAACTCGGATTGCATCTTCTTGACGAGATGAGCGACATCTTTCTCCCCATTGGGGAAGACCGCCTTGTCAAATTGAAGTTGGTCGTAGATGCTGTACGGTGAATTGGAGGCCCCACGAATCATCAGCGGCGTGAAGTGCACCATATTGTAGCCGCGCTGGCTAATGCCCCGTAGGTGGTTGTCCCAGTCGGCCGGGTAGCTACCCATGAACTTGGAGAGCACCGAAAAGACGACGATGGACTCAATGGGCGTCTGCTGGCCCTGCAGCGTAAGCCGTGGGCAGACATCGATGTAGTATTTGGGTGTCTGCGTGGGCACGGTTGGCGTGACATCGGTAAAACTCCACTCGGGCAGCGGCGTATACGTCGTGTAGAAGGAGTAGGCATTGGCCTCGTAAATAGGGATGTCGATCTCGGTGGAGCCGTTGAAGTCGGGCTTGAGCCTGGCGCAGGTGTCAGTCTCTGTGCTGAGTGTGGGGCGCAAGGGCCGAA
>Ga0247803_1002016_pt1 | contig 10420 bp, 13 predicted proteins | sample UWRJL014104B1_FD_180928 | JGI IMG/M metagenome (GOLD analysis project Ga0247803, IMG submission 180928) | Plant litter microbial communities from Arlington Agricultural Research Station in Wisconsin, United States - UWRJ-L014-104B-1 | ecosystem: Environmental > Terrestrial > Plant litter >...
ATCAGGTCTGCAGACACTCGGTAGACGTTGACCTGGCTCGCTGCACCCTCGAGGGTTCGCGCCCGAATCTCGGAACCACGTTCGCCCTCGATCGTATCGAGTTTCAGCATGCTGAACAGCGATGCCGGGTCGAAACTGCGGTGGAACAGCGATCCGGCAATCCAGTCAAAGCGATAGACCATGTCTCCGCCCGAATTGGGCGCAGCCATCTCGAAGCTGCCCTCGTCGATTTCCGTGATGACTGCCCCGCGCACCGGGTCATTGCCGCAAATCCGATCGAGCAGGCTGGTGATGAGCCCGGGATCTGGATCGGCGCCCTTGAGATTGGCCAGAGTGCTGAGAGGTAGCCACTCGCCCTCGATATCGGCGGTGACGCCGGCTGCAGTCGGCTGACCAAAGATCCTGTTGGCAAGGGTAAAGTCGTCGTCTGTCTGAGCATAGGCGGGGCCTGCAATGGCCGCGGTCAGGGCGAAGGCAAGTGTAAGGCGCATGATCTGGTCCTCGGGGTGTTTTCTATAAGACGCCGGGGAGATAGGGGACTTTGGTCAGGGCAGGGCCTTTTTGACCAGAGATGGGTTGTCCGACCCTTTATGCTCCGAGCAGCGGGGCCGTCATGGCAATGACCGAGGCCTGGTTGGCCGAGCCCTGCAGATAGTCCTGGAGCTGGACAAGGGCATAGCTCATGGCCCCGGCAAACAGCAGCAGGCTCAGCCAGATGAGCTGAAGAAACACCCGCTGTAGCGACCATTTCCGCCAGCGGCAAACGCCCCAGGCGATGATCAGGACCTGGTAGGCAGCGGGATAGAAAAAGAGCGCGGCCATGCCGACCGTATAGCCCCGCGAACCAGCGTCACCTTGGATCGCGGAGGCGCCCATGATCCAGGGCAGGAGCAGCAAGGCGGCGCCAATGGCGATGGCGAGTGGAATGCCGTGGACGACGATACCGCGCCACATCAGGGTGAACCTTCGGTGGCCCGGTTGGGAAGCTGATCCACAGCGTCAGCCTGCATGGGCCGGGGGACCCTGCCAGAGATGGCGGCAACAACGAAACGCATGGCAGCTCCCTTTATGCTCTTTGAATATGGGACGTCTGGCGCCGGGCAAAGCTTGGTGACCATTCGGCCAAGGTTTAGTGCAGGACGTGCGTCTCACCTGAAACCAAGGAGACACATGACATGCTGAAACCCATCGCAATCGCTATCGTCCTTTTTAGCTTGCCGGGCGCAGGAATGGCTCAGGACATTTTCGTGCCGCCCGTGACGACTGCTGATCCTGGCTATCTGTTTCCCAACGATCAAACTCAACGCGAGAGCGGTGGTGCGGCCGCCCTTGCGCAGAATGCAGGGGTCGAGATCGAACTCGACGCTGCAGCGCAAGCAAGGGTGCAGGCGGCCGTCGAAGCGCTGGTGCCCGAATACAATGTGCGTCTGCAGCGAGACGGAGAAACGCGTGCCAATGACTGGATCCGCAAAAAGGCGTTCGAGCTGGGGCAGCAAGAGGCCGACTTGATGAAGGAGCGCCTCGGGCTGGACTGATCGATGCAGGCGCCAATTTCAAGAGCGCTGGGGCTTCTGGGTTGGAATTTCGTCGTCACTTTCATCATCATCCCAGCGCTGCTGCCATCTCGGCAATCGCGTATCCCACATCAATGCATACCTGCCTGATAACAGCAGCCGACAGGAGCTCTCATGACAATGCATTTTCTGCCACTACAGCGCCGTGTGATTGCCTTTGTCTTCCCTTTGATCATTGTGGTCATCGCCGCGCTGGCAACCCCGACCTTCATCAGGGCTGGCTTGCCGTGGTGGCCGCTGTTCATATTCGGTCCGCCGGGCCTGCTGGCCTTGCTGATCTGTTTTGAATACTGGAATGCCTCAATCGGCTTCGACGAGAGCCATCTCCACTATCGCGCCGTGGGCTACACCGTGGTTGCACCCTGGGAAAAGGTGTCGGAGCGCGGGCAGGGCGGCCGGATTTCTCTTCATGTCAGCGAATGCGAGCCGCGCTATCATTGGTGGCTGGGGATCATGCAGGCTGTGCTGAGCGTATTGATGCCCGCTCGCTCACGTTACGCACACGGCCTGATCGCGATCATCCCGCTGTACTGGTTCGCCTCATCGCCGGATGACGCGGTGATGAGTGAATTCCGCCGTCAGGCTAGCGGCAGGATGGTGTCGGGCGTCTCCGATGTTGACGCCCTATAGGAGCAATGGTCCCGTGGGACGACACAACGAGACAAAACCTTTGTGCGGCAATAAATTGCCCGCGCCACCAAGATCACTCGGCCTGGCGTCGTCTCATCAACAGAGAACGAATTTGACCAAGGAGCCAATGCGATGATCGGTTTTGCCCATATCCGCCTTGTGCAGGCCGCCAGTTTGAGCGCTGCGCTTTTGATGTCGAGCGCGGCCTTTGCCCAGGACGAAACGACCAGGCAACTGGCCGAATATCTGCGTGCCGTCGAAGCGCTGAGCGCCTTTGGCGATGATCTCAAAGTCGTCGTATCCACCGACCTCGGATTCTCCGATGCTCAAGTGGCACAGTGGGCAAGCGCCGTGGAAGTGGCGTTCGAGCGCGACCTGCTCGAAGCGGAGTTTATCGCGGCGCTGGAAAGTCGCCTCTCCGAGCCAGTCCGCCAGGCTGCAGTGGAATACCACACCTCTCCGCTTGGCGAGGAAGTTGTCGAGAGGGTCGCCAATGCGCCCGATATCGAAGAGGCTCCGGACTTTCTGGACGAAGCGAAAGCGGATCTTGCGGCCATGCCCGACGATCGCCGCGCGCTGTTGGAAACCCAGTTTAAACTGGAAAGCGCTACGGCCCAGAACGACGCCGTCATGACCAGCTATTTTCGCGCCATGCAGGTTGCAGCAACGCCCGTTATTGGCGCGGATGCGGCCGAGCAGTGGGTGACAAGCGCCCAGTATCTGAGGGACGAGTTCAACGAAAGCCATTTCCTGACCTATGTGTCGGTCTATAGCCAACTCCCTGACGAGCGGCACGAAGAGCTGGTGGCAATTCTCTCCACGCCGGAAATGATCGAGTTTTACACCCAGTCGGTCGAAGCCTACGCGGAAACCCTGCATGCGGCGGTAGATCGGGTCGAGGCTGCCTACGCCAATGGGTCGAACCAGTGAGACCCAGCGTTCTGGTAGCCCTCATGGTCCTGCCAGCACTTCTTGCATCCGCTAGTGCATCACCTGTTTCCGATACCTCTCCAAGCAAGGATAGAGCCATGTTCAAGCGCTTGTTTGCCGGTCTCGGCAAGGCCGATCCAGTGCCAGACCTCATCGCGCTTCAGGCCGCAGTGGTCAAAAGCATAGCGGCGGATGTGCCCAACCTGCAGGATGGCGAATGGGAAGACCGGGAGTGGGTTTACCTGGCGGTCGACCATGAGGTGCTGGTTGCCGCAGGGCGTCAATCGAGCACGCAGGCCCAAGTTATCGCCAACAAGCCCGGCGGCGAACTGGAGGAACTGGGCTTCCGGCTCAGCATGGAAAGCAAGGCGCATCTGCTGGCGCTGCGTGATGCCATGGCGGATGTCGATGGCAAGACCTGGACCGTGGTTGACCTGACGGTCGAACGCAGCGGCAAGTATGATTTCACCTTCAGCTACGACGCGCCGCCCCGGCTCAGTGGCGATCTGCTCCATTCTCCGCTGACCGGCCTGCTGCAGCGCTACCGTAAAGCGCAATCCAAGTGACCGGGACGGATAACTCGCTGGCGAGCGGGCTTGACCGAAACGAGATGACGACGCTGCTGCGCAATGCCGAACCGCGTCGCATGGAGAACCTGTCGACCAGCCTCAATCTATCTGCCGGTATCTTCTTCCTTGTGCTCGGGCGTGCGCCTCTGCAAGGCAATTTCCTTTGGCCGATCGTCGCCTGCGTAGTCGCCGGCATGGTTTGGACACTGTCCAACCGGCTCTGGCGCGACATTGCCCTTGCGAGCGTGGCGCACACCATTGGCGAACGCTGGAGGCAGAGCCATTTTGTCAGTGGCTGGGGTACGGTCGATTTGCAGAAGTGGCTTGCCGATCTTTTTAGTCAGGAAGGTCAGCGTTTCACCGCCTGGGAAAGCCGGGGCAAGCATCGCGACATCGCCTATCAGCTGAACGAAGCCACCATCTGGCGCCGCAGGAGCAACAAGAAGCGCACTGAGATTTTCTATCTCATGCAGGTCGAGGTCGCCGTGCCGCAGTCCTTCACCGGCAGCGTCGAAATTCGTCCCAGGTCAGGCTTTACGCCGGCGATAGCGGATTTCTTCAGGCACATATCGGGTGAGGACGAGCAGCGGCAGGCGATCGATCCGGATTTCGACGCCGTGTTCGACACCCTGGCCAGCGCCAATGCCGGCGTGGACAGGCTCGTGACCCCGGGTTTCCAGCACGCCATGCTCAATCTCGCGGCTCGCCATCCGCAATCTTATCTGGCCGGACGGTTTCAGCACGGCTGGTTCAAGCTGCGTCTGCCCATTCCGCATCTGGTCTTTGCGTCGGCAGGTCTGCTGAAGCCGATGGACGCGCTGGTCGATGATGTCGATAAGCTCTGGTGGGATCTGACCATCCCCCATAGGCTCATCGACAGCCTGATGGGAGATCATCAGGGCCCGCTGCGCTAGGGCTCGCGATTAGCTGGCCGGTTCAGCGAGACGGCGTTCGACCTCGGCCTTGTCGGCAGCATTGGACACGCGCTGAGAGAGCTCCGCCTCGCGGCCATATTTGCCGTCCATTAGATGATAGATGCGCCAGAACCGCACGTCATTGACCCGAAACCGCACGGCCACCAGATCGCTGCTCGGGGTGGCAAAGGCGGCAAGAATTTCGATCTCCTCGCCCGGCATGATGCTCTGAACATCGACCGTTTGCTCGCCCGACAGTTCGGGCAGGAAAATTTCCATCGCCTCGGCGTCGAGCCTTGTGCCGATGACGACGCCATCGCCCTCGAAGCTGGACACGGTCTGGGGTAGGGGGGCTGCCGGCACCTGGTTCACACCGGGGCCCGGCTGCATGCCCATGCGCGTGCCCGTGTTTGGAGGTGCGGCGTCGGCGGGAAGGTCCTCACCACGTGACAGCGTGGTCGAGTTGGGCGATGCGGGAGTTGGGAGGTCGGCGACCACATCGCGATCGGTGCCAGATCCCAAATTAGTCTGTAGCAACCCCGGCGCGACCACCAGGGCCAAGGCAAGCGCGGCAACGCCGAGACCGGCAGGCATCAGCCAATTGGCAGACTGCCGAAACCAGTCAGAGATGGAAAAGCCATTGCCCTGACGGGCGGGACGGCGCCGGGCAAAGGCGTCGCGGCTCTGGGATATGGTCGCATTCATGACGACAGGATCCGGCTCAGGATCCGCAAAACGCGGCATCAGTTCGAAAGGGTCGCGATCCGTGCTCATAGCAAGTCCTTCAATGACTTGCGTGCATTGTGGATGTGCCAGGAGACTGTCACTTCCTTGCATCCCATGATCACGGCTGCTTCCGCCTGCGAGAGTTGTTCGCCAAAGACCAGCATCACGGCATCGCGCTGCTTTTCGGGCAATTGACGCACTATACGCCAGATATCGTTGACGCGCAGTTGGTCTTCCTGGTTGGCGTCAATTTCCTCGCGCACAACAAACGAGACTGCCTCGATGTGCTTGCCCCGACGCTTGTGGCTGCGCTGCAGGTCGCGCACGGCGTTGAGCGTGACACTGTAGAGCCAGCTCGTGAATTTGGAGCGCCCGTCAAAGCGCGTTATCGCGTCGGTCAGCCTTATACAAACAGCCTGAGTCACGTCTTCAGCATCGCTTTTGTGGCCTAGCCAGCGGAAAGCCGTTTTGTAGATGAAGCGATAATGCTCTGAAATCAGTTTTTCAAAAGCTCTTGTGTCGCCCGCCTTGACCCGTTCGATGAGATGTTCGGTCGTGTCGGACGGCTCAGAAGTATCCCCGTCAACAAATCGCACCCTGCCAAATACTCCCCAATTGCCCTGAGCAATAATGTCAGAGAAGCGGAATCGTTGTGGCGAAAATGAGATTTTTGTCGCAAATGACGGATAGCGTTGAAAAATATCCCGAATTGTTGCTGCGGTCATGGCACGATAAACTTGTCGATCGCCACCTTCCCGCCGACAATCGTGCGGACGACGAACAGGGCGTTCCTTTCGGTGGAAAGGACAACGTTGGAGGAAATGTTGTAATCGCGCGACCCATACATCGACATCACTTCCGATCCATCGATGGCGTCCCAGACCCAAAAGCGATCACCAGCATTTCGCTGTCCATATTTGCGGGAGCTCATGGCAATAAGGACCTGATCCGGCGAAATGACGAAATGCGGTGCGTAGAGATCGTGGCGCTCTTCTTTTGTCGCAAGTTGTACTGTTTTTCCGCTGTCCAGCTCGGTCATCACTACGTGTCGATGCTCGTCTTCGTCGACCACTACGGCGCCATTGGCGGCCAGCATGGCAAACGGGGTGAAGCCGGCAGGGGGCCGCGGATCGTTGGGAAAGATTCTCGGAAAGAGTTCCGATCGTTCAACCAGCTCGAGCTGCGTTCCGTCTATTGCTGAAACGATCGAGGACGTCCCGTCGTCACCTCCTGCGCACTCTGACCAGGTCGTGCAGGTCAAAAGGATTTTCTCACCATTCGCCGAGAATACAGCATGATCAAAGCCCCTGCCGATTGCCAGGGGCACACGGCTTACCTCGCGGCCAGTCTTCGGGTCGAGGCGGATCATTGTTGGCAACGCTCGATTGCCTTCGTCATCGAGAGCCCATCCAACAAGACTGGCCAAGCCGTCCTCGCCAGTAATGGCCATCGTGCTGCGGAATAGCGGCGAGAAATCGGCGATCTCGATCGTTCCCGTGCATCCCGACTGGCCGAACAACCTATCGAGCGGCTGGCAGGTGTTCCACGCCCAGGAATTGAACCACACGCCCGCGCCGCCGAGCAGTGCGAGACCGAGCACGAGACCAACGACGCGCTTCATTGGTCATCCTCCCGCAGCCAGTGAACCTGTCCATCGATGATGATTTCTTCGGGACGCCCAGGGTCCTCACCGTCGATCAAAGCGACGAAGTGCCTCTCCTGCCCGTCGATCAGCAGGGTGTAACCGTCGAACTCATAGGACGCCGTCGAAACCTCGTCCCCGCTATTGCCGGCTACTATGATATAGGAGGTGCCGAAATTGCCGGCGACAAAGCCGCTGCGCGAATAGTGCAGTTGACCATCCGTCGAGAAGGCATATTCGCGGTCGCTGCGGCCGCCCCCCATGCCGACGTTGAGATAATAAAAGGTGTCGTCGACTCTTTGTCCCTCAGGAACGGGCATCAGCCGTCGCGCCTCGGACACGTCGATTTCTTCACCAGCATCGAGCCCGCCGGTATGGGTCAGCGTCAGCGTGCCGTCATTGTCCTGCCAGGTAAACCAACGATCGGGCTCGCGTTGTCGGGAGAGGTCGACATCGAGGTCGGTGAAGGCAAAGTTCCATTCATGGCGATAGGCTGTGCCGTCGCGCAGCAGCACATAAATGTCCTCGTCGCGCTGGGTATAGCCATTGCCGAACCCATCCATGCGATTGGCAAATTCGGCGTCATACAGCACGCGATCCACATCGCTCAGCGCAATGCCCGCCCCGGGACCGGCAAAGGCCTCGGCATAGTCCAGCGGCCGCAGCATCAACCCTGCGCTGTCATCGGCAATCGTGGTCAGGGCAACCTCGGCCGGATCGTGCACAAAGACGCGACAATCATCGAGGCTGAGCTCACCCTCCTCACGAGCATCGCTCACCCAACGGACCTCGCCCACGACGATCCGATCCTGTCCCAGGTCTCGCGCCATCGCCGCCTCCTGCGCGTTATCGGCAAAGGAACGGCAACTGGCGGAAAAGGCAGATTGTTGATCGCCGCGCCATTCCCGCAGGCCGTTCTCGCCAACGATCCGCCCATAGATCGCCACAGCGGGACGCTCCTCCAGCCAAGCCTCGGCATAGTCCTCCCGCGCTTTACGAAGATCTCGGTCATTCTCTGCACCGGCTTTCGAGCCGATCTCATCCATTTTGTCGGCCAGCTGCGATGAAAGCGCGATGAGCGGCACCACGGGGATCTTGCCGCTCGGAGCAACCACCTCCGCCTCCGCCACGACAATCCCGAAGTCGTCGGCATTGCGCAGCAGGTAGCGGGTCGGCCCCTCGATATCGAACATGGCATTGTCATTGAGCGCGCTGCGTAGATCGGCGCAAGTAGTGCCGTCCCTGGCCACATCTTCGTTCACCAAAGCTTGGGCGCGGACGCGGTTTTCTTCGAGATCAGCCGCCAAATTGGGCATGGTTTCGAAGGCTGCATCCAGAAAGCGCTTATAACCCGCCAAGTTCACCCGATGCCCCCAGCCTGCCAGGGCGTCGCGCCGTGCCTGCAGGCTCTCCGGGTGGGGTGCTTCACAAGCCGACATATAAGCCTCGGCCACAATGACCCCTGTGGCAACCTTGCCTAGCGCGTCCGCGAAGTCAGCCGCGTCATCGGCCCGTGCCGGAACGGTCAGCAGGCCGCACAGCAACACGGCCAGGGGTAGCCGGATCATCAGGCGCATTCGTCTGCGATCCCGTCCACCTGCAGTATGCCAGCGACGAAACTGCCGTCGATGATCAGACATTGATCGCCATTCCAGGCCTCAACAATCCGATCGGTATCCTCCGAACTGGCGGCAAGTGGCGGCAAGGTCTGTTGCGACCACATCAGGTCGGCTGGCACCAGGCGGGGACTATCGGCGACCGCAATTCCACGCCACGGACATGGCATCTGCACGCAAAAGATATTGGTTTTGCCCACGCGAAGTCCCGCGCTGGAAATTTCGGTGCCGGCGGCATGGGTGATGGTCACGGCCAGACCTGCGGCGACCAGCAGTACTGAAATCAGGCGCATGGCTTCATCCTCACCGGTTCTCGAGACCATTGGCCTCGCGTTCTCTCGGAATGCTGTCGCGATTGGATTCGACATCGGCTATTAGGCTTTCGAGCCCGGACCGGATCTCCTTCAGCGTCTCGGCATACTTTGTTTTGGACGTGACGTTGTTGTCATTGGCAGCGTCCCAATCGAGCGCCCATTGCATCGCTGAGATCCATTCGTCGACATCGCCGGCGACATATTCGTTGACCGGGCGCCCAACCTGCTCGCTCAGCGCGCTGAACAACACGCTTTCGTCGCGCGCATCTTCGCCACCGGCGGTGATCAGAAAGCGATAGCGGAGCTGACCGGCATACATCCAGTTGGCCGCTTCCTGCCCCTTGCCTTCAGCCAGAAGACGCGAAGAGAGCAGATAGAGAGCCGCCGGATGGAGATCGGTGGCCTGCTCAACGATTTCTGTATTGCTGAGATCGTCAAAGCTATGCACGTCCTGCGCCGAAACGACCGATACCATTGCGGTGGCCATGAGCAAGGAAAGCAGCAATCGTTTCATCATCCCGATCCTTCGTTGGTTGCAGATAGGACGCCCCTGGTCATCGTTACCTTGGTCCGCCGTCATAAAAATCAGCGACGAAACACTATGAAAAACCAAGGTGGCCTGATGCTGAGGCGTCTGATCTAGAGAACCAAGAAAGGAGACGCTCATGCGCTATTCCGTCATTGCCGCCACCCTCATGCTGACCACGTCGGCACCCGCGCTTGCTCAAAACCTCGACGCCCTGCGCGACGGGCTCAACCATTTGCCCGCGACCCTCATGTTCGAGCAGCACGGCGACATCGCCTATTTCCTGGATGTTCAGGTGATGATGGGTCTGGGTGCTAACGACAGTGCGGTTCGTCCTTTCTTCCGCGCCATGCCCACTGCCAGTATCAACGCTCTCGATAGCCTGGCGCGCACCGAGCCGGCGGAGTGGGAAGCCAAGGCTGGCACGACCATCGACACGTTACGCTATTTCGCCGGCCATGGCCGCCCACCGGAAGCCATCAGCTATTGGGGCTTGGCCGATGATACCGCGGCCAGCGACATGATTGCGAGGCTGCAAACCATCGGATTTGAGAGTGCCGGCGTCCCCGGTGTGGTCGGCAATGGCGAAGCGCTCCGGTTTGACCCGGCCAAGCGTAATCCCTCCGACCCATGGCGCAGCCAGGTTGGCGCGGCCCAGTTTGCCGCCGTCAAGGGCACCAATGTCGTTCAGGCGCCGACGCCGCAGGCAGCCGTGCTTGCCGCGGCTCAGCAGCCCAGCCTGGGTGAAACCCCGATCATCCAGACGGCCTTGGCGGGGCTGGACCGATCGGTCGGCGACAGCCAGATCGTCCAAGTCCAGGTGATCTCGCCGATCTTCGGCATGGCCGGCCTCGATCCCGCGGTGCTGCTGAGCCCGTCGCCCGATATGGAAGAAACCAGAAAGCGCATGGAAGAGCAGATGGCCACGCTCGGCCAAGGCATTCCACCCTATCTTGGCGGACTAGTTGCCGACGTGCAG
>Ga0247803_1002018_pt1 | contig 10420 bp, 12 predicted proteins | sample UWRJL014104B1_FD_180928 | JGI IMG/M metagenome (GOLD analysis project Ga0247803, IMG submission 180928) | Plant litter microbial communities from Arlington Agricultural Research Station in Wisconsin, United States - UWRJ-L014-104B-1 | ecosystem: Environmental > Terrestrial > Plant litter >...
TCCACAAATTTGAACTGGGTGGCTACCATTTGGACCATTGGCTCCGCGATCGGCTTTCTGCTCGTTGGTCGTCTTTCGGATATCTTCGGTCGCAAATGGATGGTCATGGGGACCAGTCTCTTGGGCTTGCTAGGGTGCATCGTCGGTGGAACCGCGAACAACATTAACACGCTCGTCGGAGCTAACCTGATGAACGGCATCGGCGCTGCTGGTCAGCTATCGTTCGGTATCGTCTTGGGCGAATTGGTGCCGAATAAACACAGAGGACCGATCGTTACCTTGGTCTTTGCGTCTTCGTTGCCTTTTGCTGGTGAGTTTGGAACTTGTTCTTTAAAGGATACAGTTGCTAATTGGTTACCAGTCTTTGGACCCATCATCGCTCGCACATTTATCGCTAATACGGCGGCTGGCTGGCGCTGGTCGTATTACCTTGGCATCATTATCAACGGCATTACCCTCATCCTCTACCAATGCTTCTATTTCCCACCGACATACGACCAGCTCCATGTCTCCGGAAAGACCAAGCTCCAGCAGTTCAAGGAGCTCGATTTTGTGGGCATCTTACTTTTCATCGCTGGCACTGTGCTGTTCTTGATCGGTCTGAGCTGGGGCGGAACTACGTACCCATGGAAGTCTGGTAAGCTCCTCAAATTACTCCAATCCGCGAACGTATCCTAACATCTCAAAGCTGCCGTCATCTGCACCATCGTCATCGGCGCCTTCACCCTCGTCGCCTTCGGTCTCTACGAGCAATACGTCTTCAAAGGCCAAGCCATCATGCCACCCCGTCTCTTCAAGAAGCTCGAATTCGTCGCCATCGTCATGGTCGCCACCATCGGTGCCGCCGTCTACTACGCTCTAACGGTTCTCTGGCCCACCATCCTCGGCACGCTATACACGACCGATTCCAAGAAAATTGGTTGGGCGTCGTCGGTCGTTGGTGGTGGTATCTTGCTCGGTCAGATCTTCGGTGGCTTCGCGCTTTCGTACCTCCCCAAGGTGAAGTGGCAGCTCGTTATTCTGTCGACGCTGGGTACGGCGTTCTTAGCTGGTGAAGCGGGGCTGCAAATTGATGCGTATGCGACGTTCATCACGCTTGGTGTACTTGCTACTTTCGGTACGTTTTCTCCACCCTCTTACTTCGCTTCAGTGTTTCTAACAAACGCACAGTCATCGGCTGGGTCGACAACATCTCCTTCCCCGGCGTAACGCTCCTCTGGGAATCCCAAGACATCGGCCTCGCAACCGGCGTGCTGGGCAGCATCCGCGCCATCGGCGGCGCCGTCGCCCAAACAGTCTACGTCTCCATCCTCACCAACAAAGTCGCCACCTTCCTCCCCGCCCTCGTCGTTCCGGCCGCGACCTCCGCCGGACTTCCCGCCGAGTCGCTCCCCGCCCTCTTCGCTGGCATCACGGCCGGAAACTTCACCGCCGTGCCAGGCATTACGCCCGAGATCATCGCTGCGGCGGGCGCGGCGACCCAGCAAGCGTATCTCGAGAGCTTCAGATATGTGTTCTATGCGACTATTCCTTTTGGAGTGCTGTTGATCTTCTTTTCGTACTTGAGCCCGAATTTCGACAAGTATTTGAGTATGAATGTTGCGAAGAGGCTGCAGCATATGGGGGATAAGATGCAGGGTGAGGGCCACGAGAGGGAGGGGGATGCGGTGTAGATGGTCTCTTCCTTTATTGCATTGAGGAGAGGTGGGAAGGATGATGGGGGTTTTTGATACCATGGATAACTTTTATGATTATTGATTAGTTTTGTTGTATATATAGTAAGATGGCTTCTAGGTCATGAAAACTTGACGCATTCAGTTCCTTCGCCTGATTTGACCTTTTCTTCCTTCCTTTCTCTGATCATGCAACTCCAAGATCCTCTGTGAGCAAACCAGCGCCCCGTTCTTTCCTCCACGCTCACCTCAGGCTACACTCTATTTCCCAGACAGCAAACCCAAATCCAGGGTCACGCGTGTCTCACCTCCCAGCTCCACGGAATACCTCCCCAGACAGCCATGCAACCACCTCGCATGAACTTTCCCGACCCATTCCACCGGGACTACTACCAGGCCCAAGTACACCGAGTAGCGTCTTGGAAACGTACGTCTGGACCCGCGTCTTCCATGCAGGTACCCCAGCCCTCTTACGTACTGCACCCATACGACCATTTCCCTACTCGCAGAGCCCCGTGACATGTAAGCGAGCCGAGCATCCCCGCTTTCCGCGCTCTGTGGCGTACGACACGTGGGTGTTTTCTTTGTACTACTTCCTTTAGGACGCGTGTTGCGGTGCTCGGTCCTCGAGACGAGGCGAGGCACGTGGAAGCTGTAAAATGGCTTTCTTGACTCGGATGTGGCGTTTTTGGCTTTGGCAACGAGTCGTTGGGGATTGAAGCGTTGGTGTTTGTGCCTGTGTGATGGGATTTGGCTACCGCACTTGACCCGTGCTTCGGTATGCCGGATGCGGGTATCGAATTCCGTGGTAGGAGAAGGAGATCCTCGCGATTTGCTTGAGTTGAGCTGCTTTGAGCCACGCGTCGTTTTCTGTGAGGATTTCGCCGACAAAACCGGACAAGCGGACCGGGTGATTCGTCTACTCCAAATCATGCTCATCTCGAGAACAAGCGACCGTTGACTTTTCAACCAGGTAACTCATGCCTCACAAGCGGCGCTCTACTCGCCACCGTCCTCACACTCCCGGCTGTCTCACCGCCCGATTCCCACCCACCATCCATCTCCACGGGCAACACAGCAGGCAGCTCCTGCCTCATCCTCCCGGACGCCATCTCCAGCCTGACCACCGGGCTCTCCAACTCATTGAGCGACATGCGACTCCCAGCCATAGACACGGACATAGCGTCCGCCCCAGCGAGCTCTACCGAGTCGGCCTCAGGGTCTTTAGGCGAGATTTCTTTAACTTGTTTGCGCGCTCGTCGGCGCACAAAGTAATATATGCCGAGGCAGACGATGAGGGATATGAGGATGCCGACGACGACGCCGGCGATGGCGGCTTTGGAGGCGAAGCCGCTGTTGTTGCTGTCGGAATCTGTGGAGTTGCTGGGGGTTGGGGTGGGTGCAGGAGATGAGGCGGTGGGGGTTTCCGAAGTTGAGGGGACATTGGCTTTTTGCGTGTTGGAGGTGCAGTCGTAATGGCCTGCGAGTTTCTTCTCCTGGAGACTAACGCAGAATGCGGCGATGTCGGCTGTAGAGTCGACGCCGAGGGCGCCGCTGATCTTTGTCAATGCCGGCATGGAGATATTCTTGTAGTCCCCGTTGAGCTGCACGAAGCCGCTGATGCTTTCCAGCTTCTCGAAGGAGAGCGTGTCGATTGCATTCCCGGATATGGCGAGGCCGCCGTATATGCCGCCGAGGGACGACACATCGATGCTTTTCAGCGACGGGTTCGAAGAGAGCGTGATGGCGCTGCCGACGTTGATGGTGCCGTACGGTATCTTGAACGCTTTGAGGTTGTCGTTCGCGGTGATGTTTAGGACTGCACCGATGGGCCATGTGAGCCAGTCTAGACTCTTGAGTGAAGTGCCATAGATGGTGATTTCTTGTATTTCGCCTTCGAGCGCTCCGGTCGCGATCTTGCATTCCGTCAACTTGGGTAACGCCGACCACTTCAACGAAGAAAAGTTTTTGAGCGCTGGGATGTTCAACTCCTCTAGTAGCGGTAGGTTGTTTAGCGTAAAGCTCGTCACTGCTTGTAGCGACGTCGATGATAGCGAGCGCAATTTGGCGACGTTTTCAATGTCGATATTTCCTAATATGGTCTTGATGCCGTCGAGTGCGATTTCTTCAGGCCCGTCTGCTGCGACGACGACGTTGCCTGTAAACGTAGTGCATGTGGAGAGATCGGACGCATCTTGCGATGTCTTGATGGTTAGTAGTTTCGACGCGGGCGCGCAGTCTGTGAGAAAGGTCAACAGAGTCCACTTAGATTTCACGAAGCGCGGCTGTCGATTTTACACGCGCATAGGATATGTGTCGACGTACCAGGGGCACCCTCGATGTGCCATGCCACCATCAGCACTACAAGCCAAGAGAGTGAGGCTCTGCAGTACATTATGTTTCTTTCAGTCGCAAGCCCAAAACTAGCGTCAACTACGCCATGGACGCTCTTCCCGAGGCCCGAGGACTGTAAGGAATCGAACAAAGAGCGACAACTCGACGCAAAGCGAGTGTGTTGAAGAAAGAAAAGGGGAAAACGACGGACGAGCGACCCCTTCTCGCACGCGCAGGATTCGGGCAGGCCGGAGATATTGTTGCTTCCTCGAGGATCCACCCGAACCAGGCACGATCGATACGGTTCGCCGGTAGGAAGATTGGCCAATTGGAAGCTCTTGAATCGGAACTTGCTCCTTTTTTGACGTGGTGTCTGCCCTATTCGGGCCGCAGGATCCACCCCGCGTGCTCAGCCACAATCACCGCGCGGTAGCGCACGGTCGTTATGAGGCATGCGCGATAGAGCAATAAGGGCGAGAGTGTGTAGATGAAGATGCAAAGTCTGTTACATTAGATGAAGATCATCTTACACACTTCTGGCATACTAAGAAAGCATAGAAGGTGTAGGGAACATGTAGAGAGGGGTAGAGAAAGTGTAGTCTGCACAGACCACAATACATCCTTAATATCAACACCTTCGTTCTGTTCAACACTAAGTGACTGTCTAATAACTAACGAACGGCTAGCCCACAAAGGAGAAAAAACGACTAGGACCCATCTACTTGCACCTGAACTGGACCAGCCCAATCAAAACCATATGAGTTTCTTCCTGAAGACTGTGCAGAATGCAGCGATATCCCTAATTAAAAGTGCCCGTACCATGCACCATGAAATAGAAGTCCAATGGCGTGTATAGCGCAAGGTATTTGTGAAAGTCTGGTTTCGCCATTTCCCAGAACACGAATCGGTCTCACGACGAAATGAGTACGTATCATTGGTAAATACAGATAACAAAGACCCATAGGGTCACTGTGAAAAGGTGCATGCGCTACTCGCTGGTCCCATGCAAAAACCATTGCACACTTCGTTTGATACCTTCATTCCGACTGAACAAGGGTTGATAACCTAGCCTTCTCTGTGCTTTACTGATATCGAGGGCTCCTCCATCTTTGATGTACCTCGCGAGATTGGGATTGAATGATGAAACGATTCTACCGAGCGTGAAGACCCAGTAAACCCACTCACTGATAGTGGCCAACAGCAGCACTACAAACCATGGAACAACGAATATGTTCCTTGTGTCTCCGGCAACTTGGTCTCCGGCTTCAACCTTCATTGCTCTGGCAAATTCCCAAAAGTTGATGGGCTCTCCATCCGTAATGAAGAAGAGTTCTCCGTCCACTCTCATCGTTGGCTCCAGATTCGATTGAGAAGGAATAATGCCTTTCGCCGCTAGCACGTAAGCGAACGCCGCGTTCTCAACGTACACCCAGTCATGAAGACACTCATTTGGTCCTAGTCGTATGCGATTTGGTAATTTGAATACTCCGGGAGTTATACCAGTGTCGCGTGGACCATATATACCAGGGACACAGATAATGGTCGTAAAAAGCACACCCTGGAAGCTCCACTCTAGGTCTGCGGCCTTGTTGGAACTACGGGAAGTAGTTGGACGACTGTTGTATTCCATCACTAGACTCTGACATGCTCCCTTTGATCTGGCATATGGCGTAGGTCCAGAGAAAAACGTGTGAAAAATGGCGTCTTTCTCTTTCAGACCTGGCGGTCTAACCCCTAGTCCGTTCGCAATAGTTTCCCGTGAGCCAGTGTAGATAAATCCCCTGACAAATTGTGACTTCTTTGCTTCTTCGAGTAGGTAGCTCGTTCCCTCGTAATGCTTCATCTGTGCTCTTATTGTCGCAAACGGTCCTGGTGTTGCCGCATGTATGATGACAATGGGCTTCACGGACTCGATAAGTCGTGTGACATCGCTAGACTTGGTAACATCGCAACCCATCCAAGTTGCGTTGGATAAACAATGTCGGTTTGGCCTCCGACTTGAAACCACCACCGTGTAAGATGAATCCCGAGAAAAGGCGTCAGATATATGGGAGCCTAGAAAGCCTGTGCCGCCCACGATGAGGATTATCTTTTGGTCCGTCGTCAAACTGTGATTCGTGCTCGACATGATTTCGATGTCGTCATGCTCTATTCCTTGAAGCTGCCACGTTTGACCGGCTGATAACGAGGATGTATTTGAGCAATAAATTCTAAATAGCAAGAAAAGTTGGTCGAGACTAAAGATGCAGCCTGGCGAACGCAATCCGCAGTATGGAGATGAAGATATTTGTCTACGCCGCAAGACTGCAGCAGGTCAGGACAACCCGTACGAGTACCATGGAAATGATTCCATATGGTTGTCTCGAGCTGTGCCGCAATAGCGCATCATTTGGGTCGAGCTTCGGGAGCACAGGCAGCGGGGCAGTAAACTCCGGCCGAGTCCGGTTAAAGTTATATTTAATGACCATGCAAACTTCGCCGCAGCTTCACTTTGGTGGATTGGTTGGCATTGGGGGAGTACGAATTCGTATGAAAAACGAGCAGGCACGGTCGGTATGAGACGTTCGAGATGAAGATGAGAGGCAGTAGAAAGATACAAGGTATATTACATCGGATAGAGATCTTCTAATATGACGTGTGGGATACCGAGAAAACTTGAGAATGAAGAAACCAGGCAGGGGATGGAGTGGAAAAAGTGTGGTCCGCACAGACCACAATACTTCCATACTGATTGAAGACACCCAGAATCGGTTCGATACTCTAAGGAACCGTCCGAAGACCCACAGATTGCCAGTCGATAAAGGAAAGAAGAACGACCAAGACCTATCTACTTACATCTCAAATGCACCAGACCAATCAAATGCAACATGTCCTTTTTCGCTCGCCGGCTAGTGTAGGTAGAGCTAGCTTAGGATGATGTAATGGAAGCAATTTCCACGATCAAATCAGAGTATATGCTACTCACTCGCTATCCGAGCTCGATGTCGAATCGTCGCTTGAAGTGGTGTAGATAGTCTCAGTAGCTGCCAGTAACGCCTCTTGTCCGGATTCGTACTCCTCAACTTCCTCCGACTCGCCATCGCAAAGCTCATTGCTGCCCCTCTTGCTCGGAATCACGGATACGAATACACATTCGGTTATAGAGGCTCCGCTCTGTCCGTTTTGAAGCAGAGATGGCTTCGCAACCTCGCTCTTGCTCACCAGTGCTGCCTTCTGCAACGCTTCATGCTTAGCCCCTAGCTCTACATGCTTGGTACGAATCGCTTCATTCCTAGCATCCAGCAGGACGTCTGTGTCCGCAAGCGCAGAAGCCAGGGCTTCGACTTGCTCCTTTCCGGCTTCGACGGCATCCCAGTATTTCTTCGAGCAGATCTGATTGTGCGTTAGGGTCTGCCTCTCTCTATTCTTCGAGGGCTTTCCATTCATCCTGTATGGCTTGCGTGGATGCCACTTGACTAGATCTGGCGCGTCTTGCCGAATTACCACCCCGTCAGGCAAATAGAAGTCCAATTCAGTATGCTTTGCTTTACCCGAGACGTTCGATCCACAGCCTGGACAAGTCCTCTTATTCCCCGCGAGGTAGTAGCGTCCGAAGGCGTGGTTCAGATCACAACGCCATGCCAGTTCCTCGCCGTTCACTTTCTTCTCCCAGTAGGCGCACTCGGGGATATCCTGACCATGTTCCATAGTTTTTGAGCCACTAGGATGGGGACCGATGTCCACAGGCGCAGGGTTGAGTGCGATTTCAGGTGTAGGTTCGCGAGGCGGCGTTTTCGGCTTTAAAAACTGCTCGACGGCCTCTACTGCTCTCTGTCTAGCTACGTCGGCACTGGATCCTGTGTTGATTGCATCCCAAAAAGCCTCTTTAGCAATACTGTTGTGTGAGAGATGGGTGGAGCGCCTTGATTTGGCGTACTGCTTGCTTGGATTCCAGAGGACTCCAGGTGCAGGTTGGTGGAAATGTGACCTCGAAGGAAGGTAAAAGTCCATCCACCTTAGTTTTGGGTTGTGGTCGATACTGGTAAAGCAGCCCACACAGTTCTTGCGGTTCCCAGCATTATAGTAGTACCCCATGGCATGCTTGATACCACAACGCCACGCCGGCTTCTCTTCCTCAGTATGTCGATCGAAGTAGGCACTAGGTGGCAGTGTCTGATGAGGCTCGAGAGTTTTGGAGCCACTGGAGTGGGGAGGGAGCAGTCTCGGTTCTTCCGGAACTACTGAGACGCAGCTCGCTGCAAGTTTCCGTTTCTTTCTCGGCGGCTCAGCAGACTGTGTCACTCGATCAGTCTTTGTATTGGTTGGTTGTTTTTCTCTCTTAGCCTTCGATAATTTCTCCGGATAGGGTTTACTAGGATGCTGTATGCTATGAGCTGCTCGCAGTCTCTTTCGCTGCTCGATGCGCGCAGCAACATCAATTTTCGCCATCACCTCGGCAGTGGGAGGTTCCACAACCCCACGAGCTAAGGCCTGCTCAATGACAGTCCTGATACCTTGATTGGAAGTCTGTGCACGCTGTTGCTGGTGTGGCCTTTTGTCGGCAAGTCGACGCCTGTGGTCGTCAATGAGCCTGTTTCGCCAAGCAAATGATGCTGGCAAGCCTTGTATGGGCACACCCGGACCGTAGTGATCGACGAGCACTTCTAGGCGATTAGGGTGTTGGCATAAGGGATTGGTCTCATCATGGGTGTGGCTGTGTAAGGCTGGGTTGTGATGTTCATGCTCTTTGGAGAGGGCCATGTCGATACCGACGGAGATACCTTGTATCGATGAAGCCTTGGAAGCATATCCAGAATTATCGAATACAAGACTCTGGGTTTCAGGGCCGACATTAGAGAAATCTGTGAAACCATGAAGCCAATTGCCGCGTGCAGCAAACTCGCTCTCGGGGCGAGTAGCTGCTCTGAGTAAATTGCAACGCTTCTTCTTCCTGGATGGTGGCTTGACAGCTCGACCGGTAGGCAATCTCGCGCTTTTGTCGCCAAACAGTGTCTCGGACACTTCGTCGATCTCTTCAAACGGCCTAAGGGTGATATCAGCGCGATATTCCAGAGTATACCCGACACCTGTTCTGAGGTCCTAGAGTTACATACGAGCAATGCTTGCCAATGGGGTAGTCTTTCGTTGTATATCGCACCATCTGCGGAGGATCCCATGCTCTATGCCATGACTCTTGCAATTGATGGACAAGTGAATCGGTGTTGTCAGGAGAAAAGTCGCTGAAAGCCTTGTTGTCGAACTTGTGATGATCCCAGAAGTAGACGCCCTCCTTGCCATCGTTGGCCAAGAGGTTGACGGTACGCGAATGGGCGTTCCAGACCATCTTGGTGACGATCTGGTTGACGTTATTAGATACCTTCTTCAGATAGCGCTTGACGCTCGCGTAACTCTCGTTGTGTGGAATTATCGAGCCTGGAGTTCGCGAGGTGAAGTTAGTACAATTCATCTTGAATCACGATCTGGGGTGTCGATACAAGGATAAATCCGAGGATTGTCCGCATCGCTGTACTACGCACCAGTTTGGTCTGGATGTAGTGCATGATTGACGAAAGTCTTCAGGAACATGGCCTCGTACGTCTTCTGGTTGGCTTGGTACAGGACGTAGTTGGCGTAGTCCTCCCTGGTGGGCTCGCGTCGATTGAAACGAACACCGATTCGAGAACGCTGCGCACGAGAGATGTTAAATCTCGAAGATGAATACGCTCCTGCAGGGCCTGTCTGAGATCAGTCCAAGCCAAAGAAACGCTACATGCCGATCATACCTGAGGGAAGAGTCTCTCCAAAAGGAAGACTCAATTGCTCATGGGACAGATCTTCGAATTGAGGCGATTGCTGATTAGACTCCCCGTCTGCTTTGCTGTTTGCGTTCGCATCGCAGAAGGGAACGACGGTAGGAGGAGACTTGGGCTCGACGACATCAGGAGCCTTGGGCTCAATGGAAGGGGGAGATTGGGAATCGAGAGGGCCGTCGCTCCAATCGACCTCGTCCACTTCGCAGTCTCTCATTACCCCAAGAGGTGAAAAATGATTGATGAACACGAAAGGACTCGTCGAAGTGATAATGCTAAAAGAGGTATTAAGGAATGGAAGGCGACCAATATCGCATCATCATGGCGAGCATGTACTTTAGCACGGCGCAAACGAAGCTCCCAGGGTTCGAAATTACGGCCATCGCCGGCAGTGGGGTGTCGATGCGCGGAATCAAATGATGGATGTTCGAAGTGCCATGCCGAGCGTTTGCCATCGCCGAAAGCTGACCGCGCCGCTCCCCGGACACATCTTCCCCAGCAGCTTCAATCCCTACACATGCAGATAACGGAGCGGCTTCTTTGAGCCGCAATTGGCTTAGACCGTGCAAGAACATGTGTATTGAGTCAACCGCGAATCGACCTGGCCTGCGAAAGGTGGGGTAC
>Ga0247803_1002026_pt1 | contig 10399 bp, 9 predicted proteins | sample UWRJL014104B1_FD_180928 | JGI IMG/M metagenome (GOLD analysis project Ga0247803, IMG submission 180928) | Plant litter microbial communities from Arlington Agricultural Research Station in Wisconsin, United States - UWRJ-L014-104B-1 | ecosystem: Environmental > Terrestrial > Plant litter >...
GAAATAGTTGTCGTTTTTCCTGCGAGTCCGTTCGCTGAAATATCTGCACGAATTGGAAAATCATTTCCCAGATAGGCTACCCGGTTATTAACAACATCTTTGATCCGGATATCCAGAACCGGAACGGTGTCTCCAACGGCGATGGTATTAACTTTAAAAGGAAACTGGTTAAAGGTAGGTGCAGCACCCTGATTGACAATACCGTCGGAAAGCAAAATCACATCAGTCAGATTTCTTCCTTCAAAATTACTTTTGACCATTTGAAGCAATCCGGATAAATCGGTTTTGCGCTGATCAAAACGGATTGAATCGATGGTAATATTTTCCGCCGTTCTGTCAAAAGTCTGAACGCTTACCTCGTATCCCGAAGAATTTAATTCCTGCGCTGCCTGGGTAATCTGCTTTAAAACGGGTTGCCCTACCCCTTTCACAGATTCTGAATTATCAATGGCAAAAACAATTTTTGCTTTGTCAACTATACTTTCGGTTCGGCGAACGAGCGGGCTCAGCAATAAAAAACAGATAAAGGCGACGACAATTCCACGCAGAGCGGCTAAAGCATAATTCAGTTTCTTACTCCATGAAGCTTCCGGTTGGTATAACAGAAATGCATATGCGCCGCCCGCCAGAAGACAAAAAATGATGAACCAATATGGAGTTTGAAATATAAGCTCTGAACGCATAATGATGAGTAAGCAGTTTCGCCGAAAACAGTATCACAGAAATATAGCAAACACTTTTGCAGAAAGCACTATTATAAGCAATATTCAATACAATAAAGGAGAGAAAAAACTAAAAAGCAATAGCCGGATTTCTTCGCCCGGTTTTGCCATATAACACAAATCCCGCTCCTTCGTAACGAAGAATCGGGATTTGTGTTATATTTTCTTTAAGCCGGTTAAATCAAAAAATGAAAATTCAGAGCACTTTTATCTCAATTACGGCAAAAGCTTTTTTTCGCACTAAGTCAACATGCCGCCATCAACCTGAAGAACCTGGCCTGTGATGTAACGTGACATATCAGAAGCAAGAAAAACACAGGCATCCGCAACTTCTTCCGGCTGACCGCCACGTTTCATCGGGATGGATTGTTTCCAGTCTTCCACTGCTTTTGAATCTACGGCATCTGTCATTTCAGTTTCGATAAATCCTGGCGCGACAGCGTTCGAACGGATATTTCTCGAACCCAATTCGAGGGCAATCGATTTTGTAAATCCAATAATTCCCGCTTTTGAGGCCGCGTAATTCGATTGTCCCGCATTGCCGCTGATACCGACAACAGAGGTGATATTAATTATAGATCCGCTTTTGGCCCGGATCATTGTTTTTGTAGCTGCTTTGGTAAGATTAAACACCGATTTCAAGTTGATATTGATCACTGTATCCCATTGCTCCTCGCTCATGCGCATCAGCAATCCATCACGCGTCACACCAGCATTATTTATAAGGATATCCAGTTTACCGAAATCAGCAACGACGTCAGTAACCAACTGGTCTGCCTGCTGAAAATCAGAAGCATCAGAACGATATCCCTTTGCTTTGATACCGAATTGCTCCAATTCCTTCACTAATGCTTCTCCTTTTTCCACACTGGAAAGATAGGTAAAAGCCACATTTGCTCCCTCCTGAGCTAAACGCAAAGCAATTGAACGCCCAATACCACGAGAAGCTCCGGTAACCAAAGCCACTTTATTTTCTACTAATCTCATAAACAGGTTTAAAATCGGATAGAATGAATTTCGAACCGCAAAAATAGAGTATTTATACAGACGGGCAAAAAAAGAGATAGCGATGAGAAGTTCTTTTGTTATTTAGGCCCAAATCGGATGGATAAATCAGTTGTTGTACAGAAAAATTTTATTGAATGGTTGAGAAAATTTGGCATTACAACCAACTTAGAGAACCATTATTGAAAAAAAACAACCCTGCCAAAGGATCAGCAAGGTTGTAAGAATAATAGGAGAATCCACTTAATTAACTGTAAAAACTATTTTAACCCTTTCGCCAAAGGAATAAAATAAATCACATTTTGGTCTGTCTGCATTGTTGATGGAAGTATTTTCTGAATGATCGTGTTGTCTGGCGTTGCCGGGCTCACAATACCGAAATCGTCGTCGTTGACAATCGCAATCATATTGTTATTAATAATGGCAAGTCCTTCCGCCTTATCGTGTGCGTAACCTCCCGGAACAGCCAGGATATCTGCAACCAACTCTTTTGTTACAGGTTTGATATTGTTTGAAGAAATTTCAGCATCAGACAATTCATCAACTGTTTTTCCTCCAAAAAGCAAACCGCTTTCTTTATTTTCCGAATCTGAAACATTGGTTGCCGCAGAGATATCAATTTTGTAAACTTTCTTTACCATAGATGCCGGATTACCGCCTGCAAAATCCTGATCACGTTCCAGAACAAGAAACGTATTTCCCGTAATCGCAACGATTTCACTTGATAAGGTTTTAATCGATTCGGTGATATAGACAAATTGTTTTGTCTCGCCCGAGGCGATATTGAAAACGACAATTCTTAAAACTTTTGAACTGGCAACTTTTGCTTTTGACGGGTTATATATCGGCGACTGCATCATCCCAACCAGAAATTTGCCGTCTGGGGTGATTGTCAGTCCTTCCATACCACGGTTCGGACGCCGGCGCGCAAGAACTTTGGGCAATTTCCGGCCACCCGTCCCAGTCCCGAAAGGATTTATGCGTTCAATTGTTTTTCCAGCCTTATCGAAATGGACAATATGCGGACCATATTCGTCGCTTACCCAGAAAGTGCCGTCCTTAGGATCAATGGTCAAACCTTCGCAATCAATGCCCTCAGCATCATTCGAGATCGGCGCACCTGAAAAATCCAGCGCAGTTTCACCTCCATTCCCTTCACCCGGTAAATTTGGACGACCGGTAAGTTTCACTCCCGCAGCATTTTTAAATTCAACAGAAGATTGATAAACCAGCTCATCACCGACCAGTTTAAATTTTGCAATATGCGGATTAAAATCAGGTACCGGAAAAATCTTTGCCTCATTCGTCCCGTCCACATTAGGTCCGCGATCAGTCATCAAATAAAATGAATCCCATTCGCCCGGAACCTGCGCCATGGAAGAACCGTATCCACTTCCGTAAATTTTTGTCCCCGTTGAAGTCGTAGATAAAATAGGCGCAGTCTTGAAGGCCGCTTTTGCAGGATAATTTCCGCCATTCGGATTTTCGATAGCATGATCGGTACACGAAATAATCGCGGCCGCAGATAATGTGGCAAGAAGGGTAAATTGTAAAGTGTGTTTCATAAAATCTGTTTTTTTGTAAAACTACCTTTATGAAATGAGGCGGAAGTTATGTGGATGTTATGAAAAGATTAAATTGCTGATCAAAATACATTTCAAATATTTCCTTCCAACGTAAACCTTCTCATAGCTGGTACGGTTTCTTTTGTTTAACACTAGTATCATTCTAATAAAAATTTCAATAAAAAATGGCAGAATCAACAAAAACAGCACTGATCACGGGTGGCTCAAAAGGAATTGGATATGGAGTGGCCGTAGTTCTTATTAAAGAAGGAATTCGCGTGGCAATTACAAGCCGGTCACAAAAAAGCGCTGATGAAGCGGCAACTGAATTGAACAAAATCAAGGAAGGTTTCGCTATCGGTATCGAATCAGATGTCCGCAGCCTTGAATCACAGCAGAATGCTGTAAAAGTTGTACTTGAAAAGTGGGGACAACTGGATTATGTAGTAGCAAATGCTGGCGTTGGCCATTTTGCTTCCATTTATGAACTGACTCCTGAGCAATGGCAGGAAACTATAGACATCAATCTTACCGGTGTATTTTACAGCGCGAAAGCCTCCCTTGACGCGTTGAAGGAAACAAAAGGATATTTCATTAATATTTCAAGTCTTGCGGGAACGAACTTTTTCCCGGACGGAACCGCTTACAATGCCAGCAAATTTGGTCTGGTGGGTTTCTCGCAAGCGATGATGATGGATGTAAGAAAAGACGGGATCAAAGTTACTACCATTATGCCAGGCTCAGTAGCGACGGAATTCGCGAATCACCAGCCTTCTGAGAAAGATGCATGGAAAATTCAACCGGAAGATATTGGCCAGATGGTATCCGATTTGATCAAGATGCCCGCCAGAACATTGCCAAGCAAAGTAGAAGTAAGACCTGCTGTTCCTGGAAAATAATATTGAAAGAGTACTGTTTGTCCGGATTCTGTTTCAGACAAACAGTACTAAAATTTGATATTTTCTTTACCGTACCATTTAAAATATAAATAGTAAGAAATAACAAACCCCGCAGCCGCGATTCCCCAAACCGGAATTTTATACAAAATCATAAAAGTCAGGATCACAAATCCTGATAAAACCGGTTTCATCATATCTTCCAGCAGTGCGCTTTGTTTGTATAGATAGATATGAAAAAGCAAGATTAAAGCCAACCCCAAAATGTATAACTGCATCACTTCAGAAAATGAGATTATCTGATAGCGGAGGGCAACGAGTGTTTCGGGGGCCAGCAAAACCGCATGAATGATTCCAGTTCTTAAAAATCTTTCCGGCATTGAGATAGGCAGAGAGCGATTCCAGAGCCAGACGTCATTCTCCCAATAAAATAACTCGAAAGACAATCCGATATTCAAAAGATAACCAAGCGAAAAACCGATGGCAGGTAAGCGGATATCATAAACATCGGTCTGGTAATAAATAAGCGTACAAATAATTATCCCGACTGAGCCGGCTTTACAAGTCAAAAATGTCAGCCCCTTCTCCCTGATCAACCATTCGATTGACCAATAAATCCAGGAAACGGGGCGGGGAAATGGCCATGCAGATGAGCTTTTTGCTTTCAAATTGAATAGTTGCGGATTGCGAATTCTCCATTCAGCAACCAGTACAACAGCTGCGCTTAAAAACATATAAAAAATAAAAATCGGCCAGACCCGGTGTAAAAGTTTATCCTGTCGGGCGATTGCAAGGATATAAACCCCATAGTAAAGAATGGGTTGCAAAAACCCCAGTGCCATTAGAAAAAAGCGACTGACCCGCTTAAAATTTGGCCATAGTCTGGTTTGATATATAAACGAATAATCTGGCTGAATCCAGAGATTGCTGACAAAATGGCTGCACAAAAAAGTATATAAAATCCAGATTCCAGCCAGGTAAAACATTCCAAAGGGATCTGTCAGAAAGAAAAGTGCAAAACCATAATGCTCGCTCCCACCCATAAAACCGAACAGAATCGCCAGCAAAACGAAAAACATTCCGGCGCGTTGCCTGAAAAAAGTCTGGACTGTGGAAAGCATTAGTATCTTCATTGCATTTTCAGTTTAACCAAGGTTTTATTTTTCAGGACAAAACTTTCGGTTACTTCCAGGCCTTCCTGCTGAAAAAGCTGATGGGAGGAAATCAGGAAAGTAACGCCTTTTTCATAATAAGCCCGAATCAAATGGAACAACGCCTGCCGGGCTTCCTTATCGATGGTAATAAGCGGCTCATCCAAAATGATAACCGAGGGATTTCCAAGAAACGCAACCGCCAGTGATACTTTTTTCACCATACCGCTCGAACAGCTACCGAAGTTTTGTTTAAGATAATTTACACCCAAAGCATCGATCAGCATATCTGCTTGTCTGGCCGGACTTTTTTTTGCCTCAGCAACAAAGGAAATCAAATCTGCGGGCGTTAAAAAGGAAGGGTAAAGAGGTTCCGCTTCACCCAGATTCATCCGCAGCCGATAATCTACCGGATGCGCCCTAAAATCATACTTCGCATCCAAAATTATATTTCCGGAACATGGCAGCATGCCTGCAAGCGAACGAAATAATGTAGACTTTCCAGCACCATTTTCTCCCTGAATCCAGTAAATGCCGTAATCAACCTTCCAGGAGACAATATCGAGGACTTCCAGCACACCATAATGCTGCTTCAAATTTTCGATTTCAAGGATCATTTCCTATATATAAGTTATTGTCATATCAAAGATAATATTTAAACTAAGCCATCGGAAAAGTCGTGATTAAATGTTTAAAAAAGTGTTATTTTTACTTAACAACAAATGCTTCAAGATATGCAGTGGCTTGTTGATTATTTCGGTCAGATTCCATCTTCGCATCGAAGTGCAATCCTTGTGGGCGGAATTCTTTTTTTCTGGATTATTGAGGGAACCTGGCCGCTTTTTGGATATCAATATCAAAAATGGAAACATGCCGGAGTTAATTTCTTTTTCACACTGACAACCATTTTTGTTAATTTTCCTCTTGCTTTTATCTTGGTTAAATCAAGTACCTGGGCAGTTGATAACAATTTTGGGATTTTACACATCTTTCCTAATCTTCCTTATTGGGTACAGGCTGTCGCCGGATTGTTGATACTGGATTTGGTCGGCGCCTGGACCGCACACTGGATCCAGCATCAGGTCAAAGTTCTGTGGCGGTTTCACATTATTCACCACGCCGACCAGCATGTTGATACGACGACAGCAAACCGCCACCATCCCGGAGAAAGTCTGATCCGGTTCGCATTTACAACTCTGGCAATACTGATTTCCGGTGCACCGATGTGGATTGTTTTTCTCTACCAGTCACTGTCGGTTGTACTCTCGCAGTTCAACCATGCCAATATCGTTTTGCCCCGTTGGCTGGATAAATTTGTAAGCCTTGTACTTGTTACGCCAAATATGCACCACGTCCACCATCATTATGTGCAGCCATTTACAGACTCCAATTATGGAAATATTTTTTCAATATGGGATCGCACCTTTGGCACTTTCAAAACATTGGATCAGCAAAAAATCATTTACGGAATCGATACACATCTGAAAGCAGAGGAAAACAGTACCGTCTCTAATCTTCTTCAAATACCTTTTCAAAAATATAGATCTGCAACTGCAGAAAATTTGGGTAAAAAATAATTTACCAAATTTTAACTTGTAATACTTTCAAAATAAGAAAGATAACTTTGGATAAACACTTTTCAGTTCTACTTTTTAAAAATTTTTAATAAATTGTGTGCTCGTTCACAAAGTTGATTACTGTTACACGTTTTTATGAAGAAAATTTCCCTGATTTTAGTATTCTTACTTATTTGTATTTTTCATGTCCAGGCCCAATATCTGGCTGAATGGAAATCACTAGACGCCAGACAGACACCTGCCTGGTTCAGAGATGCAAAGTTTGGGATATTTGTTCATTGGGGTTTGTATTCAGTACCATCGTGGGCTACTAAATCCAATGCAGACGGTTTCGGCAGCGGCTATTCCGAATGGTACTGGCAGCGTCTGATGGAGCCAAAATTGAAAATCCATAAGGAATTTGTCGCTTTTCAGGAAAAGGTATACGGTCCAAATTTTAAGTACCAGGACTTTGCGGGACAATTCAAAGCGGAACTTTTCAACCCCGACGACTGGGCTGATCTGTTCCAAGAGTCAGGTGCAAAATATGTAGTGCTCACATCAAAACATCATGAAGGTTATGCTCTATGGCCAAGTGCGGAATCATGGAATTGGAATTCTACCGATGTTGGCCCTCACCGCGATCTTGCCGGCGATCTGACAAAATCTGTGAAAGAAAAAGGTCTGCATATGGGTTTTTACTATTCCTTATATGAGTGGTTCAATCCGACTTATAAATCTGATGTGAACAAATATGTCGACGAGCATATGATTCCTCAGATGAAAGATCTCGTTACACGTTATAAACCGGATTTACTTTGGACAGACGGTGAATGGGACCAGTCGTCGGAAACATGGAAAAGCAAGGAGTTTCTTGCCTGGCTTTTTAATAACCAATCGGTAAGCAAAAATATTGTGGTGAACGACCGCTGGGGAAATGATACAAAAGGAAAACACGGCAGTTTTTATACCTCTGAATATGGTCAGGGAACGGTTTCAGATTCGCATCCATGGGAAGAATGCCGTGGCATCGGTGAATCATTTGGGTATAACCGTAATGAGAATCTCGAAGATTATATGAGCAGTGATAAGCTTGTTCATTCTCTGATCCGGGTTGTTTCAAAAGGAGGTAATTTCTTGCTGAACATCGGCCCCACGGCCGACGGGAGAATCCCTGTCATTATGCAGCAGCGCCTCAAAGATCTTGGCAAATGGATGCAAGTGAACGGAGAGGCAATTTACAGTTCCGAACGTTGGAGCAGTGCAAATAAGGCTACAACAGACAGCTCTGTCTATTATACAAAAAAAGGGAAAGACCTGTACGTTATCTGTTCGGAATGGCCGGAGCAGATTGCGGTAAAAGGAATTTTAAATCCGAAGCGTGTAACAATGCTGGGATATAAAGGCGTGATAAAAACTTCTCAATCGAAAGGCAAAATTATTATTTCAGCACCCATCGTAACACCAAAGACTATGCCTTGCAATTCCGCCTGGGTTTTCAAACTCGAGGGCGTTTTATAAAAAATAAAAATTAACTCTGACAGAAAATAATTAACTGATAAAATATTACCATGAAACCAACACGTCGTTCTTTTTTGCGTTTATCGGCTTTGGCCCTGCCTTTCACGCAGTTCAACAAACTATTTGCATCCACAGCTGTCAACAAACCAATCGTTGTTTCAACCTGGGATAGTGGACAAATCGCCAATGGCGCAGCATGGCCGGTTCTCGAAAAAGGCGGAAAAGCAATTGATGCGGTTGAGCAGGCTGCCATTGCTATTGAAAACGATATCAACTGTTGTGTCGGTTTGGGTGGAAATCCTGACCGTGACGGATATGTGACGCTTGATGCAAGTATCATGGACGAAAAAGCAAACTGCGGTTCTGTTGCTTTTATGGAACGTATAAAACACCCGATTTCCGTCGCCAGAAAGTTGATGGAAACAACGCCGCACGTTTTTCTTGCAGGCGTTGGCGCACAGCAATTTGCGATTGCAAACGGTTTCCCCCTGGAATCGGGAAAACTCTCACCTGATGCGGCAAAGGCTTACAAAGAATGGCTGGTGAAAGCAGAATATAAACCTGTTATCAATATTGAACATCAGCAATCCAAAAAAGGTGGCCATGGTCCCTTTGCTCCAAATCGTTTTGAAGATGGTTCTTTCAACCACGATACGATGGGTACTATCGCTTTGGATGGCAATGGAGATGTTTCGGGTATGTGCACGACCAGCGGCATGGGCTTCAAAATGCGCGGACGTGTTGGTGATACCCCGATTATCGGTGCTGGTTTGTTTGTTGATAACGAAGTAGGCGCGGCAACTTCTTCCGGACAAGGTGAAGAGGTAATCCGTGTTTGCGGAACGCACCTGGTTGTCGAGTTTATGAGAAACGGGCTCTCTCCGTATGAAGCTTGTAAAAAGGCGGTGGAAAGAATTATCAAACCAAATCCTGAACGTGCAAAAACTTTTCAGGTTGGTTTCATTGCGATCAATAAGCAAGGTGAGGTTGGCGCATATTCTGTACAAAAAGGCTTTAACTATACCGTCACTGAAAAAGGGGGCAAAGGAAAAGTGATTAATGCTGAAAGTTACTTTGCATAACTTCTTGCTGTCGGCTTTCAGCGGTCGGCAATCAATCACTGCAAATATTTTTTATTGAAACAAATAGTTATACCTGAAATGAAATTAAAACCTATTCTGCCTGCCCTGCTCTTATTTTTAACAACGGCAACTTTTGCCCAGCAGCATTCGGAACAAAATCACTCCAACTACGTCGCTCCGGCAGATCCGTTGGTTCAGCAGAAATTGAGTAAATGGCAAGATGTAAAATTTGGCCTTTTGATGCACTGGGGTACTTACAGCCAGTGGGGAATTGTAGAATCGTGGTCGTTATGTCCGGAAGATGAAGGCTGGTGTGAGCGAAAAGGACCGCATTCACACGACTGGTTTGAATACAAAAAAGCGTACGAAGAAATCGGTAAAACATTCAATCCTGTAAAATTTAACCCTGAAAAATGGGCAACAGCTGCGAAAAACGCCGGTATGAAATATGTTGTCTTTACTACAAAACATCATGATGGTTTCGCGATGTTTGACTCCAAATATACAGATTACAAGATCACGAATACACCGTTTAAGTCGAACCCGAAAAGTAATGTAACCAAAGAAGTTTTGTCTGCTTTCCGTGATAAAGGTTTTATGACAGGAACTTACTTCTCAAAACCCGACTGGAACACTCCTTCATACTGGTGGAAATATTTCCCGCCAAAAGACAGAAACGTATCGTACGATCCAAAGAAATATCCTGAACAATGGAATAAGTTCAAGGATTTTACCTACAACCAAATCGAAGAACTAATGTCTGATTATGGTTCCGTTGATATACTTTGGCTGGATGGTGGCTGGATTCGGCCAAAAAGTACGATTGATCCAAATATCAGCTGGCAGAAAAGTATTCCGTATGATCAGGATATTGACATGGCACGCATTGCAAAAATGGCTC
>Ga0247803_1002027_pt1 | contig 10394 bp, 10 predicted proteins | sample UWRJL014104B1_FD_180928 | JGI IMG/M metagenome (GOLD analysis project Ga0247803, IMG submission 180928) | Plant litter microbial communities from Arlington Agricultural Research Station in Wisconsin, United States - UWRJ-L014-104B-1 | ecosystem: Environmental > Terrestrial > Plant litter >...
GAGATGGCGTTCGCGCCTGTCGCCGCGCCCGCCGGTGCTCTGGTCGGGTTCGTGGGCTCTCTGCCGGTCCAGACCCAGCCCGACTCCAGCATGGCCCTGACGGCGGACAGCAAGGTCCACGGCTGGGGTCTGTATTGTCCGGGCGTTGCAGGCATGGCGCGCGACGAGGGCAATGACACCGCCAACAGCCAGTTCTTCCTGATGCGCCAGGCCTATCCATCGCTGGACAAGCGCTACACCGTCTGGGGCACGGTGGTGTCGGGCTTGGACGTGGTCCGCAGCCTCAAGTTCGGCACGGACCCTAGCGGCACGGTCGTCGATCCCGACCGCATGATCCGCGTCCGCATCGCCGCCGATATCCCGGAGGTCGAACAGCCCTCGGTTCAGGTGCAGGCCACCGGTTCGGCGGCGTTCCGCGCCCTGGTCGAACAGGTCCGGACAGCGCGCGGGGCCGACTTCTCGATCTGCGACATCACCCTGCCGGTCCAGGTCACGACCCCGACCCAGGCAACGGTGGTCCAGACGCCGGCGACCTAACCTCTGCGCCGACGACGGTTTCGTTTTGGCGTCCGATCGGCGCGGATGGCTTGCAGCAAAAGACCTTCGCGCAGGCCCCGATCCGCGACCCGAACCCGCTCACACGGCCAGGCCCTCTGCACGGCCTCCAGGATCGCGGCCCCGGCCAGCACCAGATCCGCACGGTCCGGGCCGATGCATTGCTCTGCGGCCCGCCCTGCAGGACCCAGGGCCTTCAGCCTGTCGGCCGCTGCCTCACATTCGGCGCGTGTCATCCACAGACCGTCGATCAGGTCGCGGCGGTAGCGTTCGAGGTTCAGATGCACCCCGGCCAGACTGGTGATCGCGCCCGAGGTGCCGACCAGATGGCCGCGCCCGGTCTGGAACAGCCGCATCATGGCCTCGTCGGTCGGGCCGCGCTCGGCGATGGCCGCACCCATGTCGGCGACCATGGCTTCGTACCAGGTGTGGGCCTGTTCCGGCGTCGGATCGGCCGGCTCGGGATGACGCTCGGCCAGGGTCACGACCCCCAGCGGCGCCGACATCCAGGCCGCCGTTTCCATGTCGCGGTTCCGACGACGCAGCCACGACAGTTCCGTCGATCCCCCGCCGACGTCGATGACCAAGGCCGCCTCAGCGCGGGGGTCGATCAGATTCAGACAGCCCACGACCGAAAGCCGGGCTTCCTCCACCGGGTCGATAATCGTCAGTTTCAGGCCGGTGCCGACCCGAACCCGCTCGATGAACTCGGCACCATTCTCGGCCTGGCGACAGGCCTGGGTGGCTACGGCAGTCAGGCGTGATGACTCCAGGCCCTTTCGCATGACCCTTTCGGCACAGGCGGCAAGCGCGTCATAGGCGCGGTCCATAGCCCGGTCGTCCAGTCGCCCGGTCTGGCTCAGGCCCTCGCCCAGCCGGACGATGCGGCTGAAACTGTCGACGACGCGGAAGCTCTCGCGCGCCGGGCGCACGATCAGCAGGCGACAGTTGTTGGTCCCCAGATCGAGCGCACCATAGAGCGGCGCGTCACGACCCGATGCCCCGCCCCCCGATCCTGCGCCACCGGGAGTCCTCCCGGATCGAGAATCGTCTTGAGGCCGCTGGCGCTGGGACCCGTCGTCGCGCCCCGCAGGCGCGCCGTCTGGTTCCGGCATGGCCGACTTTCAAATGGGCTGCCCAAGCGGCACCCGTCCCGATCAGCCTAGAGGGGGATCGATCGCAGGGGAAGCACGGTTAAATAAACCGCACCGTCACACCCGGCTTGACCGCCGCGGCCAGCTGTTCGGCGTCCCAGTTGGTCAGGCGGACGCAGCCGTGGCTGGCGGTCTTGCCGACCTTGGAAGGGTCGGGCGTGCCGTGGATGCCGAAGGTGTCGCGCGACAGGTCGATCCAGACCGTGCCGACGGGGTTGTTCGGGCCCGCAGGCACCGTAACCTTGGCCCCGCCCGGCCCATAGCTGAGGCGGCTGGGATCGTAGAGATAGTCGGGCTCGGGGGCCACGCCGTTGACCGTCAGGTCAGTGCCCGAGGGGGAGGGGTTGTCGCTGCTGCCGATCGTCGCCGGGTAGAAGGCGATCAGCTTGCCGGACGCATCATAGGCTCGCACCGCGTTCTCGCGCTTCAGAACGTCGATGCGGGCGACCTGGGGCAGGGCGGCGTCCATGATGGCCGGGACGACGATGGCCTGACCCGCACGGGCGAAGTCGACGCCGGGATTCAGGCCCTGCAACAGGGCGGGCGCGATGTGGAAGCGCTCGGCCATGCGTTCCAGCGGGTTGGAGAAGTTGGTCCCCAACCGGGCCTGTGTGGCCAGGTCGGATCCGGGGGGAGGGCTGAACGGTCCCGACACGTCGGCTTGGGTCAAGGTATAGTCGCGCATCACCGGCGCGGTGTCGGCGCGCGACAGGGCCTGCAACAGGGCGGCATCGACTTGATCGCCGGTGCCCAGGCTACTGGCCTCGCGATAGGCGGCTACGGCCTTGGCCGTGCTCGATCCCGGAAGGCCGTCGATCTCGCCGGGGGAGAAGGCGGATCGGTCAAGAAGGATCTGCAACCGGACGAGAGCAGCGTCGGGCGGGGTCTGGGCGGGGGTAGGGGTTGCTTCCTGCCCGGTCGCGCTGGCCGTCGGCGTTGCAGCTGCGGGCGTAGGCGACGCACCCGTGCCCGACACAGGTGGTGCGGTAAGCTCTGCCATTTCGATCTGATCGCGCGTCAGAACCGGGGCCGGGGCATTTGGCGTTTGAACCGGCGCATCGGCGGTCTGCGTTGTCTCAGGCTCCGGAGCACCACAGGCCCCGAGGGCCACGATGCCGGTGGCGAGGGAGGTGGCAAGAAACAGGGACAGGCGCATGGACTCACTCGGCAAATCGGTCGGGATCAGACCAATCCCCGACAGACCCACACGTTCCCGTTCCGCTTCACATCGGCGCTCAGGTCAGGGCGGCAGCGAGGCCCTCGGCAGTGATGGCGGCCCAGCAGGCGTAGCCGTCGTCGTTCAGATGCAGGCCGTCCGGCCCCAGACCGCCGCGTGTCAGCCGCCCCCATCCGGCCATGGCATCGAAGCGTCGCTGGACCGCATAGCCTACCCGGCTGCCCTCCAAGGCGATCAGCCGCGCCGTCTCATTCAACGGCACGTTTTTGCCTTCGACCCATGCGCTCAGGCCGTCGTCGGCAACCCTCTGAGGGTCGACCAGCAGTACATCGACGCCCCATCGGTTCAGGATGGCTTCGCCGCGTTGCAGGTCGCTGGCGATGTCGTTCCACGGCCGGGCCCTCAGCACGTCGTTGGTGCCGATTTGCCAGATCACCAGATCGGGCTGATGCGCCACGATCTCGGCCTCCATGCGATTGGCGGCCTCGAACGCCGTTTCGCCACCTATGCCGCGATTGATCACGGTCACGGCAACGCCGGGCAGGCGGCGTTGCAGGTCGGATTGCAACAGGGGCACGAACCCCAACTCGCTGCGGCTGGCCCCGACGCCCTCAATGCTGGACGAGCCGATGGCCAGGATGGTCAGGCGCCCGACGCCGACCGCCGCACGACTGCGGAACAAGCCGTCACCCGCCAGGATCAGGCTATCGCCACTGACCGGACAGGCGCGGGCATCGGGCGCGGGGGTCTCGGACGGCGTCGGGATAACAGGCTCGACTGCCTTGGGCAGGGTGCGAGTCTGGGCGCGTGCCTGACCCGACGTCAGAACGAACAGACCCAGGCCGACAAGGATCAGACCGGCGATGACACTGCGTCTCATGGATTGGGTCTCATGATCCGGGTCTCATCATCTGGCGCTCATGGATTGGGCCTGCCCGTCGCGGGATCCGTCGCGGTCTCGCCCGAGTTGCTCGACCCTTCCGCCCCGGCGGGCTCGGTCGCCGGGCGCGGCGGTTCACCGTCGCGGGCGGGAGCGCGCTGGTTCTCAGTCTCGGTCTCGCGGGTCGGCGGACGTTCTGGATTGACGGTCTTGGGATCGGTCATGGCGGTTCCTCATTATCCCGGATTGCGGGTCCGACGGCAACGCTCGGGCGACGATTTCGGCTCCGACGAAACACCTCGTTCACCATTCCGCTAAACCGTCCTGAAACGGGGATGGGCCTATGGACGGGACCTGGAACGGTCCGTGGTCGGCGTTCGCACGGAGACCCTGAATGGCCGAAAGCCTCAAAGTCGAGATCGTCCGCGCCGAGGCATTGACGGCGGGCGACCTGGGCGTTTGGCGCGCCATGATCGCCGCCAACCCCGATCTGGCCAGCCCCTATTTCCGCCCCGAGTTCACTCAAGTCGCCGCGAGGGTCAGCCCCGATGCCGCCGTCGCCGTGTTCTCGCGCGGCAACGAGACCGTGGGCTTCTTTCCCCATCAACGCCGGGGATCGACGGTCCAGCCCCTGGGCGCGCCGATGAACGACTACCACGGCGTGATCGCCTATCCGGGTCAGGCCCCCGACCTGGAGACGGTCGCGCGGCTGATGAAGGCCTCGCGCCTGCGTGTCGGGGCCTGGGTCGGTCGATCATCCGATACAGGTCACGAGGTCGGCGAACCCCGCGATACACTGATGGTCGATATGCCGCCTGAGGGCTACGATGCCTGGTATGCCGAGCGCCGCGTCACCTGGGCCAAGTATTTCAAGGACAAGGAACGCGCCCGCCGCAGCCTGTCCGCCGAACTGGGCGAGGTTCGCGTCGAGCGCAACCTGCGCGATCCAGACCTTCTGAACCACCTGATCGCCCTGAAGCGGGACCAGTACCGCCGCACGGGTCGTCACGACATCTTCGACTGCGGCTGGACCGTCGACCTGCTGCACGGCCTGATGAAGACGCACGGCCAGGACGATTTCGGGGCCTCGATGGCGGCGATGTGGGCGGGCGACAGTCTGGTGGCCATCGAATATTCGCTGCACGCAGGCGACCGCTACCATTTCTGGTTCCCGGTCTATGAGCCGTCCACGGCGCGCTGCTCGCCCGGCATCTTGCTGAGCATGGACACGATGCGGCTGGCCTCGGAACAGGGCTACCGCGTCTTCGACTTCGGCTTCGGCGGCGAGGGCTACAAGAAATACTTCTGCAACAAGATGCAGACGGTGCGCGAGGCCCTGGTCATGCGGCCGGGTCTGAGCACCAGTGTCAGCAATGCCGCGTTCGGCCTGTTGAACACGGCGGGCAACCATCGTGGCGACCGGTTGCGGACCAGCGTACGCCGCCGGTGGGCCGCTATCGAGGCCTGTGAGACCACGCCGATCAATCGCCTGAAAGGTGCCGTCGGTGCCGCCCAGATCGCCCTGAACAAGGGGGCCGAACGCGCCGCCTCGCGCATGGCCGAACCGCAAGTCACGGGATGAGAGCCGCCTGATGAGAGATGTCGTGACCAAGAGAACCCGCTATCCTGGCCCGATCACCGAGGCAAAGAAACACGCCCATTCCCTGGTCGATCAGGGGTTCGCCACCGACGAGGCCCTGGCCCAGGTGCTGCACCGCTATCCGGCCGAGCTGTTCGACATCAACCTGTACGACTACGACGACGCCGGTCAGGTGTCGTTGCGGACCGGGGCGCGCGGCAATCTGTCGGGCGACCAGTTGCTGGCCGCGATCCAGGCCGGACGGCTGTGGGTCAACCTGCGCCAGGCCGAACAGGGCTGTCCCGGACTGTGGGCTGCCGCGATGGGCGAGTTCGCGCGCATCCAGGCGACCTATCCCGGGATGCGGGCGGTCACCAATGCGGGGCAACTGATCATCTCGTCGCCGGTCGCGCGCGTGCCCTATCATTTCGATGCAGCGGGCGTGATGCTGTTCCACCTGCGCGGTCGCAAGCGCCTCTTCATCTATCCCGGCGACGAGGCGCACCTGCCGGAACGGGCCATGGAACAGGTGGTCGCGCGCCAGACGACCGAGGAATTGCCCTATACCCTGGCGTTCGAACCGGACGCCCAGGTCATGGACCTGGAGCCTGGCGAGGCCCTGACCTGGCCGCTCTATGCGCCGCACCGGGTCGATAATCTCGACAAGTTCTGCGTCTCGCTGTCGATGGATTTCCAGACCTGGCCGACGCGGTTCCGGAACGGCGCCCTCTATACCAATGCCGTGATCCGCAGCCGGGGCGGGCGTCCGCGCTTCACCGAGGGCATGACGACACCCGAACTGGCCGCGCGCTGGGCCGCATCACTGGCCCTCAAGCGTGTCGGCGGGCTGGAGAGCCGCATCGCCCATTTCGAGCGCGATTTCGAACCGGAGGTCGGAGCCCAGGATGGTGCAAGGGCGCTGAACGCCTGATTTCGCGGTGCGCGGCCTTTGCCGGTGGGGACGGCCTTCTCTATAGGTCTGCGTCCACGCTTGACGGATTCTCATGGCCCGCATCCTGATCACCTCGGCCCTGCCGTACATCAACGGCATCAAACACCTGGGCAACCTGGCCGGGTCGATGCTGCCTGCCGATGTATGGGCGCGGTTCAAGCGGGCGCAAGGTAATGAGGTTCTCTATATCTGCGCCACCGACGAGCACGGCACGCCGGCTGAACTGGCTGCCGCCGCTGCGGGCCAGGACGTGCGGACATACTGCGACGAACAGCACGAAATCCAGCGCGCGGCGGGCGAGGCGTTCGGCCTCAGCTACGACCACTTCGGGCGGTCCTCGAACGCGCCCAACTACCGCCTGACCCAGCATTTTGCCGAGGCGCTGGAAGCTAATGGCCTGATCGAGGAACGGGTCGACCAGATGGTTTATTCGGTCGACGACGCGCGGTTCCTGCCCGACCGCTATGTCGAGGGCACCTGTCCGCACTGTGCGTACCCTAAGGCGCGGGGCGACCAGTGCGACAACTGCGGGCGTCTGCTGGACCCGACCGACCTGATCGATCCCTATTCGTCGGTCTCGGGCAGCCGCAACATCGAGGTGCGAGACACCCGCCACCTGTATCTGCTCCAGACGAAAATCGAACCGCAGATCAGGGCCTGGGTCGAATCCAAGTCCGACTGGCAGACCCTGGCCAAATCCATCGCTTTCAAACACCTGGACGAGGGGCTGATCGACCGCGGCATCACCCGCGACCTGGCCTGGGGCGTGCCGGTGACCAAGAACGGCGCGCCGCGTCCGGGCATGGAGGACAAGGTCTTCTACGTCTGGTTCGATGCGCCGATCGAATACATTGGCGCCACCCAGGAATGGGCCGAGAAGCACGGCACCACCTGGCGCGACTGGTGGCGTTTGGACGAGGGGGCGGAAGACGTCCGCTATGTCCAGTTCATGGGCAAGGACAACGTCGCCTTCCACACCGTCAGCTTCCCCGCGACCATCATCGGCTCGGGCGAGCCGTGGAAGACGGTGGATCAGCTCAAGGCCTTCAACTGGCTGAACTGGTACGGCGGGAAGTTCTCGACGTCCCAGAAACGCGGCGTCTTCATGGATCAGGCGCTGGAGCTGTTGCCCGCCGACTATTGGCGCTGGCACTTGACCGCCTATGGGCCGGAAGGGTCGGACGCGGCCTTCACCTGGGAGCAGTTCCAGTCGACGACGAACAAGGATCTGGCCGACGTACTGGGCAATTTCGTCAACCGCATCGTCAAGTTTACCGAGAGCAAGTTCGACGGCGTCGTACCCTCGGGCGGCGAACCCGGTCCCATCGAGGCGAAACTGGCGCAGGACATCGCCGCCGGTATCGCCGAGGCCACCGCCCAGTTCGAGGCGATGGAGTTCCGCAAAGCCGCCGTCGCCCTGCGTGCCACATGGGTTCTTGGCAACGAATATCTGCAGGAGGCCGCGCCCTGGACCGCGTTCAAGACCGACGTCGACCGCGCCGCCGTCGGCGTCCGCACCGGCCTGAACCTGGTCGCGCTGTTCGCCCGTCTGGCCACGCCGGTCATGCCGTTCTCAGCGGTCAAGATCGCGGCATCCGTCGGGGCGACCGACCTGACCTGGCCGTCGGCCGGGGAAGACGTGCTCAACACCCTGCCGCTGGGCCAGCCCGTCCAGGCCGCCGAGGTGCTGTTCAAGAAGATCGAGGACGCTCAGGTCGCCGAATGGACCGAACGCTTCGGCGGGGCGCGAGCTTAAGGCTTCTCGCCCCGGCTCGAGTGGCTACTTCTTGCCCGGCGGTTGCGTGAACGGCGAAGAACCGACGGCGACGGCGGGCTTGGGTTTTTCCGCCTTGGGCTTGCGGGTTTCCTTGTTGCTGCGCACCTGACCCTTGGCCATGATCGTCTCCTGTTGGTAGCCGGGAACCGGGACACCGGTTCAGCGGTCCGTTCGTCCTACACCGCCCATCCCAAATCGCTCAACGTCAATCGAGCGATCAGGGTTGCCCGAGACAAGAGGGCTGGCCTTTGGTTGCGCTCTGGACTAAGAGCGCCGCTCCGAAGAAAGCGACCCGTGTTCTTGAAACTCGCCACCTCGTATCTGCCCATGACCTCCGACCGCCAGCCGGTCGAGCGGAATGGCGCGTGCGTGGAGGCGGTGTAGGGGCGAACGGTCGACAGACTTCGGCTTTCCAGCAACCCCTCCCGCCACCGGCCGGAGGGGTTTCTTGTATCTGCGAGACGCCTTCCCTGCCGGTCCGACGAGAGGACCAGAAGACAGAAAAGGAGGCGTCCGCCATGCGCGGATACGACGTAATCGAAGACCCCGGCCATGTGCCGATCAAGACCTGGACGCGCGGCGTACCCATCGAGGACGCGGCGATGAAACAGCTGAAGAACGTCGCCTCGCTGCCGTTCATCCACAAACACGTCGCGGTTATGCCCGACGTGCACTGGGGCATGGGCGCGACCGTGGGGTCGGTGATCCCGACCGTGGGGGCCATCATCCCGGCCGCCGTGGGCGTGGACATCGGCTGCGGCATGATGGCGGTGCGGCTCTCGATCCGCGCCGAACACCTGCCCGACGACCTGTCGGCCATCCGTTCCGCCATCGAGGCGGCCGTTCCGCACGGCCGCACCGACAACAGTGGGCGCAACGACAAGGGCGCCTGGGCCGGCGAACCGCCCGCCTCTGCGGTCACCCGCTGGGGCGAGCTGAAGGCCGGCTATGACGCCGTGGTCGAGGCCCACCCCAAGGCGGCGCACCCACGTGGCTTCGGCCATCTGGGCACGCTGGGCACCGGCAACCACTTCATCGAGCTCTGCCTCGATGAGGCGGGTGATGTGTGGGTGATGCTGCACTCCGGTTCGCGGGGGGTGGGCAACCGGTTCGGGAGCTATTTCATCGAACGGGCCAAGCACGAGATGCGGCGCTGGCACATCAACCTGCCGGACCAGGACCTGGCCTATTTCCCCGAGGGGACGGACGGCTTCATCCACTATGTCCGGGCGGTGTCGTGGGCGCAGAAATACGCGCGCGCCAACCGTGAGGTGATGATGGACAGCGTGCTGGGCGTGCTGCGCATGATCTGGCCCGATCTGGAGACGACGCAGGAAGCGGTGAACTGCCACCACAATTACGTCGCCAAGGAGAAGCATTTCGGCAAGGACGTCTACCTGACCCGCAAAGGCGCGGTGTCGGCCAAGCTGGATGAACTGGGCATCATCCCGGGTTCGATGGGAGCGAAATCCTTCATCGTGCGCGGAAAGGGCAATGCGGAAAGCTTCTGCACCTGCTCGCACGGCGCCGGTCGGGCCATGAGCCGGACCGAGGCCAAGCGGCGCTTCACGGTGGATGACCACATCCGCGCCACCGAAGGCGTCGAGTGCCGCAAGGACGCCGATGTGATCGATGAAACGCCGATGGCGTACAAGGACATCGACGCGGTCATGGCGGCGCAAGGAGACCTGATCGAGGTCGTGCACACCCTGCGTCAGGTGGTGTGCGTCAAGGGATGACGGGAGCCGGTTTTGCAGCGATGCGAGGCCGGCTTTCGTCGTGAAAGGGGGTCTGTATCTCGACCGACCTATATCGGCTCGACGACCACCGCCGTGCCATAGGCCAGCACCTCTGTGATGCCGTCCATGATCTCGTTGGCGTCGTAGCGCATGGCGATGATGGCGTTGGCACCCTGTGCCGCAGCATGGGCGACCAGTTCGTCGTAGGCCTCCTGACGCGCCATCTCGGCCAGTTTGACATAAGCACCGACGCGACCGCCGAAGATCGACTGGATGCCGCCCAGCATGTCACTAATGGCGTTGCGCGACCGCACGGTGATGCCGCGCGTCATGCCGATGTGGCGCACGATCCGGTATCCGGCCAGGTCATTGGTTGTAGCGACGATCATGCTGTGTCTCCGGTCAATCAGGTGCGTTCGAGGACGCGGAAGGTGAAGGGGTGGTCGTCCTTCTCACCGGGCTCGCGACGGTCGGCGGAAATCTCGCGCCAGCCAGCTTCGTCGAAGGCGGGAAACCAGGCGTCGCCGCGCGGTTCGGCATCGACCTCGGTGATATACAGACGCCGCGCCTTGGGCAGGGTG
>Ga0247803_1002028_pt1 | contig 10393 bp, 11 predicted proteins | sample UWRJL014104B1_FD_180928 | JGI IMG/M metagenome (GOLD analysis project Ga0247803, IMG submission 180928) | Plant litter microbial communities from Arlington Agricultural Research Station in Wisconsin, United States - UWRJ-L014-104B-1 | ecosystem: Environmental > Terrestrial > Plant litter >...
AGACCCCCATCCCCAATAGGGTCCGATCTGCGCCACCGAGACCCTCGCATCCGGGCCGCGACCGCCCGGAAAATCCGCCGCCAGCAGGGCTGCGCCATAGACGGCGGCCTGGTCCTCGACCTCGAAGGTGCGCTTCACCGCCGCGCCGTCCAGCACGCGGACACGAAACCGCAGAGGCTCGGAGGCGGGCGTATCGCCCTCCCACATATCGCTCTCCAGACGCGACCGCGCGGTCCAGCTCAGCGCCAGACCCGCGCTGCTCCTCGACGCGCGCAGATGGGCGGGACTCCAGGGCCGGTCGAACACCCCACTGACCGTTTCGGGGCGTTCGCTCACCCCCGCGCCGCCGGGAGGCACCCCTGCCGGTCCGGCGCGCCAGATCATCGGAGCGCCCCGTTCGCTGCGCGGCACGCTGACCCGCGCCAGCCTGGCGTCCAGAAACACCGCCACCGCGCCGACCACTGCGCCCGCGCGCATTTCGGCCTCGGTCCCCTGCTGCCCCCTCAACAGGCCTGACAGGTGCCAGACATTGGGCGCCGTCAGCACCGCCTCGCGGAACTGCAGGATTTCCCACCCCGCTCCGGTCTCGACCGCCAGGGCGTTGGCGCCGCCCAGCACCGCCAGCCCCTCCTGACTGGAAGGCGCGCCGCCCTCGACCCGGACCGTCACCGCGTTCCGTTCATCCCATCGGCCGACCACGCCCTCGGACAGGGGCACCTGCAGAACCCCCACCATGGCGGACGCCGTGGCTGTGCCGCGCAGGCTCAGCAGATCGGCGCTCCGGCCGGCGAACACGTCCATCGCGCGCCAGGGCTGCCCGGCGACCACCACCAGCAGCCTGTCGTCGGCCTCGCCACCCGGCAAGGGCGGCAGGTCCATCAGTCGAAAGAACGGCGCTCCCGCCAGCACGGGCGTATCGCCCGAACGCCATTCGGTGGAGGGGGCAGACCCCAGACACCCTGTTGGCGGAAAGCCCCCTCCGTCACGGCGCCAAGGCGCGCCGCGCCACCTCCCCCGACGGGGGAGGATTTCATCGTCAGACCCGAACCTCGATCAGGGGCACGGCGACCATCCGCCCGGCGCCGAAGCTTTCCAGCGTCACCTCGATCCGGTCGGCGTCGAACCGCACGGGCGTGTCGAACAGGAACCCTGCACTGACCACCGCGCCGGCCGCCGGCGCCGAGGTCAGGGTCACCGTCCCTGTCCCCGCGACCACCGAGAACGCGGATCCCGCCAGGGCCGCGCCGTTGACCGCCACCCGCACCGACCCCGCCACCGGCTTGCGGATCGGGCGCACAAGGTCGCCATAGGTCTTGGCCAGATCGAACATGGTCCGCGCCCCGTCGCCCGCGCCCAGCACCTGGTCCGTCGCAGCGATCGACCCGGCCGGCGCGCAGGACTTGAAGTCGGCGAAGTCGCGAAACCGGAACCCGTACAACCGCCCCATCCGCGCCTCGAAAAAAGCGGTCAGCGCCGCCATGTCATCCAGCGAGCGCAGCCCTGCCCCGATCAGATAACGTCTGCGTCCCTGCGCCCACGGCGTCGAGCGCCGCTCGTGTCCGGACCCCAGGGTGACGATCTCCGTCCGCCGCTCGACACCCCCGGTCGACCCGAAGGCCAGGCGCGCAGGCAGGCTCACCTCGTGAAAGGCCATGGCCTCCTCCTTGTCTTATGCGGCCATCCGGCCTTGTCGGTGGATCGCTGATCCGCCATGCTCCCCACACGCGGCGGTCTGGCCGCCATGACAGGAGAGACGGCGTGCGCGGCGAGGTTCTGACTTATGACGACGGTCCCGGCACGGGTCTGATCAGCGGCGAAGACGGCGCGCGATACGCCTTCACGCGCGCTGACCTGCAGCAACTCACGCCCGTCCGCGCCGGAACCCACGTCGATTTCGTGGCCGCCGACGGGCTGGCGACCCAGGTCTATGTCGTGGCCCAGACCCAGACAGGGTCCGCGACCCAGGGCGTCTACACCCCCGGCGTCGCCGGTTCCGGCGCCAGCCTCGACTGGAAGACCCTGTTCCTCGACGCCAATGGCCGTATCGGACAGAAAGACTATTGGATCGGCTTCGGCATCCTGTTCGCCGCCAACCTCGTGCTCAGCTGGCTGCCGCTGATCGGCGTCCTGATTTCCCTGGCAGCGGCCTATGCCGGCATCTGCCTGGCGTCCAAGCGTCTTCACGACATGGGCAAGTCGGGCTGGTTGGCCGCCATCCCCTATGGCGTCTTCATCGCCGCCACCGTGCTCACCGCCGTCTCCTTCATCGGCATGATGGGCGCCGCTACCTACGACAACGGCATGGGCATGCTGGCAGGCGCCGGCTTCATGGGCCTGCTCTGGACCGCGGCCTTCGTGCTCAACGTCGGCTTTGTTATCTGGCTGGGCGTGACGGCGGGACAGCCCGACGACAACCTCTACGGCCCGCCGCCCCAGCCGCTGGCCAAGTTCTAGACCCCACAAACATCCAGCCTTCGCCGGACACGCCCACCGTGTCCGGCGCACGCCTCTCCTCAAGGGAACTGACATGCGCGGTGAAGTCATCAGCGTCGACGGCGCATCTGGCGATGGCCTCATTTCGGGTGACGACGGCGTCCGCTACGGCTTCTCCGTCGTAGATCTCGCCGGCGCCACGCCCAGGATCGGCGACCGGGTCGACTTCGTGTCCGAGGGCGGATCGGCCAGTCAGGTCGTCATCCTGCCATCGGCCGCGCCCGGCCCCTGGGCCAATCAGACGGCTTCGACCTCGCCCACGGGCGCAGACCTTGCTGCAACGTCCAACGCCGGGTTCGACTTCGCCAGGGCCATGTTCTCGTTCAATGGCCGGCTGCGGCGCTCGCATTTCTGGATCGGGTTCGCGATCATCTTCGCCGCCAGCTTCGTCTCGGGCCTGATCCCGCTCATCGGCGCTCTGTTTTCGCTCGCCCTCATCTGGCCCAACCTCGCCATCTCGGTGAAGCGGCTGCATGACATGGGCAAGTCGGGCTGGCTCGTGGCCATTCCCTTCGGCATCAGCATCGTCCTGGGCGTCATCGCCGTCGCCATGATCGGGACCGCCCTGGTCGCCGATGGCCGTGCGCCGGAAGATTTCGAGGCCGATCCTGTCTCCGCCATCGCCCTGATGGGGCCCGCGTTCGGCGTCCTGGCCATCTCCGGCCTGATCAACCTGGCCTTCCTGCTGTGGATCGGAATCGCCGATAGCCAGCGCGGCGCCAACAAGTTCGGACCCAACCCCAAGGGCGAGTGATCCGGGGGCGACTGATCCGGCGCGACTGATCACATCCGCCGCGACCCCAGGGCCACCGCCCGCGCCAGCATCTGCGCGATCTGCGCCTCGGACCGCAACAGGTCCGGGGCGCCGCCGTCCAGCCGCAGATTGACGGTCACCGGGGCCGAAGTCGCGCTTTCGATACTGCCCGCGCCGGCTGGCCGGAACACCTCCGGCCCGCGCACCCCCGAACAGCCCGCCGACCGCGTCGCTGATCGCCTTGCCCAGGCCGCCTCCCGCTCCGATCCCCGCATTCGCGGCCGCCAGCACCGCCCGCGCCAATTCTGCCAGGGTCACCTCCCCGTCGGCCGCGGCCCGCGCCAGCGACCGGGTCAGGCTGTCGCCCGCCCGATCGAACGCATCCTCGATTGAAGCCGCCGCCCGTTCGGCCGGTTCGCGCAAGGCCTCCAGCGCCGCCGCCGCCTCGGCCGCCCGCACCGGCACGCTGTTCAAAACCTGGTCATTGTCGCTCATCTAAAATCCTCCCCATCGGGAAAAGGGGACCGCGAAGCGGTGGAGGGGGCCAGGCGGCATGGAACTGTGGTCCTCTCAGACTGTCGGCGTCCTCGGCGGAAAAGGCATAGGCCGAGGCGCCCGATGGCCAGACCAGCCGCTTCCGCCCGGCCTCCCAGCGCGGCCGCGCCCTGCCCTCGGTGAAGGATTTGATGCCTGAACGCCCCTCGATCATCACCTCGCGCACATCGTGCAAAGCGGGACCGACCAGGGCCAGCGTTGGGTTGTCGCGTTGCGCCAGGCTATGGATCCACCACGCCCCGGCATAGGTCTTGCCCGCCCCGCGACCGCCCAGCATGACCCAGGTCCGCCAGTCGACCTGAGGATCAGTCTGGTGGGGCAGTATCTCCGCCGGCGGCGTCATCACCGTCGCCTCGCGGATCTGACGATACGATAGGCCATCCATCCAGGCGCTTCGTTTCGACCGCCCGCTGCAAGCCGTCGAGACGGCGTTCCAGTTCGGCCCGAGCCCGTGCGAACTCGGCGGGATCGACGCTGTCGTGATCATCTTCGTTCATGCTGTCCTCGGCTGTGGCGGCGCCCATGCGACGCAGCGGCGGCTCGCGATCGGGACGCGGGCGCAGGATCTCGATGGCGCGGACGGCCTTGGCCACATTGGTGACGGCCCTGGCCTTGCGGTCGGCCCCGACCGTGTCCCCGGGCGACAGCACATCGGCGACCATGGTGGTCAGCGCGCTTTCGGCCTGGCCTTCCAGTACGGTGATCATCCGCGACAGCCAGCCCAGGCCGGCCGCGCCGTCCTCGTCGCCCTGCCCCCTTTTCCCGTCCATGTCCGAACTATAGCGGACCAGGGTCACTGGCCGCGGCGAACGGCTCCAGAAAAGACACAGGCGCAGTTTTTCAATGACTTGCAGTCACCCGTCGTGATGACCCAGCACTTCGGGCGCTCACAGACCGCGTTCGACGTCCCACTCGGGCGCCTCATAGCCCACGGCGTCCTCGGGATTGTCGAGATCCAGCTCCGATATCGTCTGACCCCGCACCGACACGCCTGCCGTATGCACGCTCTCGGGATCGCCCGAGACCAGCGGATGCCAGTCCGCCAGCCTCCGCCCCTCGTCGATCCGGCGATAGGCGCAGGACTTGGGCATCCACTGCAGTTGCTCGATATTCCACGGAGTCAGCTTGATGCAGTCGGGCACGTGATCCTTGCGGTTCACATAGTCGGTGCAGGTGCAGCGCTGGCTGTCGAACAGCCGGCAATGGACCTTGGTGGCGAAGACCGTGCCCGTGTCCTCATCCTCGAACCGGATCAGGCAGCACAGCCCGCACCCGTCGCACAGGCTCTCCCACTCCTCGCGGGTCATCTGCTCCAGACGCTTGGTCTGCCAGAAGGGTTTGTCGCTGGGCAAGGAGGTCGAGGTCATCAGAGGGCCGGTCCTTACGCAGAAACGCGCCAGAAGTCCCGGATGTTCGATCCTTTGTTCAGAAACTCGCCTCAGCGGGCGACGACCCTGTCGCACGCCGATCTCCGCTCTGGAAACTTCGCCCCATATCCCCTAGATCAGCGCCGCCTCCCGCACTCCGCCGCAGCGATCCCTCCCGCCTCTCGCGACGAGGGCCAAGGATATTCATGGCTCCCCGTTCCTCGTCTCCTCGTCCCCCTCTCGTCGCCTTGAAGGACGTCCGCCTCCAGGACGGCCCGCGCCCCCTGTTCGACGGCGTCGATCTGGCCATCGAGCCGCGCACCCGCTCCTGCCTGGTCGGCCGCAACGGCGCCGGCAAGTCCACCCTGATGAAGGTGGTCATGGGCCTGATCGAACCGGACAGCGGCAATCGCTCGATCCAGGGCGCGGTCAAGTTCGCCTATGTTCCGCAAGAGCCGCTGATCGCCGGCGACACCCTTTTGGACTACGCCACCTCCAACGACGCCGAGCATTGGACCGCGGAGTCCTGGCTCGAGACCTTCGGCATGGACCCGCACAAGTCCACCAAGGGCCTGTCTGGCGGCGAGATCCGCCGCGCCGCCCTGGCCAAGGCCTTCGCCGAAGAGCCCGACCTGCTGCTGCTGGACGAGCCCACCAACCACATGGACATCATGGCCATCGAGTTGCTGGAGAACGCGATCATCGACGCCCGCTGCGCCGCCCTGATCGTCTCCCACGACCGCGCCTTCCTGAACCGCGTCACCCAGTCCTGCCACTGGCTGGAAGGCCGCAAGGTCCGCACCCTGAACAAGGGCTTCGACGCCTTTGACGAATGGGCCGCCAAGACGATGGAAGAAGAAGCCATCGCCTTCCAGAAGCTGACCAAGACCATCGAGCGGGAAACCGCCACCTTCTACTCCTCCATCACCGCCCGCCGCAGCCGGAACGAAGGCCGCGCCCGCGCCCTGGACGGCCTGCGCGCCGAACGCGCCGAACAGGCCAAGGACCGGCCCCGCGAAATGCAGCTGGGCGTCGATTCCGGCGGCACCTCGGGCAAGCTGGTCGCCGACCTCAAGGGCGTCACCAAATCCTTCGGCGACCGCGTTGTGATCAAGCCCTTCACCAGCCGCATCATCCGCGGCGACCGGCTCGCCATCGTCGGCCCGAACGGCGCCGGCAAGACCACACTGGTCAAGATTATGCTGGGCGAACTGGCTCCGACCGAAGGTACGGTCAAGCTGGGCGCCAGCCTGGAGACAGTCTACCTCGACCAGTCCCGCGACGGCCTGCGCTCCGACATGACTCTGTGGGACTGCCTGACCCCCGGCGGCGGCGACTCGATCATCGTGCGCGGCGTCTCCAAGCATGTCGCGGCCTACGCCAAGGACTTCCTCTTCACCGAGGCCCAGCTGCGTCAGCCGATCTCGACCCTGTCGGGCGGCGAGCGAAACCGACTGCTGCTGGCCATCGCCCTGGCCAAGCCCGCCAACATGCTGGTCCTCGATGAGCCGACCAACGACCTGGACATGGACACGCTCGACAAGCTGGAAGAGCTGCTCGAACAGTATGACGGCACCCTGATCCTGGTCAGCCACGACCGCGATTTCGTCGACCGTCTGGCCACCTCGACCATCGGCATGAACGGGCGCGGCGACATCGTCGAGACCCCCGGCGGCTGGACCGACTTCATCGGCCAGAACCCCGGCTTCCTGAAGCCCAAGCTCAGCGGCGCAGAGACCTCCGCGACGACCGCCAAAGCGCCCGAACCAGCGCCTGCGCCCGCCCCCGCAGCCTCGACCTCCAAGGCCAAGATGTCCTTCAAGGACACCCACCGCCTCAAGGAGCTCGACGCCCTGATCCACGAGCTGCCCGAGACCATCAAGGACCACCAGACCCGCCTGGACGATGTCAACTTCTACTCGCGCGACCCCGCTGGTTTCGCCTCGACCATGAAGGCCCTCGAAGCCGCTCAGGCCAAGCTGGCCGCGGCGGAAGAGGAGTGGTTCGAGCTGGAGGCCAAGCGCGAGGCCCTTGCGGGCTGAGGCCGCTGCCAGCCCTGGGCAGGAGCGGGGGAGGTCTGCACGCCGAGCGGCGCCGACCCGCCTTCCTTTCCCGCCCGACGCTCGCTAACGTCCGGCCCATGTCGCGGCTTCCGAATCCCTATCTTGTCGCCAGCCGCCGCGTCGTCCTGACGGGCGGCGTCGCCACGACGATGGCGGGTCTGGCGTCCTGCTTTCGCTCAGAGGCGCCGGTCGACGATCAGGGCCGCGTCCGCATCCGGTTCGCCACCGACTGGCGCGCCCAGGCCGAACATGGCGGATTCTATCAGGCCCTGGCCTCCGGGGCCTATGAGAAGCGCGGCCTGAACGTCCAGATCGTCCAAGGCGGACCGGGCGTGAACGTGCCCCAGTTGCTGGCCTCGGGCGCCGTCGAATTAGGCATGGGCTCCAACAGCTTCATCCCCCTGAACCTGGTGGCCGAGAACGCCCCGGTGAAGGCCGTCGCCGCCTTCTTCCAGAAGGACCCCCAGGTCTTGATCGCCCATCCCGATCCCGAGCTGGAGACCATCGCCGATCTGCACGACCGGCCCTTCCTGCTGGCCGACGCCTCGATCACCGCCTTCTGGGTCTGGCTGAAGGCCAAATACGGCTTCACCGATGATCAGGTCCGAAAATACACCTTCAACCCGGCCCCGTTCCTGGCCGACAAGCGGGCGGTCCAGCAGGGCTATCTGACCTCCGAGCCCTATACGATCGAGACCGTCGCGGGCTTCAAGCCGCGCGTCTTCCTGCTGGCCGACGAAGGCTATCCCTCCTACGCCGCCATGGTGCTGTCGCCGACAGGCTTCGCCCGCGACAACGCCCGCTCGCTGCGCAGCTTCATCGCCGCCTCGGCCGAGGGCTGGCGCGACTATATGAACGGCGACCCCGCCGCGGCCAACGCCCTGATCAAGCGCGACAATCCCGAGATGACCGACGCCGTCCTGGACCAGGCGCGCGACGCACTGAACGCCAACTCCATCGTGGGCGGCGGCGACGCAGCTCTCTATGGCCTGGGCACGATGACGGCCGAGCGCTGGCAGGCCTTCTTCGACGTGATGTCCCAGGCGGGCGTCTATCCCCCGAACCTGAACTGGCGCGACGCCTTCACCGACAGCTATCTGCCGGGCCGTGGCTGAGCCCACCGCGACCGATCTCATTGCCGCCTTGCGGGGCGCCGTCGTCCGCTATCCGGCGCCCGCCCACGCCATCGGCCCCATTGATCTCAACATCGCGCCCGGCGAGATCGTCGCTTTGGTCGGGGCCTCGGGGGCCGGAAAGTCCACCGCACTGCGGCTTCTGGCCGGCCTGGAGCCGCCCTCGTCCGGTCAGGCGATCGTCGCCTCGGGCCGCACCGGACTGGTGTTCCAAAGCCCGACCCTGATGCCCTGGGCCGACGCCCTGACCAATGTCGCCCTGCCTCTCAACCTGGCGGGGCTGGACCGCGCCCAGGTCCGCGAGCGGGCGCAGACATCCCTCGCCGCCGTCGGCCTGGGCGACCGGGCCACGGCCATGCCGCACGAGCTTTCCGGCGGCATGGCCATGCGGGTTTCCCTGGCCCGCGCCCTGGTCACCCAGCCCGATCTGCTGCTGCTGGACGAGCCCTTCGCCGCCCTGGATTCCATCACCCGCCGCGGCCTGGTCGAGGACCTCCATCGCCTCTGGTCGGAACGTCGCTTCGCTGTCGTCTTCGTTACCCACGACGTCGAGGAGGCGGTCTATTTCGCCGACCGGGTCGTCATCCTCGACGCGCGCGACGGCCGCCCCTGCGCCGACCTGCCCAGCCCCGGCGCCCTGCCCCGCGCCGCCGGCTGGCGTCTGGACCCGGCCTATCGCCGCAGGGTCGAGGCCGTCGCCGACGCGCTGGCTGCGTCGATGCCCGCCTCGATCAGGGTCGCCCCATGAAGCGGATGGCCGCCCTCGCCCCGCCGGTGCTCATGATCCTGCTGCTGCTGGCGGGCTGGGAGATCGCCTGCCGCCTGCTGGCCGTCCCCAGCTATTTCCTGCCGCCGCCCAGCGCCGTGGCCCAGGCCCTGGTCGAGCGCGCGCCGGTGCTGGCGGCGTCGGCTCTGGTTACCTTCTGGATGGCCATCCAGGCGCTGATCGTCGCCGTCGTGATCGGCGGCGGGCTGGCCGTGCTCGTCTCTCTCAACGCCGCCGCAGAGCGCGCCGTCCGCCCCCTGGCCATCGCGCTGCAGGTCACCCCCATCGTCGCCATCGCGCCCCTGGTGCTGATCTGGGCCGGGCTGGACAATGCGGACCTCGCCGTCGTCGCCCTGGCTGCCGCGGTCGCCTTCTTCCCGATCTTTTCGGGCGTCCTGACCGGGCTGAAGTCCGCCGACCCGGATCTGGAGCGTTTGTTCGATCTCTATGGCGCCCATCCCTTGCGGCGCCTGCTGCGGCTGCGGCTGCCCACCGCCCTGCCCCATGCGCTGGAAGGGCTGCGCGTCGCCGCCGGGTTTGCGATCATCGGCGCCGTGGTCGCCGAGTTCGTCTCCGGGTCGGGCGCATCCCAGGGGCTGGCCTGGCGCCTTCTGGAGGCCGGCAATCGCCTGAGGACCGCCGAGCTTCTGGCCGCCCTCGCCTGCCTGACCGTGATGGGGCTTGGGCTGAACCTCGTCATCGCCGCCCTGACGCGTCTGGTCCTGCGCCGCCGACGTCAGGGTTAATCCGGGCGGCGGCGTTAGGCCGGGGTTAATGCGCCAAAGCCTAGGTTTGGTTACGTTCCGTGCGGACGGGAGCCCGAATTGCGTCAGTTCTGTCCATCCGTCGCCGGCGTGTCCGGCGCCCTGTTCCTGGCCTTAGGCAGTCTCGGCGTGGCCGCGCCTGCCGCTGCGCAACAGGCGGCCTCCGCACCCGCCCGCTACCTGTCCTGGTCTGGCAAGGTCGAGCCCACCCCCGCCACAATCGCCCTGCCCGAGGGACCGGCCCGCCGTCCCGGCCTCATTCCCCGTCAGGTCGCGGCGCCCATGGCCATGGCCCTCGCGCCTGGCCGCATGGCCGGCGATGCGCGCTACGCCCCCGCCGGCAACCGCCTGACGCCGGCCAGCGCCTGGATGGCGGCGCCTTCGGTTCCCCACGCCCAGCCCGACGCCACCCCCTATCTGAGCGGCGCCGCCCCCGAGACGACGCCCGCCTACGCTCCCCCTCCGCCTCCGCCTCCGCCCCCGCCCCCGCCATCCGCA
>Ga0247803_1002029_pt1 | contig 10390 bp, 3 predicted proteins | sample UWRJL014104B1_FD_180928 | JGI IMG/M metagenome (GOLD analysis project Ga0247803, IMG submission 180928) | Plant litter microbial communities from Arlington Agricultural Research Station in Wisconsin, United States - UWRJ-L014-104B-1 | ecosystem: Environmental > Terrestrial > Plant litter >...
TTTAAAAAGTAAAGCATTTACTTTATTTAGTCTTCTTTTTGTTTTACTTCTTTCGTCCTGCGACAAGGTAGTTGAACTTGATCTGGAAACTGGAGATCCTAAAATCGTGATTGATGCCGAGATCATTTGGGAAAAAGGAACCAGCGGAAACGAACAGACCATAAAAATAACCAGAATGGCTTCGTATTACAGTCCAACGACACCAAAGGTTTCAGGAGCACAGGTAAGAGTTGAAAATAGTAATGGAGATATTTTTACATTTAATGAAGCTGAACCGGGTTTATATAAGTGTACTAATTTTGTTCCTGCAATTGATATGGAGTATAAATTATTTGTTCAAGTTGATGGACAAACTCTAACCGCTACCGAAAAATTAGTTTCTGTGCCGAAAGTTGAAAGAATAGACCAGGAATTTATGGCCGATGTAACAGGAGAAGATCTTATTGTGGTAACATTTTATTATAAAGATCCTGCTGATCAGGTCAATTATTATCTGACAGATTATAAAACGGATATTTTGCCTTATCCGGAATACTCATCGACAAGTGATGAATTTTTGAATGGAAATGAAATCAATGAAAAATTTACAGATGAAGATTTAAAGCCGGGAAAAGTTCTTGATATCACACATCGTGGTATTTCTAAAAACTTTTATAATTACATGAATTTGATTTTAGAAGTAACAAATTCGAACCCTTTTGCTGCAGTACCGGGCAATATCAGAGGAAATATAATTAATACTACTGATGCTAACAATTTTGCTTTAGGCTACTTCAGGCTTTGTGAAGCAAACCGTATTTCGTATACAGTAAAATAAGAATTTAATTGGAGGTTGATTTGTAAATACATCTGGCATATAAATAATTATGTCAGATGTTTTTTTATTTAAACCAAATCATCAATTGGGCTTTGTTGTAATAATTCATTTAATCCTTCTTTATCAAATAAAATTCTTCCGACTTTAATGTCAGACCATCCTTTTTTTAATTTATAAGTAAAGGTTGGTGTGCTATCAATCAATTCACAATCTAAATAAAAGGTAGAAACATTACTGTTGGTAAAGTTCTTTAATTCCTGAAGATGCGTAGAGATAAAAAAACAGGAATCTTTATACTGACTTAGACCTTGTATCGTTGTTTTGCATATTTCTAAAGCATCTTCGATATTGGTACCATTAAAAATTTCATCAAAAACAGCGAAACATCTTTTTCCTTCGGCAGCGTTTACAACGACATTTTTAAGATTTACAATTTCGGTCATAAAATGACTGTAACCGTTTAAAATATCATCTCGTTTATTAATTCCAATCGAATAATTATTGCAAAAAGGAATTATTCCCGCAGAAGCTGGAATTCCTAATCCCAAGTTTCCTAAATAAATACATAAACTTATTGATTTAAGAAAAGTCGATTTCCCGGACATGTTTGGCCCATTTAGGACAATCACATTACAGGTAGAGCTAAAATCATTTTTGATTGGATTTTTAAGTATAGGATGGTAAAATTCAGTTAGATTTATTGCCTTTTTATCGAAAGTAGGAAAAACAAATTTTTTAGTAATTATAGCTTTATTAATAGATAAATACGATTCAAATAAAAACAAATCTTCCCAAAAAAGATCTATTTTATTATCTGATTTTAGTTTAGAAATTTTAGCTGTTATTTCTTTAATATGCTTGTATTTGAACTTTCTCTCCCGAATCATTTCTTCGTATTTTCTTAATTCTAAAAAAGAAAGAAAAACTAAAATTCTTTTTAAATCGGCTCGATACGTTTCAGGAAAATCTTTTAAATTAATTCTTGAAAAACAGACAGATTCCAATCGATAAAAAAGTAATATTAATTGATGAATTTTATTATGAAGAAGAATGTCGTCATCAGTAGGGCTTGAGAATATAAACCGTTTTCTTTCGGCATCTTTTTCTTTAAAATTATGTAGAAAAGTGTGTACTTCATTAAGATAAAGAACCGTATAGGAATAATCTTTTAAAACCTTATAATTCGCAGCAAAACCTAGTAGAATATTTTGTCGTTCAATGATTGCATCCTCAGATTTTAGAGGAGTTTCTAATAAATTCAGAATCTTGTTTTTAGTAAAAGAATTTAAAGAATAATCGAAAATAGGTAATACTTCATTTTTAATGTTTAAATCCTGAATATTCTTCATGTTTAGTATTTTGGGTTATTTCGATTAAAATTTAAAAATGATTCTTCTGCTTTTGTAATGCGAAATTTAAGAAGATTAAATGTATAAAATATCCAAACTAAACAAAAAATATTACTCCTTCTTCAAATTCCTAATCTCCTCAGCAGAAACCTTTATCACTGTACCATGTCGCGTTCCCGATGGAAAACTAACCTTGTCTGAAATATCCTGCCAGCCTTTTGAAGTTTGTTGTACAGCACCGTATTTTTTCAATGTATACTTATCAAAATAAACCGTCCATTGATTATCGATCTGAATGGCAGTTGGTCCTTCGGCCCAATAATTTCCAGTGATAGCTTCGCTGGCTTTACTATAAGGCCCAGTCAGGTTTTTACTGATGGCGATTTTTAAATTTTTCTGTACCGGATTACGCGTTTCGTCTTTAAGGTACATAACATATCCCTGATCCTGTTTTACAATCGAAGCATCGATAACATTAAAGCCGGGTTCGTACAATAATTTTGTTTTTTCAAACTTTTTAAAATCCTTCGTAGTCGTATAATAAATGCGGTGATTGTATCCTTTTTCTTCATCCGATTTTGTTTCAGGAAACTTCCCGTCTATTGTCGAAGCCCAATAAATCATATAGGTTTTATTTTTTTCGTCGAAAGTAATTTCGGGAGCCCACGTATTTCTGGCTTTTTCCTCATGCGCCATTACCGGAATAAATTCCTGTTTCGACCAATGAATCAAATCTTTTGATGAAGCATAACCAATCCCTTTATCCGTCCAGCTCACTGTCCAAACCATATGATACAAACCGTCGCCGCCTTTTATCACACAAGGATCTCTCATTAATTTGTCTTTGCCTACTTCGGGAATCAAAAAGGATTTATCATTTTTTAAAGTATTCCATTGGTAACCATCTTCGCTATACGCCATATGAAGGCCATCTTCGCCATTTCCTTTAAAATAAGTAAACACATATCCTTCTGATTTTAAAGTATAATGATTTGCAGCAAGCCATTTCTCACAGTCTTTTGGCCATGATGCATTGGTTCCTTTTACGCCTAAGCCAAAACCGTGGCCGCCATCTTCATACAAATGCATTTCGGCAGACACTTTTTCTTTTTTTAAAGCCAGATAATAATTAATACTGTTTTCAACCGGAACCGCTTTGTCATCTGTAGCGTGAACCAAAAAAGCTCGTGGAGTTGCCGCATTGATCTGTTTTTCATTAGAATATTTATCGATGGCTTCGCGACCAGCATTTTTGCCTAATAAATTATCCCTCGAACCTTCATGAGTAATTCCGTTTTGCATGGAAATAACAGGATAAATTAAAAGAGAAAAATCAGGTTTAGCACTTGTTGTATCAATTGGCGTATACACTTTATCATTATAATGCGTACTTAATGTCGCCGCCAAATGTCCTCCGGCAGAAAATCCCATAATCCCTATTTTGTTTGGGTTTAGTTTCCATTTCACAGCATTTCTACGTACCAGTCTTACCGCTTCCTGAGCATCCTGCAAAGGGCCAACTGTTTTGTTTTTCATGATCAGGTCACTTGGTAATCTGTATTTTAAAACAAAAGCATTGATGCCCAAACTATTGAACCATTCGGCTACTTTATAACCTTCTTTATTAATCGCCAGCATGCCGTAACCACCGCCAGGACAAATGATAACCGAAGTTCCGTTTGATTTTTCAGCATCGGCAAAATAAGCGGTAAGAGTAGGTAAGGTTACTTGTCGAACTCCTTCGGAAATATCGTCTTTGCGGTCTGTTATTTCTGAATAAGTCGAAGATTGAATCTCATCAGGGATTTTATCCCATAACGGAATTTCCTTTTTTTGTGCAAATGATGGAGTGATCATCCAAAAGGATATCAAAAAGAATAAGGCTTTTAGCGGTTTCAAATTATTTGATTTTTTCATAAAATTCTATTTCAACAATACGTAATTGTCCGGTTGCATCTACTGATGTTTTATCTTTATATAAATCTAGTTCTTTTGTGGCATCTACTTCAACAATTTTAGCAAAACCATCTTTTTCCTTGCTTGATCCGATTAATTCAATAGTGATTTTTTCAGCAAGAACAGGCTCGAGAGCGATAGTAATATAACCTAAACTTTGAGTTGTATTACCTTTAAAAACTTCTTTTCCATCTGCTAAAATACGAATAGGATAAATTTTGGTTCTCCAGCCCGTCATCTTTACCACGCATTCGTTTACTATTGAAGGTTTCGAAAGTGTGTATGTTATTGATCCGGTATTAAGGTTTCCGTCATTTCGCCATTCTGTCAATTCATTGTCATCGTAACTTTTATACGTATCATTATTATTCGATGGCGATACAGCGTTCAGGATATTTACAGCAATTCTTTTTGGTGTATAAGAAGGCGTTCTCGGTGTTGGGCCGCGTTCTAAATTCGAAGGAAGATCTATTCCCGGCAATTCTTTCGAAATGCCGTTTGCAACCATTATAGGCTTTGTTTCAAAAGTGATTTCAGCCTCTTTTAGTCCTTTCGCGGAAGCGGTAACCTTTAGTTTTCCGGCTTTCGCCAAAGATTGAATCATGACTCTGTTGATACCATTTTCGACCGGAATTTCCTTTGAAAGAATGTAATTGTTTGGCCCTTGTGCAATTCCTCCAAGCCAGTTCGCAGGACCATCAATATGAAACTTAATCAAATCATTACTGATCGGGCAACGGTTTCCGTTTTTGTCAACGACTTCAACATCAATCAAAGCAACATCATTACCATCCGCCAGCATTCCATTGGGTTGAGTGCGTAATTTTAGTTGAATTGCTGCCGGTTCATCAGCCGTGATTTTAGAATCTTCGCTTAAAACAGTTCCTTTTTCATCATAGCCAATCGCTTTAATTGTTCCTGATTTCCAGGCTGTATTTTCGAAAGTAAATAAAAATTCGCTGCTTTGTTTACCAAAACCTTGTGAAACTCCATTTACAAATAGTTCAACTTTAGAAGCTGTCGAAACTACGTAAATGTTTTTTACAACTTTATCAGTATAATTCCAGTGTCCTATAATATGAGTGCGGTGTTTTTCGATATCGACCCACCCATCCCACATGACCTGATGTGCCCAATAACCATCTTTTGGAATGCGCATGGCATCGACTTCGCCGCTCGTTCTGTAATTTTGTTCACCGCGATGGTGCGTATTCGAGTCGGAAAATATGATATTCACGCCACCTGAATTGACTCTTTTTCCGGTTCCGGGTCTTTCACGATAATAATCGTACCAGCGTACAATATTTTCTATAGCATGCCGATCCTGATTGTGATTGTAATCCTGAGCAGGATTGCCGCGATACAAAGGACCGTCGCCTTCTTTATGATACGGAGGGGAGAATTCGTCCCAATATTTACGCAAACCTTCATCTCTCGAGTATTCAGTTGCCCACAAAGGTTTTCTGGCGCTTTTATTAATATAAAGCATTTCTCCGCCATATTCAGCTTCCTGACTGTCCAGCATTTCGCGGGAACCAATCGCGCGTCCTCCAAAAGGATCATATGTATCCCTGAGGCTTTTCATTTCATGCATGTGCGGTTCGCTTATAGATTCGTTGCCGCTTTCATAAAAAATAATACTCGGATTGTTTCGGTTATAGATAATAGCATCGCGCATCAGGTTTACTCTTTGTTTCCAGGTATCGCCCTGCGCATCTTTTTCGGCGTCGCCTGCGGGCATTGCCTGTAATAATCCAACTCTGTCGCAGGATTCAATATCTTGTTTCCAGGGCGTTACGTGCATCCATCGTACTAAATTTCCATTGCCTTCTACAATCAATTTATTACTAAAATCGCTCAGCCATGGCGGAACTGACATCCCAATTGCCGGCCATTCATTACTCGTTCTTTGCGCATATCCTTTTACCTGAAGCACTCTGTCATTCAACCAAAATTGTCCTTCTTTAAATTCCGTTTTCCTGAATCCGGTTTTAGTCGAAACTTCATCAATAATTTTTCCATCTACTTTCAAAATAGTTTTCACTGTATATAAATATCCATATCCCCAACTCCAGAAATGTAGATTCTCAACGAGACGATTCGCTTTTAAAGTTTTAGTTTCGTTAGGCAAAAGAGTCATTTTTTCACCAGAGAAAGAAGCAATTTGTTTTCCGTTGGTATCTTCAATTACGACTTCATATTCAACTGTTTTAGCTGTATTGAATTCATTGCGAATTTGGGTTTCAGCATTTATTACAGCACTCGAAGAGGCAATATCAATTTTAGAGGGATAAATATAAACGCCAGTAGTTTTTAGAAAAGAATAGAGTGGAAGTGTCTGATATAATTTACTCGTAACATGCAAAAAGACGTTTTTAGGAATACCGCCATAATTAGCATTAAAATTAATATTGTTCCATTGATAAGAAGCTCCGGTTGCTTTTTCTTTGTATTTCCAGTCATTATCAATTCGGAGTGCAATAGTATTTTCTGAAGGAAATGGTTTAATTAAATCCGAAATATCAAAGCCAAAAGCCATCACGCCATTTTCATGAAGTCCCACTTTTTGTCCGTTTATATAAATTTCTCCCGCTTGTCGGATGCCTTCAAATTCAATAAAAATTTTATGATCCTTAATTCCTTTAGGCAATTTGAACTTTTTACGGTACCAGACAATTCCAGTGGTAAGATGTTCGATATCTTTTTCAAAAGCTTCTTCCTGATTGTAAGCGTGCGGTAGGGTTACTTTTTTCCACGAATTGTCATTGAAGTTTATAGCCCCGGCATCTTTAGAATCTCCTGTTTTTAGTTTCCAGTCAGCATTAAAAGTGAATTTTTCTCTCTTAAATTCCTGAGAGAATAAAACGGAATGAAACAGGAATATAGTACAGTATATAAAAACTTTTTTCATTGGGATTGTTGATTTATAATAATGTGAATCAGTTGGAATGCTAATTCAAATTCAACTTTTCAAAATCTGAAAAATTATTAAAGTAAAAGTATCAGCATAGAGTTAAATTGCCATCCTGTAGCATCCTGTTTAGAGAATTAAATACGCATTAAATTGTAGTCTTTATTTTTCAATCCGTAATTTTTTATAGAAATAAATAGGAATAGTAAAAAAATAAATAATTATTTTTTTTGATATGATATTTCAGCGTGATCCTGTTTAAATACTGGTTGTAAATCAAGCTGTTGTGTGTTTTTTCTGTTAAGATAAATACAAAAAAGAATATAAGATATTGAAAGCTAACAGGATACTACAGGATACAGAGCATGGAGGTTCTCGATAAATTTGGATTAACTAAATAATTAACCAAATTTTAACTTTTATGAAAAACAAGCTTAATTTTTTGCTGATTTTTGTTCTGTTTGCCTTATTGCATACTACAGCTTATTCGCAAAACAAAGTGGTTAAAGGAACGATCACAGATGTATCTGGTTTACCAATACCGGGAGCAAATGTGCTTGTTAAAGGAACCAAGACAGGAACTACCACTGATTTTGATGGCAAGTTTTCTGTAAATGCAACTCAGGGCCAGGTGTTGGTTTTTTCTTCAACAGGTTCTAAAACTCAAGAAATTGCTGTTGGAACAAATTCAGAAATCAATGTAAAACTTGCAGACGATATAGCACAACTTAATGAAGTGGTTGTGGTAGGTTACGGTACACAAAAGAAATCTGATGTAACCGGAGCTGTTGCAAGTGTAAGTGCAGAGCAATTAATGAACAGGCCTGTTGCTAATGCACTTGAAGCGCTGCAGGGAAAAGCTGCCGGAGTTGATATTACCAGCAACGAGCGTCCGGGATCTATTGGTACAGTTCGTATTCGTGGTACACGTTCGTTAACAGCAAGTAACAATCCTCTTTATGTAGTAGATGGTGTGCCTTTGTTGTCTGATTCGTCTATTGAAACGCTGAATCCAAGGGATATTGCGTCTATCGACGTACTTAAAGATGCTTCTGCAACCGCTATTTACGGTTCAAGAGGTGCAAACGGAGTTATCATTGTAACGACGAAACAAGGAAAATCAGGGGTTTTTAGTTTGAACTATGCCGGAACATTAACGGCTTCTCAAATTGTAGATCGTGCTCCTTCAATGAATGCAGCTGATTTTATTCAGTTCAGACGTTGGGCAGCATACAATCTTAATTCTACAACTTATGCGCATCCGGATTCTCCGACTTTTGCAAATGATAAATTGATTTTTGACAGTGCATTAGACGGTCAGACATCAAGAGATAATGTTTTAAAGGGATGGCAAAGCGGTACCTGGGATGCTTCAAAAGTAACCAATACAGACTGGGTTGATCTTGTAACGCAAGCAGGAATTAGTAAAGAACACGTTTTAAGTGCAAGTGGTGGATCTGAAAAAGTAAATGCGTACGGGTCACTTGGATATCTGGATCAGGAAGGTACTCAAAAAGGACAATGGTACAAACGTTATACTGCTAAATTGAGCACAAACATCAATCCGGTAGAATGGTTTAAATTCAATGCTTCTTTAAATGCTTCATGGAGTGAGCAGGATTTTGGTATGTCGACCCTACAAGCACGAAGCGGAACAGCGCCAAATGCAATCTTAGGAGCGGCAAAATCGATTTATAACATTGCAGTTCCTTATGATGCAAACGGTAAATTGATTATCAATCCAGGAGGTGAGTCAGCTGTATATACAGTGATGGACGAATGGGATAAAAGCACACAAAGATCACAGACTTTACGTCTTTTAGGTAATTTTTCAGCCACAATTGACTTAGGTAAATTAGTTACTCCTTTGGAAGGACTTAGTTATAAAATCAATTTTGGACCGGATTTTCGTCATTGGAGAGAAGGTGTTTATGTTGATGGAACTTCATCACTTAAAATCAATGCTGATGGAAGCTCGGGCGTAAATTATGCGCGTCTGCAAAACCGTAGGGACCTTTCGTGGACTTTAGACAATATGATTACTTACGACCGTACTTTTGCGGCTAAGCATAAGATAGGAGCAACCCTGCTTCAGACAGCTTCATCATGGAACGTTGAAAATTCATCGATGAATGCTAATAATATTCCAAACAAATCTTTTTTATGGAATGCAATGGGAACAGTCGATTTGACCAATCCTGCTAATAACGGCCGTATGAGCTCAGGTCTTACAGAACGTCAGTTAAGTTCTTATATGATCCGTGCGAACTATGGTTACGACAATCGTTATTTATTAACAATGTCGGGTCGTTGGGATGGAGCTTCGCAATTGGCAGAAGGATACAAATGGGATTTCTTTCCTTCAGCTGCTTTAGCATGGAGAATTAACAATGAAGAATTCCTAAAAGGTGTAAACTGGATTGAAAATCTTAAACTTCGTTTAGGATTTGGTACAACGGGTAACTCATCTGTAGATCCTTATAAAACAAAAGGACTTGTATCTTCTATCTATCTTCCGTTCAATGGTATGAGCAACCAGATTGGTTATACTACCAATGAGCCTTATTATACAGATACTCAGCTATCATTGGCTAATAAAGCACTTGGATGGGAAAAAACAACACAATACAATCTTGGTATCGATTTTAGCTTCTTTAAAAACAGAGTAAGTGGTGCTATCGATGTTTATCAATCCTATACAAACGATTTATTAATGGCGGTAAAAATCCCTACGCTAACAGGTTTTCCTTCGACTTTTGCGAATGTTGGTAAAACAAGTAACCGTGGTGTAGAGGTAACGCTTAATTTAATTCCGATTCAGACAACGGGCGGATTTACCTGGGAAACAAATTTAAATGCAGCATGGCAAAAAGATGAAATTGAAGAGTTAGCCTACGGTAAAAACGATATGCCGGATAATACATGGTTTATTGGCGAGCAAATTGCTGTTCGTTACGGTTATGATAATTTAGGTTTATGGCAAAATACGCCTGAAGATCTTGCTGAAATGGCAAAATGGGGTGCGAGTTACAATTTTACTCCTGGAAATGTACGTCCGAAAGATCAAAATGGTGACTACAAAATGGATGCTGCAGACCGCGTAGTATTGGGTAACAGCAATCCGACCTGGACAATGGGATGGAACAATAACTTTACATACAAAGGAATTGAGTTAGGAATCAATATTTACGGACGTGCGGGTTACTTAACCGAGAAAGTCGAAGAAGCGCTAACAGCACACGGTAACCAAAGAGAAATTGATTATTGGAGACCGGATAACACAGATGCTCAGTATCAAAAACCTATTTTGGGTCAGGCGTCATCAGGATCAGCAGATAAATTTTCCGGACTTCTTGG
>Ga0247803_1002031_pt1 | contig 10387 bp, 14 predicted proteins | sample UWRJL014104B1_FD_180928 | JGI IMG/M metagenome (GOLD analysis project Ga0247803, IMG submission 180928) | Plant litter microbial communities from Arlington Agricultural Research Station in Wisconsin, United States - UWRJ-L014-104B-1 | ecosystem: Environmental > Terrestrial > Plant litter >...
CTCGGCTCGGAAATCAAGCGTGGGCGTGCAAGAGGCTCGCTCACGCAAACACCGAGGAACATGTACACACTGCAGCCCAGCACTAAAAAAGTTGTGTTGTCATCGGCGGGACATGATAAGACCTGGTGCCCTGCACCTCCCAAGCTCATGGCGTTCGTGGGATCTAGATGCAGGAGCACATTACCCGCCTATACTCGACCGAAAGACTCGTACGTAAAGGCTCGACTGAGGCCTAACCATACCCGAAGAGCGACGGCACCTTATCACTGAGCCGTACTATCATTTACAGTTTACCTGCGCGATAGAAATGTGCTGCTCTGGCGTCTAGCCACCAAACGGCTTGCTGTCGCTGCGGCGACTTTAGCACACCGAGGCAGCTCACTCGCACGCCACCGAGTGCCGGTTGTTGTCAGTCTCGCTGCAACGCGGTGTTTCCTTCGAAGACTTAAGTGCCGCGACTCTCTCGTAAAGTATTGTCTCGCTTAGAAGAGCAATAGTCGACCAGCCTGCCGTCAACGAGCGGGATCGGGAGAAGAACCCGTCCGCAGGTATTACATATTGAAACGGGGCAACGCGTTTGCGTCCCTCCCATAGACTTTTCAAGCACATCTTGGCTGGCTTGGGCGTGTATCGCAGGCTTCCCTCGTCATCTAGCCATGCATTCAGCTTCTGCCATCTCCACTAAGGCAATCATTGTTGGTGGGCACGGACAATGACTTCGTGAGCCTCCGTGAGTGGATCGTCTTGAAGTACGCATAGAAGTAAGTGTCTTGTTGACATACCTCGGAGGCCGTGAACAATATGCACATGGTTTGGGGCTAATATATTGCAGATTCAACTTGGAAGCTACTCGGCACGTCAAAGAACCCCGACAATTGGAAAGGCCGTGAAAGGCAGCCTCTTTTTATATCTGGTCAATTCTTTAGACGCAGTCGCGGCGTTTACCACCTTAAATGCACCACGTCCAGAGTCAGGCTCATAAATAATTGATCTCTTAAAGAGCTGCGGTCTGGATAGTCTCTTGATCTGTGTTAACAAAGAAACCGGACCTTTTCCTGTCAGTACCCAAGGCTTTGGGTCTTTGCTACCAGATTTTAATCAAATCACATCATAGCGGCTCGGAAGCGGTTCGTGGGAGACCGAGAACCCCACGCACTCAGGAACCCGCAACCGATCGGGCGGGCCGAGAGCTTTCCCTAACGAGGAAGGCGGAATTAGGCGAACATCCCGGCAGCCACACCTTTTGAACCCCGAGTGTTGTGACGCCGCACGCCCCGCCTTGGATTTAGCATCAGCAAAGCTCTGTACCTGAATCACGACACTCCGAGGCCACCCTCACCGCCACCGTCATGCCACCGCCCAAGTTTATCCTCGGCAACATCACGTTTGGCAAACCACTTTCCAAAGAGGATCAAGATCGACTCGTCCCTACCTTGAGGGAGCTTGGGGTGAGAGAAGCAGATCTAGGGCCCGCATGGCCGCTCCAGGTGCCCGGAGTACTTGAACCTATGATTGGAACGATGGTACCATACTTGGGTCCTAACTTCTTGTTGGACTCTCGAGTGGAGTGCAAGGGCAATGGCGATGGAACCATGACTGCAAACGCCATTTCGAAGTCGCTAAATAGGACCTTGTCGAACTTGGGTATCAAAAAGGTAAGCATCTATGAGTCGCGTCTGATCAGCTTCTAGCCCGTTTGATCCGCGGTTGATGTGATCTGTAGCTCAATGTCTTCTATTGTGATCGTCCGGACTACCAAACACCAATCGCCCAACAAGCTGCTGCCATTGACAAAGAGTATCGCGCCGGGAAATTCACCTTGTTTGGTGTGTCCAACTTCTCCATCCCGTTGCTCGAGAATTGGCTCCAGATCTGCGAAGAGCATGGCTACGTCAAACCCGGCGTCTTCCAGGGCCAATACAACCTACTATGTCGCTCGTACGAAGAATCGCACTTCCCTCTACTGCGGAAACACGGCATCAGGTTCTTCGCCCACACTCCCATCGCCGGCGGCTTTCTCACTGGCAAGGTAACCTTCGCCACCGATCCGTCAGAGCTGAAAGACACCCGCTGGGAACGAAGTCCTTCGAATGTATTTGGACATGCCTACATTGCATGCTACGACAAACCGTCCATGCATGATGCAGTGCGAACCATGGACAAGCTTTGCAAGGGCCACGGTCTTCAGCCGTTCGATGCGGCGGTGAGGTGGATATTCTATCATTCAAGATTGGTGGGCGGCCGTATCTTCGATGAGAAGGGTGATGGGGTCATTTTAGGGGGCCACAATTACGCAATGCTGCTGGCGTATGCTGATGCGTATAGTGCGGGGCCACTGCCAGAGGAATTGGTGCGTGAACTAGATGGTTTGTGGGAGGGTGTCAAGCCCGATTCCAGCCCGCTTTTGGCATGGTAGTGTATCCTTCGATGTATGTTCGTGCATTTGGCAAAATCGCTTCCGGTAGACGTGGCTGGTGAATGTAAATGGTAGGATAATTGTTCGACTATGGCTCTAAAATCATGCTATCAATGTATGGATCATATTTGTATTCACAGTGCGCGCATTTGACGGAAAGAAGACCACATAGTGACAACCGTCAATAGTGCTAATAACTTGGAGTCAGGACAAGTTCCAAAGCTGGCAAGTCACCAACGCACCTGCTTGCAAAGTCTTACTGTGATAGCAGAAAGACGCAACCCTTTAAGCCTATCGCGAGCACAGTCCACTCCGATGGTGTTCATCATGCCCTACAAAGAAGGTGTAAGAGTTGTCTAATAGACATGGTAGCTGCAATCTAAGAACTGCACGTACAAGTAGAGTACTCATGCGACCTGGTATGGACTGGAGATGCTTTCACCACAACAGCCATCAGAGCACTCCTATGAATCGCCGCCACCTTCTGCGTAACAACAAGTGGTCAAGAGTTTAAGTACAAAGCCTCGCAGCTAAACAGATCTCGTGATCAAGCCTATCCCCAATCAAGAAAGGTTGGATTCAGGCGACATTGAAGTACAACGTACTGTGTGGAAACCTTGAACCTCCGCACCCTCAACAACTCACCTTCACCAATCACAAAACGTTGTTGACATGCGCATACCACTGCAATCGATGAGCATCCTCTTCTTGTTCCTTGCATAACGAGTTTCAACGAGGCTCCTACTTCAGATGCCGTTGCCATATGTGTCATCGATCGTTTCTGTTTTGGTCAGCTTCAAGGCGGGAATAATTCCGACTCAACACCCCAACCCACTGAGTTCCTGCTAGACTGTACCGGATAAGGTCGCGAAGACCACCGAGCCCCACACCAGCCACCGAATTCAAGATTCGAAGACGAGACAGTGCGCCAGTCTTGTCCCCGAAAATCTAAGTCTAACATAACAAAACACGTTGGAAGCTGACTGTGGCTGCGTGTCAAAGTATTGCTACTCCCCCTCAAATACCGGGCTGACGCACCCAGTCACCTCAGATCTCAGCTCGCGATGTCAACTGTGAGTCTTGAGGTTTGCTGCCTTGGATAGAGCATCATCAGCTTTCAACAGTCTGTTGCAGCATGCTCCACCACCATCCTTACTGTGCGGCTGTAGAAGAGACTAGAACTGATGTTACCGACTTTCAGTATATATTGTAACGTCAGGATCGCGACAGAGGGGACTGAACCAACATGCTGGCTCACTCCAAACTGGTCACTTACTCACGAGATCCAGTCAGCCTTCATTGCGCCTCTTTGCATGATGTATTGAACGAAGTCCCAAGACCTAGGAGATAGTCACTACCCATGGGCTCCTTAAAACTCCCTTCCCGATCTGGTCCTCACAACGACACCTTTGACCGGACAATGCTGTGAGGCAAGCGCTCTGCGAACCACCTCGCACCCAACAGAACTTTGCTACAGGGACGGTCGAGTGGTACACAAGTGGAATTCGACTAGCATGTGATATCCTCAAGCCTTTAGCCGAAACGGCCCCACGAACGGTGTAGTTACACTGCGCAACTGCCGACATCCAGACTCCCCCGCGCAATATACCGATATTCGATCTGTCATTTTCAGTGTACTGCTTGGCACATACTCAGCGCAAAGTGTGCAATGCCAAGTACTAATACATGCACTGAGTACCACCATGGCTCTTGTATGAAAGCAAAACGCACATCTCGTCTCGTTGACTACTGTGCGACAGCTTACCTGTGGCTACTCAGCTTTTGATCCCTGAAGCCATGATGATCCTATCGGCTTTTTTCTTCACGGCCCTCGTCGAGGCGCTGCCTTCAGTGGGCGGACAATGGCTCGAGAAGCGTCAAGGAGGCCAGTCCACCATGCTGCGATTCGGCTGCTCTCAGGTTGTCATTGACCGCATTGATCCTCTCGTCAACCCTGGTATTGCACCATCACCCCATATGCATCAAGGTACGCGATCTCATGACGAATAGTTAATGGTCAAATGCTAATCGGGCATGAGAACAGTTGTCGGAGGCGTAAGTAAGAGGCATTATTATGCCTTGTCTTTCCGCTAAGATATCAAATATAGAACGCCTTCAATGTTACCATGGCGAGTACCGATATTGCCAAACAAGCGGACTGCACCACTTGCGGCTACTCGGAAGATGTATGTCACTTCAATTGCGAGCGAAGCTGCTACACTTAGCGTCGTGTAAGCTACCTGGAATGAACTTGTGCTGATGTCTTCTCAAGCTCTCAAATTACTGGACCGCCAACCTTTACTTCAAGGCGCGCAATGGAACCTACAAGCGCGTGCCGCAGGTCCCAAACAGGTCAGTAAACTCACCTTTGTTTGCACATCATGATACGTCTTCTGACCGTTTCCCAAGAGATCTCTTCAACGATAAGTACACCGGAAAGACAAAGGGTGGTTTTGTCGTTTACTACGTCTCTCCCGGCAAGGGCAAGGTTACCGCTTTCAAGCCCGTACGTTTCAATCTTCAAACGTAACGAAACCATCTCACAGAAGCCTAGGGTTTCAGAATGCTCTTCGGCGATGCAATGAACCGTGAGGCCAAAGGCTTGAAGTCGCAGACCTGTTTCCGGTGCTACACTGCGAAGAACTTCGGGGGTGACAATGCCGCTCCTTGCCAGGATGCTAAGTGAGTGCACAGTTCTCTTTTCCATTCCACGACTAATTTGGATAGGTTGGACACTGAGGGCTTCCCTACGAGCCCATGTCCTGGTGGTATCCGCTCTAACATACTTTACCCGACGTGCTGGGACGGCGTAAACCTCGACAGCCCGGACCACAAGTCTCACGTCGCGTATCCCAAGAACGGGCCAGCTCTCTTTACCGGATCCAGCGTCGGCGGCGACTGCCCCTCTACCCACCCAGTGAAGATTCCGCAAATCATGCTCGAAATTGTCTGGGACACGACACAATTCAACAACAAGGCTGAGTGGCCCACGGATTCGAAGAAGCAGCCTTTTGTTCTCAGCACGGGAGATAACACCGGGTATGTATTGAGCATGAAACATGCTTTTCCTGTGTACTAATTCAAGCGATAGCTTCGGACAACACGGTGACTACGTATTTGGATGGAAGGACGACTCGCTCCAGAAGGCTATGGACGATGCGAAGGGCTGCATGGGCGCCAATTGTGGAAAATTGATAACGCAGCAGCCGGATGCAGGGAACTCGTGTAAAGTAGTTAGCCGAGTGCATGAGGATGCCGAGGGGTGGATGAATGAGTTGCCTGGATTGAGCGAGTAGGGTTACTGCCGGATACCGAAGTGACGGGGGCCTTGAGTAGCTTGCGTAGGACCACGAACCGGCTCTATACGCGAACACTGTTATCGACTCGCGCACTCAAGCATCAGCTCATCCCCACCCCTCCCTTGCTGCTCGCATCGTAAGCTAATTGCACCTTTCATTCGCAAGGCACGAACCGTGTTGAGATTCCAATACAGTTCGGCTATTAGCATGCAACATCAGGTGATATGACGTCGCAGGATGGGCATTGTTTTACCTCTAGTTTCCCTATACGACCGTTGGATATTTACAACAATATTGGGGTTATTCACGCCCAATGGTACTGTTCGAATGTCACTCGAGCCCTCGTGACGTTGAAGTGAGTTCAATGCCCTCTGCAACATCCTCTGCTAGCATCTACTGATGGTGTTGCCTAAAATTCAGCCCGTGCGAAGATATGACAAGAGGTGGTACCTGATGCTTAAATAGCGTCCCGGACCGCATCCGGACAAAACCGTATGCTGCAGCCACCTATGCTGCCAAGACTCCACAACGTCTGGCCCACCAATCTCTGTGGACAAAGTTGCACCGCCGCGAAGCTACTGTTCGTGAGACGCTCGGAGAGGCTGAGTATCCGACTTCGACTAATCTAGAAAATGTAACCGAGATTTCTTCAGCTGTGGCACTTTCATCTGGGTTCTGGCCTTAACGCGAAACCAGGGTGGTGTATACTCCGTAACGGTACGAGTATGAAGGCAGAGCCTAGCGAGGCTGAATCTGATCGGGAGCCACCAACAAAGCCACACTTTATGGTTAGCAGCACACATTCGACAACCTCATGCGAACCGAGAAAGATACTTCAACTGCTCCTTTCACGTTTCACCGGAAGTCCAGCTCTTTTCCGAGATTGAGATAGCGATGGTATATATTCTGGCATGATTCCTCACAAATACACGACATCAAAACGATCCAAAGCTCGTTGAAAGCCAACTGTCGCTCCGATACCATCACACCTCATGGCGAAACACCACTGGACAAGACACTCTTCCTTGACCACCGCGAACAAACCCACCTATCAAGATGCGGACCTTAGGGCTAATATATATCTTCTGGCTAATCTTCACGATGACCGTCGCAGCCGACGTCATCCCTGCCGTACAACGTTCTGCCGCGGAAATCCACATCGACACCAGTCAAAGCGCGAACTCTTTTCTCGAAAAGCGACAATTCTGCGACGCCTTCTATCCGTATATATGCTCCGCCATCGACGGAGACGCCATGTGCATGGCCAAGAATGAAGTTTGCTGCCAACGCATTGTGATCGACGGCACCTTACCCTATGTGTGTGATTCCACACATCCGTATTGCTATCCAAGCGACAACGGTGTTCTTCAGTGTGAATCGGACGACACTTGTAGTGGGGGAGGGTTCCGGCGGGTGGACGCTACGATTTATCAAGTCGGGCAATTGAGCAAAGTAATCATTCAGTCATCGGGAGCCCAAGAGCAAGAATAAAACAATGAACGCGAACGCGAACGCAAACGTATGATCTTCTCACCCCTTCTTTAAGGCGTCTTTGTTCGTTATGTGCGAGATGTACAACACACGGGCCAGCTGTGGCTGTTGGAGAGGGGGTTGTATCGGGAATTAGGGTCAACATTCTAATTTTAATGGCTTCACTTGTCGGTAGGGCATCATGCAGAAGCATGGTGCTCAGTACCAGAAGGATCTGAACTCGCCTTGCCAGTATGAACCTTTAATGCCAACCAGAGTATCGGGTTTCACGCCATGGATACAATTGAAATGGACAACGATTGGATTGTGCTGAGCTTCGTCCTCAACTTTTGGTGCGGTGATTTTTCGAATAAGCGTGCGCATGTTCTTAAACGTGGCAAGCAAGATGGATGAATGCTGGGAGGCCGGGCTGCTGGTGAGATTTATTCGAAGGTTGTCAGTAGCCAGTGTACCATGAAGTAGTCTACGGTTTTTTGCTTTTACAACGCAACCTCTAGCCCTGCCTAAAAAAAGTGTAACCTCACGCTGCACGAACTAAGTGAAGTCGCGATTGCCTCAGCTTTTCGTATTATGTATCAACTCGTGAGACTAACCGTCAGCGGTCCTCCTCATATACCGAGTTTGAACCCTCCAGGAACAGCCTTCTGGAATACACCCTTCGGATCATACTGTTTGCTCACACTCTTCAAAAATGCTACGTTTGCTGCTCCATAGCCATCGATTGGCTTCTGCCATGGTGCCGCGTAGTTTAAGTAGATCCAAGGGTTGTAGATTCCCATCTCTTTCTGCGATGCGACAAGATCAGCTTCAAACTGCTTCATCCTCGCGTACACCCGCTCAGTGTCTGTCGCCAATATCCACGTCGGCACGAAGAAGATATTGATCAAGTCTTCTTTGAAGCGCTCGAAGCCCATTACGTTGGCAGAGGCATCTTTCGAGTAGAGAACGTGGGGCAAAGCCTGGAATGTGGTTACCCAAACCAAGCCAACAACATCGACAAGGTCTTTGGCTATGGCATCGCTAAGTTCCCATACACGGGCCATGTAATCCGCTGCGACTTTCGGGTCGTTGACAAACGACACCGTGAGGAAGGCACTTTGTCGTCCTTGAGTCACAAGCGCATCCCTGCCGATTTCATCGGTGAAGCTTGAGAGTTTGTCTTTCCGGACGGTTGTGGCAAGCTTGGGCATGTCATCCAGGGGCTTGAAAGCTGCCGGTGGCCATGTGACGTTCCCGTTGGTGTAGGTCGCCGTTTGCAATATAGCCACTGGAGCACCTTGTATCCAGAGGAAGTTGGAGATGAGCGCAGCGTACGGATCGTATGTTGCGCTGTTCGTGAGCTTGACCAGGAAATCGAAAAAAGCTTCCTTGTTCGTGACCGGTTGCGTGATCGAACCGCCCCAGAATGCGGTCTGGGAGAAGAGCTTCGCGTTGAACTGCGTTACGATGCCAAAATTATTGTTACCACCCTTAAGAGCACGGAAAAGGGGCTTGTTCTTAGTGCTGCTCGCCGTAACGATTGTGCCATTTGCGAGGACGACTTCGTAGGACTCAATGTTGTTGCAAGCGAAGCCGTAGCGCGGTGAGAAGAACGATATCCCGCCTGGACCATGTCAGAACATACGAAATGAAGGGGAAGCATCAACGTACCTCCAGTAAGCAGGCCACCAACACCCACTTGCGACAAACGTCCACCAACCATTACGAGGTCCTGTTCGTCGAGTTTCGTATAGACATTACCCCATCGATTGCCGCTTCCAATACTAACGGTCTTCTTATTGCCAGAGACGGCGACCGAGTTCATACTCTGGAGATCAATGGTGACGCCACCCGCAATGTTCGCAGCTCCTGCATGGGGAGTATGCCTAGCAGAATGTTAATTTTGTGTATGGTGTTGTGAGGAGACTGGCATACCCTGCGCCTCGGACCGCAAATTTACAGCCGGGGATTTTTGCTTGGAAACCGATGTTGAGTATTGAGACTGCGGTCGAAACATCTTGCGCGCTGGTGGGAATAACGATGCATGTCGGAAGAATACTCTGCTCTTGGCCGGAGTAGTACGATGACAAAGAGATCGCGTATCTGGCGTCGGCGACTGCTGCGACCTTATTGGGTAGGAAGTAGCTCAGCGCAGTGCACTGCATGGCAAGACGTCAGTTGTGTAGAAACCATGTAGTGATTCACTTACGCATGCTCCATCCTGTTTCAAGCGTGCAAGGACAGCCTTCAGGTCGACCGGCGCGGACGAAACCAGAGAAAGGAATAATGCGACGCAAAGAAGCGAAATCCACCTGATCGAAAAGCCCTCCATCGTTGATTCGTGAGAAGTGAACACACGAGGTCGTGTTTACTTTATACTCTACATTTCCAACGATTGTCCCAAATGGGACGCGCCTTATGGTGTGCTGACTGCTCTTTAACCAACGCGCCTGGACAGCCATAATGCAGGGTCCGGTGTTGGGGATGCTGGGCAGTATACCCGGCCGCGAAGTGCTCCGCGTCGTTCAAGGTCAAGCCACGCCCCCCAATAAGGTGGTAATACGGGGGCTAAACACGCTAGCCCAGGAAATAGAAACACCACGTGGGCACGTACCCATCGATACGAGCTGTTCAATACACTAATTGCATGATGAAGTCCGCCGAGGCGTTGGTATCGAGACGAGAGGCATGTGCGGGCTGGCTGACGCAACGAACAAGTGGAAGTCGCTTATGGCAAACAGGATGCTCGCGCCGCCGAAGCGCCTCCTGCAAGCTGGTGGAGGTTGGTGTTCACCAAGTGCTTACCGCAGCCTCTACGGTCCCATTCGCGGCGTGAGCTTCGAGGCTTTGTCTGTAAGCAATTTGCCACCAGTTGGTAAATAACGCCAGCAGGATTTTGCGAAGCGAATTGCGGCGACGAGAGCGTGAGTCCAGAAGGTGAGGTGCCACGTAATTGTGGAGTGGGTAAACTGGAGCTGAAGGTTCCCGCTACCGCCCACATCGCTTCTAACCGAGCGGTGCACGACATGACGCCGACTTGCCGACCTGGGCGGTTCGATCTCGGTAGATGCAAAAGCAATGGAGCTTAGTTGCGTGCCAAAGACTGTGATGGATGGGCTGGGAATGCCACCTATAATTATTGCGGAGAACGCCACGACATTAGGAAGGTCTGTGCTAGCGTAAGGGCCGGCATCTTCGCTCG
>Ga0247803_1002035_pt1 | contig 10373 bp, 10 predicted proteins | sample UWRJL014104B1_FD_180928 | JGI IMG/M metagenome (GOLD analysis project Ga0247803, IMG submission 180928) | Plant litter microbial communities from Arlington Agricultural Research Station in Wisconsin, United States - UWRJ-L014-104B-1 | ecosystem: Environmental > Terrestrial > Plant litter >...
TTTAGTTTTGAAACAGGAAGATTACCATTTCCCGAGGAGACAAATGGTGTTATCATTGAAATTTTAAAACTTGAATCATTATTAAAGTCCACCAAATCCTTCCGGTGTATATGCAATTTGTTCAACGTTTGCTGGATCAGTCCAAACTGCCGCTTTCGATCCGGCAATTCTGGATATATGCATTGGGTTACTGGAGTTTGTTCGCCATGATGACACTGGGCCAGCTCACCATGCTCTGGTTGATAAAAGAAGGTGAACCGATGCGTTATCATGAGACTTTCATATGGTTTCTGGATGGATTATTCTGGATATCAACCACTCCGCTCGTTCTTTTTGCATCTTTGAAAATCCCGCTTGTTTTTAAACAAAGAAGGAATCCGCTGTTAAGACAGATCTTTTATCATATTCTGATCGTCACTTCACTCAATCTTTTCCTCAATGGATTCCATTACTTTGTCACAAATCCGTTGATGTTTCTTGCCATCGGCAAATCGATTCCATTCGAAAAATATGTCCTTTCGTTTTGTATCAGTTACACAGCCAGTTTCGGCCAATACATGCTCCTGGTAGTCGGGTTCAACAAGGTATCTTACATTTACCGTTTTCAGGCACTTCAGAAAGAACATTTTGAGGTCGAGCTGGCCAATGAGCAACTTCAGGGAAAACTGGCCAATGCACAGCTCGAATCTCTCAAAATGCAGCTTAATCCGCATTTTCTTTTCAATACGCTGCATGCCGTGGTAAGTCTGATGATCAAAAATGACATCAAAAAAGCAACGCGTATGATTATGACACTGAGCGATTTACTAAGAGCAGTACTCGTCAATCACAAGGCTGACTACATTCCATTGCGGGAAGAACTTACCCTGATCAGGCAATACTTGTCCATTCAGCAAATCCGTTTTCAGGATCGTCTGCAGGTGGAATATGAAATTGACCCGGCCTCGGAATTGTGCAGTGTTCCCCAGTTGATCCTTCAGCCACTGGTGGAAAATTCCATCACGCATGGAATCTCGGAACTGACCACGAATGCGTTAATCCGTATAACCAGCAAGGTCGAAGGCCTGAATTTAAAAATTGAGGTCATCGATAACGGCGTTGGAGCCCGGCAACGAAAACCATCCGGTGGCACAGGAATCGGCCTTCAAAATACAAAACTGAGATTGCAGCAATCCTTCGGTAAAAGCGCAACCCTTGCCGTAAATCATCCTCAGGAAGGCGGAACTATAGTTACCATTGACTTTCAAACCAAACCTAACTCTAAACTTCAGGCAAATGATGACATGCCGTTGTCTAATAATTGACGATGAAATACTGGCCCGGGATGTAATCCGCACTTTCCTCAAAACAGATCCTTCGGTCGTTGTGGTGGATGAAGCTTCCAATGGAACCGATGCAGTCCTCAAAATCCTGCAGCACCGCCCGGACCTGATTTTTCTTGACATCCAGATGCCTGGTTTTGATGGCTTTGAGGTTATAAAAGAAGTTTGGCCGCATCACCAACCCTGTGTTGTTTTCACCACCGCTTTCGATCAGTACGCGCTTCGTGCCTTTGAGGTAAGCGCGATCGATTATCTGCTCAAACCTTTTGACGAAGTGCGTTTTCACCAGGCACTTGGCAGGATCAGGGAAAAGCTTGGAATACAGCAGCAACCCGACATGGAAGCATTGATAAACAGGATTTTAGGACAGCAATCTGGTGAACGGGAAAGCCATTATCTGAAAAGGATACTGGTAAAAGAAGCCGGCAAAATGTTTCTGGTCAAAACGGACGATATTACGCATTTTGATGCGGACGGCAACTACATTACCCTGCATACTGCTTCAAAAAAACATACGGTTTATGAAAGTTTGTCCAGCCTGGAGGCACGGTTAAATCCGGATGATTTTATGCGCGTGAGTCGTTCTTATATTATCAACTTAAACTGCATTTCCGAACTGGAATCGTACTTCAACGGCGAGTACATAATCCACCTTAATACGGGAGCGAAGGTAAAATGTACGCGTGTCTACCGCGACAATATGAGAAGTTTTCTTACCAAAATGGGCTAAGCTGCAAAACACCGCCCCTTCATGCAGTTTGTCGACGCGAGTATCGTTTATGTCGACGAATGGCTGGGAGCGGGATGACCGTAAATTCGTTTTAATTATCTTTGTTCATGGTGTTTAGGTCCCGGGGAATTTTAAAAGCAAACGCATTATGGGTTCTCCAGAATGGTATTTTCTGGCTGACGATTCTGGTTGCGCTTACACTAATTTATGGTGTTGATTTACCCGGATACGGGTTGGCATTTGGCATTATTCTGATGTTTTTGCCCATACACATGCTATTTTATTACACAACAGCGTACCTGATTATTCCACGTTATCTGTACACGAGGCGGTATTTTAAATTTTTCATACTACTGATCTTGTGTGGGTTATCGGCAACGCTGGCTTTCCGTTTACTGGAAATTACCATTGCTGATCCTATCATTTTTAAAGCGGCTAAAAAAGAAGATCCGGGTTTTGTATGGCATAAACTGGACGGTAGTTTTGAAGAACAACTTAGAGATATCGGTAATCTGATTAACGCCTTCGAGCAGACAAATTTCGTCGTATGGATTGCACTCGCAGTTAAATTTTTTAAAATGTGGTACGACAAACAACAAGCCGCACTTGAAGCGGAATTGGCTTTATTAAAAGGGCAACTGCATCCGCATTTTCTCTTTAATACGCTAAACAACCTCTACGCACTCACCCTGAATCAGTCGCCCAGATCGCCGGCAGTGGTGATCGGGCTGTCTGAAATTCTGCGGTATATGCTCTATGAGGTCAATGCTGAAACCGTTTTACTGAATAGGGATGTGGACATTCTGGAAAGTTATATTTCTTTGGAAAAAATTCGCTACGAGGAACGCCTGGACCTTCATTTCAGCATCAATGGCATCAAAGCCGAGCAGCGTATTGTACCATTGCTCATTCTTCCGCTTGTTGAAAACGCTTTCAAACACGGGACAAGTGAAAAAATTGGGCAGGCGTGGATCAATATGGACCTGAACGTCAAAAATGATTTGCTTAAATTTAAAATATCAAACAGCAAAGCAGAGCAAATTCCGGGAATTGAAAAACGAGCGGACGAATCCAGCATCGGTCTTGCCAATGTCAGGAAAAGACTTAAAATTCTCTACCCCGATGCACACCAGCTCCGTATATTGGAAGAAGAGGACGTTTTTGCTGTGATACTCGAAATAAATCTTGACAAAAGACTCAAAATTGGTCCGCTATGAAACTTAAAACGATACTTGTAGACGATGAGCCCCATGCATTGGAAGTCTTGGTGAACTATTTGCAGAATTTTAATGAGATCGAAGTCGTGGCGCAGTGCCAAAATGCAATCCAGGCATTTCAGGTACTTCAGCAAAACAAGATTGACCTGATGTTTCTTGACATTAAAATGCCCGGACTGACAGGAACCGATCTCCTTCGAAGCCTGAAAAATCCGCCAAAGGTCATTTTTACAACTGCTTACCAGGATTATGCCGTTGAAGGTTTTGATCTTAATGCCATCGATTATTTACTCAAACCCATTCCTTTCGACCGTTTTTTAAAGGCTATCGACAAAGCTTTTACTTTTTTTGATGTAAATAACCGGCAGGCCGTCGTTACTGAAAAAGCTCCGGTTAACAGCAAGGATGTTTTTCTTTATCTGAAAGTGGAACGAAAAATGGTCAAAGTAAATGTCAATGATATTTTATGGATCGAAAGCATCCGGGATTATATCAAGGTTGTGTTAAAGGACAAAGTACTGATTTCAAAACAGAAAATAAGCCTTCTGGAAGAGTTGCTTCCAGAAGATGATTTTATCCGCATTCACCGCTCATTTATTGTTTCTTTGAACAAAATAGAGGGTTATCATTCGTACGCTGTCGATATCGCCGGAAAAGAATTGCCCATTGGCCGCAACTACAAAGCCGATTGCCAACGCAGGTTTAAGTTGGTTTATTAAGGACATTCGTATTTTCAGACCAGATTATCTGATGCGTTTATCGCCCGTCAAACCTCGACAACGCTTCTGCCGTGACCGGTGCGAAGAAGTTAATCAGATTGCCGTCCGGATCCTGGAAAAGTAGCGAACGATTGCCCCAGGGCATAGTAGTGGGCTTTTGAATGACAACAATTTCCTCAGACAGCTTCTCATATTCGGCATCAACGTCGTTGACACGAAATTCGATGATGACCGATTTATTGCCGGACGCATAGGCTACCTCCCCGAAAAGCTGCATGGTACGTATGCTGCCGATAGCCAAAGTGATCGATGGCATTCTTACTTCGGCAAAATCATCGGTATAATGTATCGCAGGCATTCCAGTAACTTGCTCGTAAAAAGGAACCAGACGTTTGATATCCGCAGTAATCAAACGGATCGATGTAAAATTCATAATTGTTGTTTTTTGGATTTGATACCCAAAGGAATGATCCGCTGGTGACAACCCTATGTCAGCAGGAAAATCATCCCGATAAATTATTCTTAAAGAATCCAATTTATAAACAGCCTTTCATCCATTGCGCCCCCGCTTACAAAATTTTGCAATGTTATTTTTCCAATAACTTCCTGAGACAATTAAATTGCTCGTAAACTTCGGATTACAGCAAAATTCTTCATTGCATTTAATCGCCAGGAAAGTCGATCGTTTCCAATGTTAGGGGAAATCGGATCGATTTGCAGCCTCAAAATCCATTTGAATTCACATACATGCTTAAAAGCCAGCTTATTATGTCGTTTGTCGACGAAAATCGCTATTGGTCGACAGTGCCATTTCCACCGCCGTTTAGCTTGAAATTATGTAGTAAAATTGCAGAAAAATAATCCGGATCAAATTGTACATATCCTTTAACACTTAAACTTTCCAAGATTATGTAATACAAAAAACAAGTCCTCTCCCGCTTTTAAAACCTTAAACCCCATTGCCGGGAATTACGGAGTCAAAACAAATCCGTTTACTCATTAAAAAATTTCAAAAATAGCCATGTTAAATAAAAAGTTATTACTCTCGATCTTCGCACTACTCTTGCTGGTCAGCAGCTGTAAGGAAGACAATAAAGTTGAACCCAATGATGGCCTGATCGCACGGGCCGGCACCGACCAGCAGGTTAAATTGGGAGCAACCGTTACGCTGGATGGCGGTGCTTCTTCAGAAAGCCAAAGCAAGCCGTTTGATTACAGCTGGACTTTGATAAAAAAACCCGCCGGAAGTGCAGTAACACTTGCCAATCCGAAGACAGTTAAAGCCACTTTTGTACCTGATGAAGAAGGTGAATACGAAGCGGAACTGACGATCAGCAACGCAGATGGTAAAAGTACCGACAAGGTTCTGATTTCCGCGGCGCCAGCCGAACCCGAAACTCTGGACGCCAACATTACGGCGAAGACTGTTTTGATCAACCGCATTTCCAATCAGAATTTCCCTGATTACATTGTAACCAAGGATATTGCCGTGAACGCGGAACTGACCATAAACCCCGGCGTCGTGATCGCATTTGCACGTGATACCAAACTGACAGTCAATGACAAAGGTGGTCTTTTGATCGCCAGGGGACAGGCTGATAAAAAGATACGTTTTGAAGGTCGTGAAAAAACCAAAGGCTTCTGGGCCGGCTTGCAAATCAATTCTACGAGTGGAGCGAATGTGATGGAATACGTCGAAATCACGAATGCAGGAGCAAAAACATTCACCGGCACGATCAAGGGAGGAATGGCGTTGATGGGAAACACAAAAGCACAGATATCAATCAAAAATTGTACATTTTCTGCCAATAACGGTTTCGGTCTTTACGTCGGACAAGGTGCTGCGCTTCTCGAATTTGCCAACAATACCTTTAAGGAAAACAGCGAAGCGGGCATACTTCTGGACGCCAACAATGTGAAAACTCTGGACGAAAACTCCGTTTTTACAGGTGGCAATGGTCGAAATGTGGTCGAAATTTATTCTTCAACTCTGGAAGGAAATACGAGCAATGAAGTAAAATGGGCTGTTTTTAAAGATAAAACACCTTACCGTATCGCCGAATCTGTTGGTATCAACAGCGGATGGAAAATACTTCCGGGCACCATCATTGAATTTGGCCGTGACGTTGTTTTACGTATTGAAGATGGTTACATGGATGCGTCAGGAACGAAGGAGAACAAAATTACATTCCGGGGTGCGGAGGCGACAAAAGGATACTGGAGGGGAATCATTTTCTATTCACCCAGCCTGAAGAACATCATCGATTATGCTGACGTCAGCGGAGGCGGAAGTATACAAATTGTTTCGGGAATGAAAGCGAATATCGCCATATATGGAACCGGTGCGAGAATGGTGGTTAAAAACTCTAATATTTCCAATAGCGCAGGATACGGCGTTTACGTCGCATTCCACACGATCGTCAATGATGACCTGGAAAGTGCTAATACCTTCAAAGACAACACACAAGGTGCATCCGACAGGCAAAAGTAAACCAGCTGTCTATCCAAATGGGATCCCTGACCGGCAACGGTCGGGGTAAACCGAAATCAGCGACGAATTAAGTGCGACCAAGAATTCCCGAATCAAATAAAAGCCATGAAATTCTTTGACGTTTATCTGTTGGGCAAACTTTCCTGCCTGATCCTTTACTTCTTTATCGCATCCCAGGGAGGTTATTATCTCCTTGCTTTTGGACGGGTTTTGCGGGAGCTGCCCACCGACAGTTTTCTTCAAATCAGAAAACTTACCGATTCTGTCATTGAAAAACCGCTTAAAATTCTCTATCCGGCAGCGCTTATTGCTTTATTGGTTCGGATTTTGGTTGAAGATGGGAACATTTTGAGTCTTTTTCCGCCGCTGATCTCCTTCCTGTTATTGCTCGCAGACTTGTTGTTAGCGATCAAAGTGAGCATACCACTTAACAAAATGATCTGCCAATCAGAAAGCGGCTATCCGATGGAGAAAAGCTCTGCGTTAAAGCAAAAGTGGATCAATTTCATCCTAATCCGATCATATCTGTCCATAACAGGATTTATTTTAATCATGCTGCAAATACTGGTTAGCCACCAATGCCAGTGACGTATATTTAGTAAAGTTCAATTACCTTTTTTAATTCTTAATTCTTAATTCTTAATTCTTAATTCTTAATTCTTAATTCTTAATTCTTAATTTAATTAGCCATGTTTAACAAATTAACAAGTTCCAAGTTATTCTCAAATGGCCGAAAAGCTGCCGTAATTTTCCTTACCGTCGCAAGCCTTTCCTTGCAAACCGCATGTAAAGACGATGACAACAAAGTAAAGCCGGATGGCCAGCAGACGACCGACCCGACGGCGGTCATTCCTGCCAAAGACAAGAAGTTCAACTACAAAGTTACGGAAGCAGACGGCAGCACCTACAACGAAGTAATCCGTGTGAAAAGCATCAGCGATTCGGTTGGTATTGCGGTATCCAACCTGGAAACGCGCACGAGTTCGGGCCAGGATGTGGCCGTATTGAACTGGAAAGCGTATAGTCAGAATGGTATCACGACGAATGAAATTCCATTGCCAACCGCATTGACAACGTTGATTGAGCAAATTAAGGAGTTTGGCACGATCAAGGATTTCAGGGTAACCGGTTTTCCCACCTATCAGAAACGCGAAAACAAAGCAGCTGTCGGAAGCAAGGTCACGTTCAAAGGTGACGATATCAAGATTTACGTGAAGCTCGACGTCGAAGATGAAGAAGGTGAAATCGTGGTTGTGGAAATGGAATCGACACTTTCTTATGACGATGGCCAGGTAACCAAGGTAGAAAACCTGACCACACCCGCGGGAAATTTCAGTTGCAGTAAATGGGAATACGGCTATTCGACCGTTACCAAAGTATCCTACAATGGACAGGCCGGCGAACAGACAAACGAAATATATACCGTTACGGACTGGACGACCGCCGGAGTAGGTGTTGTAAAATCGATCGAAAAAACGATTGATTCCGAGTCCGTTACAGAACTTCAAAAAATAGAATAGAGAATCTTACATGAAAAATATTCATAAATATTTAACGGCATTCCTTTTTCTTTTGATGGCTGTCGCTTGCGAAAACGAAAATCCCGGACCTGATAACCTGGAAGAAGAATTAGGGTATGCATTGGGAAAAGTAGTTGACACCCAGGGCAAACCGTTGCAGGGCGTAGAAGTTGTCATTGAAAATACGATGATCTACAATTCCTCTCTGGTGGTGTTCACCGATGCAAACGGTTTATACAAAGTCAGATTACCAAAAGTCGGAACGTTTGCGGCCTCGGCCACTATCAAAAGAAAGCTCAACGGCAAAACCTACACACTTTCGCTTCATCCGGATAACAGCGACGAGTTCAGTATTGACGGTGCGGTCAGGAATTTTGAATGGAAACTGACTGGCGCCAGAGGAAGCGAAGCGCAGGGAAAATACGGAGCAACCGTTTCATTAAACAAATATGTGCTGAGCCAGCTCTATGACTCTGAAAATATCGAGTTTACGCTCGTTCCCAAAGGGGCGCTTATTGATGGATCGACAGGTAAGACACTGGTAGTCAGCCCCGGTGAGCCCTATACCGAGGAATATGACTTTTTAACGGATATTCCGCTGGGTCGTTATGAGATGACTGCTGTTTATAAAGGTAACGGCCAGTCGATACCGTTAAAATTAGGTAAACAGTTTGACGAGGAAAGTGTCTTTCGCACTGTTTTGCAGCTTGATTTCGAACCCCAAACGATGTGGGGAAACAATCTGGCCATTATTCAATACACAGAATAAACCGGTGCAAGACCGGAAATTTAAAAACAATATTAGCTACGAAAAAAATTGGAAACTTTATTAAATCATACATTTTCCCGGGTACTGCGTCCGGTCGAAATGAATCGGACCAACACCCTGGAAGTGATCAGCTACGGCAAAATACTGATCATTGAAGGCACCGATATCACACATTTGCAGGGAGAAGGAAATTATACTTTCGTGCATACGAAGCAGGGTAAAAAATATCTTGTCTCCAAAACTATGAAAACATTACAAGCGAATCTGTCAGACAGCTTTGTGCGGACACACAAATCATATACCATCAATATCGATTATGTGGTATCCTGGCTGGATACGTCGTTTCTGCTATTGCGGTCCGGAGAGAAAGTTCCCGTAGCGCGCCGCAGAATCCGGCAGATTGACGAGGTGCTGGCAGAGCAATATTTAAGGGTCGGGTAAACACGAGAAGTAGGATTGTAAAGGCTTCTGACTTTGTCGGAAGCTTTTTTTGTGCTTTATAAATTTAAAACCCATGCAGTTGGTCGATTTAAGCGTGCAGTCTATCTACACTTTGCAAGGCAACAGGCTGTCTGTCATCCTAATCCGTATATTTGCGGTTACAAAAACTTCAACGGCTCAACAAAATTTACAATGCTTTATTTTCTTAAACCTACCCTAAACAGGTGCAGGTTTGTTATCGTACTTTTTTGTTTGAATGGTGTTTGTATCAACGCTTTCTGTCAAAATTCAAAACCATTGCCGGCGGATACAGTTGTTCTTCATGCACTGGTTCAGAAAGCGCTGGAAAAAGCAAAAACAAATCAAACGGACTCTGCTGAATACTATTTTAAAAAGGCAGGAAAACTGGCTAATGAAATCGGTTACACGGAAAGCCGGTTTTACTATATGGGTAAGTATGCCAATTTTTTATACAATAGTCTTCGGTTTAAGGATGCTTTGGAAGTGAGCCGACAGCAGCTGGCTTTGGCGTTGAAAGTGAAGGATGGCAAAAGGACTTCCAATTCTTACAACAACATGGCGCTACAATATCATTCACTGGGAGACCTTAAAACGGCGACGGAGTATCTGATCAAGGCTTTAAAAACGTCAGAAAACCGTAAAGATGCCAGAGACCAACAAAAATACAACACCAATCTTGCGTCGGTTTTTGTGGATCTGAAGGACAAAAAGAACAGTCTTTTTTATGCAAGAAAAGGCTACGAACTTGCACTGACTTTGCATGATTCCATGCAGGTCGCCAGAAGTCTTGTGAACCTTTCGGCCAGCGAAGCCTTAAATCTGCAATACGATCAGGCTATAAAGCATACGCTCCAGATCGCCAGAATTGGCAGGCAATATCAGGATCCGCACATGGAAATTCATGCTTATGTAAACCTGGGCGACCTGGAAAACAGAAAACTGAACTACGCTGCTGCGCTTGATTATTACAAGAAAGCCGGGAAACTTCTCGCGTCGGCACCGGACCGGGATTATGAAATGTATGTGAATTACGGAATGGCAAACTCCTTGAAAAACCTCAGTCAATACCGGGAGGCAGACATGTATTTTAATAAGGTTATCGGCGTGGCTGAAAAGTTGATGCCTAAAAATGATCTCAAGGAA
>Ga0247803_1002036_pt1 | contig 10370 bp, 12 predicted proteins | sample UWRJL014104B1_FD_180928 | JGI IMG/M metagenome (GOLD analysis project Ga0247803, IMG submission 180928) | Plant litter microbial communities from Arlington Agricultural Research Station in Wisconsin, United States - UWRJ-L014-104B-1 | ecosystem: Environmental > Terrestrial > Plant litter >...
ACAATACAACAAGCTTGCCAAGGTAGTGGAGGACATGGTGGCGGACGGCTGGAGCGCGGCGCAGACGGTGGGGCAGCTGTACGAGAGGATACTGTGGGATGAGCGGATCGGCGATTTACAGAAGATGCGGATTACGGGGTTGTTTAGTGAGACGGATAAGAGGTTGGTTGATGGCGGAGATGAGCATTTGGCTGTGCTGGACTTGGGATTGAGAATTGGTGGTGTGCTTTGTCGGGGTTAGGGCGGGTGTGAGAAGGAGCGATTGGTGTCTGCGTGGGGGCGCTTTGGGGTACATCCACACGTACGTACACATATAAGATATCCAGAAGAGACAATCTTACATGAGAGAGCATATTGCTCATCCTGTTTGTCGTCATTTCTTCCTAATGAACTATGCTTCGTTTCCTTTCTTCATCAAACCACCCAATCATCATTCAAATCGCACATGCAGTTCCTCGGTCCAGCATTTCCTACCACGCGTATCCTGCCTCGCGCGGTCTAATCCGCAACAGACAGGGGTTCCCCGCGCTGTGCCGTCAAGGAGCTATACCGAAAGGGAACGTACCTAGGCTCGACAGGATGTCAGGTACCATGTGAAAGGCGGTAGGCTAGCTACGCGGGGCGTATTTAAGGGACTTGATGTGCATTGGAAGGTTTTCGAAGCCTCGTGGTCTTTACATTTGTCTTCTTCTGCCCGTGATTGACTAGGAAACCGAAGTGCGACAGGGAAGAGCTAGAGCGGGGTAGCTTGGGACTCTAACATCAACGTCGACACCGCGAACTTAAGACCACCGGAAGTCTAAAGAATAGAGAAGAGCGAAGGAAAAAAGAGCCATCATGGCGGCACCACCGAATAAGACAATTAAGGACCTGAACGGACGGTGGTTGATTGTACGTCATTACCAACCCAACTTATCCCCATTTCCTTGTCTGTATTCCTCGCGCTTTATGGCGCCTCTACATCAGGCTCATTTCATGCTGTGGATCTATGTGATAGGGGTAGACTTATGGCAATTGACACCAAATGAGGAAAGCTGACACAGTGACGACAGAACAAAACCATCTCCGACTCGACAGACCCCGTCCTTGCCCTTCAAGGCATCGGCTGGCTAACCCGCAAAGGCGTCGCACTAGCAACTGTGACCCAGCATGTGAAACAATGTACGTCACTCAAGCCAATCCCGTCCCACCAAATCTGCCCTTTGAACCACTCAAAACTGTATTCCGTCTTCACGATGCTCACCATCATTAACCCTACCATCCTAGACGACGGCCCCGCCGAAGACAATCCCTCCGGCCCCTCAGTGCACCACATCGACTACGACCAAACCACCAACACCGGCATAAAGGGCACGTCGGAAAACCGGTGCCTTGACTGGACGTATCGTTCGCACAGTGACTGGCTCTTTGGCGACCTGCGTGGGAAATCACGCATGAATACTCTCAAAGCCATTCTTGAGGAGGCGAAAGTGAAAGGTGGGGAGGCGGAAGAAGATGGTAGGCGCGTCGATGATGCGGAGTGGCTTGCTGAGGGGTGGCTGGAAGAGACGTTGAACGGAGAGGTGGTGGAGAGCTTTGCGGATGCGGTGAAAGGGTGGCAGTCGTGGTGAGTTTGCTTCTTTTCTTCGTCTATTTACTGCGATTTGGTCGTGGGGTAGTGACTTGTGTGTTGTCGGGTTGGATGACTTCTTGAAGTCTTTGTTCGTGGCTGGTCGGTGGATGGTATGTTCGCTAACGCGTGGTATAGGCAGGTATGGGGCTTCAGTGAGGTCAATGGGGAGAGGTGGTTGACGAGGAGGTTTGCGATTCGGAGGAAGGATCGCGAGGAGGTTGTTAGGGCTAGGTTGGTCTATGATTGGGTTGGTGAGAGGCTGGAGTAGGGTGGGGCAACGCGGGTCCCTGAGATGGTGGAGGCTGGTTGATATCTGGATCGGATTGTAGACAAGATTTTATTATCAATAGCACAAGTCGCGTATCAAAGCTAATCTGGTTGGGCTGAGTGTCGAGTCCCCAGTAAATCCTCATGTTCTTGCGCTGTTCGAACAAGGAGACCCGGTCCATGTCTGCCGCATGGCCCTTCCCTAGCTCCAAGGCCTGTCGGCTCGGGTTGCTTTATTTGCTGCATTGAGAGCATACTCCTGTGTTCGCTCAGTGACGCATACTGAGTTGATACCCGAGCTATACAACTGCGCGAAGGATTATACCCGAACCAGCGGTGTGTATGCTAACAAGATATTCCGTTTCAGGTCATCACGCATCTGCACGACTGAGGGAAAAGATACACGTGGAAGCAATGGGGTAGTAATCTGACATTCTTCAGTGCTCGCCTCTCGAGTCCAATCAGCGGACCTTTAGGGGGCGATTAGGGTCACGTACGCCTCAGGTAGGACTCGCAAGACCGTCAAAAGCTGAGCTTTAAACAATTCGTCGACAATCAACAGGTTTGGGCATCCAGCGATGACGCACGGGGTTGAGCAGAGTCACAATCATTCCCAATTGCCATCGTCGGCCGTGCGGAGAGCCCGAATCTAGCGCGGTCAGCCAAAATGACATCGTAAATGTGCACTCGATAACACTTTGCTAGTATGAAGTCCCAAAAGCTCCATCTACACTCGCTCGTTTCTAAGGTTACACACACCAAATCTCCCAGATCACCCGCTTCATCAAACACCCTCAACCCAAAACGCCGACCAGATCACACCCGAAAACAACCACGTCCGGTCCCAATATCAATCGGCACCCCCCTGAGCAACCATGATCATGCTTCTCAATAGATCGAGAATGCTAGTACGGTTAGTGCAACGTACCGGCGCGTCGAACCCGTCGCACAAATCTTGGCTCGGCGGGTGCATGTTGGCATGCTGGCCGTTAGCACTGTAACCGCTATGCCCGTTGGACCGCAGCAGATGGGCTGTTTGATTGCAAACACTGCGCGGGCCCATATCTGGGGCTGTAACACGGCCACGAGTGTTTGCGTGCGAGGTTGTACGGCCGACGGCGGAGGGCGTGGACGAGGAGTCAGTGCGCGTTATTTTGTGCGCGGGTCTGAGTTCGGGAGCTGGAGGTGAAGTAGAAACTGGAGCCTGCTCGCGGCCGGTGGTATTAGTGCCGTTTTGTTTATATGCTCGTGGCCTTGACCATCTACACTCATCCCCATGCACTCTTTGACTCAACTCTACACCCACACTCTTTGACTCGACTCTACACCCACACTCGTTCGTCACTCACGCTCGCTACTACTTTCAAGCTCTGCACGAGGACTCTTCAGCTTCTACACTCCTTTCATCAGGCTCAGAGTGCGAATTGCGAAAGCTTTCCACACTCCTTTCGAAAGCAAACACCACTCTCGCAACCATGAAGCTCCACACCATTCTCTTCGGCTTCGTCTTCGTGGCCGGCGCGCACGCAGCCTCTCACGGCCCTGTCCGCAACATCGCCCACGGCCATGTCCACAAGGCACGCAGCCCCAAGTTCGCCTCTGCCCCCGGCACCGCCACCCTCTCCGACCGCGGCGTCAACCCCGCCGACTGCGACAAAGGCGCTCTCATGAACAAACTCCTTCTCATTGTCCCCACGAGCCTCGTCTCAGTCATGCTTGCCGAGCCGACCCCTTTCCACAACGACAACCCTCCGGAGTTCTGGACCAAGTTCGACGACCATGAGAAGAACTGCATGGCGGCTCTGTGGCCGGTTGATGCGGATCAGGTTTCTGCGCAGGACACGACGAAAGAACCGTGTACCGATACGACTATCACGAGTACGATCACGCAGACACTTACTGTGACGTTGCCCCCCTCGCCGCCTTCGCCGACAGTCACGCCAAGTACTGCAGCTGGCGACAGCTCTACCTCCACGAAGGCTCCGTATGGTAACGGCACGGCGACACAGTCTCCTACTCTTTCCAGCACGGGCGCTGCTAACTCGACGTCTCCCCCGCTTCCCGAGTTTACCGGTGGCCAAGGTATGGTCGGCGTGAGCTTCATCTCTACCGTGTGTGCTGTTCTAGTTACCATTGCGTTCTGCATCTTCGCCTAGGTGGGGTCTGCGTATGCGGAGGAAGTAGTTCGTGGCCCGGTGCTACGGGCGGTGTGGAAATAGATGAGGGTTTCCTTTGTCTTTCTTCCCCTTCCCTTTTCCCGGTGTTTCGAGCATCACGACTAGGCAATATGTGCCTATATGCGAATTTGTATCACGAACCGGGGATGTTTCATTTCAGGAGCTAGGCGGTTTGGTGGGGGCGGTGTTTACTGGCGGTGACGGTAGATACCCTTTTTCTTTCTTTCCTTATCATGCCCTGTTATGATTCATAGTGGATAATCACGGGCTGAATGCGATTCGAGATGAATGTTATTTTCGGGACAGATGTGAAAAATCGCCATTTGTTGGATTGCTGTCGTGTTCTGCTCGCGCTCTTTTAAGACGTCGAATGCCCAACGAGCAAGTAGACAGTGGTTGTTTTGGGATGAATGATGGCAGTAAAGACGGCAGGTCTGGCATAATGTTCAGCTGACAGCGTGATGTTAAACCCCTCCCACTGCCCGAAGCGATGAGATCTGGATTCAAGCAACGCCTTACCTCGTTTGGCTTAGCTCACCAAATTGGCACTATGAGAGTAGCCACTAAATAGACCGCTCTTGTGTGTCTCTCAACCACAGAACATGAACCGTACACACGATACATGCAACGAATCGATCACGGCCCCCGCATTGCCTCGCACTCGCAGCGCCCGCAAACGTCGCTCATCTCTCTGAGAATCAAGAGACATTTTCCAAACTTCACTGGCCAGCTAAGGTCCATCGAGAGCATACTACCCAAGGCGGATGATTTCACGGGCGCTGTCTGTTTTCGAAGCTCACTCTTGCGACTGGCCCGGTGAGGTGGTTGTGGCGCATGCACATCCGCGCGGGGTTTATCAGCTCGTAGTTCAGCCTTCTCGATGCCAACCTGTCTTTCTCACGAGGGGTCTCACGTCAAAGAGAACCCTATCAAAGAGGAACACGTCGCCAGACAGCACTAAAGTTGGTTGTGAAGATCACCAAGCAGTCCAAGTCTTTGGTCGAAAGTGCTTAGGCATCGGACATTCAGGTGGCTTCGAGTGCAGGAGGTCTCCAAACCCTTCGTCGTTGGGCGATTGTACTAGGAACCGATTGGACGTTCAAAATCTACCCGCGCTCCAGTCTTGTCCTGCTTTATGCAGAAGATAACCCCGCATTCAGTCGACAAGCAGGATGACGCTTGCTCTGTTTATCGACCGTCCAACCAGAGTTATCGATACTATCCGGTGAGCTTACTCTGGTAGATCGACAGTCTGTCCAAACTTCCACCATCATCCGGTGAGAAGACCCGGGGAGGAGGGACATAATCATGTGGAGACACGTATCTTCGAAGATAGCGCTCGCACCTAGCATAGCTGAGCGCACTGAGGAGCCTCCATATCTTGTCATGTATATATTTCGACCAAGGAGCTAAGGTCCTAGACTCAAGCCGATTCAGCCTAGAGCTAACTAGTTGCCCAGCATGGGGGACCCACTCTCTACACTTGCAAGCATTGTAACCCTGTTCAATGCTTGCGCGGCCGTCAGCATTCGCACCGTCACCTTCATCAGATCCTTGCAGGAAGCACCGGAGGAGCTCCTTCGCCTTTCAAATGAGATTAGCGACTTGACAACAGTTTCACATCATATAGAGAAGGAGCACGTGAGAATTAATACCGCGCCATCCCATCCGGCCCATGCAGGCTTACTCTACGGATCGACCCACCTATCTCAGGCGAAAGCTCTTATATCAGAGCTTGATACTTTCCTCAATTCTCTCAAAAAGGCATCCAAACAGCAAGGCAAATCAGAAATCGACCGATTTGCCTGGACTCGGAAACGAAAGATTGCTTTAGTATTAGAGCGAAAGCTTCAAAGTACCAAGCAAGCCATTGGACTTCACATGACGACTGATATTGTGTGAGTTTTTGTTGTTTGTTTTCTAGCTCCAGATGATCATTACTAACGTCACAGATCTTCCGTTCGCCGAATGGAGACTGCGCTTACTACCTCCTCTACCTCAGCCGAGGCCGAGTGGCGGAGGGTTGAAAACAAAGTGGATCTTATAAGAGGAAAAATCACTCAGTATGACGGGGGCCCACGACTAAACACATCTTGTGCGGCACTCGGTTCGGGGAGTCTTGGTCAAGCGATGAATTCCCGCGGAAGCAATGCCGCTTCAGGCATGTCGAACCCCATCGACAACGGGCAGCGCGGCCTTGTAGCAGCAATCCACCTACAAGAAGACTTTTTTAGTCTCTGCCCGGAAGGTTGCAAATGTTTTTGTCATCTGCGTTCCAGGACATGGCGTCGCTCTCCACCGGTTCTTCGAAGTATTCTTGGGTTATTGTCCCTCCACTACAGTGGACTAGCGCTCCTGAAGCCGGCATGCAATTTGCAGAGTTGCACCAGTTTCTCCTCCAAGTCGTTCAAGATTACGTATTGTTTGCCTCATTGGTTGCTAATGAAGGCCGCTCATATTCTGATGCAGAATGGCCCGTTTGGAAGTCCAACTGTGGGACTCACATTGCAAAGACGAACACAGGAATTTGCTGAGAACAGTATTTACCGCCTGGCAGAACGTGGAGATGTTTCCGGCATAGAAAGCTTGATCCGATCAGGTCGTGCTTGTTCGACAGATGCTGCAGATAGCAATGGCTACACAGCTTTACACGTGAGCATAGCACTTGGATCATTGACCCTTCCTTCGCTGACTTTGTGGCCGCAGTTCACTGTCCGGGGTGACTGTGGGAAAGTCTCATCTCATACGTGTGCTCAAAGGCTCCAAGCATCTAAGCTTTTGCTACGATATGGTGCAAAGTGGGAGCTTGAGGATGATCGTGGAGTGTGAGTAGTCAACATATGTACATGTACAAGACTGAACTATACCCCAGCACTGCCGCACAGATAGCATGGGAAAAGATGTTCCAAAATGAGGATGGGGCTGAACAGTTTCGGGAAGTCTTCCCCGAATCGCAAACCCTATCAATGTTCGACTTCTCTGATGTACACAAAACGGTCTTGGCCCTTCTTCCGGTCGATATTGAGGATGTCTTGCTAAAGTGCAAGTGGCGAGAGCAAGTTAATTTGCAGGATGCTTGGGGTCGAACCGCATTACACTGGGCAATACTAACAGATGATGAAAGATCTGTTCGGGCGTTGATCACTGCGGGTGCTTCCATCGATATAGGAGACAACGAAGGCAACAGGCCGCTGCATTTTGCTGCTGGTCGTTCAAGTATAGCTTTCCTCAAAATTCTCCTCGGCGCTGGAGCCAGACCCAGGACTAGGAACGCCAACGGTGCCGAGCCGTTGCATTTTGCCTGTTGGCAGAGTTGGATCCATGTGCAGACACTTATCCAGGCCGGCGCCTCAGTGACAATACAAGACTATCGCGGCAGCAGCGCGGTCGAGTGGGCATGCTGGTCTAATCGATATGTCACTGGAGACCTTCTCATCCGAGCGGGCGCCAACAAAAATCTGGCCGACCACCTTAATGGCAATCCCCCGCTCTTTTCAGCCCTCACAAGCCAAGCATACGAGTTCCTGGAGATGCTTCTCTCACACGACGTTGATGTGCTACATATCAACAAGACAGGTAGTACCGTCCTCCACTGGACGGCTCGGTGTGGGGATGTAGGCATGCTTCGAATTCTTCGGGCAAGAAAGTCACAATTCAAAGAGCTGGGTATTGATCAAAAGGACCGACTGGGCAGGACGGCTCGCGAAGTCATGGAGTGCACAACGTGTACTGAAGAGTTCCAGTGCGAGTTTGTTCAGTTTCTTAGCGATCTGGAGATACTACAAAAGGTCGGAGCTGGATTGACCAAAGGAAGAGCCTACCCTCACAGAATGTCACGTGCTATGGTCATGCCGGGGGGAGTCAGGGCGGTGATTCTGATTGTTTTTATTTCTGCGCTTCTTTTATTACGCTTGCTCCTTCCACTTTGGTCTCGAGAATGATGTATGTGTTCGAGAGTTTTTTTCACAGACAGTGATGGGGGAATGCCTAATGGAGTTGCTGTGCGTTTTCTGTGCCACAGGCATTTTCTTTTCTTCATTCCAATCCTTCAATCGACAACTTCATTTCCCACAACATGGCATGGTGTTGAGATGGCAGCACTTGAGAATCATGTTGTGACCCCTCTCGAAACAATAATTACCGGAAGCACACCTTACTGTTTCTGGCTTCGCTTACTCAACTTGGGCAGTCATTAACCGCCCGTGTCACACGTGGTTCCACCCTACAATACCAAGTGTTCGAATCATCACCCCCAATATACCGTTCTCTCTAATTAGCCTTGGAAGGTTCGACGAGATCGACTCGTGCCGCATACTATTTTAATACTGCGGCGCCTGCAAACGTCTAACCTCGACGAGCTAAACCCTCCCCCCACCCCAAATCTCATCATTCAAATATTCCACTCAAGGCAAGGCGAACTTAATCCTTTTGCAGTTCTGCCTGCGCTTCTGAAGTTGGTCTTTGCGGCTGCGGTGGCAAGGTATCCCGGTGGTGGCGCGTACACAGCCGCGCGGGGTACACCCAGCTTAAAGTTCAGCCTGCTCGCTGATCTTGATAACCTATCTTCATCACACTTCAGAAAATGGCAGAAGCCTTCGGTATAGTGGCAGGGGGTCTGACAGTGCTGGAATTGACTGCGAAGGTCGTCAAGCAGTGCAAGTCTCTTATCGAGACAGCCCATGACGCGCCCAGGGTATGTATGTTGCGCTCTTTCAAGGATCCAAGTACAGGAAGTTGGTAAATCATAATTAGAAAGACCTCAGTGCCTTTTGTCTCATACTAAAAGCCTCTGCTCTTACCGATGTAACGCGATATGTCTCGTAGTCACGAATAGGCGGGTACACACAAGGCTGAGATTTATAGACTGACTTCTGCCACTTCCTCTTTTAGGATCTCCGACATATTTTCATCGAAGTATCGTCACTCAAAGCTGTCCTTGAGACTTTTGACTTTCTCTCGCGACCGGAGTTCTCACATACGACGCAAAGTCTGGCGGATGCCAACGGCGTCCTGGAAGGATGTCGAAGCACTGTCGAGGAGATTTCAAAAGAGCTAGATGGGCTGTCGCTTTCCAATACCTCAAACCCTACCCATGGAAAACGTCAGCGAATCAAGGGCTCTTTGCAATGGAGTCTCAAGGAAGGCAGGGCTAGGAAGCTACTGGACGAAACCATGAAGCACAAAACGACCCTTACACTCGCCCTTCTCGGAGAAATTACGACCGATGTCAAGGAGATGAAAGATCGCATGGAGCGGATTGATGATCGTCTTAGTGACAGGGAGCGAAGGGAGATTTGCGACTGGATTGAGCATACGAATCCTGTCACAATTCACCATCAAGCTTGCAAAACCCACGAGGAGCACACTTGCCAATGGATACGTCGCGTGGACCAATGGAAAGATTGGCTTTCGCTTGAACGGCGTCTAATATGGATCCATGGAATACCCGGAGCCGGCAAGACCATCCTTGCCTCGTATCTCATTGAGCAAACAATACGTCATTGCAACGACCAAAAATCCGATCGGGATGCCTGTTTGTACTACTACTGTTCCTTTACTCACGGCCAAGGAGAGCAACGAAGCGAAGCATTATCTTTCATGAGGTGGATAGTCGGTCAACTGTGCCGGCGAAGCAGCCATATTCCCCTTGGTATTGAGAATCTTCATCGACAAAATACCACACTATCTCTAGCAACGTTGAGGGAAGCCCTACAAAGCCTTTTGGCACGCGTTAACGTTCTTTATATCATCATCGACGCGGTGGATGAGAGCAATCCTAGAAAGGACTTATTAGATCTCATTCATGATCTCGTTACTCAGCCAAATTATGGGAACATTCAATTGTTAGTCACGAGCCGAAGATATGGAGACATTGAAGGAGTCCTTCGCCCTTTGTCGGAGCCCACATTACCGATGTCAAATTCCATTGTTGATGAGGATATCCGCGCCTACGTCGAAGCCAGCATGCGACGGACCAGACACTTTATGCGCTGGCCTGAGCAATTTCTGAGAGAAACAATCGATACACTGGCTCAAGGTGCCCAGGGCATGTGAGTATTTTATTTCGAGTTTCCGCCAGCAGGGTGTCGGACTTCGATACATATCTCCAGTTCTTCACAGGGGCTCGCCCCAGAGTATGAGATATGAATCAGTCGGGCCTCGCGCATCGGAGTCTTGCGAGAACTAGATGTCAATGTACACTGGCACTAATCAACAGCAGGTTTCGATGGGTTGTCTGTCAAATCGATCGGCTCGAACGCAAGTCTCACCAACAAGCTCGAGAAGCCATCAAATGTTTGCCACGAACGCTCGAG
>Ga0247803_1002042_pt1 | contig 10352 bp, 4 predicted proteins | sample UWRJL014104B1_FD_180928 | JGI IMG/M metagenome (GOLD analysis project Ga0247803, IMG submission 180928) | Plant litter microbial communities from Arlington Agricultural Research Station in Wisconsin, United States - UWRJ-L014-104B-1 | ecosystem: Environmental > Terrestrial > Plant litter >...
CGGATCCTCGCCACTGGTTCTGGTTGACGGCGTTCCTTTTGACATTAATTCTGTGGATCCGACGACGGTTGAAAGTATTACGGTTTTAAAGGATGCTGCTGCTGCTTCGATCTATGGGGCAAGAGCTGCCAATGGGGTAATTTTGGTAACTACAAAAAGAGGTATTCCCGGCAAACTCTCCGTTACATATGATGGATATGTGGGCGTTCAAAATGCGACTTACCTGCCGAAGTTTGTGGATGCGCCCAAATATATGTCCATGGTCAATGAGGCTTATGCCAATATCGGGAGTCTGGAACCATATAGTGCCGAGTCCATTCAAAAAACCAGGGAAGGCAATGATCCGGTCAATTATCCCAATACCGACTGGTCCAAGTTGATGCTCAATAAAAATCCTGTCATTCAAAGTCATTCTATCAGTCTTTCGGGTGGTAATGAACTGGCCAGGTTTGCCGTAAGCGGTAATTATCTGACTCAGGACGGGCTTACTCCAAAACGAGATTTTGAGCGGTTTTCATTCCGGGCCAACACTGGTGTGACCTTGACGAAAAATATATCCATGTTACTTGATCTGGTTGCGGTAAGAGAAAAACGTCGGTCGGAACTGGTTCGTTTTGGCAATTCGCTCCACCTTATTTATAGCACTCCGCCCAATATCGTTCCCAAATATCCATTAAAAGACAATGGTTATCAGGCTTATGGGAATTTTGGAGAAATGATGAACCCAATGGCGGAACTGGAAAGAGGCGGTTACGCGCAGAATATTTCGGATCAGATTAACATTAACTTTCAGCCGATCTGGCAGATTACGCCTGAGCTAAAATTAAGAGGCCAATATCTTTATCGGGTCAACTCAAACGGGTATCTGGATAATCGTAATTCATACAATTTTCTGGATTACTATACCGGAAATCTGGTTTTTACCTATGGTAATTCAAAGGGATCAAGTGTGGGTAGAAACACTTACAACTATCTGTCTTCCAACCTGGAATTTTCACAAACATATGGTAAACATTTCGTGTACGCCATCGGAGGCCTCGCCAGGGAAACGGACAATCCTTCAAATTTTGAACAAGCCACTCTGGCGTCCTATTTCTTCAAATTCAACTATGTCTTCAATAATAAATATTTACTGGAAAGCACAGTGCGGACGGACGGATCTTCCAAATTCGGTCCGGGACATAAATGGGGGACATTTCCGTCGGTTGCAGTAGGCTGGAATGTTCACAATGAGAATTTCCTCAAAGATGTAAAGTACCTGACCAGTTTCAAATTAAGGGCATCTTATGGGTTGATGGGTAACAATGGTAACGTGGAAAGATATCGATACCAGAGCTTGATCGACGGAGGGAACGGAAATGAAACATCTATCGGAAACCCGGAAATTACCTGGGAAACCGTGAAAATGCTGGACATCGGAGCCGATATCAGGCTTTTTAACAATCTTGGTCTGACGATCGACTGGTTTAGCAAAACAACGGACAATATTTTATTGACTCCTCCTCTATCACTTTCGTCGGGCGTTAATTCATTGCCCGTAAATTCAGGTTCTGTATCCAATAAGGGCTGGGAATTTATGCTTAACTATTCCAAAACCCTGAGCCGGGATATGGAAATGAGTGCGAGTGTGGGTTATTCTTTTTACAGCAACAAAATCATTTCGCTCAGAGGCGGACCGTACATTGGAAGCAGCGGAATCGATATCAACGAAATTGGTCACCCCATTAACAGTTACTATTTGTATAAATCGGATGGTTTGCTGACACAAAGTGACATGGATGGCGGAGCAGCAATTCTACCAGGTCAACAGGTTGGAGACATCAAATACATTGACATAAACGGTGACAAAAATATTGATAAAGCGGACAAGGTAATATCGGGCAATCCAAATCCACAGGGAAGCTATTTTACCAACCTGTCTTTTTCATACAAAAGATTTACACTTGAGACCCAGATTAATGGCTTTACAAAAAGTCTTGCATACAGCAGTGGACGGTACCAAACCGTGCTGAATGTAACCTCCAATTTTGACGGAGGTGCCCCGATGACTTACCAAACCGATTACTGGACGCCGGAAAATCCTGATGCTATGTTTCCAAGATTGTCTCCTTCGCCAGGCAATAACGCGCTTCAATCAGATTACTGGTTAACGGATGCCGCATTTTTGAGATTCAAATACATACAATTAGGATACAACTTTGATCCCAGGCTGGTTAAAAAAATGGGCATAAGCAACCTGCGTCTTTTTGTAAATGCCCAGAATGCGATCACAATCAGTAAAATGAAATACTTCGATCCTGAAACGCGGGGAAGCGAAGCCAATTACCCAATGATGAAGGTTTTCACAGTAGGTTTAAATGTTAAATTTTAATTGAGGAAATGATGAAAAAGATACTTATCCTGTTCATACCGATATTTTTTCTGAGCGCTTGTTCCGAAGAATTTTTGACAAGAGATCACCCCACTGCCACAACAGATGCCAATTTCTGGAATACAGAGGGCGAGATCAATACGGCACTCAACACCATTTACAACCAGGTGCCCACCGGTCAGTTTCAGTACGCAAAAAATACCCGGATTACCTTTGAAGGTATGACTGACAATGCTGTTTGGTATGCCAATTTCTTTGGAGAGGTAAATACCATTGCACTTGGCAATGCCAATTCGCAAATGAGGGGCGGAGACTGGTATGCTGTTCAGCCGGTTTGGGAGGAAAATTATATAGCCATTCGCCGGGCAAACAGATTCCTTGAACTTGCCGGAAATGCATTGGTTGAGCCGGGATTAAAAAAACGGTATTTTGCCGAGGCGCGTGCGTTGCGTGCATGGCTTCATCTGGACCTGTTTCTTTTATATGGTGAAGTTCCAATCGTTAATACCGTTGTCCTTCCAACTGAAACGGATTTAAAAAAGAATTCCAGACAGGAAATCGTAAATTTTGTTGTTTCCGAACTTGATGCCGCAGCAGCAGATCTGCCTGCCTCCTATGCAATCAATGACATCAAACGGATTACCAAAGGCGCTTGTTACACCATGAAAACCGTAATACTGCTTAACAACCATCAATATGCAGAAGCGGCGGTAGAAGCCAAAAAGGTGATTGACCTTAATCTTTACAAACTGCATCCGAATTATACCAAATTGTTTGGCTACGAAGGGCAGGTAAATGAGGAACGGATTTTCACCAAGCAGGCTGGTAATAACGACAGTTTTTACAGAAGTGCACCGGGATATCTGGGTGGAAATGCCTGCCTGAATCCGACGGGTTCGCTGGTCAATTCTTACGAAACCAAACAAGGTAAAACACTGACCGAACTCGGTGCCGATAGTGCAGAGATTTACAAACTGAACCCAAATTTTAAATCAAACCGTGATCCGAGAATGGAGGCGACCATAGCTTATCCGGGTTCAACTTTTTACGGAAACCTTGATCCATGGGACGACTCGCCTAATAATCCGAACAGACTGGCCGCCAATTATTCTTCAAAAACAGGATTTTGGTTAAGAAAATATGTGGATCTCGCTGATAAAGGGAAGGGTGGTTCTCTGGATTACATGGTTTATCGCTATGCAGATCTTTTGCTGATGTACGTTGAATCGTTGGTGGAAAGCGGTAAATGGAATAGTCCGGATGTGGTCAAATACCTCAATCAGATCCGTAACCGTGCCGGAATGCCGAATGTAAATGAAGCCGTCTATAATTCAGAAGCGAAGATGAGGGAGCTGTATCAACGGGAACGTCGCGTCGAGCTGGCTTTTGAAGGAAGTCGTTTATTTGATATCAGAAGATGGGCGATTGGAGAAAAAGTCATGAATGGTGTCGTTGAAGGAGCGATCAATCCTAAGACGAAAAAGGCAGTTAATGTAGAAACGCGCAGTTTTAAACAAAAGGATTATCTATGGCCGATTCCGGCAAGGGAAATGGAAGGTAACCCCGCCATGACCCAGAATCCGGGATATTAAGCAAGCATTTGTATTTATTAGCCTATACCTATTCCTAAATCCGCAATGACAGGATGATGATGCTTTAAGTATTCACATTCTGTCATTTTTTATGAAAGAAACAATACCTTAGCAGTAAATCTGCGTAGTTTTCTGTTTATAAAAGAAAGATATTACATTTATAAACCACCATTGATGCAATTTTTTCAGACATATGAAATTTTTTGAAAAACTGAATACAAGCATAATTCTGGTTTTTGGTGTATTGTTTCTTTTGAGTGCAGAAAGCTGCAAATCTCCTAAATCAAAAGCAGTTCAAAAAGCTGCCATTTCCACTGAGAAAGCTGTTTCCCCTGAAATTTATGCGGAACACGTCCGCACCAGTGCCTATCAGACTCCTGAGCAGGAACGACTTGCATTTAAACTTCCGCCCGGATTTGAAGTGACGCTTTTTGCCTCTGAACCCGATATTACCAAACCCATGAACATGGAGTTCGATGATCGTGGAAGGCTTTGGGTGACGCAGTCCTCCGAGTATCCGATGGCGGCAGGAACGAGCGACGGAAAAGATAGAATTACGATTCTGGAAGATAAAAATGGTGATGGAAAAGCAGATAGCTTTACCGATTTTGATAACAATCTTAATATACCCATTGGTATCATGCCCGTATCCGACGGCGCGATTGCTTACAGCATTCCGAATCTTTATTATTTCAAGGATACCGATGACGACGGTAAAGCGGATAGTAAAAAGGTATTGCTTGGCGAATTCGGACATAAGGATACGCATGGAATGGTCAATAACATCATGCGTGGTTATGACGGCTGGGTGCATGTTTGCCACGGTTTTTCCAATACTTCAAAAGTTGCAGGAACGGACGGGGATTCTATTACAATGATTTCAGGGAACACATTTCGTGTCCGTATGGACGGGAGCCATGTTGAACAGACTACTTTTGGAAGGGTAAATCCTTTTGGATATGCCTATGACGAAAAGGGGTATTTGTATTCGGTAGATTGCCATACCAAGCCCATTACACAGCTTATTCCGGGTGGAGATTATCCTCATTTTGGTAAAAAAGCACCAGTTGGAATTGGGTTTGCACCGGAAATGATGAGTTACGAATTGGGCTCAACGGCCCTTGCCGGACTGGTTTATTACACCGGAACGCAATTTCCTGAAAAATATAAAAAAAGCTTTTTTACAGGCGATGTGGTGACGTGCAGAATCGATCGTAATACGATTACTTATAAGGGATCAACACCCGTTTCGCATAAAGAGGAACCGTTTCTGGTAAGCAGCGATCCATGGTTCAGGCCGGTGGATGTGAAGGTGGGTCCGGATGGCTCATTATACATTGCCGATTTTTATAACCGCATTATTGGTCACTACGAAGTGGCGCTGAATCATCCGGGTCGAGACCGTTTGAGCGGGCGTATCTGGAAAATTACTTACAAAGGCGACAAGAGCAAAAAAAACACAGCCGTTACAGACTGGTCCCGCGCTTCAATCTCACAATTGCTAAAAGGTCTGAGCCTTCCCCAATTAAATACGCGATTAAAAGTGGCAGACCGGATTGTGGATACCTGGAAGGAAAAAGCGATTGATCCTGTTAAAAGTTTACTCAATTCTAAATCAATGGATACAGTATCTTATGTTCATGGTCTCTGGATTTTACATCGCCTTAATGCACTGGACGATAACATCTTGGATAAAGCATTAAAAGGCAATAATCCAACAGTCAGCATTCACGCTTTCAGAATTCTGAAGGAAAGAAGCTCACTTTCGGAAAAACATCATGATTTGGTTATAGCCGCTTTGTCGGTAACTGATCCGTTCGTGCAAAGGACAGCTGCTGAGGTTTTAACTCAGTTTCCAGGAACAGAAAATCTGCATCCTCTTTTGACTTTATATGAAAAGGCAAATACTGAGGACAGTCATTTGCGCTATACTGCGATGCTGGGTGTCAGAAATAATTTACGGGATAAAAGTGTGATTGGGAAAGTTTCGGCAATGCAGTGGAACGGGAGTCAGCTGGCATTATTAGCAAGAATCATGCTGGACGTTCCATCCGCTTCCGCCGCTTCGTTCGTGCTGGATTATGTTGTCAGTCACGAAGTTCCCGCAAAGGAACTGATTAACTATCTGGAATATATTGGCCGGTTTGCATCACCTTCTCAACTGGAAACGGCCATTGGTCTTATCTCTGAAAAATTTGCAAACGATAAGGAAACGCAGCTGAATTTGTATAAAACAATGCAATCAGGCGTAAAACAAAGTGGCACTGCACCCGGAAGAAAAATGGAAGAATGGGGTGAAAGTCTGGGGAAAAATTTTCTTGAAAATATCTCTGAGGAAACAGAAATATGGAAAAGCAAGCCGATCATCAAGACTGGGGAACAGATAAATCCATGGATTGTTTCTGACCAGTTCCTGACAAAAGTGATGCCGGCTTTCAGGATTATTTACAGTGAAAAAAGCGGAAACCCACCCAGGGCGACGTTATATTCCGTCCCCTTTAAATTACCCGCGACACTGAAAATGAACGTTTTTGATACGGATGTTTACAACAGAGAATCAAAAATGGGCTTATCTAATAATTCCGTTCGCATCAGGCTGGCCAGAGGCGGTGCTGTTGTGGGAGAATACCGGGTAAATCACAAACAAGCCAGTGAAATAAAGGATTTGATAAAAAATACCACTTTTGATCTGCATGCTTACGAAGGGCAGATGGGATTTATTGAAGCGGTAGACAGTTCTCTGATTGGTTGTGTGGGTATCGGGAAATTCGAGCCGGAAGTTGTCAGCATACCAGAAAAAAGTCCGTCCATTCTTGCCGAACAGCGTGTAATAGCCGCGGAAATGGCTGGAGAATATAAGATCAAGTCACTTGAACCGGCTTTGAGACAGTTGTTAAAAGCCAATTGGATGGATTATCAAGTAAGAAGTGCAGCTGCCGGAGCCTTGATGAATATTGATCCAGGAGGAAATGTGAGTAGACTGGAAGAAATTTTCAACGATCCGTCGGAGCTTCCCGTTTTGCGTGAAAAACTGGCCGTTTCTATGGGTCAGGCATCTTCACCGACGGTTTATGAAACACTGAAAAAGCAGTTGGCAGGCGGAGCCCGGAATTTACAAATTGTGATCGCTACCGTTTTATCCAATACTTCCGAAGGTATATCTTATTTACTTCATGCTTTTAAGGAGGAAGAGGCGAATCCGGACATTGTTACGGAAATAGCTGTGAAGGAACGTTTTGCAATAAATGCGAACCCGGATCAGCAAGCACAAATGGATCAATTTCTTGCGACCGGAGCCAATGAAAGAGAAGAAAGACAAAAATTAATCGATGCCAGAATCGCAGGATTTAAGCCTTCCGGGGCACTTGCTGACGCCGGGAAGTTGGTTTTTACTCAAAATTGCAGCGCTTGTCACCAGATTATGGGAACGGGTGGAATGGTGGGACCACAACTGGATGGTATTGGAAATTGGGGACACAAGGCATTGACGCAGAAAATTCTTGATCCTAACCGGAACATAACGGAAGCATTCAGAACTTACAATATCACTTTGAAAAATGACAAAACGCTGACTGGACTTTATCGCCGTACCGAGGGAGAAACGATGGTTTTTGCAGATCTGACGGGACAGGAATTTTCAGTGGTAAAAAATGATATGAAGGAATACCATGCATCCAAATACACGGTCATGCCGGATCAGTTCAGAAATGTCATTCCTGAAAAAGACTTTTATGCACTGGTAGAATATTTGCTGAGCGTTAAATAATCGTCAGACCGATACAATTTTTATTTTTAAAATATTTAATCCTAATCCGTAACTGATCATCTTGAAAATGATACATATCAAAGAAAATATCATGCTGTTGTGCTTTTTGTCCATATTGCTGGTATCAGGAGTAGCGAGCCATGCACAAACAAAGCAGAAAAAGGTTAAGCAGGTTTCCTTTAAAAAGCAGGAACTGACCAAGAAATTCATCGCTGAAGGAGCAACAGTGGGCGATGTCAATAAAGATGGGAAAATAGATGTGCTGGCCGGTGCCTACTGGTTTGAAGCACCTGACTGGAAAGCGCACGAACTGGCAAAACCCGATTCATTTATTGTAGATGGAAGTTACAGCGATTCCTTTCTGGATTTTGCCATGGATGTGAATCAGGATGGCTGGGTCGACCTGATCAGAATTGACTGGCCGGGAAAGGCTGCTGCCTGGCATGAAAACCCACAGAATAAACCGGGTCACTGGATCAAGCATATCATCCATTCCTCGGTGGGCAACGAGTCGCCGCAATTGGTGGATATCGATGGCGATGGCCGTCTGGACCTGCTTTGCAATGATCCTACGGCAAAAAAAGTAATCTGGTTAAAATCACCTTCTAAAAAAGGTGAAACGGCATGGGAACAGTTTGTGATCAGTAATGACCCCAGGCAATCCACGCACATGTATACGCACGGAATCGGCTACGGTGATATCAATGGTGACGGGCGCAAAGATGTCGTCGTGATCGCTGGCTGGTGGGAAGGCCCTGCGGAAGGTCCTGTTAAACATGGGAAAGATGCGGATTGGAAATTTCATCCTGCTGATCTTGGAAAAGACTGTTCACAAATGTATGTAATGGATTTAAATGGCGACGGTTTGAATGATGTCATCAGTGCTTCTGCCCATGATTATGGCATCTGGTGGCACCAACAAGGCAAAGATGCCCAGGGAAATGCGACATGGACGCATCATGAAATTGATAAATCTTTTTCCCAATCTCACGGAATGGCGCTGGCTGATATCAATGGTGATGGAAATCCCGATTTGGTTACAGGGAAACGCTTTTGGGCGCATCATGGAAAGGACCCCGGGGAACGTGAACCCGCTGTAATGAATTGGTACGAATATCAGCCTGGAAAAACGCCAGTCTGGGTCAAACATGAAATTGATAACGATTCGGGCGCGGGTTTGCACGTTACGGTGGCAGACATTAACAAGGACGGGCTGCCCGATATTGTGACTGGAAATAAAAAAGGCGTAAGAATATTTACCCAGGAAAAAGGGAAATAGACATAGAATTCAAAAATGCAGATCAAGAAGTTATAGAAATAACAGCCGATTAGTCGATGAAGAAAACAGAACAATATCTGGTATGAAATTTGGCATAAATACTTATTTATTTACGTCGCCGTTTACCAACGAAGGTGTTTCATTCTTTGCTCAATTCAAGGATTGGGGATTTGACTTTGTTGAAATTGCAGTAGAAAATCCTGCTGACATTGATCCTGGTTTCGTCAGGCAAGCATTGGATGACCATGGTCTGGAATGTCGCTCAGTGTGTGCAGCAACGGGCCCAGGGCGTGATCTGCGAGGAAACCGGAAGGAACAAGTGACCGCAATAGCGTATATTGAAGCATTAATAGATATGGCTCCCATATTGGGCAGTAGTTTGGTTGCCGGGCCTATTTATTCCTCGGTGGGCAGAGCAGATTTTGTGACCCAAACCGATTACCGGCAGCAATGGGAAACCGTTGTAACACATTTGAAAAGTTTGAGTGCTTATGCTGCCGGTAAAAATGTAAACCTGGCCATTGAACCACTTAACCGTTATGAAACTGATTTTATAAATACCTGTGAGCAGGCACTGCGGCTGATAGGCGATGTGGGGAGTGATTCTTTGCTTGTTCATCTGGATGCATTTCACATGAATCTGGAAGAAAAGGATCCGGCTTTGGCTATTGTCAAAGCAGGCGATAAACTGGGGTTGTTACATGCTTCGGGAAGCGACCGCGGAACGCCGGGAGGTGATCAGATTAACTGGGACCGGATTTTTGCTGCGCTTGAAAAGATTGATTATCAGGGAGATATTGTAATTGAATCGTTTACGCCTGACGTGAAAATTATTGCAAAAGCGGCTTCTATCTGGCGGCAAATTGAGCCTTCAAAAGAAGCTATTGCAAAGGATGGGCTGCGATTTTTGAGGTCCTTAAATATGTAATACGACCTTTCTGATTTGCTTTTTACTCTGTAATGTTACTGATATGAAGTAATGTTTGGGAGCAGTGCACAATGACAATGACCTGATCTTTAACTATTAAAGAATTTGTTGGATTTTAAGTTGATGTAAGCGTTTCATTAAGGTCGTTATTCCTGCCATTACGGGCGATTGACCGAGGTCAAATAATTCTACATAAAAGTTCCCTGTTTCCGGACGGTCGACTCTGTAAAGTGAACAGTACATTTTCGGATACAATCGAAATCAATTTGAAGTGAGCACGCTCGAAAATCCAGATTGACGTATAGTGATTTTCGGTCGGAATTTTTGTGTTCTGCGGATATCACTCGCAGATTAACGCTTACTTTCTGAAAAATACTTTATCTCTGTCATAAAAAACGTCCCCTTTGCCAAAGGTT
>Ga0247803_1002043_pt1 | contig 10350 bp, 11 predicted proteins | sample UWRJL014104B1_FD_180928 | JGI IMG/M metagenome (GOLD analysis project Ga0247803, IMG submission 180928) | Plant litter microbial communities from Arlington Agricultural Research Station in Wisconsin, United States - UWRJ-L014-104B-1 | ecosystem: Environmental > Terrestrial > Plant litter >...
CCATTGCCTGCTGGACCTGGAACACCAGCGGATGGGTTTTCAAAAAGGGCGGTCTCGACTTTGCTGGCGGCACTCCCGTTCACATTGCTTCGGGCACGGCCGCTCTCGCCTACTCGTACATGCTCGGCAAGCGGAGGGGCCATGGCACGCAGGAACTCAACTACCGGCCTCACAACGTTACGCACATTGTCATTGGCACCGTCTTCCTGTGGGTCGGATGGTTCGGGTTCAACGCCGGTTCGGCCCTTGCCGCCAACCTCCGTGCCGTCATGGCAGCTCTCGTCACTCATCTCGCCGCCTGCACCGGTGGCATCACTTGGTGCCTAGTCGACTATCGCCTAGAGCGCAAGTGGTCGACGGTCGGCTTCTGCTCGGGTGTTATTGCTGGCCTAGTCTGCATTACTCCCGGGTCTGGATTCGTCCCACCTTGGGCGGCTATCGTGTTTGGCGCATGCGGAGGCATTGCGTGCAACTATGCCACCAAGCTCAAATACTTCCTCCGCTGTGACGACGCGCTCGACATCTTCGCTGTGCACGCCGTCGGAGGATTTGTCGGCAATATCTTGACCGCATTCTTCGCTGCGTATGTACCCCATCGCAGGCATCCTTGAATTTTTACTGACTAGCATCAAGCGACTACATAGCTCATCTCGATGGTGCCACCGTTATCCAAGGTGGCTGGCTCAACCGTCACTGGATCCAGCTTGGATACCAGCTTGCCGACTCCGTCACGGGCGGTGCGTACTCGTTCGTCGGAACCTGTCTCATTCTCGGTTGCCTTGACTTTCTCGGAAAATTCATGCCTGTGTTCAAGCTCCGTGCGAGCGAGGAAGAGGAAGTGCTCGGCATTGACGATGTGGAGATTGGCGAATTTGCTGTAAGTCCCAGGTGCCCGCCCGTATTGCAAAGAGCATGGCTGATAATCACGACAGTACGACTATGTCGAGCTCACCCGCGACGTTCAGATGCCCGATGATGTCGACGAGGGATTGTCTACCCACTCCCTCGAGCACCATGCATCTGCAATGGGTACTCATGAGAAGAACCAGGACTCCGTCGACTCATCGCACCAGCTGGCTGAGTGGGCCCATCGCGCATAACCTTTCCACTGTCTTTCGCAATTCGCTATATACCACTGTTTCTCGGAGTTTGTGTTCGCGGTGAGGTCTGCTATCATGTCTCAACTTGGGTTCGGGATATCGTAATCGGGCGGTCAGGCAGGCCCCATGTCCAAAAGCTTGCACGTGGTATTATGAACCAGATGTTACGTCTGATAGATGGAATCTTTGCGCTGGGGCGATGATTTTCTCTTGTCCATACGACATGTTCTTGTACATTAAGTCAGCGCAAAGCGGGGATTGAGCACACTCTAGAGTGCTACACTACAGATAGCTGCATGTGCTACCGAAGTGCCATTAATTCACATGCCATATAACAGCTGTTATGCTCAGTGAAAGCACGAATATGTACTGGTCTTGTCTTGATTGTGACGTGGCTTACCTAATTTTCCTTGGCAAGCGCGCGTTTACTCATGCTGAACGCTCCTTCTCTACCGTTGACGACCACCATCCGCTCCACGCCCACCCCCGCCTCTCGTCTAGCCCAACCCGCGGCATTCAACACAATACCATCGTCGCGCGGAGATCTTTCCCCCGTCGAATAAACCAGCTCCAACGCAGCTCCTACGATCCCGGTCACCCTCCCGCGCTTCTTACCCAAACACCAAAATGCCCGTCTTTGGAACGGCCCTCAACACTGTCGGCCTCATACTGCTGACACATGCGTACGGTGTCCCTTTTTCTTCTTATCAGCTTGGATAATGGACTCTCGTCATCCGCCTACGCCCTCATCCTTGCCCCCAGTCTGAAACTCAATGCGCCTCGAGCGCAGCCCCAAGCGTTCAGATGCCATCCAAAACCCCCATCATGACCAGTTTCCCCAGCTAACCGATTCTCTCAGCGTCTACTCCGCCCACGAGCACACGGTAGCCTTCGCGCATACGCCACTACCCCTCGACATATCCATTGAGCTCCTCGTTTCAATCCTGACACTCTCCGCCGGCATTGTTGTAGCGTCGCCGCAGCTGAAACCGATACAGTGGGCGAAATGGGCTGGGAAGATTGAGCGCGAGGGTCGGCACGGAGAGGGCAAGTGGACAAGAGAGGGCGAGGAGATCTTGAGTGAAGGAGATCCCTACGCCTTTTTGGGCTTTGGCAAGGGCTCTGGGGCAGGCGGTGAGGGGAGAAGAGGATTTTGGGACGTCAGGGGCAAGAGGAATGAGTATGCGCAGTGGGTTCGGTCCGGCGAAAAGAAGTGAGTGGTCCCGTGCGGACTGGAAGGACTTGTTCGGCACGTGGGGAACAAAGAACGAGTGCATGAGTTGATTCGATGACTGAGACACTAGGGAGGACATTCGGGTCGGAAGAATCGGTGCTTACTCGGCATCGCGAAGGCCAACGTCGGTCGTCATCGTCTCTGCTTCGGAATTCCCGGTTCCGCTGCATGTTCTCGGCGACGTGGCTTCGTCTGTTCTCGCACTCCTCCCGAAGTCTGCCGCCTGAATGTACTGCTACCCTGTTTGCCGCGCCTCGATATGTAGGATAGGGAAAGCATTGGTTTCTATAATACATTGCGCCCACACATTGTCGTATAGAAGATTCCTCCGCAACAACCTGGGGACCAGTCTGCATATGGTCTTATCTCGCGACACCTTCCCAACCATCGACGCCCAGATAAAAGCCGACTTTCTTCCAGCCGTACTCGTTACTCAATGCGCCGTTTGATGCTCTCTCTTACTTACATCATATCGCGAATCAAACGACCCCGCGACTATTCTCACTCACCGTTCAGCTTGATTCTTAGATCGCCGACCCCACCCGGGCGCTGTCTCGATGGCTTTCCGCCTGTAACGAACTTCCTTTGAACAATGGCCTCGTAAACTATTCCATTGTAGGCAATTCTCGAACATTAGCTAAGCCGTTGAACATACGCGCACCGTTCCAACATACTCCCTCGATAGGCTGTCGAAGTTCGAAAAAGCTAGGATCATACGAGACGGAATCGCCGTAGACGGTACGTGCGTCTGCACTGCAACTGCACACATGTGCACAGTGACGAAGCAGCACGGTTTTCACGACACAGCTCCACCAGCTGCGTCACAAGATCAGCCACGCTAGCCAGCGCCGTCCAATGGTTCCCCGCCGCATGACCTGATCTAACTTCAGATGGCGTAGCGCCGAAGGGTCCAGTTGACCTCACGTGGTGCGCGAGGACTATCGTGCAAGTGCTCACGCCCGGACGACAGCCTGCCCGCAATCTGCAAGTCGAATGGCTGAGCCCCGAGCTGAGCGACGAGCCGGTCCGGCTGTATAAAGAGGGGGCGAGTCACCATGGCCGCACGAAGCCGTTGTAAACGCCTCGTGCAATTGAATCGTGTCTGCGTTCCTAATCCAGGCTCAGACGTCATTGTTGAATATATTCTACGTCGGATCCAACGGTGTGGTCCGCGGGTACCTGGCTAGCTACTTGAGACTCACGATAGTCGTTGCGTTCCGCGGGGAAGGGCGGATCGACCTACCGCCATAGCTACGCAACGAGGATCCACCCACCGCCTTTTCGGCCTCCAGGTCAATTGGGCTTCAAGTCCTACTTCGACGTCTTAACGTGCTCGCCATGGACAACGTCCTCCAGCAGCGAGTCTCAAGCATGACCATACATCCAACAGAGATGCTGGACGGCACTCTTACCACCGCACACTTCCACATGCTCTCCGCAGCACTGTCTTTCATCATCCCTCTTGTGACTCTCCTCTACATCCACCGCGACTACAAAACCTTCGTCTCCCTGGGCCCAGGCGGCACTCCATCCACACCACTCGGCTACCTCAAGATCAAACTCCTCTCTCTAGTCTGCCTCCGAGATCCCCACCGCCCCATGCCCGTACCACCCCACTTCCGCCCCTCACGCGGCTACCTATCCACCCTACCCAGTCGAGCCGGCCAGAGACCCGCAGTCCGCGGCATCGCGCCGCAGCGCCAGCAGACGCAAAAGTCCACCGAAGAAGTCTACAAGGGCCTCGTGCGCGGGCTCGAAAAGCTGGCCCGGGATCCCGCGAACCAGCTCATAGAGCGCACGAGCTGCTTCGAAAAGCACTCGTCCGGCGTCTTCGCCAGCACCCCCATCACCCGGACCTGCGGCGGCGAAGTCTGCCATGCCCACCCGTCCGACGGCTCCCTGCACATGACGCTGCACCCCGCCGACGCCAAGATCATGATGGAGAGCGGCTGGGGGGAGCGACATCCCCTGGCGCGCGGAGGCTGGTGTCGACGCTTCGTGCCCCGGGAATTCGTGCTCATCTACGCGCCGAGGAACGCCGCCGAGATCGACATCGTCATGGGCATTGTGGCGGCGAGTGTGTGGTGGGTGGCTGGTATCGATGTGGACAAGGTTAGCGGCGATCGGAGGGATTCTGGGCTGGGTGTGGAGGCTTTTGCGAGGACCAGGGAGGCGGATGCATGTCGCCGCTGTGGCATTGGGTCTAAGGGGATCGAGAAGATGGCGGGAGTTGCCTGAGTGCTGGGAATGGAGGGTGGCGGATGATGAGGAGTACGATCAGTGTCTCGTTCTTGGCTCTTGCGCGTTTGATACCACAATACCATCTAGTGCCTCCAAAAACATTTGTTCCTTATGCGGGCCAAGTGAGTCTATTCGTCTCCTACTTCTCTGCAAGACAACTACAACTAAAGTTTCCTACTCTTGACCAAGCCCGTCTTGATACCCGTCGTTTCACCTCCATAGCTCGCTCCGCCGCTCGCCTTCTTTGCAGCATCGAAAACAGGCCTCATGCTCTTCATCTTCTTCTTCTTGGCCTCGTACTGGAGCTTCTTCTTGACTCTGGGGTTGCGGTTGGTCTTGGGGCGATGAGGGGTAAGGCCCTTGTTCTTTGAGATTGCGTAGGAAATCTACAAGTTGTCCGTTAGTAATGGGTTCTGGGTAAGAAAATACAGTCACAAAGGCCTATGCAACTCGTTCTACGAAGGACCCAAAGAAGCTTCGCAGCACGTGCAGGCTACCGATGTGGACTGTGACAAGACGAAGACATGTGCTTACCTGTCGCCGACCATCGTCGCCAATAATCTCTTCTTCGACGACCATACCACCCTCCTTCGCAGCCAATGCATACGCAGCTGCACGATCCAATTTCGACTGCTTTTTGTCGTTACCGCGCGCCGCAATCATGTCGTAATAACCGTCCCCATCCTCAAAATCGTCGCCACGTGTTTGTGCATCATCATCGTCGTCGCCTGAGCTCTCACCGCCTTCACCCAGGGCGACACCCGGACCCTTGTCAGCGTGTTGGCCCTTCTTCTCTGCTTGCGCCTGCAGGCGTGCCTGTCGGTCCTTGAGACGTTCACGTCGAGGTACGTCAGCGTCGCCGCCTTGGTCTTTGCCAGCGTTGTCGCGTTTGTTGGCTTTTTGGGTGATCTGCGACGTATAGAAACGCAAGGACTTCTTCTTCTTGGCCTTTTCGGCGAGCTCGTGTGCTGTGAATTCGGTCTCCTCGCCGAAGTCGGAGTCTTCTGCGTTGAGCAGGTTGAGCTTTGGTTGGTCTGCAGTCTTCTTCTTGGTTGCCTTTAGTGCCTTCTTGTCGGTCAAAGCTGCCAGCGAAGCAAGCTCTTCCTCGGTCTGGCGTAGCTTTTCAGCGCGACGTGCGTCGGCCTTTGCTTGCGTCGCTTCAGCAGCGCGTTGGGCCCTGCTCTTCTTGGGTCTCTTCTCATTCACCTGAAGCGCAGCCGAGTTCGCTGCTACATCAATGCCAGAGGAGACTTCCTCAATGACTGACAACTCTTCGCCATTTTCAGGCTCGACCAACGGGTCCGCAACTGGCAGGCTTTCTACTCTCGCCCAAAGCTTCTGGCACCTGAGCAGGCTCTCCATAACAGGATGCTCGTGAAGCTCAGCCGGATCCATTGCGATGACGGGGGAGCCGTCTTCTTTGGCGGTCGATGCGAGTATGGCGAAGTACATGGACATGGCGGCCAAATAGGCAGCACAAGCCTGATATTTGGTAATGGCCATGGGTATCGGCACCTTCTCCCCATTGGTCTTGGCCAACTTGGGGGCTCGGGCCTCGATGAGACGCTGGGCAGCGTTTGCGGTGGCGGCCAGCTCGTCGTGCAGAGGCTGCAGTCGCAGGAACTCGCTCGCAATAAAGTCGAACTCAGGGTACCGTGTCTTGAGTATTTTCAGCTTGTCGTCTTCGGTCATGCTGTCCGTGATCTGAAGCTGCGGAAGGACCTCAGTGACGACGTTGCCTGCATCCGCGTCCTTGTCGCCGCCGTTGGCCAACCACTCGTCCTCGTCGAAGCCAAAATCAGCCTCGGTCATAGCCGCCAGCTGCTTCTTCTGTATGCGCCGTGCTTCTGCCTCTTCGTCCAAGGCGTCCTGCTCCGTCTCGATGTCGTCGGCATCGTAGTAGTCTTTTCTCGACGGTCCCCACGCGCCCAGGCTTTCGTCTTCGTCTTCGTGCGAATCGGCGTGAGATGCAACGTCTTCGTCGAGTTCGTCCTCGTCGTCGTCGCCATCGTCAAGGCCGCGATAGTCGAGCACTTCCTCGTCCGAGGCTTCTAGAAACTGGTCTTCTTCCCTTGACTTGCGCATCCGCTTAGCGGCTGGCTCCTCTTCCAGTAGCACCTTGTCGCGGTTGATGTGAAATTCGTCCTCGGAATCGGCGACATCTGCGTAGGTGCTGATGGCGAGTTTCGAATCTTCTTCTTTCGGAGCCTTGGGCTCGCCGGAACGGCCACCGGCTTTGCGTTTCTTGCCCATGATGTGTCGTGCGGAGAGTGGTGTTCAGCGTTGCGCAACAAAAATTATTTCGAAAACTTGGCGCGGGCGGCGCGGGCGGTGCGGCTCCTCCGCGGTCACGGTCTGCGGTCAAGCTTAGCGCTAGGTGGTAGCCACAGAACCAAGCCACGAAGCTGACTAAGACTACGGGGACCCACATCACGTCCGCGCATTTTGCTGACCCGTCTCGAACCTTGCATGTGGCTTGCCTGATACGAGAACGAGGACGAACATTGGTCAAGGGCTTACCGACTTCGCCGTATCTTCTTCTTCCTTAGGCAAGACATAGGAGGCATAGTGCTGATCTCTGCATTCATTCAAATAGATCTCCTTGCCGCGCTCTCAACTCTCTCCTTCTCTCCCCTCCCCAATGGAGTGGGTGTCATTGGCACTGACGGCACTGGTCATTTTTCTGGGATATCTGAGCCTTTCCATCATGGGTTTCTGGAGCAGTAACAAGTTCCACGTGGACGGGCGGACCGTCATCCTCACCGGCAGCTCGTACGGAATGGGGCGAGAGATTGCCATGCTCCTCTCCCAGCGCGGTGCCAATGTCATCCTCGTGGCCCGCAATGCAGACAAACTCCAGTCCGCCATGGAATACGCCCAGGCCGCTGCGAAGAACCCCACCACTCAGCGGTTTTTCTTCATCGCTGCAGACCTCACCATCGAAGCCGAGAACGCGCGTGTGCTCGCCGAAGCAACCGCCTGGAACAAGGGCGCCACACCCGAGATCGTCTGGGCGAACGCAGGAGCCTCGACGCCCGGTCTCTTCGTCGAGCTAAAGTCGGAAACGCTTAAGAAGCAAATGGACATCAACTACTGGGCCGCGGCGTATCTGGCCCGTTTCACCCTCAAAGCCTGGCTGTACCCAGATACACCCTACGAGCCGCAAGAAAAGGGCGCAACACCCGAGTTGCCGCGATACTTCATTGCCACTGCGTCGGTGCTCGGATACGTCAATGTCACAGGTTACGCTGCCTATGCCCCCGCGAAATCCGCTCTCAAGTCTCTCTGCGACGGGCTTGCCCACGAGGCCAATCTCTACAACGGCGCACGCCGCTCCAAGACCAACACCACCGGTCAAGTTCCGGCCCCCTTTGACGTTGTCATCCAGACTATCTTCCCTGGCACCATCCAGTCGCCGGGTCTTGAGCAGGAAAACCTCACCAAACACCCAGCTACCCGAATTCTCGAGGAGATGGACCCAGAGCAGACCGAACTGGAGGCTGCCACAGCTGCTGTACAGGGCCTCGAAGCTGGCAGATACTCAACCGCTACGAACTGGCTTGGTAAACTGATGCGCTTTAGCAGCATGGGCTCGGCGCGCAGAGAAAATCTAGTTGTAGACACTCTGGGCGTCTGGCTTGCATCTTTAGTATGGCTCTTTCTAGGGCCAGACATGGAGGGCAAGATATGGGATTGGGGGAAGAAGAACGGTATGCCAAGGCACAACACTGACGCCATTTGAGAGTCTGATACAATGTAATACTACTATTCCGGATCATTCATCTTGATGAGTCGCCGTGGAACACTCCCTGATCTACTACTACAGAAACAGGTGCACATACTGAAGATGACGTTCGATGAGTCGACCTAATTGGACTGCCATCGTCTAGGACCCCAGGAGATGATGCATGTGTAAGCCGTGCTACAGCGCCTCGAGCTAGAGTCACGATGACAACCGTCAAGTGGAGAATGAAACGAAGCTGCGGAAGTGGACTTGACGCAAATTTCGTAATGATAATGGACAGGACTGATTATGTTCGGATGTTAGATTCAGGATACGGGATGATAGGTCCTGAGTGTATCTACAGTTCGCTTTAATGCAACAAGAACCTCAACTATCAACAATCAATTTTGCACTAATTAGGTGAAGCTTACCGTAAGAAGTGTAGCGTCCAATCACGCAACAGACTCAACGACGCCCTTGAAACTGGCCCCTACAACACTAACATCACCTTGGTCATCATCGGACCAACAGGTCGACACTCACCATCTCCGCATCTTTAGGACGGTTGCCTTCTGGCTGACCTTTGCGACCAAATATAGAAGCCGTTGCAGTGGCGCTGACTGCAGGTGAATGTCGCGCGCATCACCCGCTCTATAGTAGCATCCTTCCACATCGCGACAATTGGCCCTTGTCGCAAGTACTTGGACTACATCGGCCCGAAGAGTCGGATAGCCACACGCCTAGTCCGACACTCATACAATCCTTACTATAGGCGCCCGAGGCGTCCAACGAACAGGAATATTCGCACTATGAGACTCTTCAAGGACATTATAAATGTTGGAACTTGGTGACTGCTTCGCAGTATCATCGACACCAAGGTGTGAGCGCTACTTTGACCTCTTGCGCGCACCGGGCGTATGGTTCCCGGAAGGCTTTCAGCGAAGCGGGCACAGCCTCATATGCGGCCGCCATCGCACCAATTGATCCCATTCCCTCATTTCTTTGACCCTAGCGCAGGTGGCGAAGCGGGTTCAAAGCGCTCGGCGCTTGGATGCCTGCTTTCATCATCCTATGGTTTCGCACAGCGCTAGGTCTAGCAGGAATTCGTTGGCGAGAGGCAGCAGCCGCAAAGAAGAAACCATGGAACATCCCAGACCCCGCGCCGCATTACGAGCCAGCTGAGCTCACGTTTCAAGCCAGCGCAGCCGCACAGACTGGAAGCAGCAAATGCAAGAGAGATGGTTCCCACGCGTGACCGATGACTGGTCTGCATGTCGTGCCTGCTTTGTGCAAGACTAACGTCCGATTCGCGTGGGAGGAGACGACCTGAGCCACCGCCTTTTTGACGGCAAAATTTCTCTGGGGCTTGTTTGAACCTCTTCACACGGTAGCCTATTCTTCTATTCGTCTGTTCCGTCTTCAGGGCACTATTCGAACGAATGAAGCAGAGGGGGCGGAACCGCCTCAATCGCAGTCACGAATCAATGGTCCGAGCATGCTTCCATCGACATTGAGGCGGAGCGAGTGAGGACTCTTAGAAACTGGCTTGAAGCTGGGGGCCTTTTGTTGAAATGCATCCTCCAAGACACGAGATGGAGTCCAAGCTTGAGAGGTTCATCTCACTGGTAGGCATATATTCTCTGCCTACGTCCAGGCGGTTCTGAGTAGAAGGTTTGGTTCAACTACACATCTTCTTCTACTGCTTGGCCGAACGCATACCAAGACTGTGTGGCTTATAGCTGCGTATGGCGTTATTGATTCCGTCCATTAGTGTATCTTGATCGCGTCTTCAGCCTCAACCATAACCTCAAATACCACGACAGTCCGCTCAAACGCCTTCGACACACTCTCAATCTTCAACGACACTTGTCTCCCAGTTCATCCCCATCATGGCGCCTACTCCGGTAAACGATCAACCAACTCCCACACCTACCGATACTCCCACTCCAGATAAATCATGGAGCACCGGCTCCATCATCGTAACAGGCGTCTTCGGTTTCATATTCCTCTGCCTCATCGCCACTGCCATAGCATATTGGATCACCAAGCGG
>Ga0247803_1002044_pt1 | contig 10347 bp, 6 predicted proteins | sample UWRJL014104B1_FD_180928 | JGI IMG/M metagenome (GOLD analysis project Ga0247803, IMG submission 180928) | Plant litter microbial communities from Arlington Agricultural Research Station in Wisconsin, United States - UWRJ-L014-104B-1 | ecosystem: Environmental > Terrestrial > Plant litter >...
CAATACAAAAATGGGACCGTTACAGATCAAAGATTTATTGCAGCAGACTCCGGCATCACAAACCGTAATCCTAAAAGGCTGGGTTAGAACCAAACGTGAAAGTAAAAATGCAATTTTCATTGCGCTGAACGACGGGTCGACCATCAACAATATACAGGCCGTTGCGCAGCCCGGGCAATTTTCTCCCGAATTGCTGCTTACTGTTACCACTGGCGCATGTTTGAAAATCACCGGAAAACTGGTAGAATCAATGGGTGCAGGCCAAAATGTGGAAGTGCAGATTGACGAAATCCATGTTTACGGAGCTGCTGATCCTGATCAATATCCTTTGCAGCCTAAAAAACATTCTCTGGAATTTTTAAGAGAAATCGCTCATTTGCGCCCGCGTACCAATACGTTCAGTGCCATACTTCGCATTCGTCATACGCTGGCATTTGCAGTGCATAAATATTTTAATGACAACGGATATTTCTATTTGCATACACCCATCATCACCGCATCGGATGCGGAAGGTGCAGGAGAAATGTTCCGGGTTACAACGCTGGATCTTGACAAATTGCCAAGAACAGACGAGGGAGCTATCAATTTTAAGGAGGACTTTTTTGGCCGAGAAGCAAACCTAACCGTTTCCGGGCAGCTGGAAGGTGAATTGGGTGCGATGGCTCTTTCCAAGATATATACTTTTGGTCCGACATTCCGCGCTGAAAACTCAAATACAACGCGTCACCTTGCCGAATTCTGGATGATCGAGCCTGAAATGGCTTTCTTTGAACTGGAAGACAACATGGCCCTGGCAGAAGATTTCGTAAAAACGGTGATTGGTTATGCTTTGGAAAACTGTAAAGACGATTTGAATTTCCTTCAAAACCGTTTGGCAGAAGAGGAAAAAAGCAAACCTCAGAACGAAAGATCAATTCCGTTGCTGGAAAAACTGAGCTTCGTAGTCGACAATCCTTTTGAAAAACTGACTTATACCGAAGCGATTGAGATTTTATTGAATTCAAAACCGCATAAAGAGAAAAAATTCCAGTATCCTGTGGGTTGGGGAATCGATTTGTCCAGTGAACACGAGCGTTATCTGGTTGAAAAACATTTCAAAAAACCAGTCATTCTGACCAATTACCCGCGTGAGATCAAGTCGTTTTACATGAAATTGGATGACGACGGAAGAACGGTTCGTGCAATGGACGTTCTTTTCCCGGGCATTGGAGAAATTATCGGAGGAAGTCAGCGTGAGGATAATTATGAAAAATTACTGGAACGTGTGAACGAAGTCGGCATTGATCCTGAAACGATTTGGTGGTATCTGGAAACACGCAAGTTTGGAACCGCGCCGCATTCAGGCTTCGGTTTGGGATTTGAAAGACTGGTATTGTTCGTTACCGGGATGTCCAATATTCGTGATGTAATTCCTTTCCCCCGTTACCCGAAAAGTGCCGAATTCTGATCTCGACTGAAAAGTTACTTTTATAGAAGATTTCCGTATTGGTAGTGCAATTGATTGTGAGTTTCTAAAATCACTTATCATGAAAAACCACTACCAGAGTTTTATAAGCAGGAACGTGTTGATGAGTTCAGCGTTCCTGCTTTTTGTTTTTAAGTCCTACGGTCAAAGTTTTCAGATCAAATGGGGAATGGACCAGACTTTGGCGGGCGTTTCCAGTCATGCCAATTTTACACCAGGAGCGGCCAACTTGCTGGGAGGAGTCAATACTTACTCACTGGCAAGTATTTATAGCTTTGATGGTGCAATCGGATACGCATATGTGGTCCGTCCATGGCCCACGAGCTTTAATAACGGACGAAGTATGGATTTTACCTTTTCCGCCAATCAGTATGAATACCATATCAATTCGTTTTCGTTTCGTTTGAGGCGTTCGGATACGGGGCCAAAGGAAATTAAAATAAGGTCAAGCGCTGATAATTTTGCTTCTGATTTGTATACGATGACTCTGACAACAAAGGATAGATTTTATCCTGTTACGATTCCACTTTCTTTTCTTAATCTTTCCAATTCCACTTTTTCGTTTCGCATTTATGGCTTTGATGCCAGCAATACGTCGCTTGGTGTGTTGTGGTTTGACGAAGTCATTATCAATGGCCTGGTTACTCATTTTATTTTGCCTGTCGACCTGACTTATTTCAATGCAGAAACTGCCGGCGAAAATGTGATCCTGCACTGGGAAACTTCCCGGGAGAAAAACAGCAAAAACTTTATCGTTGAGCGAAGTACCAATCTGCTCGCTTTTATCCCGATTGGAACGGTTGATGCAGCAGGAATTGCCGACGGTCGTTTATCATACAGTTTCACAGACGAAGCACCCTTATCCGGCGCCAGCTACTATCGGTTGAGAATGAATGATAAAGACGGAAACTATAATTATTCGAGGACGAAAGACATTTCGTTCAATTCTGGATCACAACCAATAGCAATATCTCCCAATCCCGCTTCGGCTGGTCAGATAAGGTTTCGCAGAGATAATATAGATATTTCCACACTTGTTTTGACTAATATTTTGGGCCGGAGCATACCTTTTATTCTGGTGGATTCCGAAGTGGATTTTATTAGCATACGGCCTCAAATGCCACTTTCTTCTGGCATATACGTGCTTTCAATATTACAAAATGGAAGGAAACATCATGCAAAAGTATTAGTTCCGTAAAGTTTTGATGGTTTAATTTGTAAGGCTTTCATCAGAATTTATTCGAGTGAGCTGTCGTTAATAATGGACGTTAGAAAAATTAAGGCCATCAGCCAATGTTGAAAAAAGTGCAGCCGAAAGTGTGGTTGGCAGCAACTGCTGTCATCGTAATATTATTAGTTTGTTGGGGTTTGGTAAGAAAAAGCCACTCTTCAACTGATGTTGTTGAGATAAAACGCGAGTTATTCGCGAAGCTCGATCCCGTCATCGTGAAGGATCCTGATGCTGCGACAGCCAGGAAAATCGCTGAGATCGAAGATATTTTTAGAAGGAAAAAAAATGCCGGCTTTAACGGAAATGTGCTCATTGTTCAGAAAGGACAAGTGCTTTACCAGAATTCTTTTGGCTTTGCGCATTTAAAAGAAAAAGATTCACTAAACAGCCAGTCCCGTTTTCAGCTTGCTTCCTTGTCCAAGCCATTCACGGCCATTGCCATTCTTAAACTTGTTCAGGAAGGGCGCGTAAGTCTGGACGATTCTGTACAAAGATTTTTTCCTGATTTCCCTTACCACGGTGTAAAGGTCGATATGCTTCTGAGTCATCGCAGCGGATTGCCTAATTACATTTATTCTTTTCCGGATAGTGTGAGGCATGGCAAGAAGTTTCCTACCAATATGGACGTGATTGACTGGTATGCCAAAGTGGTTCCAACGCCGTCGCGTTATAATGTTCCGGGAAGATCATTCAATTATTGCAATACAAATTACTGCGTCCTGGCAGGAATTGTGGAAAAAGTGACCGGAGAAAAATTCGGGAATTTCCTTCATAACCAGATTTTTGCGCCTTTGGGAATGTCAGATACATTTTTGGTGACAGACACCACCGCCGTAGCAGTACAAAACAGAACGGCCGGGCATCAGTTCGGAAGAAAACTTGCAAAAGATTATTATGACGACGTGGTGGGAGATAAGGGACTCTACTCCACAACCGGGGATATTTACCGCTTTTACAACGGGCTGACAAAAGGATTGCTTCTGGACAAAAAATTGCTCGATGAGGCATTTAAACCGAGAAGTTTTGAGCGTTCGGGTATCCGTAATTATGGATACGGTTTCCGGATGCATACCAAACAGGACAATACTACGCCACGCTTTTTGTACCATGGAGGATGGTGGAAAGGATACAATACCATGCTCTGGGTTTCTCCGGAAGACGAGGCTGTAATTATTGTTTTAGGAAACTCTTACAATCGCTCGACGTATGACCTTAAAGAGCTTCTTCAGGTCATTCATGGAGAAGATAAAATCGAGGAAATTGAGAAAGACATCTAGCTTTGTTTGAATTCGGTCATGAATTAAGGATATTTGCCCCATAAACGAATATTTGCCTCCTATGCCCGAATCTGCATATCTTTTACCTGCTTCCTTATTGCTGGGCTTGCCGTTTCTGGTTTTTCTGATACTTTGGCTCGGAAGTAGAAATCTTAATAAATCAGCAGGTTGGGTCGGAGCAATTGTTACCACAGCAGGGCTGGTTATCAGTACATTGTATGCGGATCCAGAAATACTTCATACGGTCAGATTTACCTGGCTTACCATCGGCGATGCGCCAATCGAACTTTCCTTTCGTTTTGATGCATTAACCTGCGTCATGCTGGTAGTAGTGCACTTTGTGGCATTATTGGTCCAGCTTTATTCAATCTCCTATTTAAAATCCGACGAAAATTTACACCGGTATTTCGCATTCATTCAGCTTTTCCTTTTTTCCATGATCGGTATCGTGCTGGCAGGCAGTTTGCTGGTGATGTATGTATTCTGGGAGCTGGTGGGTCTTTCTTCTTATTTGCTGATTGGTTTTTGGTACCATAAACCGCGTCCGGTCTGGGCTGCGCAAAAGGCATTTGTAATGAATCGCATCGGTGATGCAGCGTTTCTCACAGGAATATTAATGTTGTTTTACTATATTGGTTCTACCGACTTTGAGGTTCTTTCTATTTCCATAGATAAACTGAGTACCGGTGTGTTAACCGCTATTGGTTTGTGTTTGTTTGGTGGATGTGTGGGGAAATCGGCTCAGTTTCCATTATCAGGCTGGTTACCGGATGCCATGGAAGGACCAACGCCCGTTTCCGCTCTGATCCACGCCGCAACCATGGTGGCGGCAGGTATATTTTTATTGGCAAGAATATCCTTTTTACTCACATTTGATGCCAAAATTGTAATTGCTGTGATTGGTACCATCACAATGGTCATCGGAGCGGTAAAGGCTACGCAGGTTTGGGATATAAAACGCGTTCTGGCTTATTCAACCATGTCGCAGCTTGGTTTAATGGTTTTGGCGGTTGGGCTTGGAAGCTGGCAAACTGCATTTTTTCATCTGGTTACGCATGCATTTTTTAAAGCAGGATTATTTCTTTCCGCAGGATCGGTAATTCACGCCGTAACGCCTGCGCATGAAGATTTGGATTTTGATCCTCAGGACATGCGGACAATGGGCGGGTTGCGAAAAGCTTTGCCCGTCACTTTTATTTGCTTTTTAATTTGCGCATCTGCATTGGCAGGACTGCCTTTTTTCTCAGGATTTCTGTCCAAAGATGCCATCATCACCGAAGGATTTCTTTGGGGTAGCCGCTTTGGTACGATTGGTTATATATTTCCAATTATCATTCTTCTTTCCGCCGGGTTAACCGCTTACTACATGACGAGGCAGGTTTGGCTCATTTTCTTTGGCGAAAAACGCTACCAGATTTCCGAAAGTGTTCATCCGCACGAGTCGCCTTTGTTAATGTACGGACCAATGGTTTTATTGGCCGGACTTTCCATTTTTGTCTGGTTTTCATGGAATCCACTCGATGCAGTATCGGGTTGGTTTATGTCCTTTATCGGGGTAACCGAATCCGTGCATTTGCTTTGGGTTCCTTTTGTGGCTACAAGTGTTACGTTTATTGCTATTTTTCTGGCCTACCGGCAAACGAAATCTGACAATCCGTTTAAAATTTATTCCGATATAAAAGTGGATCAACATTCGTTGAAACCTGCCATTTCGTATTGGCTTCGTGATTATTCCAATGAGAAATACTTTCTGGTTCCATTTTCATTTATAACCGGTTTGTCAAGAAAGTTTGAAAAAAGTGTAATCGATGCGTTGGTGGATTTTATTGCAAAAGGAAGTGTGGTTCTGGCGCATTTGATTGGTTGGGGAGACAAGAACATTGTGGACGGGGGCGTAAACCTCACCGTTTATTCCATTCGTTCTGTGGGACAGGCGGTGCGTGGTTTACAAAACGGGAAAATCCAATCATACTTTTTAGTTACAGCAATGGGTGTTTTTCTCCTGATTCTGTGGTTGATAGCGATGTGAAAATAGATTTTTATAAATATTAAATTAAAACTGGCTAACTCTGTAATAACAGAAAAGTCTAAAAGCTGACAATTTCCGATAATGATTGATCATATACTTACTTTACTGATTGCCATTCCGTTATTTGGAGCCGCTGCGGTTGCTGTCTGGCCGGGGCAACGCCCGGAGAACTTCAGATTAATCGCCTTGATTGCTCTGATCCTGGAATTTTTAGTGGCAATTTCTATGTATCTGATATTTGATAATCAACAATCCGGATTTCAATTAGCTGAAAATACAGATTGGATCACGCTTCCGATCGGGTCATTGGGAATCGTATCCATTGATTACGCGCTGGCGGTTGACGGGATTAGTTTTCCATTGGTTTTGCTTGCGGTGATTGTGCTTTTTGTGGGTGTTATCAGTTCCTGGAATATCGGCAAACGCGAGCGGGGTTATTTTGCTTTATATCTTTTGCTAAGCGGCAGTGTGATCGGTTGTTTTCTGGCGCAGGATTTCTTTCTTTTTTACCTCTTTTTCGAATTCATGCTGCTTCCCATGTATTTCCTTATCGGATTGTGGGGCGGACCGCGGCGGGAATATGCGGCGCTTAAATTTTTTATCTATACATTTTTCGGCTCACTGCTGATTTTGATCGTCATGATCGGATTGTATTTATCAGCAATTGATCCGGTTGAAACCGCCCGTGCGGTAGGTGTTTTGGGATTGGAAGATGTTGGTACAAAAGATATTATTCTGCAACTTCAGCAATGGCTCATTGAAGGGAAAATTGCTCCGGAACAGTTGGTTCATACATTCCGGTTTGCGTATCTGGCCGATGCAGGGAATTACATTCCGGGTTCTATCCTTAGTCAGGTTTCTGAATTTTACATTTTCGGGACTCCGGTAAGAATACTCGCTTTCTGGTTTTTATTTATCGGCTTTGCAGTGAAATTGCCAGTAGTTCCGGTACACACCTGGTTGCCCGATGCCCACGTGGAAGCTCCAACGCCTATTTCTGTGGTTTTGGCAGGAATACTCTTAAAAATTGGCGGTTATGGATTTATCAGAATTGTAGACGGATTTTTCCCGTTTGAAGCCCAATACAGCACGGTTCCTTTGGCAGTTCTTGGGATGATCTCTATCGTTTATGGCGGTTTTAATGCATTGGGACAAAGTGATCTTAAAAAGATGATTGCTTATTCCTCCGTCTCCCACATGGGTTTTGTTTTACTTGGAATTGCGGCGTTTACAGCAGAAGGTATCAATGGTGCTATATACCAGATGGTGAGCCATGGCGTGCTTTCAGCAATGCTATTTTTACTGGCCGGTGTGGTTTATGACCGTACGCATGATCGTAAAATTGAGAATTACAGAGGGCTGATCGCCGTCATGCCAAAGTACACCGTTCTGACTGGCATTGCATTTTTTGCCTCCCTTGGACTACCTGGTTTTTCTGGTTTTGTTGGCGAACTATTCACTTTAATGGGTGCTTTCCAATCCGATTATTTGCCTGTCTGGATTCCTGCTTTGTCTACCCTGGGAATTGTACTGGCGGCGGCCTATTTCCTTTGGACATACCAGCGCATGTTTTTTGGCTCATTTTGGTACAAAAATGATAATTCTTCTCACACCACAACCCATATACTGACCGACCTAACGTCAAGGGAAATTGGCTTGCTGGTTCCTTTGGCTATCTTGACGGCTCTTCTCGGAATTTTACCCGGGATATTATTTGACATGACTGGCCCGACTGTGGCGGCGTGGCTGGAGGGGTTGCGTTGATGATGGTCACAGGGTGCTACTCGGTGTTGAGGTATTTCGCCCTTTCAGGGCTGTTGTGCTTTGAATTCATTTCGCCTTCGTCCGGATCAACTCTTCGCTCAATTCCCAGAGCCGTTTTCCTAAATCCTTATTTTTTGCAGCACCGGAAGTTCTGGCGGGCCTGCAATTGACAAAGTATTTTCCGGTAACTCCATCCAGATCGGGTGAAGTGGCAGCATAAATGCTCGTGCGCGCTCCCTGTTCTGTTGTTTTCAGCAATGGTTTGAATAGTCTCATAAAAGTACTTGTCACACCTGTTCCGCTCCCTGCAAAATTACTTGCCACCGTTCCGGGGTGTACGCAGTTTGAAGTAATGCCAAAAGGTTTCAGACGCTCCGCGAGCTCATTGGAGAAAAGAATATTGGCCAGCTTGGAACGGCCATACACTATCAAATCCTGGTAGTAATCAGGATTTACCAGCTTTTCAATTTTAAAAAATGCAAAATAATGAGCGGCGGAAGAGACGTGGACAATGCGGGATTTGGTACCCACTTGCAGCAAGGCGATCAAACCTATGGTCAGTAAAAACGGGCCAACGTGATTGGTAGCAAATGTCATTTCAATACCGTCAACTGACATTTGCTTGTGTTGTGTTATCATTCCTGCATTGTTAATCAGCACGTCGATTCTGGTGTAACGCTGTCTGATCATTTCGACCGCTTTCCTGACGGAATTAATGCTGGAAAGATCACATTCGATAAAATCTGTTTTTACCTGATCACCAATCTCAATTTGTAATTGACGTACTTTCTCCTCGTTTCTTGCTACGAGAATTAAGTCAAAACCTTTCTTGGCCAGTTCCAGAGCGGTTATTCTGCCAATGCCAGATGTGGCTCCGGTAATAAGAGCAATTCGGTTTTTCATTTATGAGGTTTGGTATGATCCGTTATTTGTTCAAATATATCTAAACAAATAACGGATAGCACCATCATTTTCCAAACCAGTTGTCAAAACTAAACCTTCCTTTTTTTACCAGCGCTTCCAGCTTTTGTTGTTGCTCAGGCGTTAACACCTCTATTATTTCTTCCCTTTTTTGAGAGGCTAACTCTTTGTGATCCTTTCGTTTGGCATCGTCGTTACGGCTTAGTTTTCTGTCAAGACGAGCATATCTTTTATCAATTTTTTTAAGTTGTTTTTGCTGGCGTTTGGAGAGATTAAGTTCTGCCGTAAACTTATCCAGGGTTTTTTCCAGGCGACGGTTATTCAGTTTGCTGTTGGCAACAGGTTCTTCATAGCGGGAAGAATCGTCATTTGAGGAAGTGTTTGAAGTGGCACAACCTGTAAATAATAGCCCTGTAAGAAGCAGCGAAAGCATCAAAATCTTTTTCATGGATAGATAATTTTATCTGATTTAAATAATTGATGCTAATAACGAAGAGCCAATGCGCAAGAATATAAATGCTTCCAATTAATTCGGTTGAAAAAATTGTATTCTGAATCGGAAGTGCAAGGCGTGCTTTTTCTTTGATTATCTTTCCCAATTATATGTTTATTCAAATAAATGTACTTTTGCAAAAAGGAGATGGTAGTATTTATATGAAAGTTTCCAGTAATTGTAGTTGCGAATGCTTACAACTGTTTGCGTCGTATAAACAATAGTTCATTTTTTGCTTGTATTATATTGCCAAATTATATTTCCTTTATCTGTATTTTATAAAATGAAAGAAAGTTCTACGTCGCACAGGCTGCTGTCACTGGACACGCTTCGTGGTTTTGATATGTTTTGGATTTCCGGAGGAGAGGACATCTTCGCAGTGCTGGCAAAAGTTACCGGCTGGTCCTGGGCGATTTTTATGGCGCATCAGCTCAGTCATCCCGAATGGAACGGCTTTCGCGCCTACGATCTGATCTTTCCTACCTTTCTTTTTATGGCTGGGGTATCTACGCCATTTTCACTGGGCAGCCGTTTGGAAAAAGGCGTTCCGGCTTCTCAGCTGATCCGGAAAGTGATCCAAAGAGGACTTATCCTTGTTTTTCTCGGTATTATTTACAACAATGGAATTTTTCATACAGAGTGGCATAACATGCGCTATCCCAGCGTGTTGGCGCGTATAGGTTTAGCAGGAATGTTTGCCCAGATCATTTATTTATATACCAGTAAAAGAGCACGCTGGATCTGGTTTGCTGGTTTGCTATTTGGCTATTATGCTTTTATGGTACTTTTTCCTGTACCCGGTTGTGGTGCTGGCCTGCTCACAATGGAATGCAATCCTGCCAGTTATTTTGACAGAATGATCCTTCCCGGCCGTTTGCATGTCAAAATCCACGATCCCGAAGGCTTAATTTCTACCATTCCTGCAATCGCAACCGGTTTGATGGGCATCTTTGCAGGTGAGTTGCTTCGTACCAGTGAGGAAACACTTTCTAAAAATAATAAAGTGGTTTACCTGGTTGCAGGCGGCATCATCAGTTTATTGTTATGCCTGGTTTGGGATTTCTTTTTTCCGATCAATAAGAATTTATGGACGAGTTCGTTTGTGCTATGTGCCGGCGGGTTCAGCACGCTTTTGCTGGCATTTTTTTACTGGATCGTGGATGTGCT